>Ga0073934_10008339_pt1 | contig 13873 bp, 13 predicted proteins | sample LarsenN4metaG_FD_76834 | JGI IMG/M metagenome (GOLD analysis project Ga0073934, IMG submission 76834) | Hot spring sediment bacterial and archeal communities from British Columbia, Canada, to study Microbial Dark Matter (Phase II) - Larsen... ...
CTCGTCGAGCTCGTCCTGCGTCGAGGCGAGCCAGGCCTCGGCCTGCTCCCGCTCGTCGATCGTGGTCGAGAGCTCGACGCCGAGGAGGATCGCAGCAGCCGAGGCGAGCACGAGCGCGGCGACGAGCGCGGCCACGGTCGCCTTCGCGGCTCTCGGCCAGCTCGGACGGGGGACGGGCGGAGGCTCCGGCACCTCCTGGGGCGCGAAGGAAGGCGCCTCCGCGCCGCAGTGGGTGCAGAAGCGCGCCCCGGCTTCGACCGGCTCGCCGCACGCTGCGCAGACCGCGGTCATCCGTGGAGCTCGCGCGGGCCGATCCCGCGAACGCGGTAGACCTTGAAGCAGAGCGCGCAGTTCCCCTTCGCGTCGTAGACGAGCGCGTACCGCTTGCCGCTCCAGGTCGTGCCGGCGCAGGCGCTCTTGTCCCAGTAGCGGGTCTGACCGTGCACCCAGGTCGAGTCCGCACGGGGCCAGCCGACCATGATCACGCCCGTGCACCAGGCGGTGCGCAGGCCGCGATAGCGGTCGAGCAGGTCGTCCTCGGCGCCGAGATTCGTGAAGCCCCAGCCGTCCGGCGTCAGGCCGCTGAGGCGGACCGGCTGCCGGTCGTAGGCCTGGGCGACAGCCGCGAGCGCGAGCGCGCCCGCTGCGAGGATCGCGACGAGTGCCTTCATCGTTCCCTCCGTTCGAGTGGTACGGGAGCGAGTCAGCGCGGTTGCCGGGGGGTCTTACGCCGGGCGACGTAAGGAGCTGCGCCACCGTGCGCGACTCCCCGGCGCAAGCGACCGGAAGGAGTCGACGTGAACGTGACCGAGATCGTCCAGATCGGCGAGCCCGTGGAGCACCGCGGAGTCGTCGTCTGCCCGCTCTTCCCGCGCCGAGACCCGCTGGCGGAGTACCTCACCCTCGACGAAGCCCTCCCGCGCGGCCTGCGGATCCGCGAGGTGGACGAGGCGGGGAGCGTCCCCGAGCTCGTCGTCGAGAACCCGCTGGAGGAGCGCGTGCTCCTGTACGACGGCGAGGAGCTCCTCGGCGCCAAGCAGAACCGCATCCTCAACGTGAGCGTGCTCGTGGAGGCGGCGTCGAGCCTGCGCATCCCGGTTTCCTGCGTGGAGCAGGGGCGCTGGTCGCGCCGCTCCGAGCACTTCGGGGCGGCGCCCTACGTCTCGCCGGGAGGCCTGCGGCGCCGGAAGGCCGAGGCGCAGGCCGCGCGACCCCTCGCCCGCGGGATCGCCCAAGGCGAGGTGTGGGACGCGGTGCACGCGAAGGCGATGCGCATGTCGGTCGACTCGCCGACCGGCGCGAGCGCCGACGTCTACCGCGCCTACGAGCGCGACCTGCGAGCGCTCGAGGACGCCTTCCCGGCCGAGCCGGGCCAGTGCGGGGCGATCCTCGGGCTGGGCGACGAGCTCTGCCTCGACCTCGTCTCGCGGCCCGATGCGTTCGCGCGCCTGTGGCCGAAGCTGCGGGCGGGGTACCTGCTCGACGCGCTCGAGCGGCTCGGACGCGAGCCGACCGGGCCCGCAGAGCTCGGCGCCTTCGTCGCCGCGATCGAGCGCGCCCGCGCGACCCGTCGGCCCTCAGCCGGGCTCGGCGAGGACGTGCGTCTCTCCGGGGACGGCGTGATCGGCTCCGGCCTCGAGCTCGACGGCGAGCCGATCCAGCTCTCGGCCTTCACGAGCCGCGACGGCGGGCGGAGGGCGTTCGGCAGGATCGCGCGGCCGAGTCGGAGGGCGTGAGCCGGGACACTCGGGGAGGTGAGCCGTCCGAGACGCAAGGCGGAGCAGGACCTGCGGCGAAGAGGCCGCGGACGCGCTCCGCCTCGGCCTCGGCCGGCTAGTCCGGGACGAAGGAGCGCTTGTGGACGCGGGCGAAGCCGGCGGCGGCGAGCACGCCGCTGTCGACGAGCCGGCACATCCACCCGTGCCCGGCGAGGGGGCTCCACTCGTCGTCGAAGCTGCCCACGGACGCGAAGATGCGCCCGCCGCGGAAGTCCCACTCCTCGATCTGGTCGTGGTCGCCTTCGATGTCGGCGCGGAACGAGGCGAGGTCGGCGCGCAGCCGCTCCTTGACGGTGTCGAGCCACGTCTCGGGTGGATCGGCGTCCGGGTCGACGCCGCACTGCTCGAGCAGATCGTCCTCGATCGCCTCGAGGACGAGCGCGTCGAGGTACCGCTCGGCCTCCTCCCAGTCGGGCTCCGCGCCGGCCTCGAGCGCGACGAGCTCGGCGGAGAGGCCAGCTTCGTGGGCGCGCTCGAGCGCGGCGGCCGCACCCTCGGAGAGGTCGGCCCCGCGCTCGTCGAGCACGTGCTCGAGCTCGTGGCTGGGGAGCGACTCGACCTCGCTGAAGTCGCGCTCGGCGACGAGCTCGACGTACGGCTCGCCGGCGTCGTCGTAGGCGAGCCGGCGATCGACGATCTCCCAGGCTGCGGGGGCGCCGTCCTCCACGGTGGCGAACACGTGGCCGAGGTGGGGCCCGCCGGAGCGGAAGCGGCGAAACGCGCCGACTTCGCGGCGGCCGTCGGGGTGGTGGAGAACGATGCGGTAGCGGGCCGGCTTGGCGGTGGCGCGGGCGCCGTCGAGGCGCTCGACCAGCCAGAGGCGGCCGTCGAGGACGACGATGTCGCCCGGCTCGAGCTCCGTGTCGGAGACGTACGGCCGGAGGCGTTCCGCTCCGTGCCGCGTGCGAGTCGCGATCTCGTAGCGGGCTGCCACGGCTGCAAGTATGGCCGTCCGCCGCGTGGCCGCAGCGGGCGAGCGCACGCCGCCCGGGCCGCTCGGCGACAGCTCCAGGGCGCGCCCTCACGCGGAGACGGGGGCCCGCGTCCGTAGGCTTCACGGGCATGAAGGTCCTCGCCGTCGTCGGCAACCGGCCCCAGCTCGTCAAGGCCGCTCCGCTCTCGGTCGCGCTCCGCGAGGCCGGGGTCGAGGAGGTCGTCGTGCACACCGGGCAGCACTACGACCGCGAGCTGTCGGACGTCTTCCTGGAGGAGCTGGGCCTGCCCGAGCCGCGCTACCGCCTCGGGCTGAGGACGGCCGATCCCGCGGTGATGGAGCCGGCGATCGCCGAGGTGGTGCGCCGGGAGGCCCCCGCCGTCGTGCTCGTCTACGGGGACACGAACTCGACCCTGGCCGGCGCGCGCGCCGCGGTGGAGGCACGGGTGCCGCTCGCCCACGTCGAGGCCGGGCTGCGGAGCGGGGACCTGACCATGCCCGAGGAGCACACGCGGCTCGAGGTCGACCACGTCGCCTCGCTCCTCTTCTGCCCGGACGAGCGCTCGCGCGCCACCTTGGTCGAGGAGGGCGCGCTCGGCGCGATCCACGTGGTGGGCGACGTGATGGCGGACGCGAGCCTGCGCTTCGCGCCGATCGCGCGCCGGCGGGTGCGCATCCCGTACGAGCCGGGGAGCTACGTCGTCGTCACCGTCCACCGCGAGGCGAACGTCTTCCAGCCCCGGCTGGGGCGGATCGTCGAGGGCCTGAACCGCCTCGCCGAGACGGTCGTCTTCCCCGCGCACCCCCGCACCCGCGCGCAGCTTCGGCGGGAGCGGCTCGAGCTGGCCCCCCACGTCCGGCTCGTGGAGCCGCTCGGGTACCTGGAGCTGGCCGCGCTGGCCTCCCAGGCGCGCGTGATCGTCACCGACTCGGGCGGCCTCCAGAAGGAGGCCTACTGGTACGGCGTCCCGTGCGTGACCCTGCGCCCCTCGACCGAGTGGGTGGACACGGTGGAGGCGGGGGCGAACGTGCTCGTGGACGACGATCCGGACCGGCTGGTGGAGGCGGTCGCGAACGCTGCGCTGCCCTCCGAGCGGCCCGTCCTCTACGGGGACGGGCACGCCTCCCGGCGGATCGCGCAGGTGCTCGTCGCTACGATGCCCGGCCGATGAAGCGGGACGTCGCCATCGTGGGCGCAGGCTACGTCGGCTTGCCGCTGGCCCAGGTCTTCGCCGAGGCGGGTCGCAGCGTCGTGCTCGTGGACGTCGACCCCGACCGCGTCGCCTGCCTCGAGCGCGGCGAGAGCTACATCGAGGACGTGCCCTCCGAGACGCTGGCGCCCCTCGTCCGGGAGGGGCGGATCGCCGCCACCACCGACTACGACGTGCTCGCCGAGGCGGACGCGATCCTGATCGCGCTCCCGACGCCGCTCTCCCGCCAGCGGGAGCCGGACCTGACCATCCTCCTCGAGGCGGCCAAGGAGATCGCGAAGCGCCTCCGCCCCGGCCACCTCGTCGTGCTCGAGTCGACCACCTACCCGGGCACGACGCGCGAGGCGATCAAGCCCGTGCTCGAGGAGGGAAGCGGCCTCGTCGCCGGCCGGGACTTCCACCTGGCCTTCTCGCCCGAGCGCGTCGACCCGGGGCGCTCCGACTGGACGACGAAGACCGTGCCCAAGGTCGTGGGCGGGGTCGACGAGGCCTCCACGGAGCGGGCGGCCGCCTTCTACGCGGGCGCGATCGACCGGGTGCACCCCGTCTCCTCGAGCGAGGCCGCTGAGCTGACCAAGCTGCTCGAGAACATCTTCCGCTCGGTCAACATCGCGCTCGTCAACGAGCTCGCCCAGCTCTGCGACCGGATGGGGATCGACGTGTGGGAGGTGGTGGAGGCCGCCGCCACCAAGCCGTTCGGCTTCATGTCCTTCCAGCCGGGCCCCGGGCTCGGCGGGCACTGCATCCCGATCGACCCCTTCTACCTGACCTGGAAGGCCCGCGAGTACGGCTTCTACACCGAGTTCATCGAGCTGGCGGGGAAGGTGAACGAGTCGATGCCGTACTTCTGCCGCTCGCTCGTCTCCCAGGCCCTGAACCACACGAGCCAGCGCTCGCTCAAGGGCTCGCGGATCCTCGTCCTCGGCGTCGCGTACAAGCCCGACATCGCGGACACGCGGGAGTCGCCGGCGGTGAAGCTGATCGCGCTCCTCCGCAACGCAGGCGCCGAGGTCGCCTACCACGACCCGCACGTGCCCGCCTTCGAGCAGAACGGCCTCGCCATGCGCTCCGTGCCGCTCGAGCCGGCCGCCTACGACTGCGTCGTCATCGTCACCAACCACTCCTCGATCGACTACGACCGCCTCGTCGACGACGCCCGCCTCGTCGTCGACCTGCGCAACGCCACCCGGGCCAACGGTCGCCGCTCGGACAAGGTCTGGAAGCTCTGATGGTCCGCGTCGGCCAGGCCGGGCTGGGCGAGTGGGGCCGCAACCTCGCCCGCAACTTCGCCGAGCTGGCCGAGCTGACCTGGCTCTGCGACACGGACGCGGGCAAGCGCGACGAGTTCCTCGCCCGCTACCCGCAGGCACGCTGGGCGGAGCGTTTCGAGGACCTGCTCGCGGATCCGGAGCTGGACGCGGTCGTGATCGCCACCCCCGTGCCGACGCACTTCGCGCTCGCCCGCAGCGCGCTTCAGGCCGGCAAGCACGTGTTCGTGGAGAAGCCGCCGGCGATGACGGCCGCGGAGATCGACGAGCTGGTCGCGCTGGCGGCCGAGCGCGACCTCGTGCTCATGCCCGGGCACCTGCTCCTCTACCACCCGGGCGTGCAGAAGCTCAAGGAGCTGGTGGACGCAGGCGAGCTGGGCGACGTCCTGTGCGTGTACGGGAACCGCCAGAACCTCGGGCGGATCCGGCCCTACGAGAACGCCCTCTGGTCGCTCGGCGTCCACGACCTGTCGGTCATCCTCTACCTGCTCGACGAGGACCCGGAGGAGTGCCTCGCCGTCGGACGCGACTTCCTGCAGCCGGGCGTGGAGGACGTCGTCTTCTGCTACCTGCGCTTCCCCTCGGGGAAGATCGCGCACATGCACCTCTCCTGGCTCGACCCGCACAAGATGCGGAAGATGACCGTCGTCGGGACCGAGAAGATGGCCGTCTTCGACGACATGGAGCTCGAGCGCAAGGTGACCGTGTACGAGAAGTCGCCCTGGCGGCCCGTGGACACCTACGGCGAGTGGCAGACGCGCACCGGCGACATCCACATTCCCCGGATCCCGACCGACGAGCCCCTCAAGCTCGAGTGCCGCCACTTCCTGGCGCTGGTCGAGGGGGAGGGCGACCGGCGCCGGGTGGCCACGGACGGCGCGCGCGTCGTGCGGGCGCTGGAGCGGCTGACGGCATCGCTCGATGGCCGCTGAGGTCCACCCGACCGCCACCGTCTACCCCGGCACCGTGCTCGGCGAGGGCGTGCGCGTGCTCGAGAACGCGGTCGTCGGCAAGCAGCCCACGCTCTCCCCGCGCTCGACCGCGCGCCGGGAGCCCCTGCCTCCGGCGGAGCTGGGGCCGGGGACGGTCGTCTCCACCGGGGCGATCGTCTTCGCCGGCTCGCAGATCGGAGCGCGGGTCATCCTCGGCGACCAGTCCTGCGTCCGCGAGCGGGTCACGATCGGGGACGACGTCGTCCTCGGCCGGGGCTCGCTGGTCGAGAACGACACGACCGTCGGCGCCGGCACGCGCATCCAGGCCGAGGCGTACATCACCGCCTACTCGACGCTCGAGGAGGACGTCTTCGTCGCCCCGTGCGTCGTGACCACGAACGACAACTTCATGGGCCGGACCGAGCGGCGGCGCGAGCTGATGAAGGGGCCGACCATCCGGCGTGGGGCGCGGATCGGCGGCGGTGCGGTGCTCTGCCCCGGGGTGGAGATCGGCGAGGAGGCCTTCGTGGGCGCCGGCGCGGTCGTGACCAGGGACGTCCCCCCGCGGGTGGTCGTCGTCGGCAACCCGGCGCGCGTGCTGCGTGAGGTGCCGGACGACGAGCTGCTCGAGCCCGGCCTCAGCCCTTGACGATGGTCAGCCGGTAGCGCGTGTGCCCGGGGCTCGACATGCGCACCTGCACGTAGTGGACACCGGCTGTGGCGGCGCGGTAGGAGAGGTACTCCCGCGCGCCCGGGCGGGCGGAGACGCGCACCCGCCGGCCCTGGCCGCCGACGCCCTCGACCGAGCGCGTTCCCGGCAGCCAGAGGGCGAGTCCGAGGTCGGCCGCCTGCTCGTCCCCCTTCAGCCCGACGTAGACACGCTGCCCGCGGCGGAGGCGGATCGCGTAGACGTCGTCCTGGTCGTCCCAGAAGTCGACCGTGGCCTGGAACCTGCGGCTCCGCCCGGAGAGGGCGAAGGCGCGCGGGCCCGCGTCGTCGTTGGCCTCGAAGCGGTCGCGCAGCGGGAGCGGGCGGGCGAGCGCAGCGAGCGCGGCGGCGACGTCCAGCCGTCCCCAGCCCGAGAGCGGGTCGCGGCCGGGCGCGCAGCCCCCGCAGCCGGTGGCCGGGCTGAGGTCGGCCGCCGTGCGCTCGAGGATCGCCGTGACCTGCTCCGGCCGGAGGGTGGGCCGTAGGCCGAGCAGCACGGCCGCGGCGGCGCTCACCTGCGGGGCGGCGAAGGACGTCCCCTGGGCCTCCCGGTACTCGTCCGGCCCGCAGCTCGAGTAGCCCTGCTCGGCGCAGGAGGGGAAGCGCGCGGTAAGCGGGCGCGGGAAGAGGGAGAGGATCTGCTCGCCCGGAGCGGCCAGGTCGTTGAAGATGCGGTCGCGGTTCGAGAAGCCGGGCACGCGGCCGCCGTCTTGGTAGGCGCTCACGCCGAGGACGTGGGGGAGCGCGGCGGGGTAGCTCGCATACGGCCAGGGGCTCCTGGGCGCCTGGTCGCCGTTGCCGACCGCCGCGACGACCACGACCCCGTTCGAGACCGCGTAGGAGACGGCGTCCGCCTCGAGCTGGGAGAAGCTGTCCCGCTCGGGGTCGAGCGGGTCGCGCAGGCCGCCCAGGCTCATGTTCAGCACGCGCGCGCCGTTGTCTACGGCCCAGCGGATCGCCCGCGCCTCGGCCTCGACCGGGATCGAGCGCGAGCCCGTGACCACCCGGGCCACCAGGAGCTGGGCCGAAGGGGCGAGGCCGGCGATCCCGATCCCGTTGTCGATCCCGGCCGCGATCAGGCCGGCGACGAAGGTCCCGTGCCCGAGCGGGTCGCTGCGCGCCGAGCCGCCGACGAAGCTCTTCGCGGCCAGGACCTTCCCGGCCAGCTCCGGGTGGCCGGCGTCGACGCCGGAGTCGATCACCGCCACCGGCACGGGGTCGAGCGCGGGCAGGGTCGGCCAGGGCTCGAAGAAGCGGCTCTGGGCCAGGTACCACTGGCGCGGGACGAGCGGGTCGGTCGGGGTCAGCGCCAGCCGCCGCGAGACGAGCCGCTCCACGTACCGGACCCCCGGGATCCCCGCCAGGGAGACGCCCGCGGGGAGGTCGGCGACGAGCGCCGGGATGGGCGCCAGCGACTCCGGCCGGGCGCCGGTGCGGCGCTCGATCGCGGCCGCGACCGCGGCTGCGTCGGCGGTGCGCTCCAAGCCGACGGCGACGCGGCCCGCCTGCACCCCCGGGGGCAGCGCGAGGGCGGCGAGGGCGGCGAGGGGCGCGGCGAGCAGGCCGAGCGCCGGCCGCCTCATGGCGCGACCGTCAGCACGGGCGTGACGCCCTCGGCGAACCCGTCCCAGGGCGCGACGCGGGCCCGGTAGCTCCCGGGAGCCACGGGGAACGCGGCCCGGAAGGCGCCGTCGTCGCCCACGAGCGCGTCGGCGACGACCGCCCAGCCGGCCGCGTCCCGGCGCTCGAGCACGACCGGGGCGCCGGCGAGCCGCGGGCGAACCGTCCCGGCCAGCGCGCCCGGGTCGCTGGGAGGGAGCAGCCGAACGCGAGGAGCCACGCGGACGAGCAGCGCCGGCGAGACGGCGGTCGCCGACTCGATCCGGTAGCGGGCGCTCGCGCTCGCCGTGAGCCGGAGCGCGACCCGGCCGTCGGCATCGGGCACGAGCGGCCCGACCGCGGTCCACTCGACACCGTCCGGCGAGCTCGAGAGCACGGCCGAGGAGACTCCGCGCGCGATCCCGGTCAGCTCCAGGCGCGACCCGAAGAGCACCGGGCCACGCGGGCGGTCGAGGCGGAGGACGGCGATGGTCACCCAGGTCGAGCGCAGCCCGAGCGCCGTCCGGAGCAGGCCCGAGGGGACGGTGGTCGCGCCGGCCGAGGTCTCGAGCTGGAGGGCGCGCAAGCGGCCGGAGCGTGTCGGTACGCCGACTGCGTCGAGGACGCGCGCGCCCAGCTCGAGCTTCGCCTCCAGCGTGCGCGCGCCGACCAGGAGCGGGCCCCAGCGGAAGTAGGGCGAGCCCTTGTCCCAGGGGTCGGGGCGGGAGACGAGGTAGGGCACGGAGACGCCGAAGACGTCGGCCGCGCTCGCCGTCCGGCCGCCGGAGCTCGCGTGGTAGAGGGTGGAGGCGACCGCGTCGCCGTAGACGACGACCTGTCCGGCCGTCGCGCGCACGGCGGCGGTCGTCTCGGCCCGCTCGCCGGCAAGACCCAGGTAGGCCTGGCTGCGCACGTCCGCGTAGAGGTCGAACGGCTTGCCCTGGAGGAGGTTGGCGAGCGCGTAGGAGCGGGCGGCGACGGCTTGGGCCTCGAGCGCCTCGGCCGGCCAGGTGAAGGGCATCTCCGCGGGAACGACGCCCTGCAGGTAGGCCTCCAGCGAGACGACGTTCACCGCGCGCAGGAACACTCCCTGCTGGGCGACCTCGAGCCGGCCCCGGTAGGAACGGCCGTCCAGGGCGAGCGGCGACCGGCCCGGACGGAAGAGGAGCGGCGCGAGCGCGGCGACCGGGCCGGCCTCGGTGGGCAGGACGAGATCGGGGCGGAGCACGAGCGGCCCGGCCGGGAAGCGGAAGACCGCCCCCGCCCCGTCCACGGCGCTGAAGGGCGCCGGCGAGGAGATGCTGAGAGCCGGCCTCCCCTCCGCGACGAGCACCCGCACGGACCGGCCGGGCACGCGCCGAAGCTCGGTCCCGGGGTAGTAGTAGGCGAGGATCTCCTCGTGCGGGAAGCCCGCGCGCGCCATCCCCAGCGCCCCGTACTGGCTCATCCCCACCCCGTGGCCGTACCCGCGCCCGCTGACCACGAACAGCGCTTCCCCCGCCACCGGGGCCGGCTGCGCCGGCGCGGCGCCTGCGGGCGCGGCGAGAGCGAGGAGGGAGACGAGGGTGACGAGCGCGGTGCGCACGAGGCAGTCCAGGCTAGCGACGAGGGGTTAACCCTTTGTGTTCTCGGCACGAGCGCCGAGCCCTTGAACGCAGCGCCCTCGCAGCGCCCTTCGGCCGGGGACGCGACCGTCAGCGCCAGGCGGTCTCCTCGACCGGCGCGCGCTTCTTGAGCGGCTCCCACCACTCGCGGTGCTCGGCGTACCAGCGCACCGTCTCGGCGAGGCCCTCCCGCCACGGGTGGGCCGGCTCCCAGCCGAGCTCCTCGCGGATGCGCGTGGAGTCGAGCAGGTAGCGGCGATCGTGGCCGGGCCGGTCGGGGACGATCGTCTTCAGCGACGCGGGCTTCCCGGTCAGCTCCAGCACGAGGTCGGCGACCTCCTCGATCGTGGCCTCGAGCCCCGAGCCCACGTTGTAGGTCGCCCCCTCGCGGCCCCGGCGGAGGACGAGGTCGATCGCGGCGCAGTGGTCGCGGACGTGCAGCCACTCGCGCCGGTGCTGCGTCGAGGCGTACAGGGGGAGCGGGAGGTCGTCGAGCGCGTTCGTCGTGAAGAGCGGGATGACCTTCTCCGGGAACTGGTACGGGCCGTAGTTGTTCGCGCAGTTCGTGATCGTGACCGGGAGCGCGAAGGTCTCGAAGTAGGCGCGCACGTAGTGGTCGGCGGCGGCCTTGGAGGCGTTGTAGGGCGTGCGCGGGCGGTAGGGCGAGTCCTCGCTGAAGCGCTCCTGCGAGTCGAGCGGGAGGTCGCCGTAGACCTCGCAGGTCGAGATGTGGTGGAAGCGGCCGATGCCGACCCGGCGCGCCGCCTCGAGCAGGAGCTGCGTCCCCAGCACGTTCGTGCGCGCGAAGAGCCCAGGATCGAGGACGGCGAGGCTGTTGTGCGACTCGGCGGCGAAGTTGACGATCGCGTCGATCCGCTCGTCGCGGAGGAGCGAGGTGGTCAGCTCGAGGTCGGCGATGTCCCCGTGGACGAAGACGATCCGGTCCTCGACCCCGGCCAGGTTGCGGCGATCGCCCGCGTAGGTGAGGAGGTCGAGGACGACCACGTGGTCGCCGGGGTAGCGCTCGAGCCAGTAGTGGACGAAGTTCGAGCCGATGAACCCGGCGCCGCCGGTGACGAGCAGTCGCATCTCCGGGGAAGGCTAGCGACCCAGCTCCGCGAGGCAGGCCCGCAGCCCCTCGCGCCAGTGCGGGAGGACGGGCGCTCCCGCCCGCTCGCTGCGGAGCACCGAGTAGGCGGGTCGCGGAGCCGGGCGGGCCAGCTCCCGGGTCGAGATCCGGCGGACGCGGCAGGCAAGCCCCGCCTCCGCGAAGATCGCCTCGGCGAAGTCGGCCCAGGTGCAGTCGCCGCCGGCGGCGAGGTGCCAGACGCCGCGGGGCCTTGCAGCGTCCACGAGCTCGCGGACGGCGGCGGCGAGGTGGCCGACGAAGGTCGGGCAGCCGCGCTGGTCGTCGACGACCGCGACCTCGTCCCGGGAGGCGCCGAGCTCGAGCATCGTGCGCAAGAAGTTGCGCCCCGTCGGGCCGAAGAGCCAGGAGGTGCGGACGACCCAGGCATCCTCCCCCGCGGCCGCCTCCGCGAGCAGCTTCGAGCGTCCGTACGCGGAGAGCGGGTTGGGGGGGTCCGACTCGACGTACGGCTCGCGCTTGCGGCCGTCGAAGACGTAGTCGGTGGAGAAGGCGACGAGCGGCGCGCCGAGAGCGGCGGCGTTCGCGGTCCCGCCCACGTTCACCGCGCTTGCCCGCTGCGGATCGCTCTCGGCCCCGTCCACATCCGTCCAGGCCGCGGCGTGCAGGACGAGGTCGAAGGCCCCTTGTGACAAAGTGTCACTTGGAGGGTAGGTGACGTCCCACTCCTCGTGGCCGAGCGCCACGAGCTCGTCCCCGGCGAAGGCCTCCTGCAGCGCCCGCCCGAGCTGGCCCCGGGCGCCGGTGATCAGGACGAGGCGGCCGCGTCCCGCGCGGAGAGGATGGGGGTGGTCGTGCTCCACAGGTGCGCCACGCGCGGGTCGTTCCAGGGGATCGTGTGCTCGTCCGGGTCGGCCGGGTCGTACTCGGCGGTCACGTGGTAGCAGAAGAGGACGTCCGTGAGCGCCTCGAACCCGTGCGCGTGGTGGCCCGGGATGTAGAGGGCGACCCGGTTTCGCTCCCCGATGTCCTCGCTGTAGGTCTCCCCCGTCGTCCGGTCGAGGACGACCACACGGGCCGTCCCGCGCAGGCAGGCGAAGAGGTCGTCCTGGCCCCGTTCGTGGTAGTGGAGCCCGCGGATCACCCCCGCGCGCGAGAAGGAGAGGTTGGTCTGCACCATGCGGGCGCCGAGCGCGCTGTCGCGGCGCAGCTCGCAGAACCAGCCGCGCTCGTCCTCGTAGACCGCGAGCGGGAAGCGGCGCAGGCCCTCGATCACGGCCGCCCCGGCTTGTTCGCGCCCGTCTCCTCGATCCGCCGGCCGATGTCCGCCAGGTGCTGCCAGTGCTTGCCGGCGTCCTCCCACCAGCCGTCCACCTCGACCGCGTCCAAGCGCCCCTGGAGCGCGTAGTAGCGGTTGACGTCGGTGATCTCCAGCTCGCCCCGGCTCGACGGCTCAAGCCGGGCGATGACGTCGAAGACGTCGGGCGGGTAGCAGTAGAGCCCGACCACCGCATACGGCGAGGGCGGCTGGGAGTAGCGCAGGTCGACCGTCCCCGCCTTCTCCACGACGTCGGTGACGCGGCCGTCCTCGCCGAAGACGACGACTCCGAAGTTCTCGGGGTCCTCGACCTCCTTGACGAAGATCCGCGCGCGGCTCGGCTCCTCCGCCCACTCGCGCAGCGCGTCCGACTGCGCGTACTCGAAGACGTTGTCCCCGAGCACGACCACGAGCGGCCGCCCGGCGGCGAAGTCCCGCGCCATCCCGACCACCTGGGCGATGCCGCCCGGCTCGGTCTGGACCTTGTAGGTCAGATCGAGCTCGAGGATCGGCGCCCCGCCGCCGCGCGGGACGAGGTGGCCGTCGCCGAGCAGGTCGATCATCTGCCCCGCATGCCCCTGGCCGGTGACGAGGAGCACGTCCCGGATCCCCGCGAGCTGGAGGAGCTGGAGCGGGTAGTAGATCATCGGCCAGCGTCCCACGGGCAGCAGGTGCTTGTTGGCGACCCGGGTCAGCTCGCCGAGGCGCGTCGCCTCGCCCCCGGCGCAGATGAGGCCCTTGGGCTGCATCGATCGGAGAGGGATGCTAGTGCCCACTCGCCCCCAGAGAGGACGCGGCGGGCCGGAGCGGAGAGGGTGGCACGCGCACGAGCCTGGCCACGGCGCCGGGCAGCCACCAGTTCCAGCGGTCGAACAGCTTCATCACGCTGGGGACGAGCAGCGCCCGCACGATCGTGACGTCGATGATGATCGCCGCCGCCAGGCCGAAGCCGAACTGCTGCAGACCGACGACGGAGCCTGCCACGAAGCCCATGAAGGCCGCGAACATGATCAGCCCGGCCGCCGTCACCAGGCGCCCGGTCCTGGTCAGGCCGAGGACGACGGCCGCCTCGTTCGAGGCTCCCCGGTCCCATGCCTCGCGCATCCGGGTGACGAGGAAGACCTCGTAGTCCATGGAGAGCCCGAAGAGCATGGCGAAGATCATCACCGGGATCCAGCCCTCGATCTGGTCGTAGGAGATGAGCCCGATCCACTCCGCGGCGCCGTGCTTGAAGACGAGGACGAGGAGGCCGTACGCGGCGCCGATCGAGAGCAGGTTGAGGATGATCGCCTTGAGCGGCAGCAGCAGCGACCGGAAGGCGCGGACGAGCAGCACGTAGGTCGCGGCCAGCACGGCGAGCACGAGCCAGGGGAACCAGCCGTACGTGAGGTCGAGGAAGTCCTTGCCCGCGGGCGGCCCGCCTCCCGCGAGCAC
>Ga0073934_10008341_pt1 | contig 13869 bp, 16 predicted proteins | sample LarsenN4metaG_FD_76834 | JGI IMG/M metagenome (GOLD analysis project Ga0073934, IMG submission 76834) | Hot spring sediment bacterial and archeal communities from British Columbia, Canada, to study Microbial Dark Matter (Phase II) - Larsen... ...
AGAAGGGACCTGGAGCAGCCCGATCCGTTCACGACCCGCCGCTTGTCCGCCTGGACAATCCGCTTGAGGAACAACGCATGACGTCCCGCCTGGCAGTCCTGGTTCTCCTGCTGGCATCGACATCCTCCGGCATGGCCGCGCAGCCGGCGTCGGGGGCGTGCCGCTGGGCGGGCATCCATGCCACCGTGCTGACGCCGTGGTCTTGTAGTTGCCAGGGCGTGGACGAGCAGGCTCTCGCTGAACAGATCGACTTCCAACTGTGCAACGGCGTGAACGGGCTGCTCGTGCTCGGGACGATCGGGGAAGGGGCCCATGCCACGCACGGCGAACGCGAGCAGGTCATTCGGGTGGCCGTGGAAAGGGCGCGGGGCTGCGTGCCGGTTGTCGTTGGCATCCACACTTGCGATGCCGATGCGGCCCTGATGCAAATCAGCCAGGCCAGGGAGCTTGGCGCTCAGGCGGCGCTCGTCAAGTATGCCGGCCGCCCCAGCGCCTGCTTCGCCGAGGTGTACTCGTTCTACCAGTCCCTGGCGGCCGCGAGATGCTTGCCGATCTTCTACTACCACTATCCAGCCCAGACGGGTCTGAAGCTCACGCCGATCGAGGTGGCCCAGATTCTCCGCCTGCCGGGGATGGTCGGCATCAAGGAATCGACGCTCGATCTGAAAGAACTCCAAACCCACAGAGCGCTCACCGGCGATCGCGACCTGGCGTTCCTCTCGGGCACCGCCCTCAACCTCACGCAGTTCCTGGACTGCGGCGGGCACGGAGCGATGTGCCCCGAGGCGGTCCTGTTGCCGGCACGCACGGCCGCTTGCTACGCCGCATACAGGCAGGGGCGTCCGGAGGAAGCTCGGCGAATCCAGAAGGAGCTGTTCGTCGTGGCTCCGATCTTGCGGGGCGGCCTCGCGACCTCCGGCTCGACCCGCGCGGCGGTGATGGGCACGCAGGACCTGCGCTTGCCCTTGCCGATGCGCAGCGGCCATCCGCAGGCCAGGCTCAAGTTCGCCCTGAGTCTGCTGGGAATCCGGACCTCGCCGCTGGTCAAGCCGGAGCTGCCGCAGCTCGGCCGGCTCGACCAGCAGCGCGTTCTCTCCGCCATGCCGGACATTGCGGCACGGCAATGATCGCTGCGTTAACGGCGCGTGTATTGCTCGATGAGCCTGGCGTGGTGCGGATGCCTGGCGACCAGCTCGGCCCGGGCAGGCATGTGGAAATCGGCGAAGTCGAAGCCCGGGGCCACGGTGCAGCCGGCGAGCGTGAAGCCGGCGGGATCGTCTACCGAGGCAGCAAACAGTAATCCGCCTGGCACGACGGCCAGCGGAGAGACGTCGGGGTCGTTCGACTTGCCGATGCGCTGCCGGCGGTAGTCGCCGGTGGGCAGGACGATATGAATCGTCAACGACGAACCGTCGTAGTGGTGCCAGACTTCGTCCTGCTGGACCGTATGGAAGGCCGAGAACTCCCCTGAGCGGAGCAGGTAGTAGATGGCCGTGGAAAAACACCGCGGCCCGCCGAACCGTTCAGGCAGGCAGGCCGCGGCGATTTGCTCAGTCGAGCGGTACACTTCCCGGAAGTGCCCGCCTTCCGGGTGAGGACGGAGTTCCAGCAGGCCAATCCAGTCCTCGGCGGTCATCGGTGAACTTGCCTCACTTGGCAGTTGCCGGCCTGGCCTTGGCTTCCGCCTGCGCTGCACACCCAGCCTTCGCCGCCAAGCGCTTGAGATCGCGGCGTCTGCGCTTTAACCGTTCGATGTGGGCTCGGCCGCTGCGATTCGTTCCCATGGGAATGACTCCTTGTCCTGCGGATGCCTACTGGCTGACATCGCTGTCGAAGACGCGGACCTTCTTCCAGTTGTCCTTGTTCTCTTCGATGAACTTGATGTGCTGCGGGTCGTCCTGGTACTTGTCGTGAGCGGCGCGGTCCTTGAAGACGAGGTGCAGCCCGACGTCGAAATCGCGATCGTTGACCGGCCGGTTCAGTTCCTCCGTGAGAACCCCTGCGGCAAAGAATACCGTGCCTGGGTGCTTCGAAAGGTACTTCTTGCAGGCATCCACCAGCTTCTGCTTGGCGGCGGGTGAATTGTCCTTCAGCGAGAAGTAGACGTTGTGAGCGATCATCGGCGTCGGAGCGACCGCAGCCGAGCTCTGCCCCGACTGAACAGCCCACCACGTCCCCATGGCGATCCCGAGTCCCATCAGCAGTGCAAGCAGCCGTCGCATCGCGCAACTCCTTGACGAGTAGTCCCCAGATGGCTTCAGGAGTGGTGTATCAGTTCGTTGGCCGCCGGCAACGGCCCCCGCAGACGGCCGGCGCAAAAGACAAGGGGAGAGAACGACAGGGTTCTCTCCCCACACCTCTTCGGTTCCTGTTTCGGCGTGTTCTAGCGGCGTCGGCCTGGTGGCACGCCTTGGTTCGAGCCGTTGCCCGTCGGGGCCTTGAGCTGGAACTGCTGGACGGGGTTGCCGCCTGGCGTCGTGTCGATGCTGGGCTTGCCGGCGTTCTGCGGAATCTGAGCAAGCTGTCCACCGTTCGGCGGGAAGCTCACCGGCCGGTTGAAGTTCGTCGAGGGAACGCTCGAACCCGTGAACGAACGAGGCTGGAAGCTCGGCGTCGGATTGCTGAACCGCTGGGTGATGATCGGCTCGCTCGACCCGTTGAAAGCCGGCCCGTTCGGAGCAAAGCGCTGTCGCTGCGGGGCGGCGAAACGCGGATCGAAATCGAAGCCCGGCTCATCGAATGCGAAGCCTGGCGCCTGGCGAACGCTGTAGCCGTAGCAGGGCTGGTAGCTCGGCCGATAGCAAGGCTGATAGACCGGCTGGTAGCAGGGTCGATAACACGGCTGGTAGCACGCCGAATAGCTGGGCCGGCAGGAGTAGCGGTAGCCCGAGCTGCAGCCGTTGCCCGCCAGGACGCTCGAACTCATGCCGAGGACGCTTGCGACACCGGCGGCCAGGATCATTGCGTTGCGAAACATGTTACCACTCCAGGGGTTAGGTTCGTTTAGGCGAAGGCGTTGTGCAGCGGGCCACCGTTAGCCGTTTGCATGTCCTTCACCATCACCAACGCGAACCCAGACCGGAACGGACATGGACAGGCGGATTATTTTGAGATTGTCGGGCGCCTCCTGAGGCGCTAGCTGAAGTGCTTGCCGGCGGCGCTGCAGTGATGAAGGGCTTCTAGGCAGGGCCAGGGGTTCTTTCGACTGCACGCGACGAAGCTGCCCAGCGCTGGCCCCAGGGAAGGAGCACCAGCTTCGAGGGGCTTTCCGCAACACACCACGCCAGGGACTCCGCGGCATCGATCTGCACGGCGTCATCGACCTGCTCGCGCAGTTCGCTCGGTATCCAGGACAACAGGCACAGTTGTCCGACCGAGTCGGGAACGCTCACCAGGCCAAGCCAGACATCCCACCCGGGCATTCCGTTGCTGTCGAAGAAGCCGTCTGTCGGCGGCTCCAGCGCCCCATCATGCAAGGACGCCCGCCAGTCGGTCAGCAAAAGGGCCCGAGGCTCCATCACCCTGGAATGAGCCGCCTGACGAAAGCTCTCCTGGACTCGAGTTACGTCGGCCAGGATGCCATCCGACCTAGAACCAGCCAGCGGTCGCGGTGGGTGCCGCTCTTGGCGACGCTGGGCCTGAAAGTGCAACATTGCGCCAACTCGCTGGCGGCGAGCTTCTGTGAAAGCGTGGAAATGTCGCTCCATTTCCGCTCCCGCCTGCGACCAGCAGGACTGCGGGAAGACTGCATTAGCAGAGTCGGCAAGCGCCGACGAGCGCGCAACCGGTCTGGACTGGCCCATCAGGTGCTGCCAGGCGAGCACATCCGCCAGCGCTTCCAGCAAGTTGTCCAGCGCGTGGATGACGATTGGCATCGGGCTGAAGTCCTCACTTCGCCACGTTCACCCACTTCCTGTCCTTCGCCGAGGCGAGAACCGCGTCGCAAACCAGTTGCGTGCGCTGGGCGTCCTTGAAGTCGGGCATGGCGGGCGTGCCTGTCTCCAGTCCCTTGATGAAGTCGGCGACCTGGTGCACAAAGCTGTGCTCGTAGCCGATCTGCAAGCCCGGCACCCACCAGTTGCCCATGTACGGGTGGTCGCCGTCGCTGACGTGGATCGACCGCCAGCCGCGCAGCGTGCCCGCTTCCTGATACTCGGCCTTCACGCCCGCCGCCCTGGCCGCTTCCTTGAACTTCTGCAGCATCGGGTCGCGGTACTCGAAGTACTGCAAGCGGTGCAGGTCGTGCAGGTCCCAGAAGATGGACGCGTGCTCGCCGTTGATCTCGAACGTGTACAGGGCCTTGTGGCCGCGGGCGTAGCGGGTTGATTCGAACGTGGCCAGCGAGCCGTTCTCGAAGTGGCACAGGAACGCGCAGGCGTCGTCGATGCCCACCTTCTCGACCTTTCCCGTGAGGTTGTGCTTGCGTTCCTTGACGAAGGTCTCGGTCATGGCACAAACGTCGGCCACGTTGCCGTTGAGCCAGATGGCGGTGTCGATGCAGTGGGCGAGCAGGTCGCCGGTGACACCGCTGCCCGCCGCCGCCACGTCGAGCCGCCATAGCCCGGTGCCTCCCTGGGGCAGCTCGGGGCTGATGGTCCAGTCCTGCAGGAACTTGGCGCGGTAATGGAAGATGCGGCCGAGCCGGCCCTCGTCGATCAGTTTCTTGGCGAGCGTGACGGCAGGCACCCGGCGGTAGTTGTACCAGACCATGTTCGGCACCTTGGCCCTGGCGACCGCATCGACCATCTTCTGCCCCTCGGCGCCGGTGCGGGCGAGCGGCTTCTCGCAGAGGATCATCTTCCCTGCCGCCGCGGCTGCCAGGGCGATCTCCAGGTGCGTATCGTTCGGCGTGCAGATGTCGATGCAGTCGATGTCCTTCCGCTCGACCAGCTTCCGCCAATCGGTCTCGGTGCTCTCGTAGCCCCACTTGTCGGCGAACGCCTTGATCTTGTCCGCACTGCGGGCGCATGCCGCCTTGAGCACCGGCTGGTACGCCAGGTCGAAGAAGTTCCCGACCTTGCGGTAGGCGTTCGAGTGCGCCCGCCCCATGAACCCGTAGCCGATCATGCCGATGTTGAGAGGCTTCGCCATTGGTGTTGGCTCCCTGCTGGACCGCGTGATGGAGAGACAGCGGGAGACATGCTAATCGCGCGACGGGCAGGGGGCAAGCGTCACCGGCTCAAGACGCGACACCAGAGCGAAGGAAGAAGATCATCGCCCAGATGCGGTCGATTTCGCCCCGCTCGATGACTTCCAAAGGCTTCAACTCGTTGAAGGCGGGGTTCGGCTTTTGCAGCCACTGATCGAGCGACTCCTTCCGAATCACCTCGGAGAGGGCCTCGGTCAGGCGGCTGAGCTCGATGAGGCGTCGTGCGACGGCCTCCGACGGGGCCGAACCGCTCTCGAGGGCTGCCAGGGACCGCACGGAGATCGGAAGCAGCCGGGCAAACGTCGCCTGCTTCAAGCCGAGCTGCTTGCGCAAGGCCCCCGCCTGGGCGGGCTTTTCGGCCGTTCGACGCGGCGACGAACGGCCCTTCCTCTTGCGAGCTGCGGACTGTTCAAACATGGCCGTCTCAGCCCTTGCCGACTCTTGCCCTGGCAACTTTATTCATTATCAGCGGGCATCTGCAATCCGTCAAGTGGACATGCATGCAAAAGTGCATGGCGAATTACCTGATCAAACGGCCGACGTTGAGGATGGTTAGGCTGCTCTCAGGCCGCAAGCGGTCCGGGAGAATGACGAGGTTGTTTCCCTTTGGGTCCGCGGCCGACGGCACGATCAGGCCTTCCCAGCTCGATTCCCAGGCCGCCTGACCGATTAGCTGGGTCACAGGCTGGCGACCTTCTCGAATTTCAGCTCGCCAGTCCACGGCCAGGATGCGTTCCAGGGAAACCTGCAATCTCTGGCGAACGGCGCCCTCGCGCAGATCGAGCACGAATCGCAGCCTGGCCTCAATCGCGACAAAGACCCGAGGCATGGCGTCCTCGATTGGGATGCCGTAGTACCGATGATGCGCCAGAGTCTCGGCCATTGCGGTCTCTGGAGTCAGCGAAGCATAGACCATGGCGATCCCGACCGGATTCCATCGGCCGCCAAATCGTCGGCTTCCTTCGCCTGTCAGCAGGTCTTGCTCGGTGGCATACTTGGGGGTGCTGGAACGGTAGACCATGCCCTCGAAACTCGTGGACGCGGAGAGCAGGCGCTTAAGACGCCTCCGCAATCGGTGGAGTGCCGTCATGGCCTGCCCCGAGGGGCGAGGGGCTTCGCCATTGGTGTTGGCTCCCTGCTGGACCGCGTGATGGAGAGACAGCGGGAGACATGCTAATCGCGCGACGGGCAGTGGGCAAGCGGGCGGGGCCATTCGTTAAGCTTGCGCTGTCGACTTCTCCTTCGCCGGTGATTAAGCTAATCGGGCAGCTTCGTGTACCTGAGCTGCCAGGAAATCGCAATGGAGCCCTGTGATGACAGACGCCCTGGTGATCCTGCTGGCATTGGCAATGGGTGTTGGGGTAATTGCATGGTTGGTGCACTACCTGCGCAATCGTCATCGAGCGGAAAGGGAAGCTCAGCAATCACAATTCCGCCGGTTCTTGCTCCAAGAGCTCCAAAAGCGCGGGACCAAGCACCTTGATTTTGCCAGTATGGTCCAGGAGTGCGACATTCCACGCTCACTCGCTGACGAGGTCGCCCAAGGAATCTACGCCAGCTTCATCAACAAGTTCATAAGCGATGGCCAGATCACTGATGCGGAGCGGCAGAAGTTATTGGGGCTGAGCCAGGCGCTCTGCATCGACACAGCAGTTGCTACATCCATTGAATCCAGGAGCAAGGAAAGGCTGTACGCCGCGAAGGCCGGCAGTTTCATAGCCAAGGGCGAACTGCAACAGTCGGAGGCCGAGAGCCTCGAGCAGTTGCGTCAACGGTTGGGGATGTCACGAGCGAAGGCTCTTGCCGTAGTTGAGACCTCTGCTGGCGATGGCTATCGGCGCCTTTTCCGCGAAATAGTCAGCGATGGGTGCGTTACGGAAGCCGAGTTGGAACAGCTCCAGCGCTATCGCGAAGCCTTGGGCATGACTGAAGCCGACGCTAAAGCCATTGTTCGTGGCGAGGCTAACGACCTGTATCGGGATTTGTTCAGGCGTGCCATGAGCGACGGCCGGATCACCTCCGCTGAACTTCAGGCAATGGACAGGTTTCGCCAGGCGCTTGGCCTATCTGAGGCTGAAGCTCTGGCGATTCTCCAGCCGGAGGCTTTGAATCTCTTCCGTCAGTGCTTTTTCAGCATCGCGCAAGACGGCGAGATTACGCAGGATGAGCAGCAAAAGCTCGACTGGATTCGAACACACTTCAACCTGCCTGCCCAGGAGGTTCAGCCGTACCTGGACCAGGTTCAACGCCTGAAGAAACTAGCGGCTTATCGGCAGGGTGAACTTCCTTCGCTGAAGACGAAAATAATCCTGGAGTCCGGCGAAATATGTCACTGGGAAGGACCATGCACATTTGCCTGGGAGACCGCAGTGAGTCGCAAGTCTGCGACTGGCGAACTGATTGTCACCAGCGACCGCTTGATATTCTCGTCCCCTGGAAAAGCACTGAGATTTGCCCCTACGAGGATCATCGACATTGAAGTATTCGGTAATGGGTTACGAGTGAAAACAGATGGCAATAAAGGAACCGGAGAATACTATGTGGATGATCCTGAAGGGTTGGAAGCGGTGCTATTCGGCTTGGTGCGGAAGCATAAGTACCTTCTCAGTCAGAACTTCTCATCCAACCAGTCGCGACGTGTTCCCGAATCCGTGCGGAGAGAAGTTTTTTATCGGGATGGCGGCAGATGCGTTCGTTGTGCGGCCATGGAATATCTGGAGTACGACCACATTATCCCTTATTCCAGGGGCGGTGCAAACACGGTCAATAACATTCAACTCTTGTGCAGGCGATGCAATCAGCTCAAGGGTGATCGCATCTGAAGGAAAGCGGTTGTGCTCCCTCGAGGAGCCGGCGGAACGAGGAGATGTCTCTCCCTGGCCGGAGGCGTTCGCTCATTTTCTCAAGTGATCCTTGCCCGAGGGGGGATTTCAAAAGGGAACTCCCCCGCACTACGTGGCATCAGGGGCCGTGCTCGAGGTTGGCTGGGTTCCCTGCGGGCCGAACTCAAGCTCCGTCATCAGCATCACGTCGAGAATGTTGAACTCCGCCCCTGAGGGGCTGAAGACAAATGCCGTCCGGCCATTCGGGCCGAGCAGCAAGAAGTCGCGGTGCCGAACCTCGAATGAGCGCCCGCCGGCCATGTGAACGGTGAAGGGGCGAAAGGGAATCGCTTGTAACGCGGCTCGGAACTCCTGGGCAGTCATCATTAAGTCTCCAGTGCGACCGGTTCACACCATCTTACCCTTGCCGCGCTTTCTCGCACAGGGTCAACACTGGGCCTTTACGACCTGTGGGACCCGCAACCTGCCGGCTTCGCCCATGGCTCCCTGGTTCTTTTCCGTGCCCCCGGGCAAACGGGAGTGAGGCTCTGGGGGAACGCATCGACGTTCCAGAGCGGCGCACCGCAAGGTCGCCGGTCTGTACCAGCGGATCCGGAAGGTCGACCATCCAGAGAAGAAGTCCGAAGCGGCGCACCGCAAGGTCGCCGGTCTGTACTCGCGGGCTGAGGCCGCGCCGCTCTTATGGATTCCGCGCGGGATTTTACTTGACAAATGTACCTTATCTTCGCTATCCTGCAAGTTGTCGCCTGCGCTCAGGGTGCGCGCGGAAGGCAGGCTCTACTTCTCGGCGCGAGGCCGCAATGACCAGCAGCCAAGACGCAAGACGATTTGTTGCGCGGCTTCGGCCTCCCCTGGAGCTGGCGCAAAGACTCCGGGCCCACTTTCGCCTGGAAAAACCTGGGTCAAATGCCGTTCGGCAAAGGCGTGAACAGGGTTTCTGTTTGTTGCGCTCCGCACCGTGCCAGCGGCCTGCGCGACGGGCTGCGCTCAAGCGAAATTCCTGCGCATTAAAGAGTTCTCAGGTAGATAATAGGTCCCTCGGCGAATGCTGCAACTGCTTTTGTTGCAACGGTTTGCAGGCGGTTGGTGCGGGGCCGTGGAGGCGTGCCAGGCCATTCAAGCCCAAAGCGCAGCCGCGCAGCGCAGGGCTCGTTTCAGATATTGCGCGGCCGGATGGGGGCGCATCGAGGCTCGGTTGGTCAGCGGCTCTTCACGCACCGGAAGCCGACGTGGTTGGAGCCGGTATCGATCGCTCCCTTCCCGCGCGGCCCAGGCTTGTAGCGGACGCAGTACATGTCGCTGCACAGGAAAGAACCGCCCCGCTGCACACGCTTGGGCACGCCAGGCTCGAGCGGGTCATGGCTGTCGGAGGGGCCGAGCGGGTTGAAGCGGGGGCTGTAGGAGTAGTAGTCGGGGCGGTACCAGTCGGCACACCACTCCCAGACGTTGCCAGCCATATCGTGCAGCCCGTAGCCGTTGGGAGGGAAGCTGCCAACGGGGGCGGTGGCTTCGTAGCCGTCTTCCCTGGTGTTTTCGTGGGGGAATCGCCCTTGCCAGATGTTCGCCATCCACTTGCCGTCCACCAGCAACTCGTCACCCCAGCAGTAGGTCTTCTGCACGAGGCCGCCCCGAGCTGCGTACTCCCACTCGGCTTCAGTGGGCAATCGCTTGCCCGCCCACTGGGCGTAGGCGACGGCATCCTCCCAGCAAACATGGACGACCGGATGTTGCGCCCGCCCCTCCAGGTTGCTTGCCGGCCCCTCGGGGTGTCGCCAGTTGGCTCCCTTGACGTAGCGCCACCAGCTGTAGTGGTTGTCGAGGGACACGGGGCCAGGCGGGGGCGTGAAGACCAGCGAGCCAGCCACGAGGTTCTCCGGCGGCGCTCCGGGGTAGTCCTTGGCCAGCGGCGTCCGCTCGGCGACGGTGACGTATCCCGTGGCCGCGACGAACTCCGCAAACTGGGCGTTCGTCACTTCGGTCTTGTCCATCCAGAAGCCGTTGAGCTGGACGCGGTGCAGGGGGGTCGTGTCGTTGTAGTTGCCTTCCTCAGTCCCCATGAGGAACTCGCCGCCGGGGATCCAGACCATGCCCTCCGGCGCGGGCGGAGGCGTGCTGAAGATGCGTGCCAGGAACACAAGACCGGCCCCCAGGGCGAGGCCGCCGAGCAGAAGCAAAGGCAAGCGGAAACGGTCGAAGAAGTTCGGGGCAGGCGGGGGCGTCTGAACAGGAGGCGGAGTTGGCGCCGATCGCGGTTTTCGCGGGGACTTCTTCATGCGGGCTCCGAGCTGGCCAGGGCTTCACGGAACGGTCGCCAGTCCGGCCATCTCAACGTAGTACGACTGCACCGTCTGGAATCGCCGTCGACGCGGCTCAAACCGCCGCCGTTCGACGCGCCAGACCTCTCCGTCGAACTGGTATTCATTGTACGTCCAGCACTTGCGCTGTGTTCCGCTGCCGCTGCAAATCGAGGGGATCGGGTTCGCCGGGGTCGCCGGCAGATAGTAGGGATGATGTCGATGGCCATGCAGCCACAGCGAAACGCCAGCCTCGTGGGCTGCTTTCAGCACGGGCCGAAGGTCGCGCAGCTTGTGCCAGGGCTTCTCCGGCTTGCCGTTCGCGAGGCCGATGGGAAAGTGGGTCACGAGAATGCGGGGCTCGGAAGCGATGTGCGGCAAGGCCAGCAGTTGCTTCAGTCGCTTGAGTTGGTCGTCACCGACGCGTCCCGTGGCGTCCCAGAACCAGCTGTTGCCGGTGCAGGAATTGACGCCGATCAGCCAGAGCGGACCGATCTTCCGTGCGAAAGGGTACGTGGCGGCGTCGATGCGTTCGCCGTGCAGTCCCTTGACGAAGTAGCGCTCAAACAGTCCTTGCTGGGCGCTGGCTCGCGTGTAGTAGTCGTGGTTGCCTGGGACTGCGAGCGTTGGAATGGCGTCGGGGGCGTCGAGGCGCAGCAACGATGCGGTAAGTGCGAACTCTTCCTCGAACCCCAGGGAGGTGGCATCGCCGCTGAAGATCAGACCGTCGGCACGCCGTTCGTAGATGTCATCAACGAGGATGGCAAGGATCTCGGCGGCGCGGCGAAACTTGCGGCCGCGGCGCATCAGGGTCATGTTCAGCCAGCCGGTCAGTCGGCGCGACAGCAAGTCCTCGGGGACCCAGCGGGCCTCCGGACAGAACAGGTGAACGTCGCTGACATGAGCCAGTCGCAGCATGAGGTTGAGCGGTCGTCCGAAAGTTTGCCTGCTGCGCACGGACCGACCGTACGCTCTCTGACCACCCCAGGCGGGATTCATACAATTCTAGCGATCTGTCCGCTCCTGGAGCATGAGGTTTTCGTGACAGCCGCTCAGCTGGGCTGGGCGCCACTCCCCCGACCGTTGCAGAAGGAACCCCGCATCATGCCGAAAGTGACCTTCGTGAAGGAAAAGCAGGAACTCGAGGTCCCCGTGGGGGCGAACTTGCGTCAGGAGGCCTTGCGGGCGGGCATTGAGCTCTACCCTGGCATTAGCCGCTACCTGAACTGCCGCGGCAACGGGCTGTGCGGCACGTGTGCGGTCGTGGTCAAGAAGGGCCTGGAGAACCTCTCGCCGAAGAGCATGCGGGAGCGGATCAAGCTGGCCCTGATGCCCTTTGCAACCATCGGCCACGAGGACGACATGCGCCTGGCGTGTCTGACCAGCGTCAACGGCGACTGTTCAATCGAGACGCAGCCGGCGTTCAATCTCGCCGGCGAGAACTTCTGGCAGAAGCCGTATCCGAACAAGTGAACTCAGGAAGGAGGTCCGCCTTTCCAGGCCTTTCGAGCAGCCTGGGCTTCGAGTCCGGTGCGGAGCGTGGCCAGGCAGGCGTCGCGCTGAGCGGTGAACGTCTTGCGGTCCAGCGTGGGCAGTCGCCGTAGCTCGGCGGGGCCGGCGCCCAGGGCTTTCCAGGAGCGCTCGGTGGCTTCGCGGTCGAGCAACTTGAAGGCGACGACGACACAGAGGTCGTCCACCTCGTGGAGGAAGACCTCGAAGCGGTAATAGCAGGGCCCCCGCAGCGCGGGACGACGCGTCGTGGCGGCGGGCGGCATCTGGAGCGTTTGCAGGACCAGCCGGCGGTAACGAACCGGTACTTGATCCGCCGGACGCGAGCAAAGGCGTGTCACGACGATGTCACGGGCGGCGCCAGCGTCATTGATGCGGCGGACCTCCTCGGCGGAGGCGGCCAGTTCTCCCTGGATGGAGGCTTCCAGGTCTTCGCGGGACCCGCTGCAAGGGTGGACGCCGACGAACATCTCCAGCGGCGCCAGGGTTTCACGAGGATCGTGCCAGGGAAACGCAAGGAGCCAGTCTGGGGCGGGCGAACCGGTGGTGGTGCCAGCGTCCTGAATGAGCCTTGGCGGCCGGAGAAACACCGAAAGCCCCTGGTCCATGGGCAAGACGGGAGGTTCACCGAGGAGCCGATCCTCCTCGTCCAGCTGGGCTAGCCTGGCTTGAGTGCGCTGAAGCTGCTCCTCGTATGGACCGCAGCCGCAGCCGACAACAGCCATGGCCAGGATGATCATCAACAGGGCTTGCAGAGGCCGTCGCATCGTTCGCTGCCAGGTTTGGTTGGAATTGGCCCTATCGCATTCTTCCCTGGCGGCTGGCTGCTGTCAATCAAAGCGAGGCAAGCATGATCAGATGGAGCTTTCCCGGCAAAGTAGTCCTGGTGACGGGGAGTTCGCGCGGCATGGGCGCAGCCATTCTGGAAGCTTTCGCCCAGGCCGGGGCGACCTGCATCGTCAATTACTTCAACGACTCCGAGGGGAACAACGCCCGCGACGCCGAAGCCACTGCGGCCGCCCTCAAGAAGCATGGCGGAACGGTGCATGTGCTCGAAGCCGACGTCCGTAGCAACGAATCGGTCGGCGCCTTGATGAGACGCATCGCCGAGCTGGCCGGCGGGTTGGACATCCTCGTCAACAACGCCGGCATCTGTCGGGACAAGACGCTCAGGAAAATGACCGAGGAGGAATGGCAGAGCGTCATCGACACGAACCTCACGGGCGTATTCCACTGTGCCAAACACGGAGCTGAGGTGCTCCGCGACGGCGGCCGGATGATCAACATCGCCTCGATAGCCGCCTGGGCTGGGATTCACGGGCAGTCCAACTACGCGGCAGCCAAGGCGGGCGTCATCGCCATGACGAAGGTCCATAGCAAGGAGCTGGCGCGGCGGAAGATCACCGTCAACGCTGTCGCGCCAGGGGTGATCCAGACTCCCATGCTGGGAGTGATCAAGCCCGAAGTCCTCGCGGAATACGAGAAGCAAATCCCGCTAGGACGGCTGGGAAGGCCTGAGGATGTCGCCAACGCCGTGCTCTTCCTCGCTTCTGAGGAGAGCGAGTACATCACTGGCCAGGTCCTGCCGGTCACGGGCGGCTGGTTCTAGCTGATTCACCAATGCCTCAGCGGCGGGCCCGCACTGTGGGCAAGAAACCAGGAGGGGCAGGACCAGGAGTGAAGGAAGGCGCGTGAAGCACGCCCGGAGGGATTCGAACCCCCAACCCCCAGGTCCGAAGCCTGGTGCTCTGTCCAGTTGAGCTACGGGCGCTTGGTGCTTGATAGACACTATATGGGGCGGTAATGGATCGCGTCAAACTTGTTGCGGGCCGTTGGATGGCTGGTTATGGTGAGAATGGTGGAGGTCGTGCTGAGGATGCCGCGAGCAAATGAGTACCGACCCATTCCAACTTCTGGGCGTTGAACCAGGCTGCGACTTCGCGTCGATCTCCGCTGCCCACGCCGCCCGCTGCCGCGAACGGCCTGATCGGCGGCCGGAGTACGATCAGGCGCTCCTGGAACTGCTCGGTGCGGCCCAGGCCCAGCCGAGCCTCGTGGAAACGGTGGAACGCCC
>Ga0073934_10008343_pt1 | contig 13865 bp, 8 predicted proteins | sample LarsenN4metaG_FD_76834 | JGI IMG/M metagenome (GOLD analysis project Ga0073934, IMG submission 76834) | Hot spring sediment bacterial and archeal communities from British Columbia, Canada, to study Microbial Dark Matter (Phase II) - Larsen... ...
ATGAGCACGACGTTGTCCCAGACGATCTTGGTGATTGGGTCCGGCATTTCCTGGAGCCAGCCGTTGTTCGAATACGTGCCGTCCGAGACGCTGTAATCCCGGTGGAAGATTACCTCGAGACTGTCTTTCCCCAGTGATGGCGCCGGCGCGATGGAGCCGCGATCGGAATTAAGCGACTGCGCATTGAAAGTGACAGAGGCCGGTTTCGAAGCCGAGTCGGCGAGGAATCCATCGTGCAGGAACTTTCTCCAGGCCGCCTCGGCGTCCTGGGCGCCAGAGAGGGACTCGAAAGTGTCGCGCACGAGCGTGTAGGGGTCGGTCGCCGGGAGACCCGCGACGCGCGCCAGAACTTCCAGCTCCGTCCACCCATCAAACAATGGGGCGATCAGCGGCTGGATCGGCAGCAGCGTCCCATCCACCGCTCGGGCGTCTCCCCAGGATTCGAGATAATGCGCCTGGGGGAAATGCCAGTGGCACAAGGGAAAAGTCTCGTCTTCGTAGTACCCAAGGCGGAGGACATGGCGGGCTTTTGCCTGTGCCTGAGCCCAGTTCAGGTCAGCGGGGGCGCTGTAGGCCGGGTTGGCACCCAAAATTACCAGAGTCTCCACCTGTCCGCTATTAAGCATCTGGGCGAGCTCGGAGAGAGGGCGCGCTGGAGGCTCGGTGTCCTCGATGAAAGCGATTGTGCGACCGATGTTGCCAAGCGCATTGTTGATCGCGTGCGCCAGGAGGTGAACGGCCAACGGTTGGCGATGGCCAGCCACCACCAGGCTTCGGCCTTTGTGCTCGAGCAGATCTTTGGCGCAGGCAGCGATCCATTTCGGGTCGACTCCGGCTGGCGGATTGGCCTGGCGTCCGGCGAGAGCGTTCCCGCCAATCTGGGCCGCGAGCGCCAACGCCAACTGGCCGATGGCGGAACTGGCCAGGCGCAAGCGGTGGTCCGCGGCGAACCCAGTGACGCTGTAAAGGCTCTCGACTACATACAGGCGGTTCAGGGTGCCTGGGTCGGCCTGATCCAGGGAACGGCGCTTGGAAAATCTTCTCAGATTGTCATCCGAGTTGGGCTCCAACCCGAGGAAATCGGAATCGAGCGAAACGATCACATCCGCGTTCTCAAGGAGGAACCGGGGACGAACCGGCCGGTTGAAGGCAAGAGCAGCGGCTTGCCGGTGAACGTTAAGGCCCAGCGGGTCCTCGGCAAACCATTGCGCCTCAGGAAGTTGTTTCGCCATCAACGCTCGCAAGCGGTCGCGAGTAGGCGAGTTTCCATGCTGGAGGAGGAAGCAGAGACCTTTGCCGCCGGATTGCGCGGCGGTTCGGGCAACGGTCGAAAGAGCCTCGATGGCAGCTTCGCGCGACCGGACATTTCCGTTTTCGCGGAATTGCGTGGCGCGGTCGGGGTCATACAGGTTCAGGATCGAGGCTTGGGCGAACTTGTCGGTGCCAGTCCCGAGCTCGGGAATCAGGGAGTTGCCCTCGATCTTTGTGGGTCGCCCGTCGTTGGACCGGACGACGAGCGGGGTGGCGGCCCCGGGTCCCGGCATGGCGGTAGCATAGTATTTCGCGACTCCATGGACGTAGCCTTCAGGCGTCTTGCTGAAGGGCAGAATGCGCTCTTCAGGCCGGCGGCAGCCGCTGGCGCCAAAACCAAGCCCGGCCAACAGGAAGGACGCGGACATGATCTTCACGAAGTGGCGGCGAGAAACGGGATCGGTCCACTCACTGGCGCCTTCCGGGAACTCGCGCTCGAGCCATTGGTGAAACTCCGGCGTTTCGCTCAGCTCATCGAGGCTGCGCCAATACTTGCGACCGAACTCAGGGGGAGGTTGGTTGGAACCTGTATTTTTCATCGGTGGCAAGCCGAGCAGTTTTGCAGAGACTCTACTTTCCATTCCTGGACCATTCTTTCGCCGTGCAGCTTCTGCAGTCGGGCGTTTTCCTTCGGGTCGGCGCTCCATTTCCAGCCCAGGTCGGTTATTTTGTCGAGCGGCCGAATCTTTGAAGCCGGGTCACGATGGCACTCGAGGCAGAAGGTCATGCTGAGAGGCTGCGCGTGATAGACCTCGTCCATCTGGTCGATCCGTCCGTGGCATTCAACGCAGCTAATACCCCGATCCACGTGGACGGAGTGGTTGAAATACACGAAATCCGGCACCCGGTGGATCTGGACCCAGGGAACAGGTTGTCCGCTGGGGGCGCTGTCTTTGACGAGAGCAAGACGAGGGTCGTCCTTGAGCACCTGGTTGTGGCAGTTCATGCATGTGCTGCTGCCCGGAATATTCGAATACCACGATTGCTCGACCATGTTGTGGCAATAGCGGCAGTCGATGCCGAGCTGGCCGGCGTGAGTCGCATGGGAAAAGGCGACCGGCTGAAGCGGCTTGTACCCGACGCGGGAGTATTTGGGCGTAAGGTAATACCAGATTCCGGCCGTGAGGGAACCGGTCAGGAGCACCGCGCCGGTTATAATCATCAGCGGCAGCCGATTGGTCCACTTGGGAAAAATGGCCGACATTAGGTTGTTAGTTGTTCAGGTCCAGCACAGGACGTACGCGACGACACGCACAAACGATTAAAGCGCGCCATTGTTGCCATTTCCGGCTAACCGTCAATTGTTTTCTGGAAGCCAAAAAACAGTGTGCCATAGCCTACAACAACGGTTAGCGCAAGAGTTTGCCAACGGTGTTCGGACGCCAGTAAATAAGCCGGGAAGCGGTGATTGGCAAGCGGGGAAGAAAAGGCACGCTAAACTATTTCCATGCATAATGCACACCATAAGCTATGCGAATCTAAGCCCCTTCATTGGGCAGGTTCAAACCCTGTTTGCTTTTCCACAGCTTCGCGGCATGCTTCAGCCCATGGAACCAGAACTCGAGAGCGGGCAGAACCCCAGGTTGCAGAAGTTTTACCACGATCTTCACGCCGTGCTGGAGGACGGGGAGAGTCTTCTGAAAGCCGGAGTCGAGCGCGTGCGCGAGCGGGCGAGGTTGGCAACCGAGAAGACGGACCGCGCGATCCGGGAGCGGCCCTACCAGGCGCTCGGGTTGATGTTCGGCGTCGGGGTAGTCGTCGGTCTGGTGGTCTCGGGGTTGCTAAAGCGGCATTCTTCTGACTGAGCTGGGCTGCCGCCCGGGCGGGACCCGCGTTTTCCCGCAAGGCTGAGGCTGCTCATGACGGAGTCCGTTCGCGGACGCGCCAGATGGCCCCGTCAAAAAGCCGGTGCACCTTTGCGTCGGAGGAGTTGGACGTCCTCTCCCGGCTCGGGCAGGAATGTGAGTTCCCCGTCGTCATCGCTAATCATCACACCCGGGTCGTGTCCGTAGTAATCCTCGTAGCCGGGAGCAAACTCCCCGGTCTCGCCATCGGTGACGAAAACGACCGTGGCCATGGTGCCCTTGTAAGAGACTCGATCGCCCTCGTGAACCTCGTCTCCACTCAGGTAATGAGGTAAATCACCGTTCATAGGCTTTGCTTTTGGGCCTTGGGCACTGGGAACGAGGCAATGTTGCCCAACCAGGGAACAGTGTAAAGCCGAACCAAAAGTAACAGGCGAATTGAAAGTAACCCAGCGGTTCTCCTTTTGGTAGGGCTCCTTTTGGTAGGGCGCGCTCCACTGCCATTAAGTTAGGGGGACATTACGGGAAAGGGCCGGCAGACTGGCAGCCATTCCCGGAGAGGGGAGCTTCCGAGCGCCTCCGCCATTGAGTTCTCGTCACAAGCAGCAGCCTGCGGAATGGAGGGTTTTTGCCGTCGGCGAGAGCAACGGAAAAATCAGCCCCCTCCGCTCCTTGGAGCGGATGGACCCTGGGCTGGCCGCTGCCACCCGACTCAGAAGACAGGTTTTTTCACGTGGCGTTGATAGTAATACGATCTCCAGCCCGAGGGTTTCCTGCGCGGAACGTGTCGTTCGGGCCGCTGGCTGGTGGGATTGGCCAAAAAGAGTTCCTGGAGTTCCTCGACCACCTCGGCCACCGGTTTTTGGCTGGCCAGCAGGGTGAGGAGATGGCTTTTGATCGCGTGCAAGCTCACGGCATGGTTGACCTGTTGCGGGTGCTTGAGCCTGGCTGAGTGTTCCTGGAGTTGCTGGTTAGCCGGGGCAATCAAGATCGATTCCACATTGCTGACCCAAACCGTCGCATAGACGTCCTGTCGGATCGCTTCGGCGCTCAGGCCGGTGAAGTGGCCTAAATCCAAGCGGCTTTTCAGCACGTGATAGAAGGTTTCGATGCCCCAGCGGCAGTGATAAAGCTCCCCGAAACATTCCGTCGGATACAGCGACTCCTCCAGCAGATTGGTGGCCAGAACTTCCAATTCCCCCGTGTTGAGCCGCACGGTGACAAAGCGCAGCCGGATGCGCATGGGCAGGCCCTGGGCTTCGACGGCCTTGGCCTGTTCCCGCGGGGGGACCAGTTCGGCGACCACACTGCGACCGGCCTGATCCTCCTCGAACAGGCGGTTGACGATGGCAAAGGTGTGGGCCTGACAACGGCAGACAAAGCGGCAGCCCGCGTGGACGGCCTGCGCCCACAGCTTGTACTCGGCGAAGCCTCGATCCAAAAGCGCCACGTCCCCCGCTTCCAAACGCCGGAGGTGTCGAGCGGCCAGGTCCCGTTCGCCCGTTGTCCACGGCTCAAAAAAGGTCTCCAGCGCCACGCGATTGAGCACGTCGGTCAGCACCGACAAGCGCGCCTGAGGATACCGGCCGGAGTCTCCGCTTTGATTGGAGCACTCCACCCAGCCAAACTCGTGACCCAACGCCTCCTGGTTGGGCAAGCGCTGCAAGGAACTGTCGATAGCCACCAGACGAAACCCGCGCCAGAGCCGAAGTTTGGGGTGAGTTCGATCACGATACATCACGTCGAGCACCGTTTGCTCATTGAGAGCCTCAAAAGCGGTGTAACGAAGTTTCGCCCGCGCCTGACTCCACGCCGAGGGCGTCAGACCGGGAGCCGGGTGGCCTAAGGCTTGGAAAAAATCATGCAGATGAGTCTGAATGGCCCGCACGGTCTTCTGCATCAGGAAGAGCATGGAGATCAAAAAGGTAAAGTGGCGCTTGCGGGTGAAGGCCTTTGGGTCGCTGCGGTGTTGATGACAAAACGCCGGGTCAACTAACCGTTGACGAGTTGCGGTGATGATTTCCTGGATCCAATCGAGGGTATGCGTGTCTTGCATCCCAAGGGTAATGGCAAATTGTAAATACTTTGTACATACAATTCTTTCACAACAACTTACAGCAATCTTAACTTAATGGCAGTGGAGCGCGCCCTAACAAAATGCGCGCCCTGCCAAAATGAGAACCGCTGGCAACTCTCGATGGTCGTTGACCATCGGGACCGGTTCTCTTTGAATATGGACTCTGCTTCGCGAAAACTGTGAAAAAGATCGATCACTTTTCTGGACGCGGATCCGACTTGTCTTGTCGAGATTCGTCTGCTCTTCGGACCTCAACGTTGGTGGCGCCGCAAATTTCAAATATCTTTGGCTGGAATATGCTGAGGAGACGGTGGGTTGGGCTACAATGGGAGATGGGAAATTCGAAATGGGAGAAGCGCAAATGCAAGTGGCGCGTAGTGTATCCCACAGGTATCCCACAGCCCAAGCAGTAGGCGCCTCATGAGCAGGAAGCATATTGCCGTGGCAGTTCTGGCGGGCGCAGGGGTCTGCGCGGTGTTGCTGGCCTGGTTTTACGGGAAGCCGGCCTACCGGAAGCACCAGGAGCAACAAGCCATTGCGGCTGCCAAAGCGGCGTTCGAACGGCGCGATTTCGGAGCGGCCTCCGTTGCGGCTCGAAAAGCGCTCCAGTACAACCCGGCCAATCTGCAGGCTTGCCAGGTGATGGCGCAGTTGGCGGAACTCGCGGGCGCCCCCCAGGCACTCGAATGGCACCGAAAGATCGTCGAGCTCAATCCCACCCTGGAAAGCAAATTCCGGCTGGCGTCCTGCGCCCTTAAGTTCGAGGCGATGCCTTTTCCCACGGCATCCAAGGTTCTGGCCGAGGCCATGAGCACGGCCAGCAACAACGCGGTCACACACGCCTTGTCCGCGGAACTGGCGTTGCGAATGAGCAAGCCGGGGGAGGCGGCCAAACTGTTCGAGACGGCCCAGCAACTGGATCCCGCCAACGAAGGCTACCGGTTCAATCTCGCGGTGCTGAGACTGGAGTCGCCCGACCCCAAGATCGCGGCCGAAGCGCGCCAGACTCTGGAAACGATGCGGGCCGGCGCGCGGTGGAAGGAAACGGCTCTGCGCTGGCTCGTGGCGGAGCGGTTGAAGCGCGACGATGCGGCCGGCGCCCGGCAGTGGTCGGAGGAGCTTATCGCAGCCCCGCAGCGCACGTTCGAAGATCAACTGCTGCACCTCCGGGTCCTGAAACGAACCGGCGACACTCAGGCTTTTGAGCAGGCTCGAGCGACGACGGAACGCGAGGCCTCCACGAATGCCGCCCAGGCCTACCTTTACACCACTTGGAATCTCGAGAATCTGAACCGTGAATCGGCGCTGAAGTTCCTCGAAAGCCTCCCGGCTGACGTCCGCTCCTCGCAATTCGTCGCGATGGCGTTTGTCGAATGCTACGTGCACGCCAAAGACTGGCCCGGCCTCGAGGAATTCCTGCAGGATAAGAAATGGGGGGAGCGGGAGTACATGCGGCTGGCTTTGTTATCACGGGCCGCCGCCGAACAGGGGAACGACAGAGCGGCCGACACGCGGTGGCGCAGCGCGGTCCGGGAAACCGGCGGCAGCCTGGCCGACATGGTCAACCTGCTGGGCCTGGCCAAAGCCGCCGGCCGGGATTCGGCTACCGAGGAGTTGCTGTGGCACATCTACCAAAAGTTCCCCCGTGAAAAGTGGATTTTGCTGGAGCTGGATCGGCATTACGCGCGAACCGGGAACACCCGAGGCCTGCACCGGGTCTACTCGATTCTGGGCCTGGCCGACACGAACAACCTGGTCGCCCTCAACAACCTGGCGGCAACGGCTCTGCTGCTGAGCCTGGACGTGGAAAAAGCGCACACCATTGCGCGCGACATCTACACGCGGTGTCCGACCAACCCAACCATCGCCTCTACTTACGCGTTCTCCCTGCACCGCCAGGGCCACACCGCCGAGGGGCTCGAAATCCTGGAGAAGCTGGAACCGGCTGCGCGCGAGAAGCCGCCGGTTGCACTTTACTACGGTGTGCTCCTGGCCAAATCCGGGAAAACAAACCAAGCTCAGCCATACCTCAAGACGGCGACGGAGTCCCCCTGTCTTCCGGAAGAGAGGGCGCTGGCGGAGAATGCCTTCAACTAAGCGCCTGCGAACAGGCTCCCTCGCTTATTTTTTCTTGGGAGCGGGGGAGTTGGCGTCCGCGCCTTTGCCTTTCTGCATCTCCCGCGCGACGCTCTGCATCAGTTCGTGCGGGTTGGGGTAGGTGGCAAATCCCGCCGGAGCTTCGAACAAGCCGGGGTCTGGCCGGGTAAACCTGAGCTGCCGGAAAAGAATGACGGAAGTGTGGCCGCGCTCGGTGGTTTCAATCTGGATCGGGAAATCCTTCAGGTCAGTCGCATTCCAGGTGATGGCTTCGATGGGTTGGCTTGTCCCCAGCGTCATGATCACTTTCGTTTTCACGCAGGGATGGCCGTCAATCGTTTCCTTCCCGAGCACCGTCTTCTGGATTTTCGGGGTTCGGGCGGCCGCCTCGGCGTCCTCCTTCGAGATCGGCATTTTCACCATGGCTTTCTTATCCGGATAGATGATGTAAACCGCTTGCTTGTCGGGGCGGATCACGCTGACCACCCGCGACAAACCCAACTGCATCAGGCTGGCCGCCACGGCGGGAGACATCTCCTTGCTCTTGGTCTGCGACTGGTCGATCTGCGCGCGCACTTTGCCGTCGAGCAGGGCGAATTCCATCGGCGTGGAAAGCACCTGGGTGCCATTGGTGTCCTTGACGGTAACTGTTGCGTTAGCGATGAAATTGCTCGGTCCGAGCAGCCTTACCAACGCCGAATTCATGCTTGCCGGGGAGGGTCCCCCACCGGCCACCTGACCGTGAGCACCAACAACGGAAGACGCGACAAGGGCGGCGGCCAGCAACACACCCGCGATTGGTCCAATTCCTGAATGACGCATAAACCTGGGTGGAAGTTACCGCGATGCGGCCATTTCACCAGACATTTTGCTCCCGCCGCCGAGCGTGGCCGACACATTCCGGCCGCGCTGCCGCTCACTTCCCATGCGGCACCTCCATGGAGGCGCGCGCCAGGCGCCACGCCGTGTCCAGGGTGTCAATGTCATTGGCCGACTTATCCGTCCGGATCCTGACGATTCGGGGGAATCGCATCGCCAGGCCGCTGGAGTGGCGGGAACTCGGTTGGAGGCGGTCAAACGCAATCTCCAGGACCACCTCGGCCGGAACTTCGAAGTATCGGCCATGCTGCCGGAGGGCGGTGCGCAAGAAACGGGCGGTCAATTGCTCAATCTCCACGTCGGTGAGGCCGGTGTACGCTTTGCCAATGGTTTTCAGCTCGCCAGTCTCCGCGTCTCGCACCGCGAACGTGTAATCGCTGAGCACCTGGCTGCGCTTGCCATGACCATACTCCGCCCCGATGACGACGCAATCAAGCGTGGCCAGGGCTTTCTTGAGTTTGAGCCACGCCAAACCGCGCCGGCCGGGCGTGTAGAAACTCTCAGGGTCCTTGATCATCAGCCCTTCGTTGCCACGCTTGCGCGCGGCGGCAAAGGCCGCGTCGATGGCCTCGGCCGAATCGGCGGCGGTGAATAAAGCGAGCTGGAATTCAGGCGGCAGCGCCAGCGACTCCAAAGCCCGCCGACGTTCCCGCAACGGTGTATTCAATTGTGAAACCGCGTTCAGCCAAAGCAGGTCGAAGGCCTGGTATTGCACCGGCACTTCCTCCCCCATGAACAAATCCCGCTCTTTGCGGCCCAACCGCTTTTGCAGGTCGGAAAAAGGCAGCACCCGTTCGCCCTTCACGGCGACAATCTCTCCGTCCAGGACCACATCGGCGCCAATCTTAAGGGCGGCATCGGCAATCTCCGGGAAGGTGTCGCGGATGTCTTTTGAATCGCGCGAGAACAGGGCAACCCGGCGACCCACCTTGTGCAGTTGGCAGCGGATCCCATCATACTTGTCTTCGATCCAGACCTGCGCGCGCCCGTTGGCTTGCGGATGTCTTTCCTGGACTCGCATCAGGACTTCCGCCGCCGTCGGCTCCGGGGAGGCCAGCATGCATTTGACGGGGCGGAACGGTTCAACGGCGGCTTCGCCCAGACGGTCTTCCGCGGCGAGGCGCGCGGTTTCCCCAATGTTGCCGACCAGCAGGTTCGCAGTGCGAACGTCCTCGGCCGGCCGGCCGAAGGCCGCCGCGATGCTTTCCTCGAGCAACCCTTCTTTCAAGCCGATCCGCAGGTCGCCGGTGATGATTTTGATCACGTATTTGGATTCGAGCGGAGTGGCTTTTCGCAGCAGGCGCTCGAGCACCGGCACCTTTTGCAGCGGACCGCGGCGGGTGTGCAACTCGAGGAACGCGCGGCCCAACTCTTCCACGGTGAGTCCTCGTCCGGTGGCAACCGTCTGCAGCAGTTCCATCGAGGTTTCCCCCAGATCGCTGTGCTTGAGGTAGACCTGGTGGAAGGCGATCTCATCCGCCGAGGTCACTCGGGTCAGCGCATCGCGCACGACCGCCCATCCCAACTGCAGGGATTTATTCTGGCTGGAGGGAAACGGCCGCCCGGAAAACCAGGTGGCGGCCAAAGCCAGCGCGGGCCCGTCCAGCGTCTTCAGGTAGTCCGCCAGCATGGAGGTTTTTTCGAGCTTCCTGGGGGTTGCCCGAACCTGGTCGCACACCCGGGCGAAGTCGGCGAACTGAGGCGCGGCGGACGCTTCCGCCGGCGTGGGCGCTTCTTCAGCTTCTGACGCCTCTTGCTTTGCCTCGTCGTGAGTCCTCCGCGACCGCGAAAGCGACCCGAGCGGCAACTGGAATTGCTCCTCCTGGCTCAGCGATTGGGCGTCGTAGCCCAGTTCGCGCAGCGTTTGGGCGAACTCCGCGGCAAATCCGTGCAGCGTAAAAATTTTGCGCGGCTGCACCCGGCGGACGAATTCCAGCAAGTCAGGGAAATCGGCATGATCGCTCAAGGCAAATGCCGCGTCGCATTGGTAGCGGAATCGGCAGTTCGGGTCGACGGCCCATCCGGTGAGGATCGCGGTTCGAGTTCGGCCCAGGTTGCGCAGCATCGCCGAATTCACCACGTTCGGCGGGCAGAGGAGCACTTTCCCGCGCGCGGCGCCCGCCACATAAAGTTCATACGGCGGGAAGCGCCGGCCGAATTGTTCGTAGATCTTCGTCAGGCGAAAAATCGCTCCGTGCAGCATGATCGGCAGCCCGGCCTGCCCGAGTCCGCACAGCAGCTCCTGGCTTTTGCCCAGCGAGTAACCCAGCAACACCGGCGTCTCCTCGTTATCAAGGGCCTCACGACAGAAGCGAATCACGGACTGCAGGACGACTTCGGCCGGCGGAAACCGGTAGTGCGGGCGGCCGAAGGTGGTTTCCATGACCAGAATGTCAGCTTGCCGGGGTTCGCAAGGTTCCGCGGAAAGCCCCTGCCGGAGTTTGAAATCCCCGGTGTAGAGGAGCGACTCATCGCCCGCCTCAACCAAAGCCATGGCGCTGCCGAAGATGTGACCGGCCGGGACGAGCGTGATTTGGTATGGCGCGCCGCCGCCGCGAAACTCGCGCTTTTCGCCAAAGGCCAGCCGGTGCTCCAGGCGTTCTCCAGGCACGCGAGCCTGCATCAAACGCGAGGTCGGCTCACTGAGGATCACTTCCCGGTGCGCCGCCACGTGGTCCGAGTGCGCATGGCTGACAAAAACCCGCTCCGGCCCGGCGCACGGTTGGTGCGGGTCCAACCACAAACCGAGGTCGGGCAGCCACAAACCTCCGTCTCGGAACTCAATTCGCGGAAACGGCACGAGAGCAACTTACTCCCGCGCAAACCCCTCTGTCCATCTGAGCATCCTGGCCAGAATCAACCTTTCGAAACGCCCGAGCGGAGCCCGTCATGGGCCGGGTCCCGCGCTCCAAACCCTGAAACCCTTCGACCAGGAGCGGCGATAATCCGCTCACGGTTCCGCGGCCAGCGCATCCCAGGTTTCGAGATAAAGCGCTCGCACCACTTCGTCAACCGCCAGCTCGCGGGGCAGGCGGAGAGCTTTGATCAACTCGACGACATCTGCTTTGTCCTTCAGCCGCCGGTTCGGACTGTTCGACCAACTGTCGAGTTTGAGCGAAATGAGCTTCTCCAGCGAGACAAAACGCGGCTGAGCCCGAACTTCCCGGGGAGCCGGTAATGGCACTTTGCAGCCCTGCTTCAGCACCTGGCCAGCCGGCAGCAGGTTGATGAGCACTCCGGTGCGTTTATCCTTCACGGTGTCCTCGCAAGCGGGAACGCGAGTGAACGGGCCGGACACATCGGCCGTCAGCAATTCCACGGCATCCATGACATCGGGCACGACAATGTCGCAGTCAATGGTTACGCGGAAATAGCCGTGCTCCTGCACGGCCAAGCCGCCCACCACGAGGTGCGGGGTCTCATGACGCGCCAGAATCTCAACGGCGCTTCGCAGGCTCTGTTCGACCCCTGATGTGCCCGTGGTTTCGCGCAATATGTAAGCACCCGTGCGCTGCACGCTGTCAACATGGCCGATGCGCGGGCAGTTGCCAACGTGCTTTTGCGACGAGCCGGTACTGCAACCTCCGCGCTTTTCTTCGGGCACAAGGTGCGAATCACCGTACCGAGGAGTCAGTGGGTTGGGCTGCAACGGGAGATGGGAAATTGGAAATGGGAAAGGCGGGAATGCGAGCGGCGTGTAGTGTATCCCGCAGCCCAAGCAGTAAGTTACGAGGAGTCAGTGGGATTGAACACACCCAAGCAGGTAGTGCGCGTCACTCCGTGCGCGCACGGGGCTCGGGGAACGGGCACGACGGCGCGCACGGAGTGACGCGCCCTACCTGCGTTTGTAGTTCTATCCCACGCTCTTGTTAATAAATGAGTTAGATGAGGAAGCGTCGAGACAGAAACCTCAGGGATGGCAGTGCAACAGCGGTGCAAAAGCGCGGACGAATCAGGAAGGCAGCGGAGGCAATGCATCGTTGGAAAAGGGACTTTTCTCCGCTTTGACCCGGTCTCCGGTCTCTCCGGTCTCCGCAGTCTGACCCAGTCTTGCGGTCTTCGGTCTTCGGTCTTTTTGATCAACTCGATGAGGTCAGTCTTGTCCTTCAGGCGCCGGTTCGGACTGTTCGACCAACTGTCGAGTTTGAGCGAAATGAGCTTTGCTTTTCAATGATTTACCCTACCAACCAGATGCGGTAAGGTTTTTTGTATGATCGGACAAAGCGGTTCGTTCCGCCCCCTCCTTGGCTTTCTTAACCATTCAGTTTTCCTGGCCAGCCTGGTGACGTTGCACGGTCTGGCCCAACTCGCGCAAGCCGCCGGGCCTTCGATCGTTCTTCAACCGGCCGACCTGACCATTTTCTACGGGGACCCCGCGACCTTTGCGGTGAGCGCGAACGGAACCCCGCCCCTTTCCTATCAATGGTTTCGCAATGGCAACCCGATCGCCCTGGCCACACAGAGCACTTACACAATCGCGGCGGTTTCCGACGCGGACAACGCGGCGCAATACTCGGTTCGTGTCAGCGACAGCTCCGGTTCGACCGACAGCCGCGCGGCCACGCTCACAGTGGACTTTGGCATTGCCGGCCAACCTCAGACGATGCGTCTGCTGGAACAGAATAGCCGGTGGAGGTACAACGAAACCGACAACCTGGATGGCCAGAACTGGACGGCAGAGTCCTACAATGACGGCGCCTGGCCCGAGGGCGCCGGCCTGCTCGCGTTTGAAAGTCATGCTCAAATCGTACCGCTGATCCAAACCACGCTGAGTGATCCCAGAACCCCTCCGGCGGGCCTGGTGCGCGGGCATGCGTATTACTTCCGAACCAAGGTCGTCGCGCCGGCGACCGCGCACAGCGTGATCCCCCTTTCGGCATCCATCCGGTTGGACGATGGCGCGGTGATCCACTTCAACGGACAGCGCGCCGCCGGGCCGAGGATGGACGGCCGGCAGGCCTTAAGCAGCGAGTATGCGACTGAGATCCTTGGCGACGCGACCGCAGACGAAACGATCTCAACTTTTGCCGCCGGATTGAAACCGGGGACGAATACGATTGCGGTCTCAGTCCACCAGGCGAACTCCGGCAGCAGCGACGTGGTCTGGGGCATGGCGCTGGACGCGGCGGTTTACCCGCGGGTGCGCGACACCGTGGCGCCAACACTGGCAGGGTTGATCCCGCCTCCGGGAACCGTGCCGTCGCTCAGCCGAATCGAGGTGCATTTCAGCGAGCCGGTCAAAAACGTGCAGGCCGCGGACCTGCTTGTAAGCGGGAAACCCGCCACCGCCGTCGAGAAGTTCGCCCCGGATGTCTATGTATTCACGTTCACCCAACCCGCTCCTGGCCCGGTGTCGGTGAACTGGAGCGCCACCCAGGCGATCATTGATGCCTCGGCTAATTCGAACCGGTTCGCGGGCGGCTCGTTCTCGTACGTCGTGGACCCCGCGGCGGTTTCCACCACGGTGCAGATCTCGGAGTTCATGGCCGCTAATAACCGGCTGATGGACGATTTGGGACAGTATTCCGACTGGATTGAGCTGCAAAACTCGGGCGCGCAGAACGTGAGCATCGGCGGATGGTATCTGACGGATGAGCCCGATCGCCTGGCTAAATGGCGTATCCCGGCCGGAGTTGTCATGGCCCCGAATTCGTACCTGATCATCTGGGCTTCCGGGAATGACCGGACAAATGCGA
>Ga0073934_10008344_pt1 | contig 13864 bp, 11 predicted proteins | sample LarsenN4metaG_FD_76834 | JGI IMG/M metagenome (GOLD analysis project Ga0073934, IMG submission 76834) | Hot spring sediment bacterial and archeal communities from British Columbia, Canada, to study Microbial Dark Matter (Phase II) - Larsen... ...
AGCGCGCCCTTATTCGGCACATTGACCTGGAACAGCCCTTCTTGATTGTTGACCAGGGCGTCGATAATCGGTACCTGCTGCTCCCTGGTTTTGGTGGCGCCCAGCGACTCGACCAGGCTGGCCTTGGGATCGTTGGCCAGGCGGGTCATTTCGGCCAGCCGTTTTTCCAGGTTCTCCACAAAGATAGGCCGGGCGACATCGGTATCCGGCCCGCCAAAAGGCTCGCCAAACCAGTGCTTTTTGGTGGCCAGATTGGTATGGTACCACCAGCCACCCCGGCGCACCGTGTCGCCAATCGGAAAGAGGCCATACATCCGGTACTGGTGGACTGCGCCTCGCGACATCTGGATATCATGGGTCCGCTCGGCCACATGGGTTCGCCAATACGCTTCCCCCTTCGTTTCGATCCACTCGTCGATCAGCGGATAAGCATCTTCGCCGTTATAAACAAAGTGAGTCAACCAGATATTGTGGTTTAAGCCGGGCGCTTGCCAGGTTAAGTTGCGCATGTCTGAAACATCCAACCCAATGACCCGGGCAATCTCATAAACGCCATAGTGGCCGTGACACAGGCCGCAGACCTTCACCCCGGTTTCACGGGTCATCAAGGTGCAGCCGTCAAAAACGGGATTGGCCGATTGGATCAGCCAGGCCTCGGGGCAGATTGCCTCGATATCCCGGGCCACCTCCAACATCAGGTTGAATTGGTAAAAGCTGCCCGGTACCCGCTGGCCCAGGCGGTAATAATAACCGTGCTTCTCCAGCACATCCCGCATGTCCCGCTGGTGATGGTGACTTTTCACCGCCGCGGTATTGATCACAAAATCGGCATCCTGAAGCGAGGCTCGCCGGTCGGTGGTGCTTTCAAAACGCAAATCCGCGCCCAGCTCTTTGGCATACCGTTCGCCCAGTTTGTGGATCATCGCCAGCCGGTCTTGATCGATATCCATAAAGCTGACCTGGCTGCCGGCCAGGCTTTCGGTTAAGCACAGATCTTTGACCAGTCCCAGTGAAAATTGGGCGCTGCCCGCGCCAATAACGGTTACTTTAATTGCAGTAGACATCATAAGCTCCTTAAATTAAAAATTAAGAATGAAGAATTAAGAATTGAAGGAATTTCACTCTATTCCAGAGTAGCAGCCAAATGATAAAGTTCGGCCAGATCAGACCGCTCGATAGATAAAAAGCGTTCCATCACCGTTTCTAAAGTCACAGCTTCAACGGCGACAACCTGTTCGCCATCAGCCGGGTTTTCCGGCTGGCCAGTCAACTCAACCTCCCCAACGCCAACGACCCGATAAGATTTTGGCCAGGGTAGATGAGGCCGGTAAGGTTTGGCCGCCAACGAGAAACAGCGCCAGGCGCCAAAAAGTTGAAATGAGAGCAGCCGCGCCCCGGCTTCTTCCAATAGTTCTCGCCGGGCTGCTGTTAAATAATCTTCACCCAGTTCAAGTGTACCGCCGGGAATTTCCCAATCGCCATTACTCAACCGGATGATCAGCCAGCGGTCGCCAAGACGAGGCGTGATATTAACATTAGTGATAAGATGCTGTGGGAGGGTATTATCTAAAAGTTGAAATTTGACTTGTACCGAATTCCAAGTTGTCTCTTGAAAGAGGTTGGGATATTGATGGGCAAGTTGGGTCTTGGTTGTATGATCGTTCATCTATGTAAATTATTTGGGTCATCGAAGGCAGGCTGTCACAGGAAGCCAATCAACGGACCATGCATGTCACCTTGACCAGCGGGAGAGGTCCCTCAGGCTGTGACCGGAGCGGCTTTGTTTTTGGCAAACCAGTTAGCTTACCTATCAGGTCATCGGGGCCGATCTGCCCGAAACAGTTCGGCTAAAGTCACGGCTTCAGGGATTCCTCCTCCCTCCGGTCGTCGGAATGACACGCCATTTGCCCCCAAATCCGAACGTCCCCTTTAAGACGGCGTGGTAGCCGCTTCCTCTGCAACGAGCCAGGGCGGCATAGGCAGCCCTTGAGCGCTCAAATAACTGGCGTACAGGAAACGGTAAACATCGTTCGCGTAAAATTGGGGGAAAGATTTGGTTGGAAGCGTCTCCATAAAGCGCGAGGCGATTAGTTCGGCCATATCATTATTCAGCCCCGCCTCAACTTCGTAATCAAAGTAGATCGCTAAATCCTTATTCGGATCTTCGATGATCCGTTTGACCTTGTAACTGCTGGGGAAACGGTGCGCTGGCGAATAACGCTCCATCAGAAACGTTCCCATGGCCGCCGAGTTGATATAATATTTGTGCTCATACAAAAAGTTAACCGTCTGCTGGGCATCATCCATGGTTTCGCCGGGGAAACCAAAGAAAAAGAAGGTATGGTTCCAGATACCCGCTGCCGAACTTTCTTTGAGAATACGGCTCATGTGGCCCAGTTCAGTTCCCTTGACCATATGGTCGATGATGGCTTCCGAGGCGCTTTCCAGGCCGAAGAGGATCATGCGGCAGCCGCCCCGGCTCATGGCGGCCAGCAGCTCCTTAGAAATAACCTTTTCAAACCGGACACAGCCACCCCAATGGATCGGCGCCCCCAAGCGTTCCAAAAGGGGCGATAAATCACGCAGGTTACGCGGCGTGAGCGCTTCATCAGAAAAGAAGATATGGCGGATACCATACTTTTGCTGAAGCTCGAGCATCTGGTTGGCCAGATGTTCGGCCCGGAGCTGGCTAAACGACTCTGGTTCGCCATAACCGACATTGCAAAAAGCGCATTTGCCAAAATAACAACCCCTGGCGGTAAGCAGCGGCAGGGCCGGGTATGGGGCCAGATACCGGCCCAAAGGCAGGCCGTCAAAATCGGGCAGGGGCAAATCTTTGATCTTTTCGGGCGGCTTGCGGTCGTTCACCCGGATTTGGTTGCCGGCCTTATAGATCAGATTAGGTACTTTGGACATGTCGCCCTTGCCGGCCACTGCCTCGGCCAGGCGTAGTAAAGGGACCTCACCGTCAAAGACGACGGCGCTATCAAACAGGTTGAAGATGGCCGGAACTCTGGGCAGCTCATCGCGCAGCATGCTGATGTGCGGCCCGCCCACCGTTACATGGCAGGGTAAACCGGCCTCCTTGATCAAATATCCCAGGGTCATCCCGGCCAGCATCTGGGGCATAGAAGGAATAGAGATGCCCACAATATCCGGCTGTTCCCGCTCAATATCGGCAATAATCCCACGCCGGTAGATATCAATGAAGATATTGAAGCGAGGGTCACGAACGGCTTTGAGCAGACTGCGGCTGCTATCGACCGGCATGGCCGACACATAACTTTGCAGGTGCAGGGAGGCCGGATAAAAGGGCAGGGAGGCAATCTCCAGGCATTTGATCACGGTTTCTATGGCCTCTAAACCCACCGGGCCGTCAAAAAAGGCTTCGCTCCGGGCGACCCCTTTGGCCTTCTCAACTTTGGCTGCCAGGGATGGTCCTTCCTGCAACGCCCAAAGCACTTTTTGGCGATCAGGGACAACCGGCCGGATCGACCGCCTGTGGGCTGTAGGGCCGTACTCATGACGCACATGGGCCACAGCCCCCTCTATATATCTTCGAGTCAAGATTTCATCAAAGACTTCAAGGTTGAGATCACGCTGGACAACTTCAACCCCATGCGGACGCAGATAAGCCGCCAGGGTTGGCAGCGATAGATGGGGCATACTGGGCGTCCAGTTGGGTGGAAAAAGCAGCATTACCTTCATAAACTTCTCCTTAGCCTGCCACTAGACGAACATAGAGTTCGACAGCAGCCAACAAAATCACCATACAGAGGGCAAAAACCACCCCTCGGCCATAGACGACCTTCAAACGTGATAAAAGCGTCGCCTTTTCAACGCCGGCCCGCAAGTAACCCTCTATAAAGAAGATCAAAAAGAGCCAGATGGCTCCGGCAAAGAAGATATAGAAACGGTCGACGGCCTTATGGGCGCTGGCAGGTAGATTTAGCACAATGTACCACTGGCTAATGACCGACCTGAGCAGCAGAAAATCCAGGCCGACCAGTAAAATCGCTCCAAACCAGAGGATGTAGGCCAATAGATATTGAAATGTACGATTCTCGTTTTTGCTCCCAAACGTCACTATACACCCACCAGGGATATCTCTTCGGCCCGGTGGCAGCTTACAAAATGGCCAGGTCTCAGTTCGCGCAGTTGGGGCGTCTCCATCCGGCATCGCTCCACCGCGTATTTGCAGCGAGGATTGAAATAACAGCCACTGGGCGGGTTGGCCGGGTCGGCTACATCCCCCTCCAGTACAATCCGCTGCCGTTTTGCCCGCGGGTCCGGCTTGGGCACGGCTGACAGCAGCGCCTCGGTATAGGGATGTAGCGGATTTGAGAATAACTCTTTGGTTTCCGCCATCTCCGCAATTTTACCCACATACATCACCGCGACGCGGGTACAAAAGTGCCGGACCACGCTCAAATCGTGGGCAATAAACAAGTAAGACAGTTGGTACTGCTCCTGTAAATCCTGGAGCAGATTGAGAATTTGAGCCTGGATAGACACATCCAGCGCCGAGACAGGTTCATCACAGATAATAAGCTGTGGATTCAAAGCCAACGCCTTGGCGATCCCAATCCGTTGCCGCTGGCCGCCGCTAAAGGCATGGGGGTAACGGACCATATACTCCGGCCGCAATCCGACCGAGCGCAGCAGTTCGGCCACCCGATCTTTTAAGGCTTCGCCTTGAACGATTTTGTAGTTTCGCAGGGGTTCGCCCACAATCTGGAGTAGGGTCATTCTCGGGTTGAGAGAGGAGTAGGGGTCTTGAAAGATCATCTGGATATTTCGCCAGATCGTTTTTAGATTTTGATCAGGTAAGGAGGCCAGATCAACCTTGCCTAAATCCCGGTCATGAAAAAGGATCTTACCGTCGGTCGGCTCATAGGCGCGAATGACCACCCGGCCGGTGGTGGTCTTGCCGCAGCCGCTTTCACCCACCAGGCCCATGATATCGCCTTCTTTGAGCGTGAAGCTAACGCCATCAACCGCCTTGACCTGGTAGACGATCCGGCTGAAGAAGCCTTTACGGTTAGGAAAAAATTTCCTCAAATCCTGAACATCTACCAGGACGCCATTTTGACTTTGGTTATTATCAATCATCATCCTTACCTGAAACTATTGTCGCATGTGCGCAAAAGAACCGTTAATCTCAGCAACCCTGGCGCATCTGGCCCAATGATGGCTACCCACTTTTACAAACTCAGGGCTGGCGCATTTTTCCGGCACATAATAAGGGCAGCGCGGGTGAAAAGCGCAGCCGGCCGGGATTGAATAAGGATCGGGTACCGTCCCTTTGATCACTTCCAATTTATCAACCTCTTCATCGATCCGGGGGATCGACCGGAGCAATGCTTTAGTATAAGGATGGCCGGGATTATAAAAGATAGTGTCAACATCGGCCAACTCAACTTCCTTGCCCAGGTACATCACTACGACCTCATCCGCCATTTCGGCAATGACGCCCAGGTCGTGAGTAATAAACATAATGGCCATATGAAAATCTTCTTGTAATCCCTTCATCAACTCCAAAATCTGGGCCTGAGTAGTGACATCCAGCGCCGTCGTCGGCTCATCGGCAATGAGTAACTCCGGGTTGCAAACCAGGGCCATGGCAATCATCGCTCGCTGGCGCATCCCACCGCTCAATTGATGGCGATAGCGCTCCAGTATCTTAGTAGGTTGAGGCATCCCTACCCGCCGCAGCATCTCAATTGCCCGATCCCGGGCCTCCTTTTTACCCACATCGAGATGGGTCACAATGGCTTCGATGATCTGGTCGCCAATGGTGTGGACCGGGCTAAGCGAGGTCATTGGCTCCTGGAAGATCATGGCGATGTTTTTCCAGCGGATAGCGCGGATTTCCGGCCCGGTTGGGTCTAATTTGGTTAGATCCAGCAGCTCAGTTTGGGCGCTGCCATTGGTCCGGCGGTGGTAGATGATCTCACCCGAAACAATCTGCCCCGGCGGCCGGACCATCCGCAAAATGGACCGGGCGGTAATGCTTTTGCCACAGCCGCTTTCGCCCACCACCCCCAGCGTCTTACCCCGCTGGATGGTAAAACTAACGCCATCAACCGCGCGAACCAGCCCTTCATCCAAAAAGAAGTGGGTTTTTAGATCTTTAACTTCAAGCAAGGTAGATTGATTATCCATAGAACTCCCTGCCTATCTGGCGAAAGGATCGGCTGCATCACGCAAGCCATCCCCAAGAAAATTAAATGCTAACACAGCAATCACCACCGCCATACCGGGCAGGAGCAGCCATGGGGCCAGGGCGACGGTGCGTATATTCTGAGCCTCTTGAAGCAAAACGCCCCAGCTTATGACCGGCTGGCGCAGCCCCAGCCCTAGAAAACTGAGCGCCGTCTCGCTCAAAATAATGGCCGGAATTGATAATGTTAAGGAGGCAATGATATGGCTGAGAAAAGAAGGGACCATATGTCGCAGAATGATGCCCATTTCGGAAGTGCCGCTCAGACGCGCTCCCAGCACAAAATCCTCTTCTCGCAGCGACAAAAAGCGCCCGCGCACTACCCTGGCTAACCCGGTCCAGGCAATGAGCGATAAAATCACGGTAATACCAAAATAGCGCAACTCCTGGGGCCAGGTCGGAGGGAGGGCCGCGCTCAAAGCCATCCATAGCGGGATACTGGGAATAGAGCGGATAAACTCGATTACCCGCTGAATAGCGTTGTCAATCTGCCCCCCATAGTATCCAGAGATACCCCCCAGCACAATACCCAGGATCAAGCTTAAAAAGACGCTGACCAGGCCAATCGATAGCGAGATACGCGCGCCGTAGAGGATGCGCGAAAACATATCCCGCCCCAACCGGTCTGAACCCAAAATGAATAGCGTCCCCTCTTCCGCGTTTTCACCCAAGCCGAACAGGTGAATATCGGTTTCCCACAATCCCCAAAACTCATAAGGCTGGCCCCGGACAAAGAAGTAGATCGGATACCAGACCGATTCATCCGGTTGGTAGATAACCCGCAGCGTCTCCGGATCTCGTTCCTGCGATAGGCCAAAGACCACCGGGCGCAGCGTAAACTGGCCATTACCGTCGATAAAGCTGGGGATTTGAGGCGGGACAAATTTGGCCGAAGCAGCAAATACTTCAGGATCATAGGGCGCAACAAATTCGGCAAAGGCAGCCAGCAGATAAAAAATAACCAGCACAACCACACTCGCCAGTGCGACCTTGTGCTTGCGGAAGCGCCACCACATGAGTTGCCGGGGAGTCGCTACGGCGATCTTTTCTTCAAGTTTATCTTTGGAGATAGGCTCCTCCGCCAGATAACCTTCTGAGGGCGCGGCGACTGCCTGATCAACCACCTTTGACTCCCGTTGGAGCGCGTTAGAAATAGGTCCCGAACTTTTTGCTTCCATAATCTTTGACCTCACTCATAACGAATCCGTGGATCAAGCCACGCCAGTAGAATATCTGAAATCAAGGTACCGATAATAGTCAAGATACTGATCAAGAGAATGATTGCCCCGGCCAGGTACATATCCTGGGAGAGTAAGGCCCGCAGGAGTAAGGGGCCAACGGTAGGCAGACTCAAGACGACAGCCACAATCGTGGAGCCGCTGACCAGTTCGGGCAAAGCCCAGCCGGCCGTGCTGACAAAAGGATTTAAGGCGACCCGAACGGGGTATTTCCAGATCACCTGCCGTTCGGTCAAGCCTTTAGCCCGGGCCGTCTCGACATAGGGCTGGTTGATTTCATCCAAAGTATTGGCCCGCATCGTTCGGATCAGCCCGGCGGTGCCGGCGGTACCCAAGACAATCATTGGAATCCAGAGATGTTTGATCATATCCCAAACCCTGGCCATAGTCCAGGGTGCATTTTTATAATCCGGCGAGAAAAGGCCACCCACCTCCTGGCCAAAATAGGCAAAGCCAACCCACATCAGGACCAGGGCCAGCATGAAGTTGGGAATACCCAGGCCGAGAAAGCCAAAGAAGGTAAAGATATAATCGGGAATGGAATATTGATGGGTGGCGGAAAAGATACCCAGTGGAATAGCCAGGGTCCAAACAAATAGAAATGTAGCTCCAGAGAGGACAACGGTTAAGGCTAAACGCTCCCAGATCAAATCTTGGACCGGCATCCCCCACTCTAACGACCGGCCAAAATCCCCTCTAAAAATCCCTCTCATCCACTTAAAATATTGAACATAGAGCGGTTGGCCCAAGCCGTAAGCCTCGCGAAGCGCTTCGAGTTGTTCCGGAGGGATAGTATCGCCTTGCTGGGCCAAGGTCGCCGCATAAGAGGTTAAAAAGTCGCCGGGCGGTAACTGAATTAGCGCAAAACTAACGATAGAAATAACCAACATGGTTGGAATAGCCATCAGAACCCGGCGCAGAATAAACTGTAACATCTTCTTTCACCTTCACTACCTTGATAAGCGCCCGCAGAGGTTTGTTAAAAACCTCTGCGGGCTTTCGATTTCATTACGCCTGCTGAATAAAGAACTGTTGTGGGTTCAGCGACCCTGTATCTCGCAGCGTATCGTCGGCGATATATCCCTCCGCGAAATTGCGGAACCTGTTACTGGCAATGACCAGGCTGGGCGCCTCCCCGACGGTGCCAATCATCCAGGGATGCTCCTTATGGATGTTAAGCAATTCCTGGAAGATTCCATTCCGTTTTGTTTCATCCGGTTCGACCCGGGCCTGCTCCCACAAGCTCCAAACCTCGCGGATGATATGATCTTCAGGCGGCTCCAGTTGCTTCTCAGGACCGTTCACATACCAGTGACCGAAAAGCGGCGCCCAGGGGCCATCATCAATGGTTCCCAGGTAGCGGCCAGGATCGGCCATGACCACAGAGTTACGGTCACAGCCCCAGACGCCAACATCGACCTCGCCGTTACCGACCCGTTCTTCATAGAGCGAGCGCTCGACCACATCTTGGTTCACTTGAAGGCCGAGGGCGCCCCAATATTGGGCGACCAGATTCATTTCGTCAGCGCCAGGCGTGCCAGTCTGCTCCCGGTGCAAAATGCTGAACACCAGCGGTTGGCCATCCGGGCGAAGGCGAATACCATCCGCCCCTTTTTCCAGACCTAATTCATCCAGTAAGGCGTTGGCCCGGTCGGGATCATATTCGGCCCAGCGGGTCTCAAATTCCGGATCGTAGTTAGGCGAACCGGAGATGGGAGACGCCTGGCGGGGTTCAAACAGGCCATTATAGGCCAGCTCGTTGATCTCCTCCCGATTGATGGCAATCGACAGGGCCTCCCGGAACTGGGGCGTATCAAAGAGCTCGGCTAAAACCGGGTCGGGGTTGTTAATGTTGGGGTAGAGGGCATTGGTCGAAGCGGCCTTCCAGAGCAAAACCCGATAGTCGCCGGCGGCCTCATTCTCCTTATAGTAGGTAAAGTTAGCCGCGGTCACATGCCGCATCTGCATGTCGATCCGGCCTTCGGCAATCCAGAGATTGAAGACCTCATCCGAGTCGAAGAAATCGTGGGTGACCCGGTCAATGTAGGGCAACTGGTTGCCTTCGGTATCGACCTGGTAGAAATAAGGGTTACGGACCATCACCATCGGGTCGGCCGGAGCAGGTTGTTCCACCTTCCAGGCATTGATGACCGGCAAATCCGGGTTCAAAAACCAGAAAGCGATAGGCCCTTGCATATCGCCGGCTTGGCCAAACAGCTCCTGCCAGGTACCCAGCCCTTTTTCCTGGACCAGGGCATTGATCATCGCTTCGTCGCCACCCAGGTCTGGAATAAATTGGCTCAGATAATGCTGCGGCGAGGCCATGGTCGGCCCACCTGGCGGGCCACCGCCCGATTTGGCAATGGTGATCGGCAGGAGGGGATTGGGCGCGGCGAACCTGACTCTCCAACTATACTGATCGAGGACTTCCAGCTCCATGGGCGTCCCATTGGGAGTATAATAAGCTTGTTGGGTCTGCAAGTCGCCCATATACATCTGGTCATACCAGAACTGCACGTCTTCGGTATCAAAGATTTCGCCGTCCGACCAGCGAATGCCTTCCCGAAGTGTAAAGGTAAATTCGGTGGCATCGTCGTTTTGAGTCCATTCAGAAATGAAGCCGGGAGTCACGTTAATGGTATCGGGGTCGGGAACATCCCATTCAATAGCCATCTCTTCATGAAGTTTGGTCGGGCCCCAGCGGTCAGAGATGCCTTTATAGGCCCGCCGCCAGGTGCCGCCATACTGGCCAACTTCTTCTAACGGCGTAATCACCCGCGGATTCGTGGGCAGCCGTTCAGCGACCGGGGGCAGTTCACCTGCAGCCACCAACTCGGCCAGCATCGGGGCCTCTTTATATTGTCCTGCTGCAGCGGGAGCGGCCGCCTCTTCTTGGGGAGCGGTCTCGACTTCGATGGCAGCCTCTTCCTGGGGCATCTCCGTAGCATCTGCTGGCGCGGCGGCTTCTTGAGGGGCCGGCGCCGGCTGAGACACGCAGGCCGTTATTACTGCGCCGGCCGCGCCGGCCGCCGTAACATGTAGGAATTGGCGCCTTGTAAGTTTGTCTTTCAGCATCGACATGTTTCCTCCTTTGGAATCTGTTCGCTTTTATATCATCTTGAAAGAACTATGGTAACTCACCCGACTCTTTCAATCAACGCTGTAATACCCGGAGTTCTAGGCAGAACAGTGTTTCAGTTCATTGCATGCAACCATCACCTCCTTTAATTTACTTTGTGGCAGAAATTGACAAAACAGCTCAACCTGGATACAGTTTGAACGCTACAAACTGATGGGTTGTATCAATTTAGAAAGAGGGTTAAAACTCATGACCAAAACGGGTGATCGAAAATTACCTGCCTTCAAAGGACTCAGTTGGCATAGAGAGAAGCATTTCTCATTTTTTCGACCGATCGATTGGGTCCGTTTTGACTGGCTCGATGATAGACAGGGCGTACTTTTTGGACCCTCTGCCGGTGATAACGCCACACTCTTTGCCGTTGATGTCAAAGATCTTGAGACCGAAATCACAACCGCGGACTTGGATGATCTATTCACAGGTTTTGTTACCGGTATCGAGCGGTTACCCGATAGCCAGATCGAGTCTCGACAAAAATGGGTAGCCGGAGCAGTCATTGGCCTGGAGGCCAAATATCTATTTCGTGAGAATGAGGTCATTCGGAAACGATGGATCCGAGTCCTGTATCAAGATACCCGTCAAATTACCGTAACAGCCCAGGGAGCTACCGCCGCAGATTTCGATTACTGGCTCCCGATGTTCTTTGAGGCAATGATGACCTTTAAGATTCATACAAACTCGACCAAACGCAAGGGTTGATACAGAACTGAATTCAATTTAGTCGTTGATCAAATCATAAGTAATATAGCTCGTTTGTCAAATTTTACTAAAATTGTTTAGCCTCACTCAATCACTCGTTCAGGGTATCCAGCCGCCATACAACCGGTGCTCCGGGCCAAGCGGCAGTTCCACCGGCTGCCTTGTGCGAGCCGAATGATAAATAGCTGTAATCAACTCTAGCGACCGGCGCGCATCGGTTAACGTTACCGGCAGTGGCTCCCCCCGGCGGATTGCCTGATAAAAATGAGAGAATTGGCCGGCAAAACCTTCCGGTTGAGGTAGGTAATCGGCCAGGGCGGCCTCGATCTTGATGTTCAACTCAGGCGAGTCTCCGCTGATCAACCAGGGGTCGCTGGTATTGCTGGCATAGGGTTGGGTATTGCTCTCGGCGACCAGGTTGCTAAAACAGTAACGCTGGCGGGTAATTTCAACCGAAGAGCCTAACGTCACCGATAGCGAAGCCAGCGCCCCATTGGCCATTTCCAGGGAAATCGAGGCGCAATCCTCCACCTCAATCGCATTAACCATTGTCGCCGTCCGGGCAAAAACATTTTTGGCCGGACCCAACAGATAAAAAAGCAGGTCATGGGCATGAATGGCATGCCCAACGATCGCCCCGCCCAGTTCCGTTTTCCATTTGCCCCGCCAGGGTATCGCATAATATTCAGGCCGCCGCCGCCAGGCCGTCTCGATGGTGGCCAGGTAAGCCTGTCCGGCTAAGCCCTGCGCGATCAGGTGGCGCAGTTTCTGAGCGCCGTTGCCAAAACGATATTGAAAGATCGGCATCACCCGCCGGCCGCTTTGGCTTTCGGCTTCAATCAGTTCATCCACGGCGGCCAGAGAACTGGCCAGCGGTTTCTCACAAACGGCATTCTTACCGGCCTCTAATACCTGAAGAACCTGGGGCACATGCAGATGGGGTGGCGTACAAATATCAATGACCTCCAAATCCTCCATCCGGCAAAGTTCCGCCAGGTCGGTGGTTACCGTCTTAATGCCAAAAGTCGCGGCAACCTCCTGCGCCTTAGCCAGATCGATATCACAGATCGCCGCAATCTCAAACTGGCCGGGTAAACTGCTATAGGCGCGCAGATGGTGCTGGCCAATGCCCAGGCCGACCACTGCTACCTTGATCTTGTCAAGAGTCCCGTTGTCTAGAACATTATTCATTCACGATCACCTTCTAAATCTCCGCCACAACCGAGAGCACCGCTTCGGCTCGGGGGTCTAGCGTTAACCCCAGGCCCGGTCCGGTCGGAACTTGCAGCATATCCCCTTCCGGCAATAAGCTCTCTCCAGAAAGCCGGTCGGCCAAAAATTGCGGGCCGTTCAGCGCGCAGGGCTGCCTGATGCCGGCCCAGGCAAATAAATGAACTGCGCCCGCCTAGGAATAGGCACAGCCTGGCCCCAGCCTTGAAGGCCACGCTCATCTGTTAAGCGCAGCAGGACCGAGGGCCGCCGGACCTTTCCATCAGCGTCGGGCTTAAAAAACTTAAATTCACCGGCAAAATCATATCCAAAACAGCCAGCTTCTACTTTAACAATTTGCGGCAATCGAGTGTACCTCATCAAGCGGACGATAAAGCCGGTTCATCCTTGGCCAGTGGGTCAAGCTGCCCCGTATCAGCCAGATGGGCCAGGTAATCGGCCAGCGCATTCCGGTTGTGGCTTCGAATGACCTCAGCCACATGAGCAGGGTTACGGGTCCGCAGCGCTTCCAATAACTGCCAATGATCTCGTTGAGCGGCAGGAATGCGGCGGGCGGAAACATCCTCAAGATAATAGCGGCGTAATCGATCCCAATGATCGCCAATCCGTATAAAAAACTCCTGGACCAGGCTCATTCCGGCCCGTTCACAAATAAATTGATGAAGCTGGATATTACCTTGTGACCATTTTTCGGGGTTATCCGCATAACTATCCATCCGGCGCAACAGCAGCTCCATTTCGGCCAGATCAATTTCGGTCATCTGCTGGCAAGCAGCCTGTCCACTAATGATCTCCAACACCTCGAGTAGCGCGAAGATTTCATAGATGAGACCTTTATCAATTTCAGTCACCCTGGCGCCGATGAAAGGTTCAATGGTAACCAATCCATCCGATTGGAGTTGTTGCAAGGCTTCGCGCACAGGAATCGGGCTAACCTTTAATTGAGTTGATAATTCATCAATGATCAGCCGGATACCCGGTTTCAACTCACCGTTTAAAATTTGCTGGCGAAGCGTTTGGTAAACGAACTCTTTTTTACTGCGGAAATTTTTTTTCTCGGACACGCCGTCGTTCCAATTTTTGTTTGATCAGTTGATGAGGAAATTTAGTAACCTAGAGGGAACAGGTCCATATTGACGCTGGTAACAGGTTAATTTATAATCATATATCTTATATATTTTGCCTATAATAATCTAACTTAGCCGCCTTGTCAACTAGGAGCCCTTTTATGAAGACCCTTACCCTTGAGAATGTTTTACCTTATCTTCGCCGGCAAATTCACCGCCTGGAACAGTTACAGATTAGCGCCCCAGCCCACCCGGATGATGGAGCGCT
>Ga0073934_10008345_pt1 | contig 13863 bp, 11 predicted proteins | sample LarsenN4metaG_FD_76834 | JGI IMG/M metagenome (GOLD analysis project Ga0073934, IMG submission 76834) | Hot spring sediment bacterial and archeal communities from British Columbia, Canada, to study Microbial Dark Matter (Phase II) - Larsen... ...
CCGTGCTGAAGGAAGCCCACATTGAGGTCGGAGACCAGGACATCGTTTGGAGCAAGGGCTTGGGATACCGCATCAGCGATGCCGTGACGGTCGTGGTCGGCGCTCGACGCGCCGTCGCGGTCGAAGTCGCCAGCGCCGGGCATGTCGCCAATGACCCCGATCACAACGGCCATGTCCCCAATCATGTCCCCGTTGATGACCCCGATGACCCCGATGTCCCTGATGATGTCCCCGATCTCAATGCACGGCAGCGATGGGTGCTGACGCAGATCCGCAAGGGGGCTGAAGTCCGCGTCAACATGGTGGTTACGCAGTTCGATTGTTCGCAGAAGACCGCCAAACGCGATCTGTCCGACCTGAAGGACCGGAAAATGGTCCGGTTCGTCGGTTCGCCCCGGACCGGTCACTACCGCCTGACATAGCATGGTTTACGTTACGGCTTCGCTCATAGCCCACAGTTCATTGAGGTGCGGTTCCCGTTCCCCAAAAAATGCCGTGGCGAAGGCGTCGCGGGCTGGCGTCCAAGGTTCGAAAGTGCGACAGTCGTCCCGACTTGGAGATTCCAAGGCCCGTCGATCGATGGATCGACGGGCTTTTTTTGTCCGCGGTGATTTTCTGCGGGTGATGTGAACTCTCTGGGACGGGCCGCCGTGCGCGGAGCCCCGGAGTCAAGGCAGAGTCATCCGACCGCACAGGAACTTGCGGGACGCGGGAAGACGCAAGCACTGCAGTCAAAGTGGGGGCTGCCCTGGAAGCGGCGTCAGCGCTGGACCGCTCCCAAGCGATCACCGCGCGATCAGCAAAAATGGCCTTGCCGATCGCGAGATCGGCAAGGCCATCCTTCAGTGGAGCGGAAGGGAGTCGAACCCTCGACCTCTGCATTGCGAACGCAGACAGACCCCGTTGCAACTGAAATCCTGTCAGCAGTTGCGCCGACGCTCCTGGCCGCTTGCACCACCGCTTGCACCAGCGAAGCGGAAAACCCGTGCGGCGACCCCGCCGCCGGGCCGTCGCCGGTCGCACCGGGAACGCCGCTGCCGGGGGACTTCGCCGCCGCCCTGGCGATGATCGCCACGCTCCCCCTGTCCGACGCCGAGCGGGCCGCAGCCGTGCGGCGTTTGCTGGACGGAATCCAGTAGCCAAGGCCCTCGTCCCCAAGGTGTGTCGATTTCCCATCAGATTTTGGAGTCCCCTGGCGGGGCGTGTTACGCTCACGCTGACTGACCGGGAGGGCCGCCGATGAACGTTCGCGAAGCGTATGCCGTGCTGGAAGTCCCCGTCGGGGCATCGCTGGACGACATTCATGCGGCGTACAAGCGGCTGGTGATCGTCTGGCATCCCGACCGGTTCACCAACAATGCGGAACTGTTCGCCGCGGCTCAGGCCAAGCTGGCGACGATCAACGCGGCGTATGAGTTGCTGCGGCAGACGCAAGGCACGTCCACGCCCCAGCCGCAATCGGCGACCCTGCCGACCGAACTGTCCGATGACGACGAAGACGACTTCGATGACGAGCTAACCCTTCAGAGCATTCTGAACACGCCAGCCGACGTCGGAAAGAGCAATCGCTCAAAGGAGATCGCATCTGCGACGACCGCCAGACAGGACGTCAGCATCGTGTTGTGGCTTATATCGCTGCTCATTGGATTCTGCTGCATCCCCTTACCATCCGCGTTTTTTGAGTTCGGAGGACGAGATCGCGATCTGAGTCATAGCCTGTGGATGGTGGTATGGCTGGGCCTTATGTTCGCCTGTGCCGTTCGTTGGTTTCTCGGTGTGGTTTTTGGCGCACCGATCGAAGATTCGACAACAAAGACGCGGACCGACCCGACCCCAACGGCAGATGTTCCATCATCTGGCTGTGATGCGGAATCATCGCTAACAGCCTCCAGCCCGTCCAAGTCCCAGCGTGCCGATCCGACACCAAGCGAATCCACTCAGCCACCCACTACGGAGAATCCCAAACGCGTTTACATCTCGTCTCAAGCACCGTCACTGTCGGCGATGTCCGGTGCCGAGATTGCCGCCGCGCTCAGCTCCGGCAAGGTCGATTTGACGTCGGTGGTCGCGCACCTCGGATCGCGACTTCTCCCGCCAGACGGGCAGACTGCGGTCTATGCTGCGGTCGTTGTCGCCAATCCCGAAGTCTTGAAAGCAGTGGTTGTCGCCCAAGCAGCGCTTGCGGCCAAGGCCAAGCCCGAACAGGAATCGCGGGGTCGAAATTGAACGATTCTGGACCAGTAGACTTGGTCTCTGATGTGCGTGCTACAGACTACATGGGCAATCCGCTGGCCGCTCAACCGACAGTCGAGCGGGTTCCCGCCCATCAAGACCGGGGCAGCGCCCCAATACAGAATATGGATTTGATTGACCTGCCCATCGTGAGATTTTCGCTCTGGGGGCCCCACTGACTGGGATTCCGGTGCGTCGCACGGTGCCGCATCGGCGACTACGGCCGTTATTCGGCGGATTGGACGACCCGCAGAATCAGGGACGCCGCCGCCCAGCGGTCGCGGTACGACCGGGACGCCACTCCGGTCTCCCACAAGCGGGCGAGCGAATCGACAACCACGTCGATGCCCCCCAGTCGCTGGACGAGGTTTCGCACCACGGCGCGCGTCGTCTCGGCAGACGTGCCGGCTTGATGTGGCGACCGAGATCACGAACCGCGGCCTCACGCAGGCGTTGACGCCGGGCGCGTTCCGCCGTGGCGATGCACGGTTTGCACCACGACGGCACCCGCCCCTGGGCGACCGAACGCCGCTTGAACTGATCCAGCGGGAATTGCTGATCGCACTTCGGGCAGCGGCGCATCCCGTTGAGCCAGTCCGTGCCCCCGTAGAGTGCGAGCGTTGTCGCCGAAATCCGGCGGAACTCGGCATTCCACTGCTCCCGTTCAGACGGGGTCAGCGCTGCCACCATGGCCTCGATTGCCTGCCACTCCGCATCTGTCGATCTGTTCACAGAAGAGTCCGTCACTTGTACCTTCCCCGTGAGGATCGAAGGGGGGCCGTCGGCTCGATTGCCGTTGCCCTCAGCTCGTTGGAACATGCATGGCCATCAGCAGTTGCCACTGACGCTTGAAAGATTGTACCGCATGGTACAATCCCGACGAGCGGGCTAGGTTTGGCCGCCGAACGTCGGGATTCCTTCACCCGACTGCCTGCGTTCTTCTCTGAGGGTTTCCGCAGCGAAGGTGCGGAACGATGACCGATGGTGATGACCATGCCGATGTTGCACCTCTGAAGTCCACTGACGATTTCTATCTGATCCCAATGCTGCATTGGGCGACACGGATCAGCCCGGAAATTCGTGCTCTACCTCGCACAAGACCCTGTTGGTTGGACGACGGTAAGTACTGGGAATCGGACTCCCATCCGGCCGATGATTCTCTTGAGGCAATATCGGAGTGGTTCCAGTTGTGGATTGGCGTTTGCGGAAACTTCGATTCACCAACTCGCAACGCCTACCACTTGGGACGCAGCCCGCGTAGGCTGGCAGGAATGGTCATCCGTGATGCGTGGCGAATTGCTGACCACCTGAAGGATTCAAAGGGTGAGTCCTTCTCGGATCTGCCACCCTGCCCGCTCCCAAAAGTCGTTTCCACGTATTCGTGCGCCGATGCTAAGGTAATGCTGTCCGAGTTGTTTCGCCAGATCAAACAAGCGTTTCAAGTCAAGAGTACGAAGGCGTCTTCATCGAAGTAGCTGGCCGGCAAGCGCGGCCGCAAGGCTGACACGAACGCCCAAGAGGATGAGCGCGTTCATGCGGCTTGGAAGACGGGACGGTATCGGGACTACGAACACTTGGCGGGCGAACTGCAATTGACCACGCGGGAAGTTTCACTGGCGCTCGACCGGCATCGGCATCGCGTCCCCAAGCGCCGGAAATGAGTGTCAAGCCGTCAGAATTATTCCGGCGCAGATTTCTATCCCGGTTTTCTGCTGGCACTCTGCGACAACTGCTGACCGCGCGCCGGAATTATTCGCGAAATCGCGATCCTTTCCATTCCAGCGCGGAGACTCCCCCGCGTCGAGCATGCGCTTTGCGTGCTCATCGCTGATCCGGGAGTCTCCCTCATGTCTGATCTGCCCGCCGCCGGCCCACCGACCGGCACCTACGACGTGGACGATGTAGCCGCGCTCTTGAAGTCTTCGGCACGACATGTCCGCCGCCTGTCCGACGCAGGCCGGATGCCGCTACCGCTGAAAATCGGCCGGCTGGTCCGCTGGCGTCAGTCGGACATCGACGGCTGGATTGCGGACGGATGCAAGCCGGTCCGCACCGTCACCCATCACCGCCCCTGATCCGTGGCGCTCCTCGCCGATCCCTCACCCCGTACGCGCCGACGGCCGTCTGCCCCACGCCTGAGACGACGGCCGCCGCACTGGAGTACCAACCATGTGTAGTATCGCACATCTGCCACCACCCGGCGAGTCGCCGCGCGAGACATACCACCTCACACTGACCGTCCTCCCCGGCGACCCGCGCCCTGGTGACATCAGGATGCGCGCCGCCCTGAAACTGCTGCTGCGGGCGTAATACCTGCGGTGCACGCGCATCGTCCGCGACGATGGGACGAAGGTGCAGCCATGATGCAACCCCCCTGTAATCGAGACGAGCATGGCTCGTACGATGAGGCGCTCGAGTGCGTCCGTCGCCGACACCGTGAGCGGATGGCCGCGCGTGACCCCGAACAGTGGCGAGCGGACTGTGAGCGGCTGATGCGCTTGGACGAGCCGGAGCCGCTGCCAGCACCGGAGCCGGAACAACCAGAGCCGCTGCCGGAGTACCAGCGGGCGCAGTTTGTCGAGGCGCTGGCCGTCGATGAGGAATTCCGCGGCGCTGTCCGCGCTTGGGTAGGAGGTGCTGCATGACCCAATACAGGATGCCGAAACGCTCCCGCGTGGCGACCGATGAGGAACTTCAGCAGTGCAACCCGGTGGACGGCGGGCTGCCGGAGACGAACGGACATCCGCCGGCCGACACCCTGGAACCTGGCCCCATCCTCACCTGCCTGGCCGACGTGAAACCGCGCGGCGTCTCCTGGCTGTGGCCGGGGCGGATTCCGGCCGGGCGAATCACGCTGCTGGTCGGCCGCCCCGGCGAAGGCAAGTCGTTCCTGACCACCGACGCCGCGTCGCGCGTCAGCACGGGCACGCCCTGGCCCGATGGCAGCGATTGCCCCCAAGGGTCGGTCATTCTCATCTCGGCGGAGGATGACCCGGCCGACACGATCCGCCCACGGCTGGATGCGCACTACGCCGACGTGCGGCGGGTGCACCTGTTGTCAGCCGTGCGGCGCGTCGATGGCGACGGGCACTATGATCGGCTCATCACACTGGCCGACGTGGACGCCATCGAAGCGGCTCTGGAGAAACTGCCCGATTGCAAGCTGATCGTCGTGGACCCTATCGGCTCGTTTTTGGGTGGCAGGACGGATGTCCACCGGGACAACGAGGTGCGGGGTGTTCTGGCCCCAATCGGGAAGCTGGCGGAGAAGTACGGGCCCGCGGTGCTCGTCGTGGCGCACCGGCGGAAGAGCGCGGGGACGGTCGCGGACGATATGGCGCTCGGCAGTCGCGCGTTCACGGGCATCGCCCGCGCGGTCTGGCACCTCACCAGCGACCCCGACAACAAAAACCGCCGGCTGCTGCTGCCGGGCAAGAACAACCTGGCCCACAAGGGAAACGGGCTGGCGTTTTCGATCATCGGCGAACCGCCCCGCATCGACTGGGAGCATGACCCGGTGGGGATGGATGCCGACGATGCGTTGGCCGCCGAGACGCAGTCACGAGAGAAGCCGGGGCCGGAGGCAGAAGCGCACGACGCGGCGACGGTCTGGCTGCGTGGGGCGCTGACGGCAGGCCCGCGACCAGCGAAGGAACTGAAAGACGAGTGGGAGAACGGGCAGGGAGGCAGTGAACGAACGCTGAAGCGGGCGAAGAAATCGCTGGATGTAGAAGCGTACCGCCCGGACGTCCCCGGCCCTTGGTGGTGGCGACTCCCGGCCAAGGATGCCGGCAAGGGGGCCAATCCCACCGAAGAGCAACAACCTGGCCCTCTTGGCCCCCTTGAGAAAACCCGTTGGAAACCGACAGGTTCCGTGGGGGAAGAATCCAAGGATGCCAAGTTCCAACAATTTGGCCCCCTTGACCCGGATCGGCCTGCCGACGAGCTGGCAGACCGCCCCCGGATGGTCCGCGCCGACGCGCAGCGGCTGCCTCCGTGGATTCGACGGGACGGGGCCTGACAGGCTCGCCGAAGCAGCACAAGTCGGCCCTGAGCGCCGGCAACGCCGACGATGGCCTTGGGATGGCGACGCAATCATTACTTGCCACTGCGGAAACCATCCGATAGAATGCCTGGCACCATGAAGAAACGCAGCAACGCATCCGCCGTTCCCCCGCTGCTGTCCGAACAGTTGCGGGACATCCTCGCCAACGCCCCGGTCAGCCGGTACGCCATCGCCAAGGCGACCGGCATCCGGCAAAGCACGTTATCCCGTTTCGTGAACGGCCAGCGGGACGGAATGACGCTGGCGACCATCGACGCACTCGGCAAATACCTGCGGCTGACGATCACATCAGCCGGACCGATCGACGAAGGGAAAGAGTGATGGGCACTGTCTACCGCAAGACGTACACGAAGCCGCTGCCGGCCGGGGTGGAAGTTTTCACGCGCAAGGGCATCCGGTTCGCCCGCTGGAAGGATGCGAAGGGGAAGACGCGGACCGAACCGCTCACAGTGGGGAACGACGGTTCCGAGCGGATCACCGTGGAGGCCGCCACGTTCACAGCGAAATACCGGGACGGGGAAGGAATCGTCCGCGAAGTCTCGACGGGCTGCCGCGATGAACAAGCCGCCCGCAGTGTGCTGGCTCGACTGGAGCGGCGGGCCGAACTGGTGAAGTCCGAAGTTATCACCGTGGCGGAAAACGCGATTGCCGACCATCAGACGACCGCCCTGGTCGAACACTTCAAGGCGTATCAGGCTCACCAGACGGCGAAGGGGTTGAACGCCACCCGCATCAAGAACACGGAGGCCCGGTTGAAGCGGCTGGCGACCGACTGCGAATTCCGTCGGCTGGCCGATCTGAGCGCCGACGCGCTGGTCCGCTGGCTCGGCGACCGGGCCGCGGAGAAAACGCCTATGTCCGCCGGCAATCGGAATGAGTACCGGCAGGAACTGGTCGGCTTCGGCAACTGGTGCGTAAAGACTCGCCGCCTCATCGCCAATCCGTTTGACGATGTGCCGAAGGCGGATGCAAAGGCCGACCGCCGCCGGCACCGGCGGTGGCTCACGGAGGACGAACTCCGCCGGCTGGTGTACGTGGCATCGCAGCGGCCGATCGCCGAATACGGACGCGACACCGAACGCAAGGCCGCAGAACAGCGGGAAGGGCGGAAGTCGTGGACGAAAGTGCCGCTCACGCTCGACAGCATCGACGCCGCGGCAGAACGAGCACGTCAACGGCTGGCGAACAATCCTACGTTCCTTGCGAGTCTGGAGCGGGCCGGACGGGAACGGGCGCTGATCTACAAGGCGCTTGTGCTGACCGGGCTGCGAAAGGGGGAACTGGCATCGCTCACCGTCGGACAACTGGACCTCGACGCCGCCGTGCCGTTCGTCACGCTGAACGCCGCCGACGAAAAGAACCGGCAGGGGAATTCGCTACCGGTCCGGGCCGACCTGGCGAACGAACTCCGGGACTGGCTCGACGTGAAGCGGCACGAAGCACGAACCGCAGCGCTCCGGTCCGGGACAAAGGTTCCCACCGCGCTCCCGGCATCAACGCCGGTGTTCGACGTTCCCGCGGGGCTGGTGCGAATCCTCGACCGCGACCTGAATGCCGCCGGCATCCCCAAGCGGGACGAACGGGACCGGACCGTGGACGTTCACGCCCTCCGGCATTCCTTCGGGACTCTGCTCAGCAAGGCCGGGGTAGCGCCACGGACTGCCCAGGCGGCAATGCGGCATTCCACCATCGACCTGACCATGAACGTCTACACCGATCCCAAGCTGCTCGACGTCCACGGGGCGCTCGATTCCCTGCCGACGCTGCCGCTCGACACCGATCCGCGGACTGTACGCACTGCCATGCCAGCCGCTCTAAAGGCAACGGGCACCGATCAAAACCGCGCTTCCCCGCTTGCACCAATGCTTGCACCAACTACGTACAATTCGGGTCAATTCTGGTCCAATCCTGTCACAATGGCGGGTTCGGGCAGCGCTGCGGATCGTGTCGCGTCCGATGGCGAAAACCCCGTGAAACCAAGCGAAAAAGCCTTGTCCGCAGGGGTTGCGAACAAGGCTTTTCCAGTGGAGCGGAAGGGAGTCGAACCCTCGACCTCTGCATTGCGAACGCAGCGCTCTCCCAACTGAGCTACCGCCCCGAGGGCACCGGTCGGGTGCTGGCGGCATTCTAAAGGCTTGTGCCGGGAAGGGAAAGTCCGCACCGTGCCGTCGGGTCGAGCAAAAGACGCCCACAGCTGCACCCCCCTCGGCTTGCGAAGACCCCCTGGGCTTCGATTCCAACAGCACTCGGAATCCAGCCCCGTGCTGACGGCTGCGGACTGGGGCGGACGGGACGGCGGGGCACGTTCCCGGCGTCGTTGGTCAGCGTGCCGCTCGCAGGGCCGACCAGCCGGTCTCGATGCTGGCCTTAATCGGTCAACTCGCAATCACTTGCGTCGAGAGCCGCTTGACAGTCCCTGCCCCCCGCCGCAGAATGCCCACAGGGTGCGTGCAACCCTTTCTGGTGTCCTTTCAGCACATTCTCAAGCGTGCAGGATCTCACGACTCGACCCGGCCTGGTCGCGGCTGACCGCAAGAGTTGCGCGGCGACGGCGGGTCCGAAGGATGCGTACCGATGGCGGATGACTATCTGAAGCAGTTGATCAAAGACGGCGTGATCAGCAAGGATCAACTGGAAGAGGCGCGCGATCTGGCGGCCAGCCTCGGGGTCAGCGTGGAAGATGCGCTGGTCCGGCTGGGCTACGTGTCGGCCGCCGAGCTGACCGAGCGGCAAGCGTCGCAATATGGATACGAGTTCGTCAACCTCGAGACGATGGAGATCCCTCGGACCGTCATCGAGTTGATTCCTGAGTCGGTGGCCCGCGAGAACTTCGTGATTCCCTTGGGCTTGGAAGACGACACGATCCGCGTGGCGGTCAGCAACGCCATGGATTTTGAGGTGCTGGACAAGCTGCGGTTCGTTCTCAACCGCGAAGTCCAGATTGCCGTGGCGTCGAAAGAGGCCATCCAGGCGGCGATCAACCGGCATTATGGGGACTCGCAGACCGAGTCGGTCGACTCGATGCTGGCCGAGTTCACCGAGACGGCGATTGACTTTACGGAGACCGACGCCCCCGGAGGGGGAAAGGACGGGGAGGATGACGAAAGCGCCCCGATCGTCAAGCTGGTCAACCTCATCATCCGTGAGGCCGTGGAAATGCGGGCCAGCGACATCCACATCGAACCCTTCGAGGACCGGGTTCGGGTCCGGTACCGGATCGACGGGGTGTTGGTCGAGCGGGACAGTCCGCCGAAGCGGCTGCTGGCGGCCATGGTCAGCCGCATCAAAATCATGGCCCGCATGGACATTTCGGAGAAGCGGCGTCCCCAGGACGGCCGGATCAAGACTCGCCAGGCCGGGAAAGATTTCGACCTGCGGGTCAGCATTCTCCCGACCAACCACGGCCAGGCGGTGGTGCTCCGCATTCTGGACCGGGACAACATCAAGATCGGTATTCGGAATCTGGGTTTTAGCGAAGATAACTATCGGAAATTCCAGAACTTGATCCGCCGGCCGAACGGCATTTTCCTGGTCACGGGTCCCACCGGAAGCGGGAAGACGACGACTTTGTACAGCGCCCTGGGGGAGATTAACCGACCTGATCGGAAGATCATCACGGCGGAAGACCCCGTTGAGTACTACCTGCCGGGGATCAACCAGGTGGAGGTGAAGTCGGATATCGGTCTGAACTTTGCCCGGATCATTCGTGCCATGTTGCGGCAGGCCCCGAACGTGATTCTGGTGGGAGAGATTCGGGACACCGAGACCGCGGACATGGCAATCCAAGCTTCTTTGACTGGACACTTGGTTTTCAGTACGCTTCATACGAACGATGCGCCCAGTTCTGTGACACGACTGATCGACATGGGAGTCGAGCCGTTCCTGGTCGCCTCCAGCGTGATGGCGATTATGGCCCAGCGCCTGGTCCGGGTGGTCTGTGCCAAATGCAAGGAATCCTACGAACCGGACCCAAGCGAAATTCAACACTTCGGGTTGACGCCTGATCAGTTGTCGGCGGCCACATTCCTGCGGGGCAAGGGGTGTAAGAATTGCCAGCACACTGGCTACCGGGGTCGGCTGGCAGTCTTCGAGCTGATGACCATGAACTCCACCCTGCGCGAGATGACATTCAAGAGCGAACCGTCCCAGAACATTCGCCGCCAGGCCCGTCTGTTCGGCATGAAAACCTTGGTGGAGGACGCGTTAGACAAAGCCCTGATTGGCAAGACGACCATGATGGAAGTGTTCAAGCTCGACAAGGGCGGGCATTAGCCACTGACGCCCCCGTCCGCTGGCATCGCCGGCTCAAAGATGGGCTAACGGCCGGCCGAAGTGACATCAACTCGACGCACGGTTGGCTGTCGCATTTTGCAACACTTCAGCCGGGCCTTGATTCTGGGCCAACGTCCGGTTTCCGGGCCAATCGAGCCCCTGGCCGCACCGCTCGACCCTTGGTCGGGCCACCTGGTTCGGATGCGCGTCAATGCCAATTCGGCGAAATTCCGGGCGCACCGATTGATGTTCGCGAATTGGTCGCCGAACAATGTCGTGCCGACCCATTCGGGTCCTCAATGTTCTTTTCGCTGTTCGCTGTCCGGTCTTCTTTTCGTTCTATTCCGTGCGTCCCGGGCGGTGAGCACCCCGTTTTTCCGCGTCCCAATTTGCAGACTGCGGATGCACCTCGCGTGTTGGTCCGCAAGGGAGCCACGAGTAAGCCCACCCGGTTTTCCGGATCTTCCGGATCGCGAATTCGGGAAGATTTGGCGACGGGGAACGTCCGAGGCATGACAGCCGTGCACCTTCCCGGTTAAATGATGCCGCACTTCCATTTCGGCGCCGGTCGGCGGTGTCCACGGTCCAGTCAATCGAACCTCCTCGAACGGGCGGGATGACCTTTATGGCGACGGTGCAGATCGACAAGCTGCTGGAGACGGTGGTTCGCGAAAAGGTCAGCGACCTGCACATTGCCACCGGGCAGCCTCCGGTGGTGCGGGTCAGCGGCCACCTCGTCCGGCTGGAAACCAAGGTGCTGGAGCCCGAGGACACGGTGTCGCTCATGAAGAGCATCACCCCCGAGCGGAACCAGCAGGAATTACAGGAGGTGGGGGGGACGGACTTCGGCTTCGCCTTCGGCGACAAGGCCCGCTTCCGCGTCGCGGTGTTCAAGCAGCGCGGGCATGTGGGCATGGTGCTGCGGCGGATTCCGAACGAGTTCCTCACGTTCGAGCAGTTGGGTTTGCCGCCGGTCATCGCGGACCTCATCAAGCGGCCGCGGGGACTGTTCCTGGTGACCGGGCCGACCGGGTCGGGCAAGACCACCAGTCTCGCCAGCATGATCAACTATCTGAACGACACCATCGACCACCACATCATCACCCTCGAGGACCCGATCGAGTACTACCACAAACACAAGAAATGCACGATCAACCAGCGGGAGATCGGCGTCGACGTGCCGGACTTCCCCGAAGCCCTGCGTCGCGCGCTGCGGATGGACCCGGACGTGATCCTGGTGGGCGAGATGCGCGACCTGGCGACGATCTCCGCCGCCATCACCGCCGCCGAAACCGGCCACGTGGTGTTCGGCACGCTGCACACCACCGGCGCCCAGGGAACGGTGGACCGCATCATCGACGTGTTCCCGACCAACCAGCAGGAGCAGATCCGCACGCAGTTGTCGGTCGCCATCATCGGCATCCTGTCGCAGGCGCTGCTGCCCCGCAAACCCAAGGGGCTGGTCGCCGCCTACGAGCTGCTGGTGGTCACGCCCGCCATCGCCAACCTGATCCGCGAAGCCAAGACGTACCGCATCAACTCGTCGATCCAGACCGGCCGCAAGTTCGGCATGCAACTGCTCGACGATGCGCTGTTCAACCTGTGGAAAAACGGCCTCTGCGAAGAGGACGACGTGGTGATGAAGTCGAACAACCCCGGGGAACTCAAGGTCCGCATCACGCGGGCCAAGAAGGGGTTGCTGGACGAGGAACCGGAGGAGGAAGAGGACGGCGAGGAAGAGGAAGAATGAGCGTCGAGGCCGACGAAAGCCACGGAGTTTCCATCCCCGCGGTTCTTCCCGACGACGCGAAACCGCTAGCGAGATGGCTCCCGACGCGGAGCGCCAGTCATCGGTTCGATGGCAAAAACGACTGACCACTGACAACGGACCACTGATTCCATGGCCCAACGCAAGCTCGGACAGATTCTGATCGATCTCGGCTACCTCACCGAAGATCAGTTGTGGGACGTGCTCGAAGAGCAGAAGCAGTCCCCCGGCGAGATCATCGGTCAGGTGGCGATCCGCATGGGATTGGTCACCGAGGCGCAGATCACCGAGGCGCTCGCCGAGCAGTGGGGCATGCCGATCGTCAATCTCAACGAGACGACGATCGTCCCGAAGGTGCTGGAGCTCGTGCCGATGACGATGGCCGAGCTCTACAAGATCATGCCGATCGCGATCAAGGACGACGTGCTGACGGTGGCGATGGCCGACCCGCAGAACGTCGCGGCGCTGGACGACCTGCGGAACTTCCTGGGGGTCGAGGTCCGCGGGGCGGTGTCCAACCAGAAGGATGTCGAGGCCGCGATCGCCCGCTACTACGCGGACAAGGAAGAGAGCATCGAGTCGGTGATCTCCAGCTTCGAGGGCGAGGAGGAGGAGCTCGACAGCCGGGCGATCGACCTGGCCGCCGAGGCCGAACTCGCCGACGCCGCCCCGATCCGCAAGCTGCTCAACATGATCATGCTGCTGGCCATCAAGGACCAGGCCAGCGACATTCACTTCGAGCCGTTCGAGGACGAATTCAAGGTCCGCGTCAAGGCGGACGGCATGCTGTACGAGATGGTCCCGCCGCCGCGGCATCTGGCGAACGCCATCATCACCCGCATCAAGGTCATGTCGGAGCTGGACATCGCCGAGCGCCGGCTGCCCCAGGACGGCCGGATCGAACTCAACGTCGGCGGCAACCAGGTGGACCTGCGGGTCAGCGTCTTGCCGACGCTGTTCGGCGAATCGGTGGTCATGCGGGTGCTGGACCGGACGGTGGTGCAGCTCGATCTCAACAAGATCGGCATGGACGCCAACACGCTGTCGCAGTTCCGTTCGATGATCAAGCGGCCCAACGGCATCGTGCTGGTCACCGGCCCCACCGGTTCCGGCAAGACCACCACGCTGTACTCGGCCCTCAATGAGATCAACGACATCGAAACCAAGGTCATCACCACCGAAGACCCGATCGAATACGACATCGACGGGCTGATTCAGGTCCCCGTCAACCCGGACATCGACGTCACCTTCGCCACCGTGCTGCGGGCCATTTTGCGGCACGACCCGGACACCATTCTGGTCGGCGAGATTCGCGACTACGAAACGGCCGAGGTCGCCGTGCAAAGCGCCCTCACCGGGCACCTGGTGTTCAGCACGCTGCACACGAATGACGCGCCGTCGGCGATCACCCGGCTGCGGGACATGGGGATCGAGCCGTTCCTCATCACCGCCTGCCTGGAGGGAATTCTGGCGCAGCGGCTGGTGCGGAAGATCTGCACGGAATGCCGGACGCAGTTCGAGCCCA
>Ga0073934_10008346_pt1 | contig 13863 bp, 11 predicted proteins | sample LarsenN4metaG_FD_76834 | JGI IMG/M metagenome (GOLD analysis project Ga0073934, IMG submission 76834) | Hot spring sediment bacterial and archeal communities from British Columbia, Canada, to study Microbial Dark Matter (Phase II) - Larsen... ...
GACCGCGCTGTGGGATATCCTCGGCCAGAGCCTGGGAACGCCGATTTACCAGTTGCTCGGCGGCCGCTGCCACGACCGGATCCGGGTTTATGCTGATGGCTTTTTCCGGGGGGCCGATTATGTGGCCGAGGAATATGCCGCCAAGGCCGTCGAAGCGGTCGAGTCCGGCTTGAGCGCCCTGAAGATGGATGTTGACGAGCCGATCCCGTCGGGCCATGCCATCAACGGCGTTTTGACCGGGGCTGATCTACGCCTGACCGAAGCGATGGTCCGGTCGGTGCGTGAGGCCGTCGGGGACGAGGTGGATTTGTGCATCGACGGCCATGGCGCGTTTGACCTGCCCTCGGCTCTCCGGCTGGCCCAGGCGCTGCGCGACTACCAGCTCATGTGGATCGAGGACCCGGTCTCGATGAACAGCCTCAAAACGATGGCGCGAGTCGCCCTGGAGTCGGAAACGCCAATTTGCACCGGCGAGCTGCTGGAAACACGCTTCGCCTTTCGGGAACTGCTCGAAAGCCAGGCGGCGGACATCATTATGCCAGACCTGGCCAGGACCGGCGGGGTTATGGAATTGAAGCGGATTGCGGCAATGGCGGAGACCTACCGGGCGCCGGTTGCGCCGCACAACATGGTCGGCCCGGTCTGCACCCTGGCCTCGGCTCACGTCTGCGCGGCGACAGCCAACTTTATGATCCTGGAGTATCAGCTTGGGGATGTTCCCTGGATCGATGAGCTTCTGGACGAACCCGTCCGCCTCGAAGACGGGCACATCATCCTTTCTGACAGACACGGCCTGGGGGCGCGGCTAAATCACGATGCCGTCCGGAAGTACAGGGCGGACTGAGGTCTTAATCAATTCGACTCTGAATTTGAGGATGAGATGCAGCTTATCCCCTTTACTGTTGAAATGGCGTCGCAGCTAGAGGCGCTATTTATTGGCAAACGACCCGTTCCCATCCGCCTATGGGCGATTTTGGATGGAACCATTCAGGGCCGTATCCTGGTGGATCGGCCAGTCCAGCCAACGCTAGCTCTCGTCCAAGAGTTGGCCGAAGCGACGACCTATATCGGCGGCGCGGCAACGCCCAAAGCCGTGGCCGAAGCCTTCACGCTTTTGCGCCAACATCAGGAAGTTGTAGTTTGTATCTGGCCAGACGATCCTATTGGTGCTGTACTTCCCCCAGCGCCTTATTATGAAGGGATGGCCATAGATTTCACCGACCGTTCACCGGCTGTAGACCTCAGCCAACTCGCTGCTCCCCCTTCAGGCTATCATTTTCGGAAAATAGACGCAGAGATTGCCCCCTCGCTTGAGGGGTTCGACTATTATATCTCGATGTTTGGCGGTATCGAGCGAGCCATCCAAAACACGGTTGGCTACTGCCTGATGCAGGGTGAGCGGGTCGTGTCTGAAGCCGTAGCCGGACCTCTTACACGGGGCTTGGCCGAAATCGGAGTGGGAACCGGCGAGACCTACCGGAGACAGGGCCTTGCGACGGCAACAGCCGCGCGGGTGATCCAGGCGTGTGAAGCGATAGGATATGCGGCCTTCTGGAATGCCTCGCAGCAAAACGCGCCCTCGGTTGCCCTGGCCAAGCGCCTTGGCTTTCAGACGGAACAGCCCTTTAAGGTGCTGGCCTGGTCCGCTTTGACTGGTTGAGCCAGCCGTCTACAGGATTAATCTTGCCCCAGGTAATTACAGCGAAGGGATTAGCCTGGGCCGGATGTCCATCGACAAAACCTTCCGGGGTGATCTTGTCGCCAGGAGCCAGGGCGAGATGCTGAGTGTGATGACGAATGTCGAAGGTTCAGCGCCTTGAAAGCTTCCGGCCTGATACCCCTGAACCGGCGGCTGGCCGAAATGATTAGGTGCTGGTATCAGGGCAGAGGTGGTTACGATGAATGAAGTTATGGCCTGGTTAATGGATGGCGACCCGGCCATTCGCTGGCAAACGATGCGCGACTTGCTCGATCTGCCGGAGCAGGAATGGCAGGCTGAGCAGCAGCGGACGTTGGACAGCGGCTGGGGAGCGCGCCTGCTGGCGCTGCAAGATGAGAACGGCAGATGGGGAGGCGGTATTTATTCGCCAAAGTGGATATCTACCACCTATACGCTCTTAACCTTGCACGCCATTGGCATCCCTCGGACGTGCGAAGCGGCTCAACGCGGCGCCCAGCTTATGTTGAAGGAGTTATTGGGCGAGCGCTGCGACCCGGCCTTTGACCGGAAGCTGGCCCAGTGCGACCGGTGTATCGTCGGGATGGTGCTGCAGCTTGCGGTCTATTTTATGATCGATGATGCCCGAATTGAGGCGATGGTGGACAACTTGCTAGAGGAGATGATGCCGGATGGGGCCTGGAACTGCCGGCGTCAGCGCCGGCCACGACCGCACCACAGTTCGTTTCACACCACCTTCAATGTACTCGAAGGGTTACGAGAATATATTGAAGGGTACGAGGGGGCGCGGCGCAATGATGTCCTGGCCGCTGAGCAAAGTGCGTTAGAGTTTATGCTGCAGCACCATTTGTTCAAATCAGATCATACCGGCCAAATCATCGACCAGAAGTTTACCAAGTTATCATTCCCCTACCGCTGGCATTATGATATATTGCGCGGCCTGGACTATTTCGCCCGCGCAGGGAGACCTCGAGACAGCCGGCTTCAAGATGCCATCGATTTACTACACAAGCGGCAGCGCAAAGATGGCCGTTGGCCGGTGCAGCAGAAATACTCCGGCAAAGTGTTCTTTGATATGGAGCAAACCGGCGGGCCGAGCCGCTGGAATACCTTGCGAGCGCTGCGAGTGTTACGCTGGTGGGAGAATTAGAGTTGTCCAGCAACAACCGGTGCATATGGTGAGTGATTATCTCAGGCGCATCTACAATAAAGTTGCCCGGCGCCTGGATCGCCAGGCGCTGTTGCAAGAAAAACGCTTTCTGCACGAAGTTGGCGACCCCGGCAGCTTCAAGAGTGCATCTCGGGCCTTTTCATTGGTTTTCCCCTTCGTTCGTGAGATCGACTCAAGCGCTAAATTAAAGATGATGGTTGCTCCAGAGGGGACCGATGGCGTTGGAGCCGCATTTCGTTGGGAATTTTTCTTTGATCTTCCGCGACGTCGCGCCCAGGTGGAAGCAAAGTGGTTTCTGCGCTGGGATGAGACGCTGGACGGGTTTGGCGCTGCGCGGATAGAAATCATTGCTCGCCCATTCCCACCGATGAACAGCGTGTTCCGCACCATGGTCGAGAATGGCCAGCTCCTGTATCCACAACTCAGAGGGCTTTGGCAACAAGAACGCCGTCGTGTAGTCGATCTCCCGCACTCATTTCGCGATTCTGACATCGCGCTTGCAGAGCTTGTCCGGCAAGGCCTTAAGCCCTCAGATGCGGAGTTTTCTCTGGGGACGGGTACGGGGCCGGAAGGCAGACCTGCCTGGATAGCTCAGACCAGAACGCAAAGCTTCTACACAGAACTGCTATAATATCCGTATCTTATCGTGAAGTTCTTTTTAGCCGCTATGAAGATTGTTAATCTTAACCTTCCTTGTCTTACCGGCCAAAATGTCGTAAAATGGAATTAATCGTACTGGCCTGTAAGTGGCTTGTGCGCTGGGGGGTGTCTACTCGTTGTCAGGCTGTTTTGGTTTCATATTCAATCCTAACCTAATCCAGGGTTAGTTTTTTACAGGCTGTCGGGCCGTATATTCCTCCACGCTTGCGAAGCAAAATCAAGACCCACTTTTGTTAGTAATCCTAAGAGTGATGCATTTATGAAGTTCCATTACCTGCTTAAAATAACTGTTCTGGCGGCGCTTTACTTGGGGGCGGCCAAAGTGGGCCTCCTTTTTTCCTTTGTGGAAGGTAATGTTACCCTGATCTGGCCGCCGACCGGTCTTGCCCTGGCCGCGCTCCTCCTCTTTGGCTATCGGTTGTGGCCGGGGGTTGCCCTGGGGGCCTTTTTAGCCACGATCTCAACCGGCGCGCCGTTGGTTTTTACCCTGATCTCGGCCATTGGCAATTCGCTGGAGGCGCTGGTGGGCGCCTATCTGATGCGTCGCCTGGAGTTTAACCAAGCTTTAGCCCGCGTGCGCGATCTGATCAGCTTGATTGTTTTGGGTGGGGGCCTCAGCGCCATCCTCAGCGCCACCATCGGCGTGGCCGGTCTGTGTTTAGCCGGCATGGCCCCATGGCCGGCTTATCTTTCGATCTGGTGGCCCTGGTGGTTGGGTGATACCATGGGCGCGCTGCTGATCGCTCCGGTGCTGCTGACCTGGGCGATGCGGCCCAACCCGATTGAGAGTTGGCCGTCCCGCCAATGGTTAGAAGCCGGCGCGGTTCTGTTGGCCGGGTTGGGGGCCAGCCTGGTCATTTTTGGCAACTGGCCCGCTTCTAATCAGGTTCACCTGGCCTTTGTCTATCTGCCTTTTCCGGTGTTGCTGTGGGCCGGCCTGCGGTTTGGGCCAATAGGGGCGGCGACCATGAATCTCATCGTGAATACCGTTGCCGTACTGGGGACGGTTCAGGGCTTTGGCCCCTTTGCCGGGGTATCCTTGAACGAGAGCCTCTTTTTGCTGTGGGCCTTTATGGGCATCGCCTCGGTCACGGCGCTCGTAACGGCAGCCATCACTGCCGAGCGACAGCAAACCGGAGCCGCCCTGCGGGAAGTGGAGGTGCGTTATCGAGCACTCTTTGACCAATCGCACGATGCGGTATTCATGCTTAACCTGGAGGGGCGGCATCTGGCTGCCAACCGGCGGGCCGCCGAAATGCTGGGCTATACGGAGGCAGAAATCGAGGGTCTGTCCTACCGCGATATATCGGCCGAGCCGGTGGAAAGTGAGCAAGTGCTGGCCCGTTTGTTGAATGGCGAGTATATCCCTCCATTCGAGCGTATCTTTAGGAAGAAAAGCGGAGAACATTTCTCGGTTGAAATCAGCGTGGAACTGGTGCGCAATGTAGCAGGCCGCCCCCGGCACATTCAGAGCATTGTCCGCGACATTAGCGGGCGTAAGCAGGCGGAAGAGGTGCTTCAGGTGAGCGAGGAGCGGCTGCGTCTGGCGGTGGCCGCGGCGCAGATAGGGACCTGGGACGTAGATCTGGCCACCCGCCGGGTTGAGTGGTCGGATAGCTACGGGGCCTTATTTGGCCGAGGCCGCGACCAGTTCCCGCCGGATGAAGCGGCCTTTTTCGAGTGTGTTCATCCCGACGACCGCGAGTTGGTCCGGCGCAGCTTTGGGCGGGCGATTGCCGAGGACATTCCTTACGAATGTGAATTCCGGGTGTTATGGCCGGATGGCGCGATACATTGGCATGCAGCGCTGGGCCGGGCGCAACACGATGCGCAGGGGCGCCCTATACGCATGATCGGCGTGGGCCTGAATAGCACTGCCCGCAAGCAGGCGGAGACCACGCTGCGTTTCCATGCCCGCCGGCAAGAAGCGGCGGCCCAGCTCGCGCAGACAGCGTTGACTGCCAGCCTGCCCCGGCTGTTTGCCGAGGCCATGCAGATGCTGGCGGAGACGCTGGACGTGGAGTTGTGCAAGGTGCTGGAGCTTCTGCCGGATGGCAGCGCCATGCATCTGGTAGCCGGCGTTGGCTGGCGGCCGGACCTGGTGGGCCAGGCGAAGGTTTCCGTGGGGCGCGAGTCGCAGGCAGGGTTCACGCTGCTGTCGAATGCGCCGGTGATTGTCGAGGACCTGCGCGCGGATGAGCGATTCAGCGGCCCACCGTTGCTGACCGAGCATGGCGTGGTCAGCGGCATGAGCGTCATCATCCAGGGCGCACGCGGACCTTGGGGGGTGATGGGGGCGCACACGCGGGCGCATCGACGGTTCACACAAGATGATGTGCATTTTTTCGAGACGGTTGCGGGTATACTGAGTGGGGCCATTCAGCGCCATGCCGTCGAGGCGGCGCTCCGGGAGAGCGCAGAACGGCTGCGGCTCGCGGTTCAGGCTTCTAATATCGGGTTGTGGGACTGGAACCTCCAGACCAACGAGGTTGCCTATTCGCGCGAATGGAAAAGCCAGCTCGGCTACGAGGAACACGAGATTGGGAATGAGTGGAGCGAATGGGAATGCCGCGTTCACCCTGACGACCTGGCCTCGGCGCTGGAACGGATTCAAAGTTATCTGACCCGGCCGGAAGGAGCGCACGAGGTGGAGTTCCGGATGCGCCGCAAGGATGGCTCGTACCGCTGGATATATGCCCGAGCCGAATTAGTCGCCGATGAGAGCGGCAAATCGGTCCGGATGTTGGGCTGTCACATCGATATCACCGAACGTAAGCGGGTGGAGGAGGCGCTGCGTAAGAATGAAGAGTTCCTGTCCATCGTCTATAAAAACAGTGACATTGCAATTTTTGTTGTCGCCGTTTCAGAAAGGGGTGAATATATATATGAAGGCATCAACCCCGCCCATGAAAAGCTGGTTGGACTTAAGAATGCGGAAATAGCAGGCAGAACGCCTGATGACTTGGTTAAATATTTGGGGCCTGAAGCCATCCATTACATCAAAAGGCTTTACGATGAATGCGTACAAACAAAGGAGACCATCGAATCCGAATTTTATGCTCCTCAAGGCAGGGCTCAAGGTTGGTGGTTCTCGCGGCTCACGCCGCTTATCGACGACAAGACCGGCCAAGTTATCAGGTTGATAGGGAGTGGTTTAATTATTACTGAACGAAAACAGGCCGAGGAAGCCTTGCGTGAGAGCGAGGAACGCTTCCGGCAACTGGCCGAGAATATTAACGAGGTCTTCTGGATGACCAATCCGGCCAAAAACCGAATGTTGTATATCAGTCCGGCCTACGAGCGCATTTGGGGCCGGACCTGCCAGAGCCTGTATGCCTCGCCCCAGGACTGGCTGGAGGCCATCCATCCGGAGGATCGGAGCCGGGTGGAGCAGGCGGCTATGACGCGCCAAGTTGAAGGGAGTTATGACGAGGAGTATCGTATTATCCGGCCCGATGGTTCCGTGGGCTGGGTCCAGGATCGCGCCTTTCCGGTGCAGGATGCGACGGGAAGAGTCGTGCGCATTGTGGGTGTGGCCCAAGATATCACCGAACGGAAGCGAGGAGAGGAAACACGCCAGAAGCTCGAAGCGCAGCTCCGCCAGGCGCAAAAAATGGAGGCTATCGGCCGGCTGGCCGGGGGCATCGCCCACGATTTCAACAATATCCTGGTACCCATCATCGGCTATACGGAATTAGCTATGCTGGAACTATCGCCGGATGACAAACTCAGCGCCGACCTGAAGCGGGTGCGCGAAGCGGCCGAGCGGGCCGCCGGTCTGACCCGGCAAATCCTGGCCTTTAGCCGCAAGCAACTGCTGGAAATGCAGGTATTTGACCTCAACGAGCTGGTGATGGATTTTAAGAAAATGATCCAACGGCTGATTGGGGAAGACATTGAGGTGCAAACATCTCTGGATTCTGCCCTTTCCTGGATCAAAGCCGATAAAGGGCAAATTGAACAGATGCTGCTAAATCTAGTGGTCAATGCCCGCGATGCCATGCCAACAGGCGGTAGGCTGATCATAGAAACAGCCAATGCTTATCTGGATGAAGCTTATGTTAAAAAATATACGGATGCGCAACCGCCGGGGCCTTATGTCATGCTGGCTGTCAGCGACACCGGCCATGGCATGGATGCCGATATCCAACAACATATTTTTGAACCCTTCTTTACCACCAAAGAACAGGGTAAGGGGACGGGCCTGGGCCTGGCCACCGTCTTTGGCATTGTCAAACAACACGGCGGCAACATCTGGGTCTACAGCGAAGTGGGTAAAGGCACAACCTTCAAAATTTATCTACCCCAGGCCGGGGAGACGCCGCCCTTTGCTCCCAAGCAAATCAGTTTGCCTGCCTCAGTTCATGGCGTGGAAACGGTTTTGGTGGTCGAAGATGAAGCGATGGTCCGCAAATTGGTTTGCGAGACTCTGGCCATGTACGGCTATAAGATCATGGAAGCTCCAGGCCCCGGCGATGGTTTTCGACTTGCGTCTGAATATAAAGAGACTATCCATCTGTTGCTAACGGATCTCATTATGCCTGAAATGAATGGTCGAGAACTATATCAAAAGGTGGCTGCGGTTCATCCTAACATCAAGGTATTGTATATGTCAGGCTACACAGGAGATGTGATTATCCATCATGGCCTCTTGGATGAAGAGGTCAATTTCCTGCAAAAACCTTTTACGATTCAAAATCTCACTCAAAAGATTAGACGGGTTTTAAGCTAGGGAATTTATAAATAGTCGCTGATGGCTGGTGAGCCATACGCCCCTTATAGCGCCTCTCGTTCCGAAATTCACGCTAGCGTCGGAACGAGAGGCGCCATAACAGCCGGGGATGGAGTCGAGGCTTCAGCCGGTCCCCCGCCTAAAGGCTCGACTCCATACGCCCTTGATGCAACAGTAGATTCCATAACAGAGAGGCCACGTCCAGTCTGGACGCGGCCTGTGGCTTATGTAACTATACGTTAATTGTTTGTAATTGAGCCATAATCTTTATTAGCTACTCTCCCCAGACATAATTCAACACCCCATCTTCAACCCGGGTCGAAAGAAACATCAAGCGCGCATTGGGCGGGGCCGGTGCGGCCAGCCGTTTGCCATCCTTCATTGAGTATTCGGCGTTGTGCCAGGGGCAAATGAATTTTCCGTAATGAGCCTCGTCTTGAAGCATGGCGGTTATTTATTACCCTCCACGCCAAAATAATTGAAACCATCGACGCTGATCTGCAATCAGCCGGGGGTATCCCCTTACAACATTATGATGTGCTGATAGAACTCTTTGAAGCGGAAAAGAAACAGCTACGCATGTATGAATTGGCTCAACGGGTAGTGTTGAGCCGCAGTAGCATTACCCGGTTGGTGGACCAGTTGGCTAAACAGGGGCTATTGACTCGGAGGACAGATCCGGAGGATCGCCGGGGCTCCTATGCGGTGCTGACCAAGGCAGGTGAAATGGCTGTGAGAAAATCGTGGCCATTTTATCGAGAAGCTATTCTAAGACGTTTTGGCTCATTTCTCACAGATGAGGAGGCCGCGATTATTGCTCAAGCTTTTAGCCGTATCCACGCGGCATTAGATGATGAGGCGTAACGGGCTTTTGGTAAAAGCGGTGGAAGAATATAGACGGCTACATATTGAAAAGCTCGTTTCGGACAAGGTTGACCCATTGGGGTGGGGTGAATTAGAATTAAATAAAAAGGAATGTGCCGGACAGTGTCACGATGATAAAGCAGATCCGTGGTGCTAACGAAACTTGAAGAAAAGAGCCTCTTCGGTTATATTTATCCTGTGGAATTCGAATGGGACCCCAAAAAAGCCGATTACAACCTTAAAAAGCATGGCGTAGATTTTGCTGAAGCCTCCACTGTCTTCAACGATCCTCTTTCAATAACTTACTTCGATCCAGATCATTCATTTGAAGAGGATCGCTTTATTATTATTGGGTTGTCAGTTTACCATCGGCTATTGATTATATCTCATACTGACCGAAATGAAGTTGTTCGTATAATTAGCGCACGAGAAGCAACCAATCGTGAAAGGATGTTATATGAAAGCGAAAGTTGAAACACCATTAGATGACGAATTGCGCCCTGAGTATGATGAGACTGTATTAAAAAATGGAATCAGGGGTAAGTATGTGCAACGTTATCAAGCAGGGACAAATGTGGTCTTGTTGGCTCCTGATGTAGCCGCAGTTTTTCCTACATCAGAAGCAGTGAATGAAGCTCTCCGTTTACTCATGAAAGTTGCTCACCAGTCAGTGGAAGCAGGTCGGTCTTAATAAGGTTCTCGCATCGATATTCTATTCGTTTATTTTCACCCTGTTATGGAATCTATTGTTGCATCAAGGGCGTATGGAGTCGAGGCTTTAGCCGGTCCCCCGCCTAAAGGCTCGACTCCATCCCCGGCTAATTAACATTGGAGTTGCCGCCCAACCAATATTACCTCACATCGCCTCTCGCTCCACGACCCCGGTCAGGCAGCCGATAGCGCCGGCGGCTTTGTGGAGTTCGCTAACGTCGACGGTGTAGCAGGTGACGCCTAGACCTTCCAGAAATCCCTGGGTGATCGGATTCCCGGCGTTCATTAACACCCGGCGCGGGCCGAGGGTGACAAAGTTAAAGGCGCTCCGGCGGGCCGCTTCGATCTCGTCGGGCAGAAAGGCGACCTGGTAGCCCCGTTCGCGTAGGATCTCGACCCCGGCGTGGGCCAGCCGCTTGGGCCAGCCAATGGCCAGGTCCCGGTCGACGATCCGCAACATTCCCATTAAATGCATGGTACCATAGGGCAGATCCACCTGAATGACCTGCACCCCCATCTCTTGCAGCGTTGCCGTTACCTGGGCTGCGCCCTCGGCGTTGGTCCGCAGGCCCCGGCCCAGGATGGCCGTCTGCGGGTCAAGCCACATAGCGTCGGCGCCTTCAAAGGTACCCCGGCCGCGGATGCTGCGCACAATCGGGACGCCGATATCGGCCAGCCGCCGGGCCACCGGCCGCTCCTCCCCGGCCCGGATAGTCGAGGCGGGCCGGGCCAGGATCACCCCCTCCGGCGTCATAAACATCAAATCGGCCACAAACATCTGGTTGGGTGAAGGTATCCCGGCCGGATTGACATCATAGACGGTTACACCTGCGTCCCGATAAGCCTGGGCCATGGCCTCATGCTGGGCTTGGGCCAGCTTCAGGTCGAGCGGCTCCAGCATCTGGACCGCATTGGGATCGGTCGAGGCGGCCAATTCGGGGCCGGGCCGGTGCAGCAAAACCGCTTTCAGCCGGGACCACTCAGTCGAGACGCCGCAAGCGCCCCAGAGCCGGCCCAACTCTTCGGCCAGAGAGCTGGCGCGCGGCGACCAGCCTTCGCCGCCGTAAGCGGCGGCGTTAAAAGGTTCGGTTTGATAGCTCATGTTATCCTCCTGGAAAATCCCTCATTCTACTTGCCGCCGCCGGCGGTCTCGCTGGTGTCGCGGGTCAGCCGGTAGGCCCATAGGATCGGGATAGTGGTCAGGGCGATGACAAAGACGGCGACGACATTGGTCACCGGCCGCTGGCGAGGCCGGGTCAATTGGCTAAAGATCCAGATCGGCAAGGTCTGCTGCTGCCCGGCGGTAAAGGTGGTCACAATCACCTCATCAAAGGAAAGAGCAAAGGCCAGCATCCCACCGGCCAGCAGGGCTGTAGCGATTTCGGGCAGAATGATGTGGCGCAGGGTCTGGAAGCCGTTGGCGCCCAGGTCCATCGAGGCCTCGATCTGGGAGCGGCCTGTCCGCCGGAAGCGGGCCAGGACGTTGTTATAAACCACCACTACGCAGAAGGTGGCGTGGCCAATGACGATGGTCCAGAAGCTAAAGGGCAGGTCGAATAGACTCAGGGCCGAGCGCAGGGCGATACCGGTAACAATGCCCGGCAGGGCCAGGGGCAGCACCAGCAGAAAGGAGATGGCGTCGCGGCCAAAAAAGCGGCTGCGGTAAACGGCGGCGGCGGCCAGCGTGCCTAAGATGAGCGCCACGCCCGTGGCAATGGTCGCCACCTGGGCCGAAAGGGTCAAGGCCCGCCAGACATCGGGCCGGTTCCAGGCCACGCCAAACCACTCCAGGGTCAGGCCGGGCGGCGGGAAGGTAAAGGCTCGATCATCGGTGGTGAAGGCGTAGAGCAGGATGATCGAAAAGGGGCAGTGCAGAAAAAAGATCACGCCCAGGGCGGCCAGGCTAAGGCCAAACGGGGCGCGGGGGTGGTTGGATTTAAAGGGCATCGAAGGCTCCCAATCTTTTAGCGGTCAGCAGGTAAACGGCCATAATAGCAATCGGGATCATGGTAAAGGCGGCCGCCAGGGGAATATTGCCCGAGGTGCCCTGGTGGGACAGGACCGCCTGGCCGATAAAAAAGCTGGAGTTGCCCAGGGCTGAAGGCACAATAAAATCGCCCATGGTCAGCGAAAAGGTAAAGATCGAACCGGCCACCACGCCAGGGAAGACCAGCGGCAGGGTGATCCAGCGAAAGGTGTGAAAGGGGCGGCCGCCCAGATCGCCGGAGGCTTCCAGGAGCGACTTCGGAACTCGTTCCAGGGCGGCATAAATGGGCAGGATCATATAGGGCAGCCAGATGTAAACAAAGACGATAAACATCCCCAACATCGAAACCGTCAGCGATGGTCCGCCCACAACCGGCAGGCTCAGCAGGTCATCCAGCAGCCAGTTGAGGTTGAGCAGGCTAAAGGCCCAACTAATAATACCCTCTTTGGCCAGGATCAACCGCCAGGAGTAGACCCGCACCAGGTAACTTGACCAGAGCGGCAAAAGGACGGCCAGGTAGAGCAGCGGTTTGAGTTGAGCCGGAGCATAGCGGACGGCATAGTAGGCCAGGGGAAAGGCCAGCAGCGCCGCCGTGACCGTGACCGCGGCGGCCATACCAACCGTGCGGATCACAATATCCATATTGGCCGGGGTAAATAGGTCGGCATAAGTGGCTAACGTGAATTCGCGAACCACCCGGCCGGTAAAATCATCCAGGCGAAAGAAACTCTGGATCAGCAGCGTGGCCAGCGAACCCAAGTAAAAAATGCCATAAGCCAGCAAGGGTGGTCCCAGCAGCAGCAGCAACAGCAGGGTCGGCCGGAAGTAGAGAAAGGTCGAAAGCCGCTGTCCAAAGGAGGTGGTTCGAGTGGCCTCCCCAGTCGTAGGGGTTGGTGAAAGCGAGTTGGTGGTTTGCATCACAACTATCCTTTGGCGGCAATCGGGCGGCAGTGGCGGTGCAGCCAGCTCAAGCGGACACGCCGGCCCTTGGCTGCCAACACATCCATCGAAGTGGAGTGCAGATTTTGTTCGACCACCGTCAGGTCGCCGCCGGCCTCCAGTTCAACCAGGTAACGGGTGTAGAGTCCCAGGTAAATCACATCTCGGATGCGGCCATCGGCGGAATACATCTCCCCGGAAACGGGTTCGTCAGGCTGGCCCAGGTGGATCTTCTCCGGGCGGATGGAGAACATCTCCGGCGAGCCGGTCAGGGCCTGGGCAACCGGCCCGCTGATCAGGTTAGAAACGCCGACAAAGCCGGCGACAAAGGGAGTGGCCGGATGTTCATAAATTTCGGCAGGGGCGCCCACCTGCTCAATGCGGCCGTGATCGAAGACGGCCAGGCGGTCGCTCATGGTCAGCGCTTCCTCCTGGTCATGAGTGACATAAACAAAGGTAATGCCGACTCGCTGTTGGATATCTTTTAACTCGATCTGCATCTGCTGGCGCAGTTTAAGATCGAGCGCCCCCAGCGGCTCGTCAAGCAACAGCACCTTGGGATGGTTGATCAAGGCCCGGGCCAGCGCCACCCGCTGGCGCTGGCCGCCTGAAAGCTGGCCCGGTTTGCGGTTGCCCAGGCCGCCGAGCTGGACCATCTCCAACATTTCGTTGGCCCGGCGCTGTCGCTCGGCTTTAGGGACCTTTTTGATCATTAAGCCATAACTGACGTTTTGCTCGACGGTCATATGGGGAAAGAGGGCGTAATCTTGAAAGACAGTATTCACGTCCCGCTCATAGGGCGGCAGGCCGGAAACATCCCGGCCGTAGAGATAGATCTGGCCGGCGTCGGGCCGCTCAAAGCCGGCGATCAGGCGCAGGCAGGTCGTTTTGCCCGAACCCGATGGCCCCAGCAGGGTAAAAAACTCACCTTCCAGGATGTCAAGCGTGACCCCATCGGCAGCCTTAACCTCGCCAAAATAGCGGCTAACATTAGAAAAACGAACGGCAGGAGTCGAGTTATGGGTCACTAGCTGTGCGCCACCATCACGTGTTTGGTAATTTGATAATCGCCAACGGCCTCGGCCGAAAGATCTTTACCAAAGCCCGACTGCTTAAAGCCA
>Ga0073934_10008348_pt1 | contig 13855 bp, 10 predicted proteins | sample LarsenN4metaG_FD_76834 | JGI IMG/M metagenome (GOLD analysis project Ga0073934, IMG submission 76834) | Hot spring sediment bacterial and archeal communities from British Columbia, Canada, to study Microbial Dark Matter (Phase II) - Larsen... ...
AAAACGCGCTACATAGTGTTCGGCCAAAACCCGGTGTCTGTCTTTCGCGAAGAAGACTATCAGAAACTGTCAGGCCAATAATGAGCGGGCGATTGTCATCGAGGATGGCACGAACACTGTTTGTATCTTGCTTGCTGCTGGCGGCAACGGGAGGATGCAGCCAGCGCAAGAACGCGGACTACGTTCCGACGGAGGCTCGCGCGCAGGAGTTGTTGGAGCAGGCGCTAACGGCCTGGCGCGATGGAAAGCCTCTCCCCTTCGTACGAGAATCGTCGCCTCGAATTGAGTTGTACGACCAGCATCACAAGCCGGAACAGAAATTGACCGAGTTTACCATCCTCGGACCGACCACCGGCGACGCCGACCGCTGTTTCGCTGTACGGCTGAAGTTTTCCAATCCTGACGAGGAAGTTCGCGCCCGTTTCGTCGTTTTCGGCGCCGACCCCTATACGGTCATGCGTTACGAGGATTACGAAATGCTGTCGCACTGGGATCATCCGCCGGCCAAAAGCACCGAGAACAAAAAACCATGACGGCGGAAACCACTCCTTCGGTTCCTTCGCACACCTGGCGGCAATCAGCCGCCGCGGCGGGCCGCGTCGTCATTGCTCGTCTCCGCTTTATTCTGTTGCTGGGCGCCATCGTCTTGCTCGTGGCGATCTGGCCCACGTTGCGCAACTATTACGATCGCCTGACGTTGCCGACGCCGGCGAACGCCGCCATTTCGTCCGATACCGAATATTGGTGCCCGATGTGCCCCGGCGTGGTTTCCGAGTGGCCCACCAAGTGCCCTGTCTGCCACATGTCGCTCATTCGCCGCCTCAAGGGTGAGATGACGCCCTTGCCGGACGGCGTGGTCGCCCGCGTGCAACTTTCGCCCTATCGCGTTCAACTTGCCGGCGTGCGCACGAGCCAAGTGGATTATCTGCCGCTCACGGACGAAATCGTGCTGGCAGGCCTGATTGAGCCCGACAGCCCAAACGGCACGACGGGGGCCCGCTGGATTCTGAAGGCCGACATTGTGGACCGCCATGCGGGATGGCTGCAGATCGGCCAGGTCGTCGAGCTTCGTTGTGACGGGGCCACGAGCGGGCGCTTCACCGCGCAAATCGTTGAGATTGGTCAACGAGGTAAAACGAATGCTCGATTTTTGCCCGTTCAGATGGAGGTCGATGATCCGCGCCGCGAATTGCGGAACGGCATGTACGCGGCCGGCGTCGTGCGTCTTCCATTGGCGCAGCAGCCTGCTCAACGCCGGTTGATGCAAGAAGCGTGGCGCGATCGGAGCGTGATGGACTTTGAGGGCGTTGCCTCGCTCTTGCGTTCGGCGATCGATCAAGCGGCACTGGCGCAAGGGTTCATCCTGACGCTGCCGGAAAGTGCGGTCATTGATACCGGAAAGCATCAGGTCGTTTTCGTCGATCGCGGCAATGGCATGTTCGACGCCGTGCCCGTGCGCCTCGGGCCGCGTTGCGGCGCGAACTACTCGCTGCTGGCCGGTCTTGAACCCGGCGATCATGTCGTCACTGCCGGTGCACTGCTGTTGGACGCCGAAACTCGGCTGAATCCCTCGGCAGCGGCGGCCTACTTTGGCGCCGGCAATCGCTTCTCTTCCGCACCGGCTTCCAGTCTCTCCGCGGAGGAATTGCAACTGATCGAGCGGCAAAAGATCTGTCCGGTAACGGAGGAACCGCTCGGCTCGATGGGCGCCCCCGCGCGCGTCGTTGTCGATGGCAGGGTCGTATTCGTTTGTTGCGAAGGCTGCACCCAGGCGCTCAAGAAAGAGCCGAAGAAGTATTTGCAAAAATTGCCGAAACCGTAGGCATGATCGAACGCATCATCGAGTTTTCGATTCGCCGGCGAGCGCTCATCGTCGTCGCAGCCGTTGTGATGGCGATCTGGGGCGTCCGCTCGGCGTTGCGGACGCCGGTCGATGCCATTCCGGATCTCTCCGAAAATCAAGTCATCGTTTTCACCGAGTGGGCAGGGCACGGCCCGCGCGAAATCGAAGAGCAGGTGACCTTCCCGTTAAGTCAGCAATTGCGCGGGCTCGATGGCGTGCGCGTCGTCCGCTCGTCGAGCGACGTCGGCTTTTCGATGATCAGCGTGATTTTCGAAGACTCGGTGAGCTGGGAAAAGGCTCGGCGGCGAGTGCAAGATTCCCTCGTGCATGCGGCCGTTTCGCTTCCTGCCGGGGTGACGCCGCGATTAGCTCCCGATTCGGACGCGACCGGACAAATCTATTGGTACACCGTCGAGGGCAAAGGATACGACCTCGGGCAGTTGCGCGCCGTTCAAGACTGGTTCATTCGCCCGCAACTGGCTTCGGTGCCCGGCGTGGCCGAAGTGGCCAGCGTCGGCGGCGTCGTCAGCGAGTATCAGGTGGAACTCGATCCGTTTCGACTCAAAGCGTTTGGAGTAACGCCGCGGCAAGTAATCGATGCCGTCGCAAAGGCCAATTCGGCATCGGGCGGCAATGTCGCCCACAAAGGAAATGCCGAGTTCGTGTTGCGCAGCGGCGGCTTGCTCGGGATGCGATCGGCGTCGGATCGAGTAGAATCCGCGCACGTCCTTACCGACCTCGCCTCGGTTCCGCTGACCGGCAGCGACGGTGCAAGACTTCGTGTCGCCGACGTCGCACGCATCACGCGCGGCGCGCAACCGCGGCGCGGCGTGCTCGAAAAGGACGGCAACGAAGTGACCGGCGGCGTCATTCTGATGCGCCACGGCGAGAACCCAGTCGAAGTCACCCAACGGATTCGCCGCAAAATCGAAGAGCTTCAGCCCGGGCTTCCGGTCGGCGTGAAAATAGTGCCGTTCTATGATCGTACGCCGCTGATCGAAGGCGCGATCGGCGTCGTGACACGCACGCTCGTCGAGGCGATTGTCATCGCGGCCATTTGCATCTTCGTGGTGCTTCTGCATTTTCGCACTTCATTGATCATCGCCATCACCTTGCCGTTGTCGGTGCTGGCGTCGTTCGGCTTAATGGACGCACTGCGCCAACTCGGCTTGCTCGACATCCAGACCAACATCATGTCGATTGCCGGACTGGCCATTTCCATCGGCGTGCTCGTCGATTCGTCGATCGTGATGGCCGAAAACGCGATGCATCATTTGAAGACGCGATTTGGAGATGCGAAAGTCACGGGCGACACGCGCGACATTGTCTTGCCGGCATGCCGAACCGTCGGCCGGCCGATTTTCTTCTCGGTTGCGATCATGTTGTTGTCGTTCCTGCCTGTGTTCACGCTCGGCGGTCTGAACGGCAAGATGTTCGATCCGCTGGCGTTCACCAAGTCCTTCGCCATGCTTGCCGTGGCGCTGTTGGCCATCACGCTCGTCCCCGCCCTATGTACGATCTTCGTCCGGGGCCGATTGCGGAGCGAAGAGCAGGTGGCCCTGGTTCGCGGCCTGACCCAGGTGTACCGGCCGGTGTTGAGTTTCTTTCTCGACCGTCCCGTGGGCCTGGTTTGCTTCGTGGGAATCACATTTCTTGCCGGCTTTGCCCCGATCGGCAGCCGCATCCTCTTTTTGATTGCTCTGGCGGCATTTGTGATTGCAGTGGTCGTCACGGCCCAACAGACATGGTCGCGGGTTGCCGCGCTCGCGACGCTGCTGATCGCGGGGTTGATTATTCAGCAGCAGCTTCGGCCGCTCGGTTGGGAGCGGATGACGCCCCTGGATGAAGGCATGGTCATGGACATGCCGATCTCGGTCCCGCGCATGTCGGTGACGCAGGCGGCCGATGATTTGAAGGCTCGCGACATGGTGCTGTGCCGATTTCCCGAAGTGGACATGGTCGTCGGCAAAGCCGGTCGAGCCGAGACGGCCACCGACCCGGCGCCGCTCGACATGATCGAAACCATGGTCAATTTTCGACCGGTCGAATTCTGGCCCAAACGCTGCCTGCGCTCCGCCTTGGCCGAAGAGCATGCTCGCGCCGTCCTCGATGCGCTGGTGGCGCGTCGCATCATTCAGGAGCCGTCGGATCGGACGACAAAGGCAAATACGGCAGCGATGGATGCCGTGGCCTTGTTCGACGCACAAATGCGCGAGGCGGCCTATCAGCAGAACAGGGAATTCGAACGGCTGCTCGGCCATGAGTTGACGCACTTCGTCGTCCAACGGTTGCTGCAAACGCTGTCGGAGAACGGCGCGCTGACAGGTCCCGGCGACATTTCGTCGGCAAGCTCGGCGGTCGCCGCGCATTCGTCTCATCTGGCGATGGATCCGTCCCGCGAAGCGGTTGCCGGACTTATTGGCGACGTGATCCGAATCCTGGGCGCTGGGGGCCTGCTCAAGGCTTCCGCTGATCCGCTGCGACTGCCGTCGAACGCACTGGAGCGAGCCGCCTGGTCCACGCAGGCGCTGCTTGGCGGCGAACGCCCCAGCCTCGTCGGCCGCATTCACGAAGAAGTCCGCTTGCGGCATCGCCAGAACTGGCGTGCGCATATCCGCAAGCTGAACGCTGACCTTTTGCATCGGGCGCCGGGACTTTACACTCGCCTGGTGCTCGAAGTCCTGCTGCGCCAATCGCTGATTCTCGACGATCGCGTTCGTGAGGCCGTGGCCGAATGGGCTCGCGTGCGCTCTGGCAGCGCAACGCCGGCGGCCCACCATGGCGGCGCTCATCATCACGGCGGCGGCGCCTTGCCGGAACTGGATCCGGTGCCGATCCTCGATTCCCTGCAGAAAGAACAAACGGAACAGTTGGCGAAGGGGCTATTGCTCTGGCCCCGCGACCGGGCCGAACTGGCCGGCTTCGGCGGCGAACTCGATCGAGCCGTGCAAATGCCGGGTTGGACCAATGTCTGGACCATGCCGATTCAGAACCGCATCGACATGCTCGCGACCGGCGTCAACACGGCGATCGGCGTGCGAGTGCTCGGACGCGATCTCGACGAGGTCGTGCGCGTTTCGGAGGAAATCGCCGCCGTTCTGAAAACGATCCCGGGCGCCGCCGATGTGATTGCCGATCCAGTGCGGGGCAAGAGCTATCTCGAAGTACATCCAAAACGCGACGCGCTGATCGACCTGGGCATCAACTCCGGCGACGTCAACGACCTTGCCGCGATCGCCATGGGCGGCCAGGTGGCGACCACGGTGATGGAAGGACGCGAGCGATTCGCCGTGCGAGTCCGATACGCCCGTGCCTATCGCGAAGATGAGGAGACGTTGAAAAACCTGCCGGTGCTTGTGCCCGGCGCCGGTCGCAGCCAGCATGTGCCGCTATCCGCGATCGCGGACGTTCGCATCGCTGACGGACCGGCGACCATCAAGAGCGACAACGGCCTTTTGCGAAACTATGTCCGGCTCAATGTCCGCGGCCGCGACACGAATGAATTTGTCGCTGCCGCCAAACAGATCGTCGCATCGCGAGTGCAATTGCCGCCGGCAGTCGTTGTCGAATGGACCGGTCAATTCGAAGCGGATGCGCAAACGACGCGATCGCTACTGCTGGTGGCGCCGGTGGTTGTCCTTCTTATTTTCGCGATTCTTTGGTGGACCTATCGGGACCTGGCAGATGCCGTATTGATGCTGATCACGGTTCCCGGAGCGCTCGCCGGCGGCGTCTTTTTCCAGTGGCTGTTCGGCTATCCGTTTTCCGTGACCATTGCGGTCGGCTTCATCGCCTGCTTCGGCATGGTGACTTCCACCAGCATTATCATGCTGGTGTACCTGCGCGAAGCGGTCAAAAAAGCGGGCGGGTTGAAGGCGATGTCCCTCGAACAGCTTCGCGAAGCCGTCCTGAACGGCGCCGTGCATCGGCTGCGGCCGAAACTCTTGACCGAGGCGACGACCATACTCGGTCTGGCGCCGCTATTGTGGGCGAGCGGTCCGGGCGCCGACGTGCTGCGGCCGATGGTCGTGCCGGTGATGGGCGGCATCTTGTTTGCCGACGAGATTATCGACCTGTTTTTGCCGGTCCTGTTCTACCACGTTCGCCGCCGCCGCTGGCAGCGATTGCATGCCCACCGGACGTGAGCACGCCGCGCAAGCAAGTGCTTGTTCGGTCGCGGCAAAAAAAAAAGCAGCGAGAAATGACTTCCTCGCTGCGCGCTTCGTTCGCGATTGGATTCGCCTACTTCAATTCGACATTCCAGTAGGCGTTGTCCAAGAACGTCTGCCAGGAGCGGTATTTCCGCTGCGAGAGTTTGAGGCTCAACAGCGGGCTCCGCTTCGGCTTTTCCGGCTTGCGGATCAGGCTCATGTGAGCCTGCTTCGGCGTGCGGCCGCCCTTGCGGACGTTGCACTCGACGCATGCACACACGATGTTTTCCCAGGTCGTTTGCCCGCCCTGGCTTCGCGGCGTCACGTGATCCAGGCTCAGTTCGCTGGTCGGCTGTTTCCGGCCGCAGTACTGGCACTGGTTCCCGTCCCGAGCGAAGATGTTCCGCCGGTTGAACTTCACCGTTTGCTTCGGCAGTCGGTCATAGCTCAGAAGCCGAATGACGCGAGGCACCTGGATTTCGCTGGATGCCGTGCGCACCCAGTCTTCATCTTCCAGGCGGAAATGCTGAGCGCGGTATTCGCTCAATTCCCGCCAGGATTCGAAGTTGTAGGTCGCGAAGGAACCGTCATCTTCCAGCGCCACCACTTCGGCGAGTTCCTTGCACAACAAGCAGAAGGCCCGTCGCACCGTGACGACGTGCACGGCCATGAACACCTTGTTCAGGACCAGCACGCTGGCGTCGAGGGCCGTATGAAGGCCTGCGCTCATGGTTCTCCTTGTTCAGGTGCTTCCGAGCCGACGCGTCCTGGCTCCGCTCCAGGACGGCTCCTTTCATGCCAACCTAGACGGCCGTCAATGGCAGAAGGTTCAATATTCATTGCCATTGTAGACGGGTTGCCCGCCAAAACGCAAGGAACTCCGCCGAATCATTGCCATTGAAATCCCGGCCGCGGCACGCCCGAAAATCATCTGGTTTTGGCGAAGTCCAGCGCGAAAAATGACAAAAATTGGCGAAAAATCGGCCGAAATCGCCCGGGTTCCTGCTGGTTACGTCCGAGCTGCCGGCCAGTTGACGCCGATGGGCAAATTGAAATGCGATGCAATGCGATGCAGAGCAAGGCCAGGGGGCGCCAGGGGCTGCCGCCCATCAATTGAGACAGGATTGGACAAACCGAAACGCTCGACCGCGTATCTCAAATCTTCCGACCGTAATGGATCTGCCGAGCGACTTCGACGAACCCACAATCCGGATAAAGGTGCTGCCCGACGGCATTTTGGTCGAGCGTTTCGATGCGGGCAATCGTGAGGCCGGCTTGTTGGAACAGTTTCAGAGCCTCGTCGATGAGTCGCCGACCAAGTCCGTGGCCGCGAATGTCGGATCGCACGGCGAGATTCGGGATCAGGCCGACGCCCGCTTCGCGGTCGATGCGCGTCGTAATGTAGCCGGCGACGCGGCCGTCTGCGTCCTCGGCAACCAGGATCGCGGAGCCGGCTGCGGCAATGTCGTCGTCAATCTGCCGGGCTTTTCGCCAGCGCCAGTCATGGCCGGCGATTGGTCCGAATAGACGCTCCAAGTTCTGGTCGATCGACACGCCGGAAAATGCTTCCACCGTGATCGCCTTGAGCGCTTCGCGATCTTGTTCACGAAAAGCACGGATGATCATTGAACAAGGTCCTCACGCAAAGACTCAAAGTCGCAAAGAAAAGAGCCCAAAGCTTCACACTATTTCTCTTCGCGCCTTGGCGCCTTTGCGTGACATGGCTTACACAAACTTCGTCACGCCCGGCATGGCGACTTTCGGTTCTTCCAGCGGCACGTTCCAGTCGTAGGCCGGCGGCTTCAGTTCTTCCTTCGAATGGAACGCCATGTCCCAGGTGATCTGCTGGCCGGTGTACGCCGCCATGCGACCCATGATCGCCAGCAGAGTGCTCTTGGCCATGTATTCGCCGTTGTTGATCGGCTTGCCGGAGCGGATGCTCGCGAAGAGTTCATCGTGCTCGGTCTGGTACATCAGGTTCCGCGGGCCGTCGTAAAGCCATTGCTTGTCGGTTTTGATCCACAGGCCGTCGCTGGTTTCCTGCAGCCGTGCCCGACCCTTGGCGCCGATGACTTCAGCGCTCATGTCGTTTTTGCATTTGGGCTGCTGGCGCGTGTTGCTCAACAGCCGCGTGCCGTCGGCATATTCGAAGAAGATCGAAAAATGATCGTAGATATGCCCGTGTTGCGGCTGTGTGCGGACCTGCCGGCCGCCGATGCCGACGGCGCTGACCGGGTAGGTGTTCTTCATGACCCAGGCGCAGACATCGAGGAAATGCACGTGCTGTTCGACGTTGAAGTCGCCGGACAGCCAGGTGTAGTTGTACCAGTTGTACATCTGGTACTGCATGTCGGTCATGCCGGGTTTGCGTTCCTTGGCCCAGTTGGAACTGCGGTAATCGTTGGCGAAAAGCACGCGGATATCGCCGATCGCGCCGTCGTGCAGCCGGCGAACGATCTCGCGAAAACCGTAATCGTAGCGCAAACAGAGACCGGAGACGATCGAAAGGTTTTTCTTCTTTGCCTTTTCGCACGTCGCCAGCACGGACCGCACGCCCGGTGCATCGACCGCGACCGGCTTCTCGGCGAAGATGTGCTTGCCCGCTTCGACCGCAGCCGCCAGGTGCATCGGCCGAAAATGCGGCGGCGTACAGAGCAATACCACGTCGCACTCGGCGATCACTTTCTGATAGGCGTCGAATCCCAGATGCCGGCGCGATTCCGGCACGTCGATCTTGCTCGCAATCTTGTCGTTTTTCTGCAACTTTTCGAGGCTGCTCTGCAAACGATCGTCGAATACGTCGCCCATCGACACGAGCTTGACATTCGGATCGGCCTTGAGCGCCTCGCTGGCAGCCCCGGTGCCGCGCCCGCCGCAGCCGACGAGGCCGATGCGCAATAACGGCGTGTCGGCCGCGGGAAGGTGTTGAGTCGTTGCAATCGCCGCTGCCGTAGCGCTCGCGGCGAGGAAGGTACGACGAGTGAATGAAGACATCTCATGTTCCTCTGGGCTCAACAATCGAACGGTAAGGTGCACGCATCTCGTAGCCGAATTCGCAAGAATTCGGGCCTGAATTCGGTCTCATCCGAGTCATTCCGAGGACCATTGACTTCTACGGTTTCACCGGTCCAATCTCAAACTTCCGCACCCACAATTCAAAGCCTTCCGACTGCAGCAGGATGCGCCCGCCGGCCGGATCGGCGTCGTAGCAGTGATTCACATGCTTGCCGTTGACGAAGACGTCGATCTTCGAACCTTCGCAGCGGACCTCGACCTTGGTCCATTCGCCGACGGGGCTTTCGACGTCGTTTTTTCCGCGGGTGTCGAGCAGTTCCTTGAAGTCAGGGTCGTGCTCGGTCCACCAGAGCTGGCCCTTGGTGAATTCACGTTTCGCGCCGCCCTGTTGCCAGCGTGGACGTTTGTCAGGGCCGAGGATGACGTCGCTGAAGAACTTTACGGGGATGACTTCGCCCTTCGCGTCCTTGCCGCGAATTGGGATCAGGTCGCCGACGCAGCCCTGAGCAAGCTGGCACTCGATCGATGCCATCCAGGCGCCGGCATTGCCATCGTCGCCGGTCGCGTGCAGCAGGATGCCGGAGTTGCGAACGTATTTGCCGCCGTCGGTCTTCTTGCCCCACTTAAATTCGACGGCCAGGTGGTAGTCGGCATACGCCTTCTTCGTGCCCACGTAACCGAAGCCGTCGCCGGTGATGTGCAGCATGCCGTCAGTGACACGGAAGACTTTGCGCGGGTCTTCGCGCTTGGTGTCTTTGAGCCAGGTGGAGAGGCCATCCAGGTCCCGGCCGTTGAAGAGGGCGGACTTCGCAGCCGGTCGAGTCACCTTCGGCTCGTCCGAAAAAATCGGACTGAGGACTAGTAGCAAAGTCGCAAGTGCTATCCAATTACGCATCGGCACGCACCTATAGCGGATATCGGGTACGTTGGCCATTTTGCTCCGAGAACGGCCGAGTTGCAAGCGTGAAGGCGGAAGATTGTTTTGCACTCATGCGGAGTGTGGTAGTACACTGGCGGAACCCGCAGCAATCAAGCTCTTCCCCGGAGGTGCAACGTGGGCAGGAATTCCGTCGATCGTCGCCGCTTCCTTCAAGTTGCCGCGACATCCGCCGTCGTGCCGCTGGCGTGGACCGGCCGCGTTGCCGCCCGTCCTCCCGCCAGCGAGCGCATCGCGCTCGGCTTCATCGGCGTCGGCACGATGGGGCGATATCATTTGAGTTCGCTTTTGAATCAAAAGGACGTCCAGGTCGTCGCAGTCTGCGACGTCGTCGCCGAACGCCGGGACGATGCGAAGCGCATGGTCGAGTCGCATTACGGCAAACAAAAGGACAAGGGCGAGTTCAAAAGCTGCGCGGCATTTACCGACTTTCGCGAGTTGGTGGCTCGCAAGGACATCGACGCCGTCGTGATTGCGACGCCCGACCACTGGCACGCGATTCCGTGCCTCGAAGCGGCTCGTGCTGGCAAGGACATTTACTGCGAAAAACCGCTGACGCATCACATCAACGAAGGCAAACTGCTCGTCGAAGCGGTCAAAAAGCACGACGTCATTTTCCAGACCGGCAGCCAGCAACGCAGCGAATTCGGCGGTCTGTTTCGCAAGGCGGTCGAGTACGTTCGCAACGGCCGGATCGGCAAGATCAAGACCGTTCGCATCGGCGTCGGCGGGCCGGCCGTCCCCTGCGACCTGCCGGCGCAGAAAGCGCCGGAAGGCACCGACTGGAACCTCTGGCTTGGTCCCGCCCCGGAGCGAGGCTACAGCGACGTGCTTTGCCCCAAAGGCATCCACCGCCACTTCCCCGCCTGGCGCAACTACCGCGAATACGCGGGCGGCGGCCTCGCCGACATGGGCGCCCATCATTTCGACATTGCCCAGTGGGCCCTCGACATGGATGCGTCCGGACCGGTCAAGATCGAGCCTCCGGGCGACAAGAAAAACTCCGGGCTTCGCTTCGTTTATGCGAACGGCATCGAGATGTTCCACGGAGGCGAAACCGATTGCGTTTTCGTCGGGAGCGACGGCACGATCCGGGTGTCGCGCAGCAAGATCGAAAGCGACCCCGCAGACATTTTGAAGCAATCGCTCGGTGAAAAGGATTGGCGCTGCTATCCGTCGAACAATCACCATCGCAACTGGCTCGACTGCATCAAGAGCCGCAAGCAGCCGATTTGCACCGCCGAGATCGGCCATCGCTCCGCGACGATCTGCCACCTCGCCAACATCGGCTACTGGCTGCGCCGCTCTCTGCAATGGGACCCGGTCAAGGAACAGTTCGTGGACGACGCCGAGGCGAACAAGCTGCTGGTGCGGGAGCCGCGCGGGCCCTGGAAATACTCGGGATAGAATAGGCCGGATGGCGCCCATTCAGCCGAATGTCGTGTAGCCGAAAAGAGGGACACAAAGTGCACAAAGAGACACAAAGTGCACAAAGAAAGCGAATTTCATGAGCGTGTAGAGTTGGCGTCTCTCTTTTTTTGATCTCTCTTATGGATTTCTTTGTGTATCTTTGTGCCTCCTTTGTGTTCTTTGTGACCTGCTTGATTCGCTCGGTATTTGGCTGAATGGTTACCGGATGAAACTTCGTTGCACGATCTCCCGATTGCCGGACGGCCACTGGCTGGCTCGACATGCCGGTTCCCAACTCGGGGATGTCGATGTTCGGGGCGACACGCGCGACCAGGCACTGTCCAAGATGCGTTCCGAACTTCAGTATCGGATCGAGCTTTGCCCATGCAGCGGCGTCTCCGGCGATAAAGTCGAGTTAATCGTCGATTCGACTCCGGAACATTGACGCACGGAATCGAGTCCTGGATAATGTGTTTTCCCTGGCACTATCGAATCGGAGATATGCATGCGCGCTCACTTCTTTCTGCTGATCACGGCCGGCCTGGCACTCGGGGCGGACAAACCGTCGGACGACCAGGTGAAGGCGGAGTGGGCCAAACTCAACGGCACTTGGCAACTCGTTTCAGCCGAAAACGACGGCAAGAAGGCGCCGGAGGATTTCGTCAAGAAGGTCCGCGTCGTGATCAAGGACGGCAAGCACACGGTCTACATCGGCGATGACGCCGTCGTAAAAGAGATTCCTTTCGCAATCGACCCCGCCAAGAAGCCGAAGAGGGCGACCGACACGCTGCCGGACGGCAAGCAGATTCACAGCATCTATGAACTTGACGGCGACACCCTCAAGAGTTGCGTCGCCCCACCTGGCAAGGACCACCCGAAAGAGTTTTCGGGCGCCGCCGGCACCGGCAACACGCTGCGGGTGTTCAAGCGAGTGAAGGAGTGACGCGAACCAATAAATGGGGCGAGAAATGCTGAAGTTTGGACATTTCTACTTCAATGTAGAGCGCTCGCTTCCCCTAATTGTTTGTCGTTGTCGTGTTGCTCTACGCTGCCGCGGCACCGAGGTTGAACTTTGTTAAGCACTCCGGCGCCGCGATCATTTCAGAATTGGTGATTTTGGTTTTCTGTTGGGTTGGATTGGTTCCTTTGTCGTTAATCAAATGATCTACGGTTGATTTAGGTAACGGACTGAGTTGCTCAAAGGCACTGGAATTGACCAATGTCAGAGAACCCGCGACAATCCATGGTGACTAACATTCGAGGCGGTTGGTCCAGAGGTCGGCGGTGACACCTGGTCTCCCTCAAAAGATCATCGATCAGATGGTCAAGGCGGGCTTGCCGATCAACGGCGAGTATTCGTTTCGTCCGAAACTGATCACTAACTATCGCGGTCAGCGGATGATTGCGAAGCGAAGCGTTCTTCGCGGACCCAAAAAGGGAAAGAAGGGGTATGTGGATGAGGACGGCCACATATGGATCAAGGATCACGCGCATGGTGGAATGCCTGATCACTGGGACGTTCAGATTGATGACGGAGATGGCTATATTCGTGTCAATTTAGACGGGAACATCCTGAAATGATACCATCCAAAAGCAACGCAGCCGAAACAATCGATGCTCGAACTCCAAATTCAGCAATCGACCACGTTGGATTATTAGCCGCCGGCGTCTCCGGACACTGGACACTCGAGGTGAGCGAAGCGCTGGACGGAAGCCGCCGGTTCGTTGAGTTGGATGGGCCGTCAGCCTACGTTCATTTTCAAATTGATTCTCTCGACGTGCTCCGCAGGGCATTCGAGTTTCTTGTCCATCGGCCGGCACCATCCCAAACCTGGACGGAGGACAAATCGTCCATCGTCTTGGGACGACTTGGATCACTTCGAGTGAGCCTTGCGTGGGACGTTGAGCAACCGCTAAGGTGCTTTCTGTCGGTCGGCACGACCGGGGACGTGGTTCGATTGACCTTTGATGGAAAAGATGTCGACGAAATCAGTGCCGCACTGCGGCAGATTGTGAGCGAACTGGATGGCGATGAAGCCGAGCGTCAATGACGGAATCCGGGAATAGAGTGCCGATATGGCTCGGTTGCACACCATCACTCAATTCCTCAACCGCCGCTCGTTCCTTGGCGATGCCGCCGCGGGGCTGGGCGGCATTGCGCTGTTGAGTCTGCTCGCGCGCGACGGCTTGTTGGCGGCCGATTCGCCGTGGTCGCCGGCGATTCGGCCGGAGTCGCCCTTGGCGCCGCGGTTGCCGCACTTCGCGCCGAAGGCGAACCGCGTGTTGGTCATTTTCTGTTCGGGCGCTGTGAGCCATCTCGATTCCTTCGACTGGAAACCGGAACTGGCGAAACGCTCCGGTCAGCCGATGCCCGGTGCGGACAAACTGGTCACGTTTCAGGGTGAAAACGGCAACCTCGCCGGTCCCTTGTGGAAGTTCCGGCCTCGCGGCCAGAGCGGCAAGATGGTCTCGGACTTGTTGCCGAACCTGGCCCAACTT
>Ga0073934_10008350_pt1 | contig 13852 bp, 13 predicted proteins | sample LarsenN4metaG_FD_76834 | JGI IMG/M metagenome (GOLD analysis project Ga0073934, IMG submission 76834) | Hot spring sediment bacterial and archeal communities from British Columbia, Canada, to study Microbial Dark Matter (Phase II) - Larsen... ...
AAAATTTCCCGGATTCGACGCAAGGGTATAAGACCTGCCCGCCGGATTGTGGCAGTACGGCCAAGCCCGGACAGGGAGCCTTACCGCCCCCTCCCAAGTATCAACAGATGCCTGAGAACAAGTAAACATGAGCATGGCACCATGACTGAACGGTTCGTGACCAATCGCGCCACGGACGAAGAGCGAGGCCTGGAGAATGTGCTCCGACCGCAGACGCTCGATGAGTACGTCGGTCAGGACAAGATGAAGGAGTCGCTTCGTATTTGTATCGAAGCAGCCAAACAACGGAGAGAAGCGCTGGACCACGCCATTTTTTACGGACCGCCTGGTCTCGGAAAGACGACCATCGCTCACATCATCGCCAGGGAGATGGGGGCGGCGTTGCGATCGACGTCGGGGCTGGTTCTAACCCATGCCGGTGACTTGGCGGCGATTTTGACCAATCTTCAGGAACATGATGTGCTCTTTATCGATGAGATTCATCGCCTGCCGGCATCCGTCGAGGAAGCGCTGTATCCGGCTATGGAGGATTTTCAGCTGGATCTGGTGATCGGTCAGGGACCTGCCACGAGAACCGTCAAGCTTGATTTGCCTCGGTTCACGCTTGTGGGAGCGACGACCAGGGCCGGTTCTCTCACGTCCCCGCTGCGGGACCGATTCGGCTTGGTCTATCGGTTGGAGTTCTATGGGCCGTCCGAACTGGAAGCGATTGTGACGCGCTCGGCCGGAGTCTTAGGTATTGGGATCGACCGGGAGGGCGCCGCGGAAATCTCACGCCGAGCGCGTGGTACACCGCGGATAGTGAATCGACTGATCAAACGCATCAGAGACTATGCCCAAATCAAGGCGGATGGGCATATCACCGAGCAGGTGGCCAAAGAAGGATTAGCTTGGATAGGGATCGATGAAGCAGGTTTTGACGACATGGACCGCAAGATTCTCCTGACCATCATCGAGAAGTTCAATGGAGGCCCGGTCGGGGTGGAGTCTTTAGCAGCCGCGGTCCAGGAAGACAAGGGCACTATCGAGGATGTGTATGAGCCCTACCTCATCCAAGCCGGTTTCCTCGATCGTACCGGTCGTGGCCGGCAAGTGACTCGTTTGGCGTACGATCACTTTAAACGGCCTTCTGCCTGGCTGATGTAAAACGAGTATGTTCCAATTTCTTCAAAACTCCTGATATCCAAGCGCTATCCTTGCAATAGATTCGATCGTTCCTGTAGAATTCCCTACTTGCCTCAGTGATCCCCTTCTCCTCTATGGGGATGAGGAAGCCCTCCTGCAATCGGGTGCCCGAGGTGAGGCTCAGCATGCCCAAAGATATGTCAGAATATCGTAAGGAAATCGATAGGATCGATGACGAGATCATTCGGCTACTCAATGAGCGATCGAAAAGCGTCATCGAAATCGGGAAGCTCAAGAAAGAAAAAGATGCTCACGCCAACCTCCATACCGCGGGACGGGAAGCTGAGATCATCGAACGGCTTACGAAACTCAACACAGGCCCTTTCCCCAGCGAGGCCATCCGATCGGTGTATCGAGAAATCATGTCGGCGTCCTTGTCGCTCGAGGCTCCGCAGAAGGTCGCGTATCTGGGACCGCGGGCCACTTTTACCCACATGGCCTGCATGCAGAAATTCGGTTCGTCCGTCCAATATGTGCCCGTTCACAGTATTAAAGAGGTATTCAACGAAGTTGAGCGAAGCCGAGCCAATTTCGGGGTGGTGCCGATTGAAAACACCACGGAGGGTGTCGTGAATCACACCCTCGACATGTTTATCGATTCCAACTTGCTGATCTATGGAGAGATTCTTCAAGAGGTTTCACACCATCTGTTGTCGAAATCGGGACTTATCGAGGACGTGAAGAAAATCTACTCCCATCCTCATGCCCTTGCACAATGTCGGAACTGGCTGGAGACCAATTTGCCGCATGTCCCCGCCGTTGAAGTAGCCAGCACTGCTCGGGCCGCCGAACTGTGTATCGATGAACCGGCCTCGGCTGCCATTGCGTCCGAATTGGCCGGCCAACTCTACGGACTGAAAGTGATTAAGGCCCGTATCGAAGACAACTTGAATAATTTCACTCGTTTCCTGGTTCTGTCTCAGAAACCATCGGAGCGAACAGGGAAGGATAAAACGTCATTGATGCTGTCGGTGAAGGATAAAGTCGGAGCCCTCTATGACCTGCTCCGTCCATTCGCTTCCCATGGAATCAATATGACGAAGATCGAATCTCGACCCTCCCAGCGCAAGGCGTGGGAATACATTTTCTTTGTGGATGTTGAAGGACATATGAATGAGGAGCGCGTCAATAGGGCGATTGAAGAAGTAAAAGGGCGATGTCTCTTCATGAAGATTTTGGGCTCCTACCCAGTCCATAGCTGACCATGGCACTACAGGTCCACCCCGATATCCGATCTCTGAGTCCGTACGTTCCTGGTAAGCCGATCGATGAACTACAGCGGGAACTTGGTCTTACCCGCGTGATCAAACTTGCCTCCAACGAGAATCCGCTGGGGCCTTCACCGAAGGCCTTGGCTGCATTGGGTGGTGTGCAAGATATGCTGCATCGATATCCGGACGGCGGTGCCTATCAACTTCGCCGGGCGATTGCTGATCGTTGGAAGGTGGCGGGAGAACAAGTCATTCTAGGCAACGGGTCTGATGAGATCCTCGGCATGTTGGCCAGGACGTTCTTGGCTCCTGGTGATGAAGCCATCATGGCAGATCACACGTTCGTGATCTATAAGATGGAAGTCACTGCCGTCCACGGCAAGCCGGTGGTCGTGCCTCTTGTCAATTGGACTCACGACCTTGAGTCGATGGCCCGGGTCATCACACCACGGACTCGGCTTCTCTTTATTTGCAATCCCAATAATCCCACCGGAACAATGGTGTCAGCTGAGGCGGTCGATCGACTCATGGCTCAAGTGCCTGAAGATGTCATCGTCGTGTTTGATGAAGCCTACTTTGAGTATGTCCGCAATCCGCAATTTCCCGATGCGATGGCATATATAAAGCAGGGGCGGAACGCGATTGTTTTACGGACGTTCTCCAAGATTTATGGTCTGGCGGGATTACGCATCGGGTACGGCATTAGCACAACGGAGATTATCGACTTCCTGAATAGAGTTCGGCCTCCGTTCAATGCCAACAGTCTCGCCCAAAAAGCTGCCTTGGCTGCATTGGGGGACGACGAGCATGTGGCCAAGAGCCGGGCCGTCAACGAGGCTGGGATGGAGCAGATGGAGCAGGGGCTGCGCGCGCTGGGAATGACTCCGATCCCGAGTGAGACGAACTTTCTCTATTTTGACGCGAAACAAGATGGACGACTGGTGTTCGACGCACTGCTGCGAGAGGGGATTATTGTGCGGCATATCGAAGGAACAATGATTCGCGTCACCATCGGTCAACCGGACGAAAATGCTGCCTTCCTCCAGGCCCTCAAGAACGTCTTGGCTAGAGGCAGGTAAGAATAAGAAATAGTGAGGGAATTATGATTATCGTGTTGAAACCCGAAGCCTCGGAAAGTGAAGTGGACCATATTATCGACCGCCTGCGAGATCTGGGCTTAAAGTCGCAAATCTCCACCGGTCAGGAACGAACCATCATCGGTGTCATCGGCGACGATCGAATCCTGCACAATCAACCCTTGACGGCGCTCCCGGGGGTGGAAAGTGTCTTGCCGATCCTCGCTCCCTGGAAACTGGTCAGCCGTGAGTTTAAGAAGGAAGCGACGATCATCGATGTCGGTGGTGTCAAGATCGGAGCCAAAAAGCTGACCATCATGGCGGGACCCTGCGCGGTCGAACGGCTTGAGCTGACTGTAGGGATCGCCCATGAAGTAAAGGCTGCAGGAGCCACGATTCTTCGAGGAGGGGCTTATAAGCCTAGAACATCGCCTTATTCCTTTCAGGGGTTGGGTCGTGAAGGGTTGGACTACTTGGTCGAAGCCAGAAAACAAACGGGGTTACCGGTTGTCAGTGAGATCTTAGACACGAGGGACATCGAACTCTTTCTCGAGAAGGCGGACATCATTCAGATCGGCGCTCGGAACATGCAGAATTTCGAGCTCCTCAAGGAGGTGGGCGCGTACGACAAGCCGGTACTCTTGAAACGGGGTCTGTCGGCGACCATCAAAGAGTTTCTCCTCTCCGCTGAGTATATTATGTCGCGTGGAAACCAGAATGTCATGCTGTGCGAGCGGGGCATTCGCACGTTCGAAACGCAATATCGCAATACGCTGGATCTCGCGGCCATTCCCACATTGAAAGAGCTCTCGCATCTCCCGGTCATCGTTGATCCCAGTCATGCCACGGGAAAGTGGGATCTGGTGGCCCCGATGTCCAAAGCGGCGGTCGCAGCCGGAGCCGATGGCCTCCTCATCGAGGTTCACTCGAACCCAGAGTGTGCGCTGTGTGACGGTGAAGAGTCCATCAAACCCTCGAAGTTTAAAGCTCTGATGGGTGACCTCAAGAATATCGCCAAAGCCGTGGGTAGAGAGCTGTAAAGCCAGTATGGCCGTTCATTTCAAGCAGGTTGCGATTATCGGTGTGGGGCTGATCGGTGGATCGCTCGGGATGGTCCTCCGGCGGAAGGCTTTGGCTGATCACGTAGTCGGCATCGGCCGTCGTGTGGAAAACCTCAAGACGGCGGTTACCTTGGGTGCGATCGATCGATATGTGGCCGATCCTCAAGAGGGTGTGCGTGGAGCGGATTTGGTAATCCTTGCGACACCTGTTGATACCTATGAGCGGCACCTCCACGAATGGGCCCATTGCCTCGCTCCCGGGACGATCGTCAGTGATGTGGGCAGTGTGAAGGGAACCTTGGTTGAACGGTCGGAAGCGACCATGCCGGCAGATGTGCACTTTGTGGGGGCCCATCCGATCGCGGGGAAAGAAAAGACGGGAGTTGCGGCCGGGTCAGATCAATTGTTCAAGGGTGCACGCTGTATTCTGACGCCGACACAACGAACGAATCCAGAGGTACTCGATCGGATCAGGCGATTGTGGGAAGAGGCGGGTTCGATTGTCTTAACGATGGATCCGCATCTGCACGACCAAATCTTAGGCGCAGTCAGTCATCTACCCCACGTGGTGGCCTTTGCACTGATGAATGCCTTGGCTGAGCTGCGCGATCAAGAGATCCCTGCCCTAGATCTTGCGGGACATTCCGGGGGAGGATTGCGCGATACGACGAGGATCGCCGCGAGTTCTCCGGAAATGTGGCGCGACATTTTCTTGTGGAATCGGGATAATGTGGTGTCCTATATCGACAGATATGTACGGGCCCTGGAGGAATTGAAGCAACTGATCAAGGCCGGGGACGCAGCAGGAATCGAGAAGTTGCTTGAGCGGGCCAAAGGCGAGCGTGACAAGTTGAATAGTTTTTCTCCGAGCCATTCATGACATCACTGACGATCATCCCGGGCCGGCCACTCAGGGGAACGACAACAGTTCCCGGTGACAAGTCTCTCACCCATCGGGCGATCATCCTCACCGCACTAGCGGAAGGCACGAGCACCATCGTGGGCTATTGCCAAGGGGAGGATTGTCTGAACACGATGAGGGCCTTTCAGGGACTGGGCATCCCCATTACTCAAACTCCGACCGAATTAACCGTCTGCGGGAAAGGGTTTTGGGGATTATCCGAACCAAGCGCGCCGATCGATTGCGGCAATTCCGGCACCGGTATCCGCCTGCTCACGGGTCTTTTGGCCGGACAAGATTTTTTCTCCGTCCTCACGGGCGACGAATCGATCAGGCGGCGTCCGATGGGGCGGGTCGTCAAGCCACTCCGTGAGATGGGCGCGGTTATTGGAGGCCGAAAAGGCGGAGAACTGGCTCCCTTGGCCATTACAGGCACGGGCCTTCACGGCATCGAGTACATCTCGCCCGTGGCCAGCGCGCAGATCAAGTCGTCGCTCCTGCTCGCCGGCCTCTTTGCCCAGGGGACGACTCGGTATAAGGAACCGAACCTGTCGCGAGACCATACTGAGCGGATGTTTCAGTTCTTTGGAATTCCTCTCGCAAACGAAGACGGTGCCCTCGTCTTACAAGGGCGACCGTCGGTCGGATGGCGAGGGGTTCAGGTGACCATTCCCGGTGATTTTTCGGCTGCCGCGTTTTTCATCGTCGGAGCGACGATTGTGCAGGGGTCCGATATCACCATTTACAATGTGGGGGTGAATCCGACCAGAACCGGCCTCATTGAGGTCATGAGAAAGATGGGAGCCGACATTCAGGTTCTGGGTCTCCGAGAAGCGGCCGGCGAACCGGTCGCGGATTTCCGTGTGAAATCATCCGCACTGAAGGGCGTGACGATCGGCCACGACCTCATTCCGAAAACGATCGATGAATTTCCCGTGCTGTGCATAGCTGCCGCCGTGGCGGAAGGGGACACCGTGATTTCCGGAGCAGAGGAACTTCGGGTTAAAGAGAGCGATCGGATTGCGACGATGAGCCGCGAGTTGAAGGCCATGGGAGCTCTCATTGAGGAACGGCCGGACGGGATGGTCATCCGTGGATTAGGCCGAGGAGGAGAGAACGGCAAGCTGAAAGCTGCAGGCAAGGCCCAAAGCCATGGAGACCATCGTGTCGCCATGTCTCTCGCCATCGGTGGGCTGACAGCGGAAGAAAGTATGACGATTGGTGACACGAGTTGCGTTGATACGTCATTTCCAAACTTTGAAAAGACACTCGTCCATCTTTTGACGCAGCCCGCGTGAACGCATAGTCGATGGAGTTATTTGAGATGGAGAGGCGCTGATTGATTATCGCGATCGATGGACCAGCTGGAGTGGGCAAGAGTACGGTCGCCAAACTATTGGCGGCTCGTCTTGGGTATCTCTATCTCGATACGGGAGCGCTCTATCGAGCCGTGGCATGGAAAACCTTGCAGTCGAGGATACGTCCGGCTGATTTTGAGCAGGTGACAAAGCTATTGCCGACCATCTCGATTCACATGCAGTTTCACAATGGCACGATGCAGGTCTTGGTCGATGGCATCGACGTTACCGGGGAGCTTCGTACGCCCGAAGTCACGGCAGCCGCTTCCATTGTGTCAGCCATTCCAGCCGTCCGGGAATGGCTACTGCCGATCCAACGCCAGATCGGCCAACGAGGGTCGGTGGTTGCAGAAGGACGAGACATCGGCACCAAGGTCTTTCCCACGGCTCCATTCAAATTCTTCTTGGAGGCGGACGCAAACATACGTGTTGCGCGGCGGCACCGTGAACTGGTCGCCGCGGGACGCGGTGGAACGGTTGAAACGACGTTCCAGGACCTGTCCGACCGGGATCAACGGGATCGGACCCGTTCGGTTGATCCATTAGTTCCAGCGGATGACGCACGATTAATCGATACGTCTGCACTGAGCCCGGATCAAGTGGTGGAGCAGATGATCGCGGCTGTGTCGTCCGGGTCGTGAGCGGGATTGTCTACGGCATCTTGTGGGTTTTGGCGCGAATCGTCAGTTGGGTGTGCTTTCGGTATCGTGTCGAAGGTCGGGTTCCTCAAACCGGAGGGGTGTTGATTGCCGCAAACCACGCCAGTTACCTCGACATTCCGCTGCTCGGCTGCGGAATGCGGCGAAGAGCCTGGTACTTGGGGCGCCATGACTTGTTTCCGATCCCGGGATTGAACGGTATTTTGCAGGCATTGGGTTGGATTCCAGTGAGGCTTGGGCGCCTCGATCGAGAGGCGTTTGGAAAGGCGATCAACCTGATCCGAGCCGGTAAGGTGGTGGTCATTTTTCCGGAGGGCGGACGCAGCCACGATGGTCACCTTCGGCCCCCGAAGGCGGGTATCGGAGTGATCGTGTCACAGACGGGATGCCCCGTCGTGCCAGCGTACCTAAAAGGAACGTTCGACGTGCTCCCCACGGGGGCTCGGTGGCCTCGGTTGCGCCAGGTCACAGTACGATTTGGGGATCCTATTCGGTTCGAAACGGGACCACCAAAAGAGAGGGCCGAAACGAAACTTTTCTATCAACAGGTCAGCCGTACGGTGATCGAACACATTGCGGCCTTGGGTCAAGTTCCCGTGCCAAAGGGGAAAGATGATCTGACGCAAGACACACCGGAGAGGCCGACCGCCGGTGCTCACAACGCTGAGTGAGCCCTGCGACTTCACCATCAGCACCCGACGAGAGTCGGAAGAGTAGGATGTGTATATGGGTACGGTATCCAACAGCAGTGACGCTCAGTTAGACCGCAATGCCTTAGCCGCCTTGTACGAAGAAACCTTCCGCAATCTGGAAGAAGGGACGATTACAGAAGGCCGCGTGGTGGCCCTGACGAAGGACAAAGTCATCGTCGATATTGGTTACAAATCGGAGGGCATGATCCCGAGCGATCAGTTCTCCTCCGAAGAACTCCAAAATCTCAAGATCGGTGATCGGCTCCAAGTCTATATCGAAGAATGTGAGGATGCAGACGGCAATCTCGTTCTTTCCAAGGAAAAAGCCGACAAGATGAAGATTTGGGAAGAACTCGAAAAGCTCTACAAAGAGGAAAAGAGTATCGAAGGCAAGATCGTCTCACGCATCAAGGGCGGCATGATGGTCGATATCGGCGTCAAAGCATTCTTGCCCGGTTCGCAGATTGATCTTCATCCGGTTCGCGATCTGGATGGGCTCGTTGGGAAGACCTTTCCCCTCAAGATCATCAAGATCAACCACAGGCGGGGCAACGTCGTGGTCTCGCGCCGCGTGCTATTGGAAGAGACGCGGGATAAAAAACGACAAACGACGCTGGCCAATCTCAAAGAAGGTCAGCTCATTCAGGGCACCGTCAAGAACATCACCGACTACGGGTCGTTCATCGATCTTGGCGGTATCGACGGGTTGCTGCACATTACCGACATGTCCTGGGGGCGAGTCGGACACCCATCGGAACTGTTTACAGTCGGGGACAAGGTTGAAGTCACGGTCTTGAAATATGATCGTGAAACGGGTCGTATTTCTCTGGGTCTCAAACAGAAGAGTGCCGATCCCTGGACGAATGTCGCCGGCAAGTATCCCATCGGTAGCAGGGTCCGAGGTCGTGTGGTCAGCCTGACCGATTACGGAGCGTTCGTGGAACTTGAACCGGGAGTTGAGGGATTGGTGCATGTTTCGGAGATGTCGTGGACGCACGAAGTTCGACATCCATCGAGAGTTGTGGCAGTCGGGGATCAAGTGGAAGCCGCAGTGCTCAACGTCGATCCCGCGAGCCGTAAGATCTCATTGGGTATGAAACAGACGGCGCCGAACCCCTGGGACATGATCGAGGGCAAGTATCCGATCGGAACGCGTATCGAGGGAAAGGTGAAGAGCTTGACCGATTTCGGTGCCTTTATCGGACTTGAAGAGGGGATCGACGGACTCATCCATATTTCGGACATGTCGTGGACGAAGCATATCAAGCATCCTTCCGAGCTGTTCAAAAAAGGGCAAAAGGTGGAAGCTATTGTGTTGCGTATCGACAAAGAAAAAGAGCGGCTCTCGTTGGGGTACAAGCAGTTGACTCGTGATCCCTGGGATGAGGCGATCCCCGCGAAGTATCACGTCGGGGATTCGGTGACCGGCAAGGTGTCGAAAGTCGCTGATTTTGGGATCTTTATCGAATTGGACGGCGGAGTGGAAGGCTTGATTCACGTCAGCGAATCCGGTCTCGAGCCTCCCGCGAAGCTGGAAGAAAAGTTTAAGTTGCAGGACGATGTCACGGCGAAGATAATCAAAGTCGATCGAGAAGAACGCAAGATAGCTCTCAGTCTTCGCGATCATCAACTGGACTGGGAGCGCAAACAGGTTGATGACTATCACTCGGCACAAGGTGCATTGGACCAGAGTTTGGGAAGAGCCGCCAAACAGAGCCGGAAGCGGTCGCAATCGGAAGATCAAAGCTAAGGCGGCCTGTTAGGTGACCGTGCGGGACATGGACAATGGCTGATGATGTGACACAGGTCGAGCGGACGCGAAAGCGCCATCTCTTGCGGAAAGCATTTTGGCTTTTCGCAGTGGGGCTGGGAGTTTTGATTCTGATCAATCTTTTTTTCCCCGATCTGGATTTGTCAACCGACGACCGAATCGCTCTGATTCGGGTCGAAGGAGTCATTTTGGATTCTCAGACGACCATCGGGGATCTGAAGCGATTCAGCGAAAATCCGTCTGTCAAAGCCATTGTCATAAGAATTGATAGTCCCGGAGGTGGCGTCGTGCCATCACAGGAGATTTACGATGCGGTCAAGCGGGTCAGGAGCAAGAACAACAAGGCGGTAATCGCGTCGATGGGGAGTGTCGCCGCATCGGGCGGGTATTACATCGCTGCCGCAACGGATCGGATCGTGGCCAACCCTGGGACTCTGACTGGTAGCATCGGCGTCATCATGGAAACGGCCAACGTGGAGGGATTACTTCAGAAGATCGGTGTGGAAGGGGTCGTCATCAAGAGCGGAAAATATAAGGATCTGGGTTCTCCACTCCGGAAGATGAGTGCGGACGAAAAAGGCTTATTGCAAGCCGTGATGGATGACGTGCACAAGCAGTTCATCGAAGCGGTGGCCGAAGGCCGTTCACTCGAACTTCGAGCTGCCCAAGCGTTGGCTGACGGTCGAATCTTTACCGGACGCCAGGCCAAGGAAGCGAAGCTGGTCGACGAGCTCGGCGACTTGGAGGATGCCATTCAATTGGCTGCGGAGGTGGTCGGGATTGAAGGGGAACCGAAGGTTGTCGAACCGCGCCGCCGCTTTTCCCTTCGTGAGATTCTGGACTCGAAACTCAACCTGATGTTTCCGAGGTTGGATATACAACCGGGTGTGAGCTTGAAATATCTTATGGCCTTCTAGTTACGTCATGAAGGTGTGGCGATTATTGCGATGAAGGAGATGGATATGACCAAGGCGCAGATCATCGAAAAAGTTTCCGAGCAAGTCACCACCTTGACGAAGCGACAGGCAGAAGTGGTCGTCAACACCATTTTTGATTGTGTCAGAGATTCGCTGAAAAACGGTGATAAGACCGAAATTCGTGGCTTCGGCAGCTTTCGACTGCGGGCTCGTCGGATGAAGGAAGGGCGGAATCCAAAGACCGGAGAGACGGTTGCGGTGCCGGCCAAGCGGGTTCCGTTTTTCAAGGCCGGTAAAGAGCTGAAGGAATTGCTCAATCAATAGCGATCGTTCAGTTGAAAAGGAACCGATGGCGACGTCAGACTCTTCACAGACGAATACAACGGAAATCCACTGGACCGACGGTGCACTCAAGCGAATGGAACGTGCACCGATATTTCTGCGTGGCATGGTCCGTCGTTTGGCGGAAAAAAAAGCGCGTGAATTGGGGTATGAGGAAATCACCGAGGCGATTCTCGAACAGTTCAAGGAACAGATGATGGGACGCCTGGGCGGTGAAGCCGGCATGGCCTCTGCCGCAGAAGAGATGACCCATGGTCGTCTTCCATGGACCGCTGCCGCCAAAGAACGGTTGGATACGGTGCCCGAGTTTATGCGCGCGATGATCAAGCAGATCGCCGAGGAAATCGCAAAGGAACGGGGACATCTCGAAGTGAATGTCGAGTTGTTCGAAAAGGTGGAAGCGCTTGGTGATCTCCACGAGGAGAATGGACCCCCGATGGAATGGACCGAGGAAGCATTGGCGCTGCTTCAAGACAAGTTAAAGCAATCCCCGCCCATTGCGCTGGAATTCGTGACCGATATGTTGAAGCGAGATACGGAAGATCTCGCTAGGGCAAAGCAGCTGGCTCGTATTGATGCATCGGTTCTGCAGGAGCTGTGGGAAGCACCGCAGGAGCGAATTGCCTGGACCGACGAGGCATGGAAGCGGCTTCAGACATCTCCGGATTTCGTGCGCAGTGGGATCAGAAAAGCAGCCGAACGGCGAGCCCGCAAGCTGGGATTGAAAGAAATCGATTCCGACCATCTGACGACGTTTCGGAATCAGGCGATGATGAAAGCCGTGAAGCGGATCCGCTCATTCGGTTATCATGAGTTGACATTCGACGCCTTTGATACCGCACTCCAGAAAACCAAGCGCCTGCAGGGTAATGCTCAGGCTGAGAGACGCCTCCAGGAAATTCGTGGACACTTTGCGGACCCGTTGACAAAAAAGCCGGAGGGCGGGACGCTGGGAGCCGAGCTTATGGATCGTTTCCGTAGGTATCTCAAAGGCGAAGGAACGCTCTGAGAGCCTGAGACTCCTATAATCGATTCCCGCCTGTTTCTGACAGTACCCTCGCCGGTTGGATCGATGCTTCTCTTCAGTGGGCTTCCACCTGCTGAGGCCAGAACTTGTGCCGGATTTGGGGGAGCGGTTCGTTGTCCATATTGGGAATATCGTAGAGACAACGGTCGATCGTCGCGACTTCTTCCTCGGTTAACGGCAACGTCACTTTTTTCTTCCAAAATTGATCAAGCGTAAAATAGTCCCCCGACTGGGGCTTTTGCGCCAACAACTCCTGCATTTTTTTAAAGCCCGGCGTATCAACACCGGGGATGCGTCCCTTATTTCGATCATGACACCAGGTTAGAACCTCGGCAATCCCGTACATCGTAATATCAACATTCACAATTTTGCTCATGACCTTCCTCCTAAAAGCAACGTCGCATCATAACGTAAGCGGACGGAGAAATTCAAAGGCTGATGAGGTTCTAGGCAGATTGCGAGAGGGAAGACTGCCTCTGTATACTGGGCCTTCTGATTCCACCATTTTAGCCCATTGGTCCTGCAAGTTGAGGTGTCGGAGACAGTGTGAACGTTCCTATCGAGAATAAATCACACGCGGCCAAGTTGTTTCTTTCTCTGTTCTGGATGTTTCTTCCCATTGGTCACGGTCTGTGGGCCTGTTCCAAGAGCGAGCCGTATAACCCACCTGATCCATTTTATTATTTCGCCAGCTACAAGGTCGGCAAGAATCCGACCACCATTACCACCGAAGACCTTAATCATGACTCATTCACCGATCTCGTCACCACCAATATTGCGAGTAATACGCTCTCGATTTTGCTGGGGAATGGTGACGGGACATTCAAAGATCAGGTTCAGCTCCATGTATGTCAGGAACCGCGTTCTCTCGTGATGAGCACCTTCAATCAAGACCGACACGCCGATGTGGCTCTGGCCTGCTCCGGTGGCGACGAGGTTATGATACTGCTCGGACATGGAGATGGAAAGTTTGAGGAGGGACCTCGTTATCCGGTGCATCGTGCGCCGATTGCATTGGCGGCCGACGATATCAACGGCGATCATCATACCGATCTTGTCGTCGCTCTACGGAACGACAAGGTCAAAGTCTTTCTCGGGAACGGGACCGGCGAATTTCGACACGGAGCTCAGTACGAACATGGAGACACTCCCACATCCGTGGCCCTGTCTGATCTTAACGGCGACGGGAAATTGGATTTGGTGGTGACGAATGGAGGCCCAATGTCGAATGCCGTCTCCATTTGGCTCGGGAACGGTGACGGCTCCTTTCGCGATCCCAAAGACTATTCAACGGGTCGCCGACCCCTTGGCGTGAGTTTTGCGGACTTCAATAACGATCATCATAAGGATCTACTGGTCATCAACGGAGAGAAAGACAGCTTCACGACGTTTCTCGGCAACGGCAACGCGACATTTCGCCCCGGTAAGGATTCCGGGGCTGATGCCGGTCCCAACTTTGGGTTGGCGCGGGATTTCAATGGCGATCGGTTGGAGGATGTCGCGATCGTGAATCTCCAGTCAAATGATCTGTCGATCTTATTCGGCAAAGGCGATGGCACCTTTCATTACCCGCCGAGAAATTACCGCACGAAGGCCGGCCCCTTTGCTCTCTCGTCTTTTCGTGTCACCACCTCCGGGCTTGAAGAACCGGG
>Ga0073934_10008351_pt1 | contig 13852 bp, 14 predicted proteins | sample LarsenN4metaG_FD_76834 | JGI IMG/M metagenome (GOLD analysis project Ga0073934, IMG submission 76834) | Hot spring sediment bacterial and archeal communities from British Columbia, Canada, to study Microbial Dark Matter (Phase II) - Larsen... ...
ACCGGTGGAATGTTCGGGTGCGGCAAACGAGCCGTGATCTTGGCCTCGGTCACGAACCGCTCGGCGTTGGCTCCCGGCAGCAACGTCTTGATCGCTACGTCGCGATCCAACGTCAGATCGTAGCCGCCGTAGACACAGCCCATCCCCCCCTTGGCAATGATGCCGGTGATGACGTAACCATGAATTGTCGGCGCGTTGGCCATCTGCTCAGGGAGGCTCCGCTCCGACCCCGTGGAGGTCGAAGAGACGTACAGTCCCCTGGCATCGACGGTAGCGGGTTCGTTCGGCGGGAGTCCTCGGGCGAACTTCTGGAGAGAGTTCTCGGAATGCTGATTTTCCATCTCGGGCGACCTCCGAAGGGATGTGGATAGCGCGAACAATGGTAGCCATCGAGGTGGAGTAAAACAAGAAGCTAGTGGGCGGCGTGGAGTTCCCCCTCACCCCTACCGCCTCACCAACAAGGGGAGAGGTTGAGAGCGGCGCACCGCAAGGTCGCCGGTCTACACCTGTGTGCCGGCGAGGATCAGGACGAACCGCTTCTCATGAGAGCGGCGCACCGTAAGGTCGCCGGTCTGCACCTGTGTGCCGGCGAGGATCAGGACGAACCACTTCTCTTGAGAGCGGCGCACCGTAGGGTCGCCGCTCTGCACCTGTGTGCCGGCGAGGATCAGGACGAACCACTTCTCTTGAGAGCGGCGCACCGTAAGGTCGCCGGTCCGCACCGACAGGCTTACGCAACACTGCCATCCTGAAACTCACGCCAGAAAATAGTTGACAAATGTACCTTTTCTTGGTTACAATCCAAGTTGACCAACGGCGTAGAGAATGCGCGCGGAAGTTCGATCAGCGTCGGTCTCCGTGGCTCTCAGCCGCGATCCCCGAAGCCTTCCCGATCCAGGGGCCCAGCGGGGACCTGTTCGCGGCGGAGAGAAGACGCCACAAAGATGTTGCGCGGCAAACGGTCCGGCATCATGCGCAGCGATGCGGCAGTCGCCGTTTTGCCCAGTAAAAGCAAGGCAAGTTGTGACTTGGGAGCAGAAGGGACATGACTTCTATTTGTTGCGCTTCGCTACCAGGCGGAATGCTGCAGGGAACGACATGATGACTCACCCAGTTACGAGAAGTGCGCACTTTGGCGCAAAGGGCGGCGCCCCTCGCAGCCTCAACATACTGGCAGACAAGAGGTTGCGGCACGCAAGGCCCTTTAGAGAAACGGGCGCAAAGGGCGCTTTTGCTACTTCGCAAGTGCGCAATAGCCGTACTGGGCCGACTGGGTCCTGTTGCGCAGTGCCGCTGAGAATTGCTGCGCTTCGGAAGGTGGCTTGGAGGGCAGATGATCGGCTCTTCGGCTTGCATGGGACCCAAGCCAAGGCTGTTTCAAGGATTAAGGTATCGGTCGCTGCCCTTGACCGGGCTTGATGGCTCTGCTATCGTCGCCAGAACAGGTGTGTAGGTGTCGGGAGCCTGCGCGCCCCACGGAAACTAGAGAAGAACGGGAACGAGGTGGTACATGGCGTGCCGGGTTACACGGCTGGCTTCCCTGGCCTTGCTGGGGTTGCTCGCGGCGCCGCTCTGGGGGCAGCCGGACATCAACAAGTTCAACGAACGCACGGCGGCGCAGAAGCCCAATCCCCAGGACCGCGAAGGCATCTGGGTGCTGGACTTCCATTTCAAAGATCCGCGAGTGATGGCGATCGACATCCCGGGGCGGGGCCGGCGCAACGTCTGGTACCTCTGGTATCAGGTGTCCAACAACACCGGCGAGCCTCGGCCATTCGTGCCTGATTTCATCTGGGTTTGCCAGGACGAGAACACCGCGCATCACGACCAGGTGTTGCCATTCGCCCAGGCGGAAATCCGGCGGGTTGAAGACCCCGCTAACCTACTCGACATGAAGAACTCGGTGACGATCACGCAGGCGCCGATTCCCGTGAGCAAGGAGTTCGAGAAGGACGAGCGGATCTCCTTCCCGAAGACCGTGACGGGCGTGGCGATGTGGGACGACATCAATCCGCGTTCGACGCAGTTCAGCATTTACGTATTTGGGCTTTCGGACGGCTGGGCAGTGGTCGATGGTCCCGACGGCAGGCCGATCGTACGCCGCAAGGCGCTCCAGCTGAAGTTCCGGCGGGTGGGCGATGAGTTCCGCAAGGATTCGCGGCAGATCCGCTTCGTGGGTCACGACTGGATCTATGCGACGTCGGAGTTGCCGGCGCTGATGGTTGAGGAGCCGGAAACCAAGGGCGAGAAGGTCGAGCCCGCTCCCTCTGGCCGAGACGCCGGTCAGCGCTAGAATGATTGGATCGACATCGCTGGGATTCCGCTGACGCGCGTCGGCGGTGGCCGCCAGGAGTAGCAGCATGGCTCATAAGAAGGGTCAAGGGAGCAGTCGAAACGGTCGCAACTCGCCGGGACAACGCCTGGGCATCAAGGCTTATGGCGGTCAGCACGTGACGACCGGCTGCATCATCGTTCGGCAGCGTGGCACGAAGTATCACGCAGGTCGGAACGTCGGTCGCGGCCGCGACGATACCCTCTTCGCCCTGGCCGATGGCACCGTGGTATTTGATCGCGGCGGAAAGCGCGTGAACGTAGTTCTGGGCCAGTAGCTGGCTGCCAGTTCAAACAGATGCTGGGGGCGGCCGGTTGGCCTGCCCCCTTTTCATTGCGCCAGGAACTGCAGGCCATTCGCAGCTGCAAGCGAGTCCATGTGACGCCAGGGACGGCGGGGAGGTCGATGGCGTCTCATGTTCGTTGATCGAGTAACCATCCATGTTAAGGCTGGCGACGGCGGACGGGGCTGCATGAGCTTCCGGAGGGAGAAGTACGTCCCGCGCGGCGGTCCGGACGGTGGAGATGGAGGCAAGGGCGGCGACATCATCATCAGGGCGGTTAATGGGACCGACAGCCTGGCACAGATCGCCCACATCAAGCACTGGCGCGCGGACCGAGGTGGCCACGGCAGTGGCAACAACCGAGCGGGGCGCGATGCCGAGGACGTGATCATCGCTGTCCCGCCTGGTACCGTCATTCGTGACCAGGCACGCGGGAATGTCCTGCGTGATCTGGTAGCTCACGGCGAGGAGGTCGTAGTCGCCAAGGGCGGCCGTGGCGGTAGAGGGAACAAGGCCTTCGCGACCTCCATCAACCGCGCTCCACGGGAGTTCGAGCCTGGCGAACCTGGCGAGGAACGAACGCTCGTCCTGGAACTGAAACTCATCGCGGACGTGGGGCTGCTCGGGCTCCCCAATGCGGGAAAGTCAACGCTGCTGAGTCGGCTATCCCGCGCCCAGCCGGAGATCGCCGATTACCCCTTCACGACGAAGTTTCCCAACCTGGGAATGGTCCACGTCGGTGAGGGGCAGGGATTTGTGATGGCTGATCTGCCTGGCTTGATCGAAGGCGCTCATGCAGGCATCGGACTGGGTCATGAGTTCCTCCGGCACGTCGAAAGGACGCGTGTGCTCGTTCATCTGCTAGAGCCTATGCCGCTCGATGGTTCTGATCCGCGGGCCAACTATGAGCTACTCCGCAAAGAGCTTCAGCTATATCGCCAGGAACTGATCACGCGCCCCGAAGTCATCGCAGTAACCAAGCTGGACATCACTGGAGCGGAGGAGGTCCGTAATCGTCTTCAGCAGGAACTGGGTAAGGAGGTGATAGGAATCTCGGCCGTGACGGGGCAGGGGCTCGCTCACCTGGTCCGGCGCGTGCAGCAATTGTTGACGGAGCATCATCAAGCGGCGGAGGCCTGCTCCCCATGACTGACTTCGTGGTTGACGTTGGAAACAGCAGGATGAAGTGGGGACGATGCTCGCCGCAAGGCATCGGTGCGATGGCCACCCTGCCGCTGGACGACACCGTCGCGTGGTCCGCTCAGCTTTCCGCCTGGCAGCCGCGACCGGGTTCGCGCTGGTTGCTGGCTGGCGTCAACCCCGAGCCGCTTGAAAAGCTGGTTGGGTTCCTCAAGGAAGCCAATCAGAGTGTCCAGGTTCTCTCCGATTACAGGGATGTCCCTATCGACGTGGATGTGCTAGAACCATCGGGGGTTGGCATCGATAGACTGCTGAACGCGCTGGCCGTCTTGAGCCGGAGACAGGCCAAGACAGCCAGTGTCATTGTTAGCGTGGGCTCGGCAGTCACCGTCGATGTGCTGGACGAGTCGGGAGTTTTTCGTGGCGGGGCGATACTGCCTGGGCTTCGGCTAATGGCCCAGGCGCTGCACGACTACACGGCGAAGTTGCCGCCTGTGGAGGTTCGAGAGCCTAAGACATCCCTCCCAGGACGAAGCACGACCGAGGCGATGGTCTTGGGAATCCACAATGCCGTCGTGGGGGGTATAGCCCTCCTCGTCCATCGCTACAGGGCGGGATTTGGGATCGGTGACTTGTGGCTGTCGGGCGGGGACGGGCCGCTTATCGTCGAATCCCTGCGACAGCAATTGCGGCATTCTGGACTAGCCACGAGTCTTTGGCCTGAGATGACCCTGGAAGGCATCCGGCTAGCAGGAGATCGAGCTAGTCTTCCTGTCCTCAAGTGAAACCTGGGCGCAGTTAATGCTCGATGAACTTGAGCGACGGTCAAGAACCTGTCAGCAACGATGGCCTGGACGGTGCCCGTTCGCCAGACGAACAGCCAAGAGCATGAGGGCAACACATGCTTACCGGTCGGGCAAGACGAACTGAATCACGGGCGACTCCGTGCGCGGCTTGCAGTAGCGCTGCTCAAGGGTCGACTTGCACCTCCGAACGAGACTGCCCAGGTTGATATCGCTAGCTGCGGCCAGTTTAACCACCTTCAATACTCCCAAAGACCTCTAGCACGGGCCTAGCGCGCCATCACGCGCTTGATTAACAATGTTGCGTAACATCCTCGTGGCAAAGTGAACTTCAACGTAACCTTCTGCCTGTCCTCGTGACGTTCATCCTCGGCAATTTGTACCTTGGCTTCTGTCGGAGTAAAGAGGGCGGCTCGATCACCCTTGGAGAAGAATGGCTCCCTGAGGTGCTTAATCTTCATTTGGGAAAGCTCCAGGTCTTCCTCTCGCATCACGGCATCAATAATCGGTCGCAAGGGGTCATCTGCAGCCAAATGCAATCGAGCCGATGGAAGGGGCAGGGTCACCCTGGTGAACTGCTGGTACTGCTCGTTGGTTATCCGGCGATAAGCTGGAACGGAGCCTAGTTGCAGCTTCAATGTCAGGAGCTGGTCAGGACGGCACTGTTCTTCGAGCCAGCGAGCGAGCATTTTGTTCCAGAGGTAGGACTGGAACGCCGCGAGATAAAGGCTCTTAAGATCAGGACGGAGTAATGCGAAGGCCCCGCGATAGTCGCCCGGATAGTCCTGCAGATGTGCGACGACTTTGCTCGACTCCCCTTTCCTTAGTTTCTGGGAGAGACTCGCCCAGTTGCCCCAGATCTCCCGCAGCAGCCGCTTCTCCTCCTTCCTGGCGGCCGAGTCTGATTCATACGGCTCAGCGAGAGCGAGTTTCAACGCTCGCTCGTAGTCTCCTTCAATTAGTCTCCTGGCAATAAACTGCCGGTTCGGACCTACCGAGCCAAAGCGTTGATCATCAAAGTAGTTCGGGACCCCGAAGCGAGCAGCCTCCTGGAACCCGCTCAGGCAGGCTTCAATGGCTGTCGAGCTTAAGTCCCGCAAGGTGACCTGGAATCGATTGCCGCTGACCTGGCCTGGGCCAAATGCTTCATTGAGCTGGCCCAGATACTGCAAGTGCAGGCTGCTTTGCTTCATATGCCGCCGTGGCCCGCGAAAGATGGTCAGGAACTGCGTGGTCCATGCGTGCCGGTCCTTCAATCCGCCGTAGCTGACGTCACGCAAGCGAAGCTTCCACTTTCGGCAGACTGCCTGGACTGCTTCAGGGGTACCCATTCCAACCTTCTCAAGCCGATAAAGTGCGAAAGGCCCCTTGCCCTCAGGACGGACAGTCGTCAGTTCCTCGACGATGAAGTCCTCCGGACGCTGCTTGAGTTTCATGGCAAGCCCCCTTGCTTCCTGATATCTATCACCTTGTGTCTTTGCCCTGGACGGGCTGTCGGTACGACGGGGGAATGCTCATGACTCGAACGATTCGCTGCCTGGCAGGCTCGCTGATCCTGCTTTCTGTGCCGCTCACAGGTTCGGCTGCGCAACCTCCCGAGCCAGTTCAGGCGAAGATTTACGTCGTGCTGTGGTTCGACACCGAGGACTACATCCTTCCCGCCAGCGACGACGCCGCCCTGCGCCTGGCGGACTGGCTGGCGAAAGAAGGCATACGAGCGACCTTCAAGGTCGTCGGCGAGAAGGCCCGCACGCTGGAGCGGCGTGGCCGCCAGGACGTTATTGAAGCGATCAAGAAGCACGAGATAGGCTACCATACGAACTTCCATAGCGTCCAACCAACGCCAGCCCTGTACCTGGCAGGGCTCGGCTGGGACGAGGGGGTCGCCGAGTTCGATCGCCGCGAGCGCAGCGGCATTGATGATGTGCGGCGGATCTTCGGCCAGACTCCGACTTGTTACGGCCAGCCAGGCAGTTCGTGGGCGCCGCAGACTTTCGGCGCCCTGCGCAACTGGAACATGCGCATTTATCTCGATGCGGGGAGCCATGTGCGACTCGATGACAAGCCGCACTACTACTGCGGAGTATTGACGCTGTACAAGCTCGCCCACACCATCCGCACCTCCTTGAAGGGCGGCAACGACTTGCAGCAGACCGAGGATCGCTTCCTCGAGGCGCGAGCCAGGTTGCTCAAGGAAGGCGGAGGGCTTGTCAGCGTTTACTATCATCCTTGCGAGTTTGTCCATCGCGAGTTCTGGGATGGCGTCAACTTCCGTCATGGCGCCAATCCGCCTGCGACCCAGTGGAAGTTGCCCGCCGCCAAGACTCCCGAGGAAAGTGCAGCGGCCTACGACAATTTCGAAAGCTACATCCGCTTCCTGAAACGATTCCCCGAGGTTCAGTTTATCACCGCCTCCGAGGCGGGAGCGCTCTACGCTGATCCGACGCGGGGTCGGAGTTTTTCCAGGGCTGAGCTTCTGGCCATCGCCCGCGAGGTCAAGCCGAATGTGACTTTTCAGAGGCATCCCAACTGGATGCTCGCCCCCAGCGAGGTGTTCTTCCTTCTGAATCAGGTTGTCGCACAGCAAGCATCGGGGGCCACGACCGCTGAGATCACCTTGCGGGACACGCCCTACGGTCCCTGCGATCCCGTGCCCGCTCAGGCTGAGCCGGTTGAGACGGACGCCAGCCAGTTCAAGCGGACGGCCAGCGATGTTGCAGACTACCTGAAGAGACATGGGCGAATCCCCAGTAGCGTCTGGCTCGGCAGCAAGGCCGTGCCCCCCGAAGCCTACTTGCAAGCGCTCGCGCAGGTTTCGCTCGACATCCTTGAAGGGCGAGATGTCCGCGAGAGGATAATCATACCTCCAGCCCGACTGGCCGCGGCAGACTACGTTTCCGACGACGAACCTCGACTCTGGAGCTGGGTCATTTTTCCTCCCAATCATCGGGCCCCAGCCATGATGGCCCTGGCCAAGCGGCAAGCCTGGACCATCAAGCCAGCGATCTTGAAGCCACGCTGATTCCTCCTAGCTCCTGCCACAGTTGAGCGCTAGTCAGCGTGCCGCGGTGATAGTCGCGGAGGTTGAACTTCTCATTGGGCGAATGGGTGTTGTCATCGGGGAGCCCAAAGCCCAGGAGTAGACAATCCACGCCAAGCACTTCGCGGAACGTGCTCACCACGGGAATGCTGCCGCCATTCCGAATGAAGACGGGATCGCGTCCGAAGCCCGCTCGATAGGCTCGCTGGGCTGCGGCCACCCCCGGCGACTTCACTGGCACCAGTACCGGAGGAGCGTCGTGGTACGCCTTGATCTCCAGGCGAACCCCTGGAGGGAGTCGGCTCTCCAGGTGCGTTCGGAATGCCGCGGCCACATCCGATGGCTTCTGATTCGGGACAAGCCGGAAGCTGACCTTGGCCCCAGCCCGAGCAGGAATGATCGTCTTGCTCCCTTGCCCCTGGTAGCCTCCGTAGAGACCGCAGATATCGCACGTCGGCCTGGCCCACTTGCGCTCGAGCGGACTGAAGCCTGCTTCCCCTACCAGTTCGTCGATCCCCAACCGGCTCCTGAGTTCAGCCTCATCAAAGTTCAGTTGGCGGATTGCCTGGCGTTCCCAGTCTTCAAGCGGCAAGACATCCTTGTAGAACCCCTCGATCTGAATTCGGCCCTGCTCGTCCTTCAGCGACGCCAGCAGCGTGCAGAGCACGTTGGCAGGATTGGCGACCATGCCGCCATATCCTCCCGAGTGCAGGTCCTGATTGGGGCCGCGTATCACGACCTCGAAGTAGGCAATCCCGCGGAGCCCATAGCAGATTGCCGGCACGTCGGGTGCGAACATGCTGGTGTCGCTGATGACCACCCAATTGCAGCGCAGTCTATCTTCATGCTGGCGAACGAAAGGATCCAGGTTGACGCTGCCGACCTCCTCCTCCCCTTCGATGATAAACTTGACGTTCAAGGGCAATCTGCCGTGCGTCTTCAGCCAGGCCTCGGCGCTATTGACATGCGTGAGCATCTGGCCCTTGTCGTCGGTCGCGCCTCGAGCGTATATCTTGCCGTCGCGCACTGTCGGCTCGAAGGGACCGGTGACCCATTCTTCGAGCGGTTCGGGCGGCTGTACGTCGTAATGGCCATACACCAGGACGGTCGGCTTGCCAGGGGCGCCGCACCACTCGGCCAGGACGATGGGATGCCCCGCCGTGGGAACGAGATCGACTTGCATTCCCATCCGTTGAAAGCGGGCAGCGAGAAACTCAGCAGCCCGATGCGTGTCCCCATCGTGCTTGGACTGGGCGCTGACGCTCGGTATTCGCAGCAGAGCCTTGAGTTCATCCTCGAACCTCGCCTGGTTCTGGGCGATATAGTTCAGCACGGGCTCAGTCATGGACATTCTCCCTGTCCGGCCAGGCAATCGTAGGCTTTGCTCGCTACCATGGACAAGGACACCAGAGGCCAATAGATGCTGGAACTGCCTCCGCCAGAACGTCGTGAGCCGCTCCGCGGCGAGATTGTCTTCGAGGATGAGCCGCCCAACCAATCCCAGGGCGCCCTGGCCCTTCTGGAACTCCTCAGCTTCCTGATGGACCGCGCCTTCGAGGTCCCTGGGACTCGAGTGCGCTTTGGCTTCAACTCGGTGTTGCTGCTCCTGCCCCTGGCGGGCGACCTGATCGCCACTCTCATCAGTCTCGGCATCGTCAGCATCGGCGTTAGCCTGGTTCGTGTGCCTCGGATCGTGGCCGTTCGGATGTTGCTCAACACCCTGCTCGACGCTTGCATTAGCTGGATTCCCATTGTCGGCAACGCCTGGGACGTTTGGTTCAAGGCCGACACTCGCAACGTTCGCTTGCTTCAACATTACGCCGGCTGGAACGGAGCGGAGCCTCCGCCAACCTGGCGGCACTGGCTGTTTGTCGGCGCCTTGCTGCTGGGGATCGTCGCCGTCCTGTTCCTGATCGGCCTGGGAATCAGCGCCCTCCTTTCGTGGTTGCTTGGCTGAGGTCACCGCCGCGCGACGCTGATCGCATCGGGTGGAGCCTTTAGCGTCTTCAGGAAAGCCAGCAGGGCTTCCTGGTCCGAGGATGGGAGCCGCCGAAAGATCTCCGTCACAGCCGACGCATCGCCGCCGTGCCGCTGGATCGCATCACGAAGCGTCGGCGCTGAGCCATCGTGCATGTACGGGGCGGAGTCCGCCACGCCCCAGAGCGGCGGCGTTTTCCACTCGTTGGGCAACGGCTCGCTCTCCGGAAACTGCACCTCGGGCGGCAGACCGCCGTATCCCGTATTGTTGGGCCTGGGGTCGTCGAGCGTATGCAGCAAGAAGTCGCTGTAGACGCCCCGCACTCCGCCCATGTCCGGCACGTGGCAAACGGCACAGCCGATGGCTCGGAACAGGTGCTTGCCGCGCGCGGCCTGCTCACTCTGCTTCAGATCTTCCGGCTCCGCTTCCACAGGCCTGGGCAGGGTCCGCACAAAGGCCACCAGTACGCCGAACTGCTTGCGATCCAGATCAGGTGCGATCGTGGGATCGGCCGAGTGGCCCAACGGCGCCGGCTGCGCGATCAACGGCGTGCCCAGGCCCAGCTCGTTGGCACATGCAGCAGCGACGAACTCCTTGAGCGTGGCAAACTGCCCCTTCCAGCCGAACTTGCCCACGCGGCCGTCAGGCAATATCCGAGGTCGCCCAGGCGGAATGTTGTTGAAATTCAGGTTGAACTCCTCGACCACGTTCGCCAGGGCATTGCGAATCCGGTTGTGCTTGATCGTTCGGTCGGGGATGTAGTCGATCCAGCCCGCGCCGAAGAGGGCCGTCGTGTTGATCTTCTCCGTGCGGACGGGGTCGAGATCGTTGACAATGGTCTGGACCGCGCAGCCATCCACGATCTGGGTCGTTGAGGTCCCCTTGATGACCGGAAACAGCTTGTGCAACTTTTCTGGCGTCTCACGGAAGGCCGGCCTGGTCGCGGCCGCGTGGATGACGCCGTGCTTCACCTCCTGGCCAGCCGCGACGGGGAGCACCATGAAGGCGTTGACGTTGAACTGGTTCGTCCCCCCGCCCCCGACGCCGCCCTGGAAATGGCAGGCGACGCAAGATCTTGCATTGAAGACCGGTCCCAGGCCGTCGCCGTGGGCCAGGGGATCATTGGGCTGCCAATCGTGCTGGAAGAGTTCGTTGCCGGCGGCCACCGCCTCCGCGCTGGCCGAGGGGCCCCACAGCAGCGGCATGCTCGGCAACAAGTACCAGGCCCCGACCAGCAGCGGTACCACCAGCAGGGCGTAGCCAATCCGCTTGCGCCGAACCGCGATCCAATCGTTGTCCATGGCGTCACCTCAGTGCCAGCGCAACATCCAGGGCGATCTCAGCCGTAGTCTACCGCCCCTTTCCCAGGGCCTCCAAGCAGAATCCGCGGCCCTTTGGACCCGGTCGAACCCGCACTGCGCAACATCTGATCGGCGGCTGCGCTGCGCAGGCGCAACGAACCCGCTCGCCGCTTCTTCAAGCCCGATGCGACCCGCCAAGAACGCCATAAGTCCTTGCCCACAATAATTTTGCTACTGTACACGCTTGCCGCTTTTGCCACCTGACCTATCCGAAACGCGCAGGAATTTCGCCCACGCGCAGGAATTCGCGCAGTTCGGGGAGGGGCCTGGAGCGCAACAAATAAGAACCCGCTTCGTGCCTCCTCCGGCCAGCGGCCTGGCCTGTTTTCCAGGGAGAAACCGCCGGCAGCGCCCCCCAGCGCAGGATTCGCCTGGCATTGCCGCGCAACATAAGCATTCGGCGTCCGAGTTTTGCCCATGCCGGACCTCCCCCAGCCCCACCGTGGAAACTAGCCCCATCCTGGCAGCGCACCGCCTTGCATCCGACGGACCGCCCTCCGCGCGCACCTTCTCCGCACCTCTTCACCTTGCAGAGTACCAAGAAACAGATACATTTGTCAACTAGAATCCGGCGCGAAATGAGAGTCCTACTACCGATGCGCCGTCGCACCTCCGCTCGCCATGCTCCCCTCTCCTCCTCGAGGAGGGGCCAGGGGAGGGAGCTTCGTGGGGCAGGGGGGCTGGTCACTCCAGCAAGCTCGATGCATCGGCCAACTGGCCGTCCCGATAGCCGGCCAGGTGTTGCAGGACGTACCAGTCGCTGGTGAAGGGCGAATGTTCGTCCCACGCCGAGTTGCCGAACCGCAGCAAGCGCACCGAGCCGTCGGCGAAGCAGAACTGCACGCCGGCAGTGTGCCAACTGCTGAACGCAATGATCGGCGCCGTGCGGGCCCTCTGCAGGCCGAGGTAGGTCCCCAGCCCGCCGCCGGCCATCCAGGAGATGTCGGTGGTCATTGGCTGGCTGTTCCAGAACGTGCCGCACGCTTCGCCGTACAGCAGAGTGTTGCTCGCGCCATCGCCGGCCGAGATCGACGGCAAGCTGACCTCCGAACGATTGGTGTAAATGCCGACGTACTTGCTGAAGGTTGGATGGTCGCCGACGCCGCAGCCGGCCACGCCCATGTAAGTTGTCGTGCCCAGGAACTTGTACGACGCGGCACGGACATAGTCGTCTTTCCAGCCGTCGGTGAACGCGCCGCGCGATGGGCTGTTGAAGACGTGCAGTCCGAGCATCGTCCCGCCGGCGCCTGGCGCAGAACTGCCGGTCTGCGGCAAATACTCCGGTGCAGACGGGCAGCGAAACACCTTCACCCTGGTCATGCCGGCAGCGTAGTTCTCCTGGTGCGATACCGGCCCAGGCTTCCAGAACCAGGGGAGCGGCGTAACGACGTGCGGCCGCCATTCGACCTGAAGCTGACTGTATGCGCTGGTTTCTTCAAGATACGGCAAGAGGAGCGGAAAATGCCCGATCCACTGGCCTTCGTGGAAATGACTCGGATAGGCAGTCTGATTCTGCACGGACGGCCCGAGATAGCCGGGCGGAAGCCGCTTCCGCACGGCGTGATAGTTATGCGCCGCCGCGCCAAGTTGCCGCAGGTTGTTGCCGCAGGTCGTCTTGCTGGCCGCCTCGCGGACCTTCTGCACGGCGGGGATGAGGATGGCGATGAGGAGCGTGATGATGGCGATGACCACGAGCAGTTCGCCGAGGCTGAAGGCGGAGCGGACTCGTGTGCGATTCATCGGGAGGCGCCCTCCGGCCCAGCTCGGGTACGCAGCCGAACAAACACCAAATAGGCCCCGCCTAGCATCAAGGTTGCGCCACTCACGATCCACGGCGTTCGCGCCCCGAAGGGAGCGCTCGGCTCAAGGCGATAGCCGCCCTCCACCTTCGCCCAGCGAACAGCTTGCAACTGCTTGTGTGCCAGCAGTTCCATGACTGCCCATGCGGGAACGCCATTCATCTTGGTTTCGCCAAAAGTTGCCGGCCAATCCTGGGCTAGTCGCTCATCCACAATGAAAGCCAGTCCTGTGCCGGCATGCAACTGGTCGATGATCTGCTGGGCACTGGCGTCCTTGAGTTGAATACGCACTTTTGTTGCCAACTCCCTGTCGGCACGCAATCGCGGCATCTGTCCAGTCGGCGTGTAGAACACAATACTCAGCAGGACTGGGACTGCTGCAAGCACATACATGCACAGGACAACGGCGAAGCGGCCGGGGTGCGTAAAGATGGTCGCACCGCAAGCAGCGGGTCGCCACTGGAGAATTGCAAGGATGGCAAGCGCGTCGAACCCAGCCGTTAGCCACGGCGACACCGGATTCCGTCCCAGGCACCGGCAGCTACTGTAGCCCGAAACCGCGAGATATAGCGACGCCTCAAAGAACACGACAAACGTCAGCAGCAGCAGCCAGCGGGTTTCCCTGGAGTGCAGCCCCCCTAGCAACCACACGCCGAGTCCAAGCTCGAAAAGCACGAGTATGGTGAGGAACCAGCGCGAGTTCAGCAGGCTGTTCTCGCTAAGCTCCTCGGTCGCCAGCTCAAAGCTCTTGAGTAAAGCGGCAACTAGGAGCACCACGGCGAGCACTACAGGGACGACGCCCAGGCAGCGGGCGAACGCCGTATCCCTTGTTCTTGGAATGGCGGTGGCAGACACGTTAGGCTCCAGCTTGCCGAAGGTCGGCGGTCGACTGCCTGCGGGCAAGTCGTCTTCGTACCCCAAAGACCAGAACGATCAGAAGAAGAAATGCAATATTGATCAGGACGAACTTGGTGATGCTGTGATTAAATCCGTAGCCCAGTTGCACGAGTTCCCATTCGCGGAAACTATCCGCGTCGGCAAACGTGAGTGCCGGCTTGCCGACCCCCCAGATATACCGCTCGCCGGTCTTATCATTCCTAACCCTGGCGCCTTCAG
>Ga0073934_10008352_pt1 | contig 13847 bp, 10 predicted proteins | sample LarsenN4metaG_FD_76834 | JGI IMG/M metagenome (GOLD analysis project Ga0073934, IMG submission 76834) | Hot spring sediment bacterial and archeal communities from British Columbia, Canada, to study Microbial Dark Matter (Phase II) - Larsen... ...
CCACCCGGGCGCCGTGGGCACGAACTTCGCCACGAACAACGGCGTCTTCGCGCGGGTGGTGATGACGCTCGGACGACCGCTGCTGCGCACGCCCGAGAAGGGGGCCGACACCGCGGTGTGGCTGGCGTCGTCGCCGGAGGTCGAGGGTAAGACCGGCGAGTACTGGTACGACCGCAAGCAGCACCGCCCCTCGCGGATCTGCGCGGACCGCGAGGCGCAGGCGCGGCTCTGGGCGCTGTCGGAGAAGCTGACGGGGCTGGCCGTCGCCTGAGCCGGCTCCGCCGCGCCGGGATCGGCGCAGCCAGCGGCCGCGAGCGGTCCTATGCGGCGTGCGCGGCGCCCCGCATCGCCGCTGCGCTCCGGGCGCCGGGCGACGCCCGTCGCCCCCGCGACCTTGCGTCGCCGTGGCACGAGGCATCCTCCTCCCGCGTGCGCCGCTCCCGCGGCGTCCCGTCCCTCCCCACGAAGAGGAGCGCCATGCATCGCGCCGCCTTCCGACTCCCGATCGCCGTCACGATCGTGACCTTGCTTTCCTCCAGCGCCGCCCTCGCGCGCGACGAGATCCGCACCGAGCGCGTGCGCTTCGCCCCCGGCGCGAGCAGCGCCGTGGTCGAGGGCTCGATCACCGGCGACGAGACCGTCGACTACGTGCTGGGCGCCCGGAAGGGCCAGAGCGCCCGGATCCGTCTGGCGACCCCGCACGGCTCGAACTACTTCAACCTCCTCGCGCCCGGCGAGAGCGACGTCGCATTCTTCATCGGCTCGACCGAGGGCGACCAGTTCGAGGGCGTGCTGCCCGAGACCGGCGACTACAAGATCCGCGTGTACCTGATGCGCAGCGCCGCGCGCCGGAGCGAGAAGGCGAGCTATCGGCTCGAGATCGCAATCACCGGCGCCGGGGATCCCGCTCCGAAGGCGCACGGCGGCGCGCCGGCCGGCGACGCGCTCGTGCCGGGCACCTCGTACCACGCGACGGGCGACGTGCCGTGCGCGATGGGCGGCGGGCAGCCCACCGGGTCCTGTCCCTTCGGCGTGGAGCGGAAGGGAGGCGGGAGCGCGACCGTCACCGTGACGAAGCCCGACGGCCGCACCCGCGCGATCTTCTTCGAGAAGGGGAAGGCCATCGCCTGCGACGCGAGCGAGGCGCACCCGGGAGGGTTCCGCGCGTCGCGGGAGGGCGACCTCAGCGTGATCCGGATCGGCGAGGAGCGCTACGAGATTCCGGACGCGGTGGTCTTCGGCGGCTGACGGGCGACACCGTGCCCGGGAGGCCGGACGCGCTTTCGCCGTCCTCCGGCCCGCCCTCCGAGCGGCGCCGCGGGTGGGCTGATGCGCCCCGGGCGCCTGAAGGTGGCCGCCGCCCGGCCCGGTGAGCCGGGACCGGACGGCCGAGGTGTCGACCGGGCCGCGAAACCGCGCCGCACCCCCGGCATCGGACCGGCGTCATGCTGCGGTCCGCCTGCCCGCCCGCGCTCTTGCGCCCGACGCTCGCCTTCGCGCTCGCGGCGGCGATCGCGGTCGCGGCGCCGCGCGCCCGGGCGAGCGAGGGCGACGCGGCGCTGCCCGATCTCGCCAGCGGCCTCCTCGCCTCCGCCGAGGCCGCGCCGCCCGCCGCCGAGGCTTCGCCTGCGCCGGTCCTCGGCCCCGCGCCCTCCCTGCCCCCGCGGCCCCGCGCCCCCGTCGTGCTGGACGGCCGCACGCTGTTCGAGGTCGGGCCCTCCGGGCCGTACACCGCTGAGGATCGCGCGTGCCTGATCGCCCGCGACCTGGGCGACGCCCTGGCCGCGGGCGAAGCCCGGCTCGAGGCGGGCGTCTTCGAGGCCATGCCCACGATCCGCATGGGCGGCCGCCACCTGCTGACGGTGACGCCCGAGGACGTCATGCCCGGCCGCACCCCCGAGGAGCAGATGGCCGCGTGGCGGAGCGCCATCGACGAGGCCCTCGCGCGCGGCCGCGCCGAGCGCAGCGCCGGGCACCAGGTGCGGGCGGCGCTGCTCTCGGGGGCCGCGCTCGCGGGCGCGGCGCTGCTGCACTTCGCCCTGCGTCGCCTCGCGCGACGCATCCCCGTGTGGGTGGCCCGGCGGCGCGGCGGGAGCGCGGCACCGGCCGGCGGGCGCGCCGAGTCTCCGGGCCTCACGCGCGCCCTCGAGCTCGCCGTCCTTCCGCCCCAGGCCGCCGCCTGGGTCGCGGCCATCGCCTTCGCCGTCGACCGCTTCCCCGCCGCCCGGGCGGCCCGCGCGCGCCTCGGCGAGGCCCTCGCGCGCAGCGTCGACACGCCCCTCTTCCGGCTCGGCGAGCGCGCCTACACCGCCGAGGATCTCCTCGTGCTGCCGCTGCTGCTGGGCGCGGTGTGGGTCGGCGTCGCGGCCACCACGAACCTCCTCGCAGCGCCCGTCCTGATGCGCGCCGGGGTCGAGCGCGGCGTGCAGGAGCGGGTCCTCGCGCTCGCGCGCTGGGCCCTCGTCTTCGTGGGCGGCCTCGTCGTGCTCCAGCTCTGGGGCGTCGACGTCACCTCCCTCGCCATCGTCGCGAGCGTGCTCGGCGTGGGCATCGGCTTCGGCCTCCAGCACATCGCCAACAACCTGATGAGCGGCCTCCTCATCACCCTCGAGCGCCCCGTGCAGCCCGGCGACTTCGTGAAGGTGGGCGACTCCCTCGGCACCGTGGAGCGCGTGGGCGGCCGCAGCACGCAGGTGCGCACCCTCGACAACGTGACGATCCTCGTGCCCAACTCGCGCTTCCTCGAGAACGAGGTCGTCAACTACAGCCACGGCGACCCCACGACGCGCCTCCACGTGCCCGTGGGCGTGGCCTACGGCTCCGACCTTGCCGCCGCCCGCGGCGCGCTGCTGGAGGCCGCCCGCAGCCACCCGGCCGTGCTCGCCGACCCCCCGCCCCAGGTGCAGCTCACGGGCTTCGGCGACAGCTCCCTCGACCTCGACCTCCTCGTCTGGACCCGCGAGCCCCGCACCCAGCTCACCCTGCGCAGCGACCTCTACTTCCGCATCGAGGCCGGCCTGCGGCGCGCGGGCGTCACCATCCCCTTCCCCCAGCGCGACCTCCACCTGCGCTCCGAGGCGATCGAGGGCCTCGCCGCGGCGGTGGCGCGGCGGGAGTACGGGCTGGAGCTCGGGGCGGGCGCGGGGGCCCTACACGCGGGCGCGTCGCGCAGCACCCCGGGCGCCGCCGCGGCCGACGACGCCGCATGGCTCGGCGCCTTCGACGCGCAGCGCAGCGCGGAAGCCTGGAGCGAGGAGGAGCTGGCCGCGCTCGTGAAGCGCATGAGCGGGCCGGGCGGCGTGCCGATCGCGGACCGCCGGCATCTCCTCACGGTGTACCGCCAGTGCTTCGTGGGCCGCGAGGCCGTGGACTGGCTCGTGCGCGGCGAGGGGCTGACGCGGGGCGAGGCCGTGGCGGTGGGGAGGCTGCTCGTGGCGCGCGGAAGGGTGCGGCACGTGCTGGAGGAGCATGGGTTCGAGGACGGGGGGCTGTTCTATCGGTTCGCCCCGCCGGGATCCGCGCGCCGGAACGCTTCCGGAGGTGGAAGCCCCGATTCGGGCGCCGAGGGCGACCGAGGGCGCTGAGCGGGCCGGCGCCGCCCGCGCCCCGCGACCGGCCCCCTTCCCGGGCTGACACGTCGGGCCGGGCGGCGGCCACTTCACGGCGGGTCCCCGTCCCCCAAGGAGCCGCCTCATGTCCCGCCACGCTGCCGCTCTCGGCGTCTGTGTCGCTCTCGCCACCCTGGTGTCGCCTCCGGCACGCGGGGCGGACGGTGTGCTCGAGATCAACCACGCCTGCGCCACGAACGGCGGCTGCTTCCCCGGCGACCTGGACGAGTACCCCGTCACGGTCACCCAGCCCGGCAGCTACCGGCTGACCGGCAACCTCGTCGTGCCGGCCGGGACCAACGGGGTGGAGCTCGCGAACGGCGTCGATCTCGACCTCGGCGGCTTCGAGATCGCGGGACCGGTGTCGTGCCTCGCCGGGTGCCCCGCGCCCAGCGCGGGGTCCGGGATCGTGGCCGCCCCTTTCGGCGGCAACCAGTGCGCGGTCTCGAACGGCAAGGTCCGCGGCTTCGGTGAGGACGGGATCCGGCTCGGACAGCAGGCCGACGTGCGGCGCGTGCGCGTGACCGACGTGGCGCGCGACGGGCTCAGCCTTTCGGGCGGCAGCCTCGCCACCGAGAATCTGGTGAGCCGCGTGGGCCGGAACGGCATCCGCTTCACCGTGAGCAGCCTCGTCGCGCCGTCGCTCTACCGCGACAACACCATCGCGAACACCGCCGCGCAGTCCGTGGTGGCGGGCAAGGCGAGCGGACCGAACGTCTGCCAGGACCAGCTCTGCGGGACGAGCGGGAAGAAGCGCTTCTACGTCACGACCACCCTGCACAACGGTGCGGTCGCCGACACCGCGTGCGCCGCCGGCTACCACATGGCCGCGTTCCACGAGATCTACGACGTCGCGGCGCTCGAGTACGACGACGCCCTCGGCGCGACGACCGCCGACTCCGGTCAGGGCCCGCCGACGCTCCTACTCGAGGGCGGCTGGATCCGCCTCGGAACCGACTCGAGCTCCGCAAACTGCCTCGCCTGGACCTCCGCCTCCTCCGCCCAGGACGGATTCTACGTGGGGCTCTCCCCGGACTGGACGAGCACGCTGCCGCGTGCGCCGTGGGCCACCGTCCTGCGCGACTGCAGCGTGCCCCAGCGCGTCTGGTGCGCGGAGGATTGAGGCGGGGCGCCCACGATGAGGTCGAGGGGGCAGGCTCTCCCGGAGTTCCGAGTCGGCCCGGGCGCCCTGACGATTTGCTCAGCGTACTGAGTACTTTTACTCAGTACGCTGAGTAGCCAGCCGGAGGCACGACTGGCCGGGGAAGCCCCGGGGGGCCACCCTACGCGGCGCCCTTCTTCGCGGCCGCCATGTACGCCCTCAGCACGGCGTTCATCCGCGACTGGTACCGCGGCCCCTGGGCCTTGAACCAGCGCAGCACGTCCTCGTCGACGCGGAGCGAGATCGGCTTCTTCGGCGTGGGCTGGACGAGAACCGCGTCCGCGAAGAAGTCCGCGGGCAGATCCGCCAGCTCCGGTGGCGAGGTTCGCCGGATCTGCGCCTCGGTCGCCTTGCGGAGCCGAGCCAGGTTCGCCCGGCCCTTCCGGGGCTTTCCACTCTTGCGCGAGGGCTTCGAAGTGCGCTTGGCGCTCACGGCGGCTGCTCAGTCGGGCCGAGATGATGCGTCGAACCACCGCGCCGGCCTCGGGCCGATCGGTGTAGACGACGGTGAGCGGGATCCCCTGCGCCAATCCGATGGCGACGAGCCGCGTCTCTCCGTAGTCCCGGCGCGCGTCCTAGCGCTCGAGCGTGGGTCCGTCGAACACGAGCGTCGCGAACGCGAAATCGAAGCCGCGCAGGCGAAGGTTCTCGGCGCTCTTGCTGCGGTCCCACGCGAAGCGCACCGGGTGGACAATACAGGCGTATATACGCGTGGCAAGGTATCCGCCGGCACGACCCCGTCTGCTTCCGTTGCCCCGGTTGCGGCGTGAGCGCGAGGCTGTTCCGGGTGTTACGGCCCAGCGACGCCCGACGGCCGGCCAGCGGGCCCGAGCATCGGTTGTGCGGCATCGCGGGGCGGCTAATGGGCAGTTCTGCGTAGCCGTGCGGGCCCCGCGCTGGCCCCCGGAGCGGCGCTAGCCCGAGTCGGTGGGCACAGCAGGATCGGCCCCCGGCTCGGTCGCCGTTTGGCTTTAGCCGGACTGCGTAGAGCCGCGAATCTCCTCCGCGAGCCCGAGCAGGGCCCCGCGGATCTCCGGCCAAGGCCGATCCAGGTCGAGGGCGCGCACCCAGACGGGGTGGCCGTCGATCGTGGTGGTGAGGGACCTCATGATCCCCGTTGACGCGTAGAGGAGCACACCGAGCGGCACGGGCGCCTGCTCGCCCCGCCCCCGCCTGCTGTTTCGGAGATACGCGAAGAGCTGATACAGGTGATCCGACCTGACGGTGGGCCTTCCAAACCGCGCCGGGAACGGATCCCCGACGAACTTCGTCTCCACCACCGCCTCACGGTCGTCGCGCGTGAGCGATATGTCGGTTTTCATCTCGGGCAGCGCGCAGTCCCCGACCGGCGCGCTCTCGGTGCTCCATCTGAACTTGCGACTCCCCACCTGGAATGTCTTTTGCTCTCGGGCCAGGAAGTTCCGCACGAAAGACTCGAAAAGCTTCCCCATCTGCTGGTCATCGCCCGCGAAGTCCCGGAGGCGCTCCCCTCCCGCGGCCGAGTCGGGCATCAGGCACGCATGGATCAGCCGGCAGACGTGCAGGAGGAAGCGGTGGTGCGCGTTGTTCCGGTGCAGGACGACCCGCTGGATGAGATCCCGCGTCAGGGGTCGGTCCGGCACTTCGTGGAGCAGGGCGACGAGGTCTTTCAGGCGGATGCGCAGGGCGTCGTCGACCGCGCGGCAGGAGGCGAGTTCGCGGGCAGCGGCCTTGATGACGATGTTGAGCGGCGCTGCGGCGGTCATCTCGTCGAAGCGGCAGCAGAGTTCCCCGCGACGGCTGAGGAATCGCTTCGCGGTCTCCGCGAGGTCGATCTTCCCACGCACCCCGCGCAGGTCCGCAGTCAGCGTGACGTAGTCCCGTTCGAGGCCGCGGCGGATGGCGCGCGAGATCCCCTCGTGGAGCATCCGCGCCAGGAGCTCCCGGGCGTCCGAGCCTTCCAGGGACCCGACGTCGACGAGATCCGTACTCCCGAGCGAGTCCCAGGCGTAGCACAGCAGGTAGTAGAGGTTCCGGATCGGAATCCGCATCGAGGCTCAGTCGTCGGAGAGGAGCCGCGCCGCCGCCTCGTCGGCTCTCTCGGCGTCGTCGAACCAGTACTCCCGCAGCAGGGGCACGATCTCCGTCCGGATCACACGCTGATACCACTCCTCGTCCGGCATCTCCGTCGCACTGCGGGAGCAGAAGAAGCTGTGACCGATCCGGAATCCCGGGCCCAGAGAACGATCGCTCGAAATGATGTCGTTCAGCTCTTTCATCCGGCGCCGGATCGTCGCGATCATCGGGGAGCCGATGCCTCTCGAGACGAGCTCCTCCGCAAAGCGCTCGCTGTCGAAGCACGGCCCCACGTCGAGGAACACGAAGCGCCGACGGAGGGCGTAGTCCACGAGGGCGAGGGATCGGTCCGCCGTGTTCATCGAGCCGATGAGGTGGACGTTCGGCGGCACGTAGAAGGCCGGCTCGTCGCCGCGAGCGTACGTGAGGGTGGTGCCCCACTCGAGTGCGCGCTTGTCGGCCTCGATCAGCAGCATCAGCTCGCCGAAGATCTTGCTCAGGTTTCCGCGGTTGATCTCGTCGATGATGAGCACGTAGGGGCGATCCAGGTCCTGGAGCGCGCGGTCGCAGAAGCGGAGGAAGGGGCCGTCTACGCGTTCGAGGTGCCCGGACGCCGTAGGACGGTAGCCCTGGACGAAGTCCTCGTACGAGTACGACTGGTGGAACTGTACGCTGCAGATCCGATCCGGGTCCACACCGCCGACGAGGACCCGCGCCAATCTCGAGGCGATGTACGTCTTTCCCGTGCCGGGAGGGCCCTGCAGCACGAGGTTCTTCTTGGCCTCGAGGAGATCCATCGCATCGCGGATCCAGCTACGCGGCACGAATAGATCTTCGCATGCGGCGTCGAGATCGTAGGTTTCGACGGCAGCCGCCGGCAGTGCGTCGTCGACCTCTCCGCCCTCCTCGGCTTCGAGCCCCAAGGCCGTCCGGATCTGTCCGACAAGGCGGGGATATCCGCTGATCTCCGTCAGCGTCTTCATGACCATCGGCCCCTCGCGCGGGCGCCACGATCCACTCTTCGTCCACTCGACGTCTCTCACGCTGGGAAGCTCACCGCGTTCTTCCTCGAACCGATATCCGGACTTGACGATTCCGTGGCCGACGATCAGGTAGCGACCCTTCTTTGCGAACACCTCGTCGCCCGGCTGCATCACCCGCGCGAACTCCCAACAGGCAAGCGAATCCTGGTGGGGCTCGACGTCGCGGTTGCGCCGGAGGGCCTGGTGGATGGCGTCACGGTCCGGGTACTTGGACAGGTCCCCGAGCTCCGGCCAGCCGATCCCGATTACCCCCTCTTCCCGAAAGCGGTTCCAGTGGTCGGCATTGCGCCCGGGTGCCACGAGCCAGATCCGGCGCGACGACGGAAGTACCTTGACGGGACGCGGGCGGGATTCGACAGCCCTCGCCTGCGCGAACTCCTCTTTGTCCTCGATCCAGCTACAAACGTGTTCAAACTCCCAAACCGAGAGACCGAGGGCCTTCGCGAGATGCAGATACACCCGACGGAACGCGAAGTAGGAGCCGGTCGGGTCGTCGTGCTCGTCCTCGTAGACCCCGTCGGCCTCGAATGCGTCCCGCGCGCTCTGGTAGAAGACGGGCCACTGCTCGGTGTCCTGGATGTGCCACCAGGCGCTGACCGAGAACGCCGCTCGGAACGGCTGGATCTTCCGCCTCCCGGAATCCCCGCGACGAACCCAACCCTCGAGCCAATCGGAGAAGGCCTGAAGTCGTGTGCGACCATCCTCCTCGCTTGCCGGGACGGGCAACACGTGATGGAGGCGACGCGTCACCTCCTCCGGATCCTCAATGTGCTTCACGAGTGTGTTGATGAACATGGCGCCCGAGTTGCCTTTGAATCCGAAAACGTCCCACTCACCACGCGAGCGACGGTCGTAGGCCGACCGAAACGCTTCGAGGGAGGCGCGGCCGCCGAGGAAGTCGCTGAGGAGGGCCTGCATTTCGGTGAGCGTCTTCCGACGACGCTCGTCGCGCTCGCGGTGCCACTCGACGAAGCGAGCCTCCGCGAGGGCTTCCGCCTGCCTCTGCCTCCATCGCTCGATCAGGTCCTGGTCGATCGGCAGTGCTTGCGTCACCGGGCACGCCCTCCAGCAGTATCGCTGGCACCCTTTTACACCGGCGCGTAGAGCCCGTAAACACAGCGTCGCGGAGTCGTGACCCGCTTGGGAGGCGGCCCACCCCCGCGATAGCCTCCCCCCCCAAAGGAGCCCCCACCCATGATCGACCTCCACTACTGGCCCACCCCCAACGGCTGGAAGATCACGATCGCCCTCGAGGAGATGTCCCTCCCCTACACCGTGAAGCCCGTGAACATCGGCCGCGGCGAGCAGTTCGAGCCCGCGTTCCTGGCGATCAGCCCGAACAACCGCATGCCGGCGATCGTGGATCACGAGCCGCCGGGCGGCGGGGCGCCGGTGTCGGTGTTCGAGTCGGGGGCGATCCTGCTGTATCTCGCGGAGAAGAGCGGGAAGTTCCTGCCGCGTGATCTGCGCGGGCGCTACGAGGCGATCCAGTGGCTGATGTGGCAGATGGGCGGGCTCGGGCCGATGCTCGGCCAGGCGCATCACTTCCGGCAGTACGCGCCGGAGAAGATCCAGTACGGCATCGACCGCTACACGAACGAGGCGAACCGGCTCTACGGCGTCCTGAACAAGCGGCTCGCGGACCGGGAGTTCGTGGCGGGCGAGTACTCGATCGCGGACATGGCGTGCTGGCCGTGGATCGTGCCCTTCGAGCGGCAGGGGCAGAAGCTCGAGGACTTCCCGCACGTCGCGCGCTGGTTCGAGACGATGAAGGCGCGGCCCGCCGTGCAGCAGGGGTTCGCGGTGATGCGCGACGCGGTGCGCGCCACGGGGCCGGACGAAGAGGCGAAGAAGATCCTCTTCGGGCAGAAGGCACGCTGACGCCCGCGGGTGTCGGCGGGGCGGCGCGGCGCAAAGGGGTGCCGGAGCGGCGGGGGGATCCCGGGCCTCCGACGGGGCTGGCCCGAGCTCTTTCGGCGGAGCGACGTCTCCAGGGCGTGCTTCGGACGGGCAGGCTCGCCGCGCCGATCCACCGGTGGGGACCCGCCTCGTCGGCTCGCCGGGCTTCCGCACTTCTCACGCGCCGCGCGGAATGCGCAAGCTGCGCGCGCACGCAGGGCGTGCGAAGCGATCGCTCGGGGCCGGCCGCGGCGAGCCCGATTCTCGACCGGGCGCGACGGGTTCGGTCCGTCCTCGGTCTCCGCGTCGGTGTGGAAGCTCCCGGGTCCGGGATGCCCACCCGCGCCGACGCATGGCGCGCTCGCGTTGCGTGCGCGCCGCTGCGCGCTCACCCCCACCGAACTCGCACACCGCACCTCGCCGGCGATCTCGTTGCGTCGGTGGAAGCGAGTCTCCGGGTCTCCCTCGCCGGACGCATCGCGGTGCACCATCACTCTACGCCTGCGGTGCGGGAGGTCAACGACGAAACGATGCGTCCACCGTCGGAAGTCGTGCGCGCGACCTGGCGCGACGCGGCGCGTCGCTGATGCGATCCGCGCGCAGCGAGGCGTGGCGCGGCGTCGCGTACGCGTGCGCGGCGTACGGGAGCTGGGGGCTCCTGCCGATCTACTGGAAGGCGCTCGCCGCGGTGCCCGTGGGCGAGGTGCTCGCGTACCGCGTCGTCGGGTCGGCGCTGTTCGCGGCGCTGCTGGTGGGGCTCGCGCGCGAGGGGCGCACGGTCCGCGCCGCCCTCGGCGCGCGGCGCACCGTGTCGGTGCTCGCGGCCACCTCGCTCCTCATCGGCGCCAACTGGCTCCTCTTCATCTGGACGGTGAGCCGCGGCGACGTCCTCGCCTCGAGCCTCGGCTACTTCCTGAACCCGCTCGTGAACGTGGCGCTCGGGCGGGTCTTCCTGGGCGAGCGGCTGCGCGGGCTGCAGCTCGCGGCGGTGGCGCTCGCGTCGCTCGGCGTCGCGGTGCTCGCGGCGAGCGCCGGCGGGCTGCCGTGGGTGTCGCTCACGCTCGCGATCACCTTCGGCTGCTACGGCCTCCTGCGAAAGCTCGCGCCGATCCCGCCGCTCGTCTCGCTCCTCGTCGAGACGGCGGCCCTCGCGCCGGTCGCGCTCGGCTATCTCACGTGGGTGGCGGCGCGCGGCGAGGGGCACTTCGTCCCCGCATCGGGCGAGATCCGGGCGCTGCTCCTCGGCGCGGGCGTCGTCACCGCCCTGCCCCTCGTCTGGTTCTCGAACGCCGCGCGGCGCCTCCGCCTCGGGAGCCTCGGCTTCTTCCAGTACCTCGCGCCCACCGGGCACTTCGCCCTGGCGGTGCTCGTGTACGGCGAGCCCTTCGGGCGGGCGCACCTCGTCACGTTCGGGTGTATCTGGACGGGGCTGCTGCTCTACTCGGTGGATGCGGTGCGGGCGGCGCGGAGCGCGACGGCTCCGGCGTCTGAGGCGGCAGCGGTGCGCGCGCCGGGCGCCGCGGCGGGCGGTGGCGGCCGCACCGGCGGCAGCGGCGTGGCGCCCCTGGGTGACCCACCCGTCTGAGCGGATCCCGCGTCGATCGTCATCCGCCGCTACGGCGCCGCCGGAGCCGGACGCCGCGCCGGCAGCACCTCGCCGCGGCGGCGCGCGATGCCGGCCAGCGTGAACCAGACCAGCTCGTCGAAGGCCGCGTCGAGGCTCGGCAGGCCGCCTCGCTCGAGCCCGCCGAGGACGGGCAGATCGCCGGGATGGTGCGCGAGGGCGTCCTGCAGGAGGCCCCACTCGTCGAGGCCGGCCTCGGCCTCCTGCCGGCGCGTCGCCTCGATCTGCGCGCCCACGCCGAGGACGAGGAGCGTGATCTGGAGGAACGCGTAGGTGGCCTCGCGGGGGCTCATGCCGCGGGCGGTGAGCTGCGCGAGGACGCGCTCGACGTAGCGCAGGGGTCCGCCCGACAGCGGCCGCGCGAGGTGCACGGCCGGGTAGCGCTCCACCATGCGCCGGGCCCCGCGCGCGTACTCGAAGAGCCACTCCGACCAGTGCACCCCCGGCGGCGCCGCCGGCAGCACCTGGGCGTCGAGGACCACGTCCACGGCGAGCCGGCGCAGCTCCGCCTGGCCGCGGACGTGGCTGTAGAGCGTGGCCTGCCCCACGCCGAGCTGCCGGGCGAGGCTCGCCATGGTGGGCACCTCGCCCTCGATCTCGAGGATCGCCTGCCGGAGCCGTTCGGCCGTGACCTGCGGCGGGCGCCCGCGGGCGCCGGCGCGGGGGCTCTTCGCCATCCCTTCATCCTACCCGATTTTCCTGATTGATTTTCTGTAAACTGTCTCTCGATACTCGCTACGCGCTCACCGACCCACCAGGAGCCTCCGTGTCGATCACCGACGGCCTCGACCTCGTCAGCTCGCACGCCTACGCCACGAAGGGCGTCCCGCACGATCTCTGGACGCGGCTGCGTGCGGAGTCGCCCGTGCACCGGTGCACGCCGGCGGGCTTCGCGCCGTTCTGGGCGATCACGAAGCACGCGGACGTCTGCGAGATCTCGAAGCAGCCGGACACGTTCTCCTCGGCGGGCGGCATCGCGATGATCCCGCTGGCCCAGGAGGAGGTGGTGCGCAGCCAGGGCCTCGGCGCCTCGATGCGCGTGATCATCGAGATGGATCCGCCCGAGCACCGGAGCTACCGCGCCGTCGCCAGCCCCGTCTTCACGCCGCGGGCGGTGAAGGCGATGGACGACGCCATCCGGACCAGCGCCCGCGAGATCGTCGACCGGCTGGCGGGCGACGGCGGCGAGGGCGAGTGCGACTTCGCGGGCGACGTCGCCGCCGCACATCCGCTGCGCATCCTCTCGACTATGCTGGGCGTGCCGCGCGAGCGCGAGCCCGACATCCTGCGGCTCACCAACCAGCTCTTCGCCTCCGACGATCCGGACCTGCAGCGCGCGGGCGCGGACCGGCGTCAGGCCACGCTCGAGATGGGCCTCGAGTTCTACCGGCTCTTCGACGAGATCATCCGCGACCGCCGCGCGCATCCGCGCGACGATCTCGCGAGCCTGCTCGCCAACGCCACGATCGACGGCGGGCCGATGGGGACGATGGAGACCCTCGGCTACTACCTCATCACCTTCAGCGCCGGGCACGACACCACGAAGAACGCGCTGGTCGGCGGCATGCGGGCCTTCCTCGAGCATCCCGAGCAGCTCGAGAAGCTGAAGCAGAGCCCCGAGCTCGTGGACTCCGCCGTGGAGGAGGTGGTGCGCTGGACCTCGCCCGTCAACCACATGAAGCGGCGGGTGACCCGGGACTACGAGCTGCGCGGCCGGAAGCTGCGGGCCGGCGACTGGCTGGTGATGTTCTACGCCTCCGCCAACCGCGACGAGGAGGTCTTCGACGCGCCCTTCGAGTTCCGCATCGACCGCAGGCCCAACCCCCACCTGGCCTTCGGGATCGGCGAGCACTTCTGCCTCGGCGCCAACCTCGCGCGTCGCTCCCAGCGCGCCCTGTTCCGCGAGCTGGCGCAGCGCCTCGAGTGGGCGGAGCTCGCGGGCGAGCCGGAGCAGATCCACTCGGCCTTCGTCGTCGGGCTGAAGAAGCTGCCGATGCGCTACCGCATCAAGCCCGCGGCCTGAGCGATCCCGGGGACATCAGCGTTTCGGCGAGGCCCGCACGGCGTCGCTGCGACCTTCGGGCTCGTCGACGCGCACGTAGCCCTCGCCGAACGGCGCGTCGCGCCGGCGCAGGGTCTCCTTGAGACCGTGCTCCCGGACGCTGTGCCCGTACTCCCGGACCGCCGGGGCGCGGTGGGCACGCGCGTCGTTCTCGGCGGCGAGACGCTGGAGCGTCTGTGCGCCCATCAGCTCGAGGGCGAGGTTGGTGATGCGCTTGTTGGCGGAGAGGAGCGCGGGGTCGATCCGCGCGAAGCGATCGGCGAGGCCCTCGACCTCGTCCTCGAGTGCGTCCGCCGGCACGGCCTTCAACACGAGGCCGATCTTCGCGGCGTCGGCGCCGGTGATGGAGTCGCCCGTGAGCTGGAGCCGCTTCGCCCACTGGGGGCCGCAGTGG
>Ga0073934_10008353_pt1 | contig 13847 bp, 14 predicted proteins | sample LarsenN4metaG_FD_76834 | JGI IMG/M metagenome (GOLD analysis project Ga0073934, IMG submission 76834) | Hot spring sediment bacterial and archeal communities from British Columbia, Canada, to study Microbial Dark Matter (Phase II) - Larsen... ...
CGCGGGTTAGGGCGTCTTGCGCGGCGTGGCGTGGGCGGCCGAGCCGGCGGCGCGCTCTTCCGGAGTCAGGGTCTTCCCGCCGCCGCCCCCGAGGGGCGCGAGGGCGCTGTCGAGGCCGAGCACCGCCACCAGGTTCGAGTTCGACGGCACGACGTACTTGGTGTTCTCCGCCAGTGTGTGGTTCAGCACTTCCAGCCGGCGCATCATCTCGGCGCGGTCTTTGAAGTAGGTTTCGGCGGCGGTGGAGACCAGGCGGACGGCTTCGGCCTCGGCGTTGGCGCGGGTAACGCGGGCCTGGGCGTCGCCTTCGGCGCGCAGGATCTCCGACTGCTTGACGCCCTCGGCCTGGAGAATCTGGCTCTGCTTGAAGCCTTCGGCCTCGAGGATGGCGGCGCGCTTGTCGCGCTCGGCCTTCATCTGGCGGGACATCGCCTCGGTGATGTCGTGCGGCGGGTCGATCTTCTGCACTTCGACGCGGGTGACCTTGACGCCCCAGGTGTTGGTGGCCTCGTCGAGGACGTTGCGCAGGTTGGTGTTGATCATGTCGCGGGCGACGAGGGTTTCATCGAGCGAGCGGTCGCCGATCAGGTTGCGCAGGTTGGTCTGCGCCAGGGTGGTGCAGGCGTAACCGAAGTCCTGCACTTCGAACTCCGCCTTCATCGGGTCGGAGACCTTGTAGTAGACCACGGCGTCCACCGTCACGGTGACGTTATCCTTGGTGATGACCTTCTGCGGCTCGACGTTGATAACCCGCTCGCGCATGTCCACCTTGATCAGGTCGTCGATGAAGGGCACCAGAAAGGTCAGCCCCGAGCCCACCATGGTGTGGTACTTGCCCAGGCGCATCACCAGCCCGCGCTGGTACTGGGACACGATGCGCGCCGCCTTGGCCAGGGTCACCAGCCCCAGGACGGCGAAGACCACCAGGACGAAAAAGACGAACACGCTGCCGCCGTTCATGGCTCACCTCACCGTCAACGTCACCCCGGAGACCGACTCCACCGTGACCGTCTCGCCCGGCTCGCGCGCCCCGGGCGCTCCCGACGCCAGCACCGCCCGCCAGATTTCATCGCCCACTTTGATTTGCCCCGCCTGCTGCGCGGTCACCCGCACGGTGACCACGCCCGTGCGCCCGATGACGGCGTCGACGTTGCTCGGCTGCTCCTTCGCCGCCAGCCGCGCCCGCAGCCAGCGGCGGAACAGGAGGAAATAGACCAGGGCTAGGGCGCCGGAGGTGAACAGCCCCACCTGGGTCGAGCCGAGGATCAGGCCCACGGCGCCACCGGCCACCAGGCACCCGCCGATCAGCATCAGGTCGAATCCGGTGGCCGCTCCCAGGAGCATCTCGACGATCATGAGCACGCCGCCGCCGATGATGAGCAGCCAGTTGACCATGTTGCGCATGCGGACTCCCCCCGGGCAGGCTGGCGCGGACTATAGCACAGCGGGCGGGTCGCCGCAATTCTACGGCGAAGGCGGCGTCAGGCGGGGGCGACGGGCGCGGCGAACTCAACCGGGTCGAGGAACTTGATCCACATCCGCCAGCGGCCTTCGTGGCGGCGGTCGCCCACGGCGGAGGTGCGGGCCTTCACTGCGCGCTGGGAGTCCGGCAAGATCACCTGCAAGGTAACGCCCACGTCCACGACCGGGCGGACGTCAATGGTGGCCTCGCCCGCGCCCACCGGCCGCAGCGTCGTCTTCTCCTGGAAGGGGATGTGCACCGCCGACATGCCCCGCACGAAAACCTCTGCGCCCTTCGCCGGGATGGCGAAGTGGCCGCCCCGGGAGGCGCGGGAGACAGGAGCGGCCGGTGCCGACGGGCGCGGAGAAGCGCTGGCGGCCGCGAGCGCGGCCAACGACGGGAGCGGCGGCGACGCGCGCGGCTCGGCCGCGCCGGCCTCGGCCCCTTCCCAGTCGGGCTCCTCCCAATCGTCGGGCGGGAAGTAGATGCCCCAGAAGTTTTCGGCGGACTCGAGCTCGACGCCAAACTCGACCTCGGCCTCGGTCCGGTCCCGCTCGTCCACCCAGACGACCGAGGCCGAGCGGGTCAGCTTGCGGGTGGGGAGGGTGACCTGGAGGCGCATCCCCTTCTCCAGCCACTCCAGTACGCGGATCTTGGCCCCGTGCTTGTTGACCACCTCGGTTTCCCCGGCCGCGGTCACCGTCTGGCCACGGCTGTTGACACCCGAAACGATGAGGGGAATGTTGACGAGGACGCGCGAGGAGCGGCGTTGCTTGTCAGTGGCGCCCAGGGCGAACCCTTTCGTTGGCGTTAAGAGCGGAATCCCAAAGCCCGACGTCTGGCGGGAGTCTAACCAGCCGCGGCCACGGCGTCAAGGGGGTTCAGGCGTGCAGCTCGATGACGTCCTGGTCGTCGAGCACGTGTTCGCGCTCGACCCGTTGGCCGTCGAACCGGGTCCCGCCCCACAGGCGGGCGAACTTGAGATGGGCGGCGATGTCTTTGTGGACGCGGGCGGCGACGTCGCGCACGGTCGCGCCCCGCGGCAGGACGTAAGGCGCGGTCAGGTCGGCTTTCTTCCCGGGCTGCTTGGTGTAGACGCGCACCACGCCGAGCAAATCAAAAAGCGCCCGGCGCAGCGCCTCGAGGTTTTCTCCGGTCGCGGCGGAGACGGCAATCCGCCGCGGGAAACGCTCCCCCGAGAGCTCTTCGAGCACCGCGAAGTTTTCCTGCGCCCCCGGGCGGTCGCATTGGTTGCCGATGAGCAACGCTGGCTTGCGGAAAAAGCCGCGGGGAAGCTCGCCGGTGATTTCGCCCACCCTCAACTTCCCCTGCTCGAGCAGCGCCAGGGTCTCCGTCAACTGGTCGAGCACGCCCGCGTCGCCCAGGTTCACCACCAGCGCCATGGCGTCGGCGTTGCGGATCGTCTGCGGCAGCCACGCCTCGGGGAAGTCGGGGTGGAGCGGCGGCAGGTCCACGAGCTGGATCTGGATGTTCTCGAACGGCATCATCCCCGGCTGCGGCACGCGCGTGGTGAACGGATAGTCGGCCACGAGCGGGGTGGCGTGCGTGAGGCGCGCCACGAGCGCCGACTTGCCCGCGTTCGGCGGCCCCACCAGCGCCACCTGCCCGGCGCCTTCCCGCTCGACTAGGTGCACGGGCGCCGCGTGCTTCGGCCCGCCCTTCTTCTGCTTTTCCCCGCGCAGCTTCGCGAGCCGCCGCCGGATGTCGGCCTGCATCTTTTCCGTCCCCTTGTGCTTGGGGAGGGTCGAGAGCATCTGCTCGAGCGCCGCGACTTTTTCTTCCGAGGTGCGCGCCTGCTTGAAGCGCTCCTCGGCTTCGAGGTATTGGGGGGTGAGGTTCGCGGGCATCGGGAAAATGGTAGGCCGGGGGCGTACGCCCGTCAACCGCCGCCCCCCGGTCTGGGAGTCGTCCCCGGATGCGTTCTGCGTATAGAACGCGTTTGAACGCATGGGAAGGCCATCCCAGGAGCGGGGCAGGAGGCTAGCCAGTGAGTCTACGCAGGAGTTCGTCCTTGGGAATGTTATTCCACAGGCTGACGCGGGTCAGGATGTCGTTCAGCGTGCCCTTGGCCAGCTCCTTGTGAGCGGGGACGGTCAAGTTGTGCTCTCCCACCGTGGTGCGCTTGCGCAGGCGCATGTGGCTGCCGCGTTGACGAATGGTTTCGTCGCCCAGGGAAGAAAGGAACCTGACGAGGTCGGCCCCGCTAATCGGCGGGAGTTTTGGCATGAGCGACGGTCAAGTCAGAAACGACGACAATGTGAGTCGGCTCGGGGGTGTCGCCGAAGTGCGTGGCCACCGCTTCCTGAATGTTGCGGTGCAGCTCGTCGAGGGTGCGCCCCTGTGTAAAGACATCTTCGCCGATGCCCCGCGCGCACCAGTTCTCGCCGTCGAAGTAGGTTTCGACCTTGACCAGCATACTGTCCGGATAGCCCAGTGCCCGCAGCTAGTCAAAATGTTTCCCGCTCGGGGTGCTAGAATGCCTCCCATGCAGGAGCGGGAGTTCTACCTCGAGCGGCAGGAGCAGAAGCCGGCGCAGTTCACCTGCCCGCACTGCCGCGAGTCGGGCGAGTACCAGGTGCGCTGGCTGGTGCGCGAAAAGAAAAAGGAACTGCCCCGCGGCGCCGGCGCCGAAGACCGCCAGCGCTTCGCCAAGGCCCGCTCCTACATGGTGCGGGTGGACGAGCAGGTGGCCTGCCGCAACCTCCGCTGCCGCAAGCGCTTCGATGTCCCCACCCAGCAGTCCGTGGTTCTGCTCGAGTAAGTGGTCAGCGGCCCGCGACCCTTCGGGCTTCGCCCTCAGGGCAAGCCCGCGGCCTGTGCGCCGCGACCGGTTTTTTTCTCTGTCATTCCGAGCGCAGCGAGGAATCTCTTCATTGTGACGCAACAAACACTGTCATTGTAAGCGAAGCGAAGAATCGGTTGGGGAGGCGCTTCCTCATGAAGAGATTCCTCGTCGCCCTTCGGCTCCTCGGAATGACACCCATGGTTGGGAACTTTTGAGGCCGACGCCGCGATGAAGCCAATGGAAGTCGGCAGGGAGACCGGCCTTTGAGCCTCCGGTCGGATGAAGCACTGATGCTGGCGTTCAAAGACGGGGAAGCGCCCGCCTTCGCGGAGCTCTTCGCCCGCTACAAAAACCCGATTTACGGCTACGTGCGGCGCCGGGTGGGCGACCCGGGACGCGCCGAGGAGATCACGCAAGACGTCTTCCTCGCCCTCGTCCAGCACCGCAACGGCTACGAGGTGACCGCCAGCTTCAAGACTTATCTCTACCGCATCGCCATGAACCGCATCGTCAGCGAGCACCGCCGGAAAAAAGAAGACGAGCCGCCGGCCGCGGACCCCGCCGCCCCGGGGGGCGACCCGGCCGTCGTCCAGCAGGTGCGCGAAGCTCTCGCCCAGCTCGAGCCCGAGCAGCGCGAGATCGTCCTGCTGCGCGAGTACCAGGGCTTGAGCTACCAGGAGATCGCCGAGGTGCTGAAGGTGCCGGTGGGCACGGTGCGCTCGCGATTGTTCCGCGCCAAGATGGCGCTGCGCGATTTCTTGGCGCCGAGTGGGAGTGAGAGGGCAGGACAATGAGCAAGCACGTGGTCGAACCCGAAGAGTTGCAGGCCTACCTCGACCGGGAGCTGGACGCCCGGCGGCAGGCCGAAGTCGAGCGGCACCTCGGCGACTGCCGCGAGTGTCAACTGGTACTGGCCGATTTGAAGCGCGTCTCCGAGGCTTTGCAGCGATGGCAGGTCGAGCCCGCCCCGGCTTCTCTCCGGCCGCCTGCGGTGGAAGAGGCCGAGCCGCAACGGCGGTTCTCCTGGCGACGCTTGAGCTGGGCGTTGGCCGGCACCGCGGTGGTGGCAGTTGTGGTCGGTTCCCTCGCCATCCCCAACCTGCTGAAGTCGCGCATGGCAACCAAACCCGCTCCCGAAACCGCGCGACAGCAGCCCGCTGAGCCGCCTGCGGACAGGAAGTTGGACTACTTGATTACACCGCCTCCGCCGCCGGCCTCCGCGCCGGCGCGCGCGCCGGCCGAGCGCGACCGCCGCGGCGACTTGCAAGCGCGACAAGCAGAAGAAAAGTATGCGGCCGGAAAAGAAGGTAGCGGCGAAGCCGGCGGTGTGCTGGGCGGGGCGCCCGGGTTCAAGGCCGAAGGCCGCGTAGCCGACGAGGCCGCGCCGCTCGGCGCGGCGGGGAACCGCGCTATGGTCGCCAAGTCGGCCGTCGCCCCGCGGATGATTGCCTACTGGGTGACGATGACCGTCGAAGTGAAAGAATTCGCCCCGGCCAAGGGCAAGCTGCTGAAGGCGGTTGCCGACGCCGGCGGCTACGTGGCGCAGGCGAGCGCCGCCGAAACCCCCAACCAGCCGCAGCGCGCCGACCTCACCGTGCGCGTGCCCGTGGAAAAGTTGCAGTCCGTGCTTGAGCAAATCCGCGGGCTGGGGCGCGTGGTGAACGAGCAGCTGTCGAGCGAAGAAGTCACCGCCCAGGTCGTGGACCTGGAAGCGCGGCTGCGCAACTCCCGCGCCACCGAAGAGCGGCTGATCCGCGTCCTCCAGGAACGCACCGGGAAAGTGGGCGACATCCTCCAGGTCGAGCGCGAAATCGCCCGCACCCGGGAAGAAATCGAGCGGATGGAAGCGCAGCGGAAGAACCTGCTGGCGCGCGTCGAGCTGGCTACGGTCAGCGTAACGCTGGTCGAGGAGTTCCAGGCCGAGCTCGCCCCCGCGCCCGTCGGCACCGCCACGCGCCTGCGCAACGCTTTCGTCGAGGGCTACGAAAACTTCGTCGGGCTGCTCCTCGGCTTCGTCTTCTTCTTCGCCCGCAACGGCCTGGTGCTGGCCTTCTGGGTTTTCCTCTTCTGGCTCGGCTGGCGGATTATCCGCCGGCCGCTCTGGCGCCTGGTCAGCAGCCGCAGCTAACGCCGTTCTCTGCGCCCTCTGCGGTGAAAAAGCAGATCCCTCGCCCCCAGGGGAATCAAGGGCTCGGGATGACAAGAGGCTTTGGTGGGGCAGACACTCTTGTCTGCCCATTCCGCGTCTCTGGCGGCGCCGCGTGCGTAATCGAAAGCGGTGGGGTATCATAGAACTCGATGACCGCGCCGGGGGCCAGCCCGAAAACTCTCTACCGCGTGCGCCCGCGGGGCTTCTGCGCCGGCGTGGTGCGCGCCATCGAGATTGTCGACCTGGCGCTCCAGGCCTACGAGGCGCCCATTTACGTCCTGCATGAAATCGTCCACAACCGCTACGTGGTCGAAGAGTTGGCGGCCAAGGGCGCGGTGTTTGTGAATTCGCTCGAAGAAGTTCCGGTGGGCGCGCGGCTGATTTTCAGCGCCCACGGGGTTTCGCCGGCGGTGCGGGAGCTGGCCGCCAGCCGCCGGCTGCGCGTGATTGACGCCACCTGCCCGCTCGTCACCAAGGTCCACCTCGAGGCGGTCAAGTTCGCCCGCGAGGGCTGCACCATTCTCTTGATCGGCGACCGCGAGCACGACGAAGTGGAAGGCACCTCGGGCGAAGCCTCCGCGGCCACGCTGGTGGTCTCGAGCGTCGCCGAGGCCGACGCCGTCCGCGTCCCCGACCCGCGCCGCGTCGTCTATTTGACCCAGACGACTTTGAGCCAGTACGACACCGCGGAAATCATCGCCCGGCTGCGCCAGCGTTTCCCCGGCATCAAAGGTCCGCCGGCCGACGACATCTGTTACGCCACCCAGAACCGCCAGCAGGCGGTCGAGACCGTGGCGCGGCGCGCCGGCCTGGTGCTTGTGGTGGGCTCGAAGAACAGCGCCAACTCCAACCGTCTGGTCGAAGTGGCCGAGCGCGCCGGCGCCCGCGCCTACTTGATTGAAGACGAGCACGACATCCGGCCGGCCTGGCTGGAAGGCGTTGCGGGTGTCGCCTTGACCGCGGGCGCCTCCGCGCCGGAGGTGCTGGTCGAGCGCGTCAGCGCGCGCTTGCAGGAGCTGGGCTTCTCCCGCGTCGAAGAAGTCGAAGTCATCCCCGAAGACGTCCGCTTCACGCTCCCCGCCGAGCTCGCCCCCTTCACCGCCACCCGCTGACGCTCTTGGCTGTCATCCCGAGCGAGCCGCTAGGCGAGTCGAGGGATCTCTTGTCTACCCGCCTCCTGGGCCCAGGGAAGAGATTCCTCGCCGCCAAGGCAATCAAGGGCTCGGAATGACAAACGTAAGACACGGCCGTCCGCTGACGCTCTTTGTCGTCATCCCGAGCGCAGCGAGGAACTTGCCTGTATCTTTCTTGCTTTAGTGGGACAGACATTCCTGTCTGTCCAGTCACCAGTTACCAGTCACCGCTTCACACTACTGCGGCTTCCAGCGAAAGGATGGGTGGCAGGTTCGCCTCGAGCAGCGCCCAGGAGTCGCCCGCGTCGCGCGAATAGAAAATCGCGCCGCCGGTCGTTCCCACGTAGATGCCGGCGTCTTCGCAGCCGTCGGCGCAGGCGGCGTGGCGCATCACCGCCACGTGAGCGTTCTTTTGCGGCAGTCCGCGCGTCAGCCGCTGCCAGCTCCGGCCGCCGTTCTTCGACCGCCACACGCCCAGCCGCCCGTCCGGCGTCACGCGGTTCTGGTCGGCCACTTCCGGCACCACGTAAATCGTCCCCGACTCCTGCGGGTGGGCGACAATCGGGAAGCCGAAGCGCGACGGCAACCCTTCGGCGATGTCCGTCCAGGTGGCGGCGGCGTCCTCCGAGCGGTACTGCCCGAAGTGGTTCTGCTGATAGATCACATTCGGCTTCTTCGGGTCGAACGCCATCCGGTGCACGCACTGGCCGACTTCGGGAAAATTTATCTGCGGGTAGTCGATGCGCGTGCCTTTGTTCATCGGCCGCCACGAGCGCCCGTCATCGTCCGAGCGGAAGCAGCCCGCCACCGAGATGGCGACGTAGAGGCGCTTCTCGTTCCACGGGTCGGGAAGAATCGTATGCACCATCAGCCCGCCGCCGCCCGGCTGCCACTTGTCGCGGCTCGAGTGTTCGGTGAGCGAGCGGACTTCCTGCCAACTCTTCCCGCCGTCGTCCGTGCGGAAGAGCGCTCCGGGGTCGACCCCGCACCAGAGCGTGTCGGGGCGAGCCGCGCGGTCGGGGGCGACGTGCCAGATGCGGTTGAGCTTCAGCCCGCGGTCTTCGGCGAACCCGAGCCCCGTGCTCGCCTTCTGCCAGCTCTTGCCGTTGTCCGCGCTCACCTGGAGGTCGTTGCCCCACCAGGTGACGTTGATGGCGGCCCAGAGCTTGCTCGAGCGCGGGTCGCGCAGCAAATGGTTCACCTCCCACCCGGCGAAGTGCGGCCCCTCCGCCCGCCAGCTCTTTCGCTTCAGGTCGCTCCGGAAAATGAACCCGCCCTTGCGGGTTCCGACATAGAGACGCACTTCCCCGGCGCGTGTGGACTTCCTCCTGGCGGGCATGCTCCCCTCCTAGCGTATGGCGCGGACAAACGGAGATTCTCGCCGAGGCGGCCCGGCGGTGGCAAGAGCCAACTAGGCCGGGGAATGATTTACACCGGCGGCGGCTTGCGGTAAGCTGGCGCGACCTCAACACAACCGTGAGCCCGGAGACCATCGGCAACTACCGCCTGGAAGCCCCGCTGGGCGAGAGCGGCCAGGGCGTGGTCTATCGCGCCGTGGCCGCCGACACGGGCCGCGTGGCGGCGCTCAAGCTCGTCCCGCCCGACAAGTTCCCCGACGCCGCCGCCCGCAAGAAGTTCTTGGAAGACGCCCGCGCCGCCCAGTGCCTCTCCCACCCGCACTTGCGCCAAATCCACGAAGTGGGCGAGAGCGGCGACCGGGTGTATCTCGTGATGGAATACCTCGAAGGCGCGACGCTCAAGAGCCTGCTCGTCAGCGGCCGCGTGGAGGCCGAGACCGCGCTCGAATGGGCCGCCGAAGTGGCCGACGCCCTCGCCGCTCTCCACGCCGCCGGGCTCGTCCACGGCGACCTGCGCCCCTCGCGCGTCTTCGTCACCAGCCAGGGCACGGTCAAGCTCTTGGAGGCGGCGCTGTGGCGGCTGGGCGTGCCGAGCGGCGTTGACCTGACGCGCGACCCCAAGCTCGACCCGGCCCGCGCCGCCGCCCTGGCCCCCGAGCAGCTTCGCGGCCGCGAGCCCGGCCCGCAAAGCGACATCCACGGCCTCGGCGTCTTGCTCGCGGAGATGCTGACGGGCCGCGCGCCCTTCCTCGGCCGCAACGTCCAGCAGACCGTCCACTGGGTGCTGAACCGCGCGCCGGATCCCGTCGGCCCGCCGGCTGGACTCGACGCGGTGCTCGCCCGCGCCTTGGCCAAAGATCCGAAAGCGCGCTTCGCCGGCGCTGCGGATTTCGCCGCCGCGCTGCGCGCCGTGGCCGCCGGAGAAGAGATTCCCGCTGAAGTCGCGCAGGCGGCGGGGCCCGCCGTGGTGGTGCGCTGGACCTCCTCGCTCTGGTGGGGCATCGGCGTGCTGGTGGCGCTGGCCGTGGCCTGGTTCACCTATCTAGCTTTGACCCGACGGTGATGATGAAAACCGACGAAGGCTTGAACAAGGGACTGGCCACGCGCATCCTGCTCGGCCTGGCGCTGGGCGGAGCGGGCGGCGTGGTCGTGCACGCGCTCTGGGGCGGCTCGGCGCGGCTGGTTTGGGTGGTCGAGAAGATCACCCAGCCGGCCGGGCAGATGTGGCTGCGGGCGCTCATCATGATCGTCGTGCCGTTGGTCTTCACTTCGCTCACGCTCGGCGTGGCGGGCCTGGGCGACATCCGCAAGGTGGGACGGATCGGCTTGAAGACGGTGGTTTTTTTCCTGGTGGTGACGGCCTGCGCCACCGCCATCGGCCTGGTGCTGGTCAACCTGGTGCAGCCGGGCGCGGGCCTGCCGACGGAGACGCGGGAAGAGCTGCTCGGGCGCTTCAGCGGCCAGGCGGCGAAGATAAAGGAAGCCGCCGGCCCGGTGAGCTTCGGCGTGGAGCTGCTCGTCAACGTCGTGCCGCGCAACCCGGTGGCCGCCGCCGCCCAGGGCGACATGCTGGCGCTGATCTTTTTCTCGCTGCTCTTCGGAGCGGCGCTGGGCCTGCTGCCGGCCGAGCGCGCCCGGCCGCTCCTCGGGGTGCTGGAGGCGGTGGGCGACATCGTGGTGGTCATCATCGGCTGGGTGATGAAGCTCGCCCCTTACGGCGTCTTCGCGCTGCTGTTCAGCGTCACCGCGCTCTTCGGCTACGACATCCTGCGCAAGCTCCTCTGGTATGTGCTGACGGTGCTGGCGGGGCTGGCCATTCACTTTTTCGGGGTCTACTCGCTGCTGGTGCGGTGGCTGGGGAAGATGAACCCGGTCGAGTTCTTCGGGCGCATCAAGACCATCGTGGTGACCGCGTTCTCGACCAGCTCCTCGAACGCCACCCTCCCCACCACCATGCAGGTCACCGAGCGCAATCTGGGGGTGCCGCGCGAGGTGGCCGGCTTCGTGCTCCCGCTCGGGGCCACCATGAACATGCACGGCACCGCTCTCTTCGAAGGGGTGACGGTGCTCTTCATCGCCCAGGTCTTTGGCGTCCACTTGAGCCTGGGCACGCAGCTCATCGTGGTGGTGATGTCGGTCATCACCGCCGTTGGCGCCGCCGGAGTGCCGAGCGGCGCCATCCCGCTGTTGATGGTGGTGCTCCAGGTGGTGGGCCTGCCGCCCGAGGCCATCGCCCTGGTGCTCGGCGTCGACCGCATCCTCGACATGTGCCGCACCACGCTCAACGTCACCGGGGACGTGGTCACCGCTCTCTACATCACCCACTCCGAAGGCTACAAGTTGAAGCCGGAAGTCTAAGGCTCGACTCGCCCCCTCCAGGCCTGGTCAGGTCGTTTCCGCAAACCGCAAGGGGCTGAAGGGCTCGAGCGCCAGTCGCGGCTGGCGACCGAGGATCGCGTCGGCCATCAGCTCGGCGGTGAGCGGCGCGAGCAGGATGCCGTTGCGGAAGTGGCCGGTAGCGACGAAGTAATTCTTGATGTCGGTGGCGCCGAGGATGGGCAAGTGGTCGGGCGTATCGGGCCGCAAGCCCGCCCAAGCCTCGACGAAGGGCAGCGCGCCCGCGCCGGGAGCGATCTCGACTGCGGCGCGGAGCAGGCCGCGGAGTCCGGCGGGGGTGACGCTCTTGTCGTAGCCGGCGTCTTCCATTGTGCTCCCGACGAGCAGCCGACCGCTGGCGCGGGGCACGAGGTAGCCCCGCGGCGAGCGCACCACGTGGCGCAGGAAGTCGCCCGGAGCCGTGAGCGCCAGCATCTGCCCGCGCACCGGGCGCACGGGCGCGTAGCGGCGTCCGAGCGGCGGCACCGTCCCCGCCCAGCAGCCGAGCGCGTTCACCACCGCGCCGGCTTCGAGCTTCTCGCCCGCCACCGTGCGCACGCCGCGCATCTGCCCTGATTCAATCCACCACTCGGCCGCCGGCGCGCCCGCGCGGAACTCGACCCCGGCGCCTACGGCGGCGACCAGTAACGCCTGCAACAGCCGGCGGTTGTCCACCTGGCGGTCTCCGGGCAGATAGCGCGCCGCCACCAGCCGCGGGCTCAAGGCCGGCTCGCGTTGCTGCGCCTCTTCCGGCGCGAGCGCCTCGCCCGGCAGGGCGGCGAGTGGCGCAGCTTCTTCGGCGCTGAAGGCGACGACGAGCGTGCCTTCGCTCCGGTAGCCGAGCGGCTCCTTGATCCGGCCTTCGAGCTTCTCGATCCAGGATGGGTAGAGCGCCGCGCTCGCCGCCGCGAGCTCGGTCTCGGCCGGGGCTTGCGCGTGCTCGGAGGTCGGCGCCAGCATCCCCGCCGCCGCCCAGGAGGCTTCCTCCCCGGACTGGCCGCGGTCGAGGACGAGCACGGGGAGTTTTTCTTCCGCCAGGCGCAGCGCGAGCGCGCAGCCGATGATGCCGGCACCGGCGATGAGGATGTCGGGCTTGGGCATGGCTGCCAGCCAGGATAGCAGATGGGGAGCCGGAGCGTTTCGTCGGCATCGTCAATTCCCGTATCGGGAGCCACTCCTATTCTGAAACAAGAATGACTGCACTATTGCCTGCAATTTTGCCTTTTTGGCCCCGATTGGAGTAGGATTCTGCCCCTAGGGGTCGTTTCCATTATGGAACCGTGCTTGCAAAGAGAGCCTGCCAAGACGCTTGCCACGGGGTTGGTGGGGCGGCGGCCCGGCCAGGGCAGCCGCCGCGACTCATGCGAAGGGACAAGGCGATGGCTGTGAGCGAAGACGGCCGGGCGGGCGGCCAGGGCTGGGTGGTGCTGGTAGCCGACGACGAGCCAGCGGTGTGCGGCTTGTGCCGCGAAGTGGCCGAGTCGCTCGGCCTGTCGGTGCTGGAAGCGCCCTCGACCGAGGAGGCGCTCGACAAGCTCGACCGCGAGCGGGTGGACCTGGTGCTGGCCGACCTGCGCATGCCCTCGGCCGGCGGCATGGCCCTGCTCGAGCGGGTGAAGCAGGCGCACCCGCAGGTGGAAGTGATCCTGATGACCGGCTACGGCTCGGTCGAAACCGCGGTCGAGGCCATCAAGCGCGGCGCCCGCGACTACCTGGCCAAGCCTTTTCACGTCGACGACCTCAAAGCCAAGCTCCAGCACGCGCTCAAGGAGCTTGAGCTCACCGCGGAGAACCGCATCCTGCGCGAACAGGCCCGCGGCCAGCCGGGCTTCGGCGGCCTGATCGGCACCTCGCCCAAGATGCAGCGCATCTATAAGCTCATCCTCAAAGTGAGCCAGAGCCGCCACCCCGTGTTGATCCTGGGCGAGAGCGGGACGGGGAAGGAGTTGGTGGCGCGCTCCATCCACTTCCTCGGGCCGCTGCGGGAGAAGCCTTTCGTTCCGGTCGATTGTGCCGGGCTGGTGCCGACGCTCATCGAGTCGGAGCTTTTCGGCTACGTCAAGGGCGCCTTCACCGGAGCGCTGCGGACCAAGACCGGGCTGATGGAGATGGCCCACGGCGGCACGCTCTTTCTCGACGAAATCGCCGAGCTGCCCCCCGACCTGCAAGGGAAGCTCCTGCGCGCCTTGCAGGAGAAGGAGATCAAGCCGGTGGGTGGCACCGAGCGCATCACCGTGGACGTCCGCGTCGTCGCCGCCACCAACCGCGACCTCGACCCCGCCATGCGCGAGGGGCGCTTCCGCAAGGACCTCTACTACCGCCTGAACGTGGTCACTCTGAAGCTGCCGCCGCTGCGCGAGCGCAAGAGCGACATCCCGCTGCTGGTGCACCATTTTCTCGAGCGCTTCAGCGACCCCGCCCGGCCCGTGCGCGGCGTGTCGGAAGAAGCCATGGCGCGGCTGATGAGCTACGACTGGCCGGGTAACGTGCGCGAGCTTGAGAACGTCATCGAGCGCGCCCTGGCCCTGGGCGCCGGCTCGGTGGTGCACACCGTGGACCTGCC
>Ga0073934_10008356_pt1 | contig 13845 bp, 5 predicted proteins | sample LarsenN4metaG_FD_76834 | JGI IMG/M metagenome (GOLD analysis project Ga0073934, IMG submission 76834) | Hot spring sediment bacterial and archeal communities from British Columbia, Canada, to study Microbial Dark Matter (Phase II) - Larsen... ...
CCGGTTCGGCCGGTACTGCAGCCGCTCCGCCGCTTCCAGCACGAGCCGGCGAGTTTCCCGGCGCACGCCGTAGCTTCCGGAAAGAGCTCGTGAGACCGTGCTCACGTTGATGCCGCACTCTCGTGCGATGTCCTTAATCGTTACTTCCATCGCAAACGCTTTCGATCATGCATCGGTCGAATCGGCTTGTCAATATCATTTTCTCCCCTTGACATCACGTTCGTAAAGCGTCAAAATGTTGCAAACGTTTGCGAAGGAAGTCTTCCATGCAGAGACTGTGTGTTTCCCTCGTCTGCCTGCTGCTTGCAGCCGCTTCATATGCCCAGGAAAGCCGCGGCACCGTAACCGGCCGTGTCTCGGACCCCTCGGGCGCCGCAGTTCCTCAGGCTAATATCCAACTGATCAACAATGCCACGTCTGTGGCGATTGCCGCAAAGTCAAATGAAAACGGCAACTACAGCATTCCCTTCGTCATCCCTGGCGCCTACCGCCTGGTGGTCGAAGCGAACGGCTTCCGCAAATATGAGCGGCTGGACATCCCGGTCCGCGTCAACGACATACTCACGCTGGATGTGGAACTCTCGGTAGGCGACGTGAACCAAAGCGTGCAAGTCGTGGCCGAAGTGCCGCTGCTCGAAGCCGGCAACGCGTCAGTTGGCCAGGTGATCGACCAGCGCCGCGTTCAGGAACTTCCCGTTCAGGCAGGCAACGCCTTTGAACTGCTGCTATTGACTCCCGGCACCATCAACTCAACCAACACGCGGCTGCGCAAGGCCTCCGCCACAAACGCAACCTCACAGGTGATCACCGCCGGCGCACCGCAGTACTCAAACGAGTTCACGATCGATGGCATCCCGAACACCTTCGCGAATGGGAATCAGCCGCGTGTCGCGTTCGCGCCGCCGCAGTCCGCGGTCAGCGAGTTCAAGGTCGCGACAACCGGCTATGAAACCTACCTTGGCCGCACGATGGGCTCCGTTATCAACGTCAACACCGTCAGCGGAACGAACGAGTATCATGGCGAACTTCACCATTGGTTTGCCAACAGCGCTCTGGATGCGCCCAACTTCTTCCAGAACCGCGCCGGGCAGAAGAAGCAGGTGTATCAGGACAACCGCTTCGGCGGCTCGATTGGCGGACCCGCTTCCATTCCCAGGCTCTACGACGGCAAGGGTAAGACGTTTTTCTTCTATACGTATGAAAAGAACATCTGGCGCGTCCCCCGCACTGCCATCGGCAGCATTCCTACCACGGCGATGCGGACTGGCGACCTTTCTTCGCTGCTCGCGATCGGCGCCACCTACCAGGTTTACGATCCAACGACGACACGCGAGATTTCGCCAGGGCGCTTCCAGCGGCAGCCGCTAGCCGGAAACCTCATACCCGCCAGCCGCCTCAACTCTATCTCGCAGAACATCGCCCGGTACTGGCCGCAGCCCAACCAGGCGGGCACTCGCGAAGCCCGCAACAACTTCTCGGCCGGCGTCCAGGACCGTGACTCTTACTACGTCCACCTGGCTCGTGTCGATCACACCTTCAGCGACAAGCACCGCATGTTCGCGCGTGTCCATTACGATTGGTGGAGCGAAGATAAACAGCAGTTCTACGGCAACGAAACGACCGGCGTCTACCTGAACCGCATCAACCGTGGCGTTGCGCTCGACGATGTCTACGTCCTTACGCCTTCCACTGTGCTCAACTTCCGTTATGGACTGACAAATCAGGAATTCCCAGAGCGTCGGAGAAGCGCCGGCTTCGACCTGGCTTCGCTTGGCTTTGCTCCTGCCTACCTGCGGCAGTTGAACCCGCGCGCCTCCGCGTTCCCCTTTATCGGATTTGGAGCCGTTCCATCAGGCAGCTCGCTCAGCGGATTCACTACCAATGGTTCGGCCAACATGAACGGCACCTATTCGGGATTCAGCCCGTGGGAAGCTGGAGACGGAACAAACACCTCCATCATTCACACCTTCATCGGCTCAGTGAGCACGCTGAAAGGGAACCACAGCCTGCGGTATGGCGCCGATGTCCGGTTGTACCGCGCCTTCTCCGACCGTTTCGGCTTCGACATAGCGCCGGCCTTAACTTTCTCCACCGAGTTTACGCGCCAGTTCTCGGATGGTCCCAGCGCGCCCGCCGGGCAGGAACTCGCGGCCTTCCTTCTCGGGATCCCTGACGGAGAACAGCGCCAGAGCGCCAGCTATGCCACGCAGGAGAAGTTCTTCGGCTTCTTCATCAACGACGATTGGAAGATTTCGCGCAAACTGACGTTAAATCTCGGGATCCGCTACGAATACGAGAGTCCGATTACGGAGCGCTTCGACCGCGCCATCTCCGGATTTGACGCGACCGCCGCAAATCCGATCCAGGCTGCCGCGCAAGCGGCCTATGCCCGCAACCCGATCGCCGAGATCCCGGCAGCGAACTTCCGCGTGCTCGGCGGCGTGCGCTATGTTTCCCGCGACGGCCGCGGCCGCAGCCTGTGGAGCGGTGAGAAGAACAACTTCCTGCCGCGTTTCGGATTCGCCTATCAACTGACGCAGAAGACCGTAATCCGGGGCGGAGTGGGAATCTTCCTCGATACTATCGGCGTCAACCGCAGCTTGCCTTACCAGAACGGCTTCACGCAGGTCACCCCGGTGCTGACCTCGCTCGATAACGGTCTAACCTATAATGCGACGTTCGCCAACCCGATTCCCGGGGGAATCATCCCGGCTACCAACACGCCCGCCGAATTGACCACGGATCTTGGCCGCAACATCACTTTCTATCCGTCGAATCGCGTTGTTCCCTACGCTTCCCGCTGGAGCCTGAATGTGCAGCGGCAACTGCCCTCCGGATTCCTGCTTGACGTAGGCTATATCGGTAATCGCGGAACGCGCCTGAACATCGAGCGCGAAACCAACGCTACGCCGGGCAACTATCTCAGTACTTCTCCCGAACGCGACCAGGCGCAGATTTCCTACCTCGGCCAGCAGATCGCCAACCCGTTCTTCGGACTGGACCGCGTCTACACCCGCACAATGAGCCGCGCCAACCTGCTGCGGCCCTATCCGCAGTTCAATAGCGTCACAGCCATTGATCCAGTCGGTTACTCGTGGTGGCATGCGATGACGGTGCGTTCCGAAAGACGCTTCGCCACTGGCTTTAGCTTCCAGTTCGGCTATACATGGTCGAAGCTGATGGAAGCCACTCAGTTCCTCAATAGTTTCCAGACGCAGCCCTACGAAGTAATCGGTGTCTTTGACCGGCCGCATCGTGTTACGTTCAGCGGCGTCTGGGAGATGCCATTCGGCCGTGGCCGTCAGTGGGCCTCCGGGCTTCCGAAGTGGGCCGACCTGTTCGTCGGCGGCTGGCAACTGAACGGCGTCGGCCAGGCTCAGTCCGGGTCCGCTCTGGATTTCGGCAACTACATACTGCGCGCTGATGTGAATAGCATCCCGTTATCGGGTGATGCGCGCTCGGTGGACCGGTGGTTCAATGTGGATGCGTTCGAACGCGCCGCGGCGCGCCAGTTGGGCTCGAACGTTCGCACCTTGCCGCTTCGCTTCAGTGGCGTGCGGGGCCCCGGCCAATGGAAGGTTGATCTCTCCGCCATCAAGTACATCAGCTTCACGGAAAAGGTGAAACTGCAGGTCCGCGCCGAAGCCTACAATGCGATGAATCACGCCAACTTCGCTAACCCGGCCACGAACAATGTCACCGCTACGGGCTTCGGCCAGATCACCGCTGTCGATCCTGCCCGTCAATTCCAGATTGCCCTGAAACTCACCTTCTGACTCAGTTCAGCTTCATAACCACCCGGAACGTCCGGCCACGAGCGTTCCGGGTTTCAACCTTGAGAACAACCTCGGTTTCCAACAGTTCCACCTGAATCGATTCGTCTTTCTCGACCACTTCCGCCGCTCCGCGCCGAACCGAGATCCTCAGACCTGCCGTGTTGGCCTGCGTCGGATCGGCCACGCCAACGTGTAACATACCTTCGGATTCTAAGGCGATCACCGAGGCGGTTCCATCCGCTGAAATTCCAACTTCCCGGTTCTCGCCGCCGCTCCAGAAGTTCGCCGCCCGGATTCCCAACGTTTCCTCGGTCACAGCGTGCACAACAGTGCTGTTCTCCACGATGCGGAATTGCGGAGCCTCGGCGTAGCTGCGTGTCTGTTCCGCAGTTCGCGCCGGAAGCAATGCGTACGCATAAGACGCCTCGCCGGGTTGCACACCGTGATCGAACCAGATGGTCTGGAACCGCCGGGTTAGCGAGGTGCTCGACCCGCCGCTGTTCAGTAACGACCAGGAGCCTGTGCGATCCTCCCGCACCGTCTGCCAGTCTCGTTGATTCGGAAAGAAATAGCCCGTCTCTGTTCCCGCCAAATGTGCCCAGGCGCCATCTTCGGCCCGCGTGAACTCGGGTGTGCCGCGAATCAGCCGGTTCTCTACGATAGTTTCCACCGTTCTGGCAGTGTTCGTAGATCGAATCCCTGAACCCAGCGCGACTACCTCATCGTCAAACAGGAACCACGATTTGTTCGCTTCCAACTCGCGCCCGTCCGGACGCAGACGCATCATCGCCGCCGTGTATCCGTACAGTGTTGCGCCACCCGCAATATTGCTGCCCCCAACCTGGCTCTGCCGCGCTGTGGAACCCGCAATGACTGTCGTCCCGGGCAGTCGCTGCGGATCCACCGTCGGCCAGAAGCTGTCGGAAAAGTGCGTCAACTCGTGGTTGTACAGGTACGTCATTCCATCCGAGGTGTGCCAGCCGCGCAGGTTCTCGCCGTTGATGCTCTCGAAGTTGTACACGCGGCTCGAATGCATCGCGATTCCCAGTCCCCAATCGGGGCGCAGGTGCGCCACGCGGTCCATCCCTGCGAACATCCACGATCCAAGTAGTTCTCCGCGCCGTGCCACTGCTTCGTCATCGAGCAGCCGCCGGATCGCCATGATCTGGCCGATGGAACGGCTGGTCGCCCAGTCACGCGAAGTATCGGACAAGTACCATTCCCGCAACATCGCTTTCAGGCGCGGCTTAATCTCGGCCGGCGCGAACTGCGACATGCGCAAGATTGCCGCTGCGGTAGTATGCCCAACCGCGTGGTCAGGCGAGCCCGAACGGGAGATCTCCCGCCCGCGCTGCATGTCCATCATCGCTCCGCGGTAAATCACCGGTTCGAAGCTCTCGAAGACCCAGCGCCACACGTTCTCGCGCGATGGATCAGTGACATCCCACGGCGATCCCGCCAGCATGTAAAGCACATCCGCCAGGTCGTTCATCAGCGATGTCCCATAACCGCCCGTGTAGGGATGCCGCGAATGTTGGATGAAACTCCCGTCTTCATAAAAGCCATCGCCGCTAACGACATAAGCAAACACGGGAATTAGCGCATCGCTTGCAAGCTTCATCTTTGCGCCGTCGCGGACCGCTATTGCACGCAGAATCGCGCCCTTACACTTCCACACACGGTTAGCGCCCGTGGAGACAGTGCTCGTGATCATGATCCGCGGATCGCTTACAAAACGGTCGATTGCCGCGGCGTGCTTGGCGACTTCGTCTGGGGTAAGTTGATCGTAAAGCAGCGTCAGCAGGTTGCCCACTTCGATCGGCGATCCGATCTCCCAGTCCCACCAGTTGTCGTACTTCGTCGTCACCCGCGCGTTGTAGCGGTTTGCTTCCATCCAGTCCATGCCGCCCCGAATGGCAGCCAGCAACTCGCCGTTGCCGTGGTAACTCTGCCCCGGAGTCGCCCACGCCAACGCCATATCGCGTAAGCGCCGCCAGTTGCTTGTCAGGTGGCCGGAATCGGTCGTGCTCGCCAGATCCGTCCACAAGGTTGTGCGGCCCGGAGTCTTGACCATATTGTTCCAGTTCGACCGCGCCGTCGACTCGATCGCGCTCAAACGCGCCCGCACCTGCGGCAAGCTCGCGTCGAAATCGCCGCCCGTCAACGTATCGCGCCAGCGCTCCCGCATCCGGTCGAATTCGTCAGCACAAAGAACCGGGCAAGACAGCACCAGCAGCACAGTGGGCAGTCGCAGCATGTCGTAACCATGATATTCCGACAGAGTTGTCCGGTTGAACCGGGCAGCGCCCGCAACGGCGCGTCAGTCCTGTTGGCGGCTGCTCGAAACAGTGCCGGCGACGGCGGGGAAGCAAATCCTGTGGCCGCGCAATTTCCACCGGTGGCCCGGACGGTTGCCTTGGAACGCACGAATCCGCGCCGCCGGCAGTGTTCAGGATGTCGTTGGTCCGCGTTAGCATCAGGCAAGCACAGCAACGTCGCGCGCTACAATGGTGTCGCGCATGGACCGGATCGGCCGATACGAGATCGTGGGCGAACTCGGCCGCGGGGCCATGGGAATTGTTTACCGCGCTCTCGATCCTGCCATCGGGCGGACAGTCGCCGTCAAGACAATTCACCTGCACGCCGTTGGGGACGAAAGCGAACGCGCGCGGCAGCGCGAGCGCTTGCGCCGCGAAGCCCAATCGGCCGGAGTCTTATCCCATCCCGGCATTGTCACCATCTACGACATCGTTGAGGAACAAGACACCGCCTACATCTTCATGGAATTCGTCGATGGCGTAACGCTCGAAAAGCGCGTTACACAGGGACCGCTGCTCCAGCGTGAAGCCATCCTCGACATCCTCAAACAAACCGCCGAGGCCCTTGACTACGCGCACTCAAAGTGCGTCGTGCATCGCGACATCAAGCCCGCCAACTTAATGTTGCGCGTCGACGGACAGGTGAAGATCACCGACTTTGGCGTAGCACGGCTGACCACGAACAACATGACGCAGGCGGGAGCCATTCTCGGCACGCCTAACTACATGTCTCCCGAGCAGCTACAGGGCCGTGTTGTCAACGGAACCGCGGACCAGTATTCCCTCGCCGTGATTGCGTATGAACTCCTCGCGGGGGAGCGGCCTTACCATGCCGAATCGCTTCCGACGCTGATCTTTCGCATCTTGAGCGAGCAGCCTCCCGATCCACGCCGGCTGAATCCATCTTTGCCTAACGGCCTCACGCCGTTACTGGAGCGGGCGCTTTCCAAAGCGCCGGAGCAGCGTTTCGCGAACTGCCTGCGCTTTATCGAGGCGCTCGAGACATGCCTCGCGACGACATCATGGCAGCCTCTGCCGCGCGGTGCTGCCGACTCGCTGCCCACTGTGGCAGGAGCCTCTGTCGCCCCTCCACCCCAGCCAACACCCGCCGCGGCCACCAAGCGTCGCATTCCCGTGTTGAGCACCGCGGTGCTGATCGGCCTGCTGGTTTTCGGCGCGGGTTTCGGTTGGTTCTTTGTCAAACCGTACTTGCCGGAGATCAGGGCGGCGCTCTTCGGAACGCCAGTGAACCAGCCTGCGCAGACGAATCCGCAACCTCCCGCCCCTGCGCCCCAGACCGAGGCCCAGCCGCCCTCCCAGCCTGCGGCCGATCCGGGCGAGGCGCCGGAACCACCGCAATCCATTGCGGCCGAAACTCCGGCCAAGGCAAAGCAGGAGCCGGGCCAGTTGCCGGAACCGGAATTACAGGTTCGCCCGGGCGCCGCTCCTCTGAGCGGAGAAACTCATGCCACATTGCGCCTGTCGAGCGCTCCGAATGGCGCCGAGGTTGTGGTCGATAACGACCGCGCGCTGATGTGCACTACGCCTTGTTCGCTCAGCGTGCCGATCGGGGAACGTATGTTGTCCTACACTCTCGAAGGCTACCGCCGCGCTGTGCGCCGTCTCGAGGTCAAGAGCGACCTCTCGGTGTCGCTCGACCTGGAACGCATGCTCGGACAACTAGCCATCCGTACATCTCCCGCAGGCGCAGCGATTTATGTTGATGGCCAGCTACAGACAGGCCGCACGCCGACAATCATCACGCTGCCGGCAGGACTCCACCGCATCCGCCTCACCCGCGAGGGATTGCCCGACGTGACGGACGAAATCCGTATTCGCGACAACGTGATTACGACGTACACCTACGACTGGGGCCGCAATTAGTCCCCGATGATCTTCACCAGCACCCGTTTCCTGCGCCGGCCATCGAACTCACCATAGAAGATCTGCTCCCATGGCCCGAAGTCCAACTTCCCGGCTGTGATCGCGACCACAACTTCGCGTCCCATGATCTGCCGCTTCATGTGCGCATCGGCGTTATCTTCGCCGGTCAGGTTGTGCCGGTACTGCGACGTCGGTTCGTGCGGAGCGAGTTTTTCCAGCCACTTCTCGTAGTCCGAATGCAGCCCCGATTCGTCGTCGTTGATGAACACGGACGCCGTGATGTGCATCGCGTTCACCAGAACCAGTCCCTCCCGCACGCCGCTCTTCTGTAAGCACTGGTTTACCTGCGGCGTAATGTTTACAAATCCGCGCCGGGAAGGCACTTCAAACCACAGTTCCTTGCGATAGCTTTTCATTCCACTATCAGAATGTCACGCGCAGGGCGAACTGAAGTGTCCGCGGCCCTGTGGTGGTGTAGTAGGACCTTCCGAAACCGGGCGATTCAAGAATCCGGTTGGGCATCCCGAAGTTGGACCGGTTTGTAACGTTGAAGATCTCCGTGCGCACGTGAGCCGACACCCTCTCCCGGCGCAGAACCGGGTATTGCAGCGCCAAATCCAGGTTGATCATCCCGTCGGCGCGAAAGACGTTGCGGCCGACAATGCCATCCTGTCCCGGCGCCGCGAGCAGCGAGAGCGGATCCACACCTTCGCGCAACTTCAGCGCAACAGAGCGGTCGCCCGTTTCGCGAAGGAACTCGCGATCCGAGTTCGGGCGGTCGGTCAGGTTTCCGTCCGCATTTACGTCGTATATGCTGTTGACCGTGAATGGCTGCCCGGACTGTTGCGTGAATATCCCACTCAAGACCAACCCCTCGAGTCGCGGCAAATGAAACGCTGTGCCAACATCCGCGACGAAATGAGCGGTGCTGCGCACCAGGGAATCGAACGCCGCCAAGCCGCGTTCATCGCGCCGCTTACTGTTCTGCGGCAGGTTAAAGCTGCCCGCCAGCGGGTAAAAATCAGAGGCATCGTCGATCGCCCGGGATACCGTTAGTGAAGTACCGATCAGAAATCCGCCTGCAAACCGCCGCTTCCACTCAGCCTGCAGAGAATGGTAGTTGGATTGTGCCGTGGCTTCATATACGGTGCGTGAAACGTAAAGCGAATTGCTCAGTTGCGCCTTGTTTGGACTGCTGACGATCAGCGGCGGGTTCGGGTAGGGGTCGTAGACCTGAGATCGTGCGAGACTGACCGAACTGTGGAGAGCCCCACCCGCGGGCGTCGCCGCGCGCAATAGCTTTTTGCCTATCGTCATCACATAGAAGAGAGAAACTGAACTGCTGTCAGTCAAACGGAATTCATACCCGAGATTGCCCTGGTAAGAATAACTGTTCTTAAGCCATGAGGCCGGCTGCACAAGCTGGATCTCTGGAATGATCGGGCTGAATATGCCACCGAGAATTCCGATGGCTGCACCCAGAGAGGCTCGCAACAGCACCAGCCGGGTAAGCGGATTGCCGGGATTGAGCACATTCAACGAACCACTTTGGAGTCCGATTCTGGAGCGTGAAAGCGAAGGCGCACTTAGTGTTTCGAATCCAGCTGGGCTTGTAGGGCCGAACTCCACGTGGGCGAGATTCAACGGCAGGTAATCCGGAAAAGCGCTCCGCGATTCGTTGATCAAAAAAACAGGGAAGACTCCGGAGTAAACGCCGAATCCCAGCCGTACGACGGACCTCGATAACGAAGCCGGCTGCCAGGCGATGCCGCCCCGGATGTCGACATCGGCGGAGTCTGCGCCGAATGTCTTGCCAAAGTCATCGGGGAATATGGACGCTACACCCGCGGCGAAGTCAGAGAAGGGAAGCAGTCCCTGAGACGCTTCGCGCGCGGCGCGTGCGGCCTCCTCTGCCAGCGCACGCAGAGCCTCGGTGTCGAACGAGCGCTGGAACCTTTGGTCCACTTCTTGCGGTAAGCGTTGGAACAAAAACCGCGCGCCTATTGTGCCTCGCAGATTCTTGCTGATCTCCCGTGAATGATTCAAGTAAAGATCGAACGACGTGCGCCGCAGTCTCAGATGAGATTCGGGTTCAGTCGAATACGTCTGGAAATAACCCGTCGGCGCGCCCATCGCCGCCAATGTGGCCGCCGAAAGCCAGCTTGAATCGATCAACCTGCCATCCCTCGTGCGGAACTGCGCCAGAGAAAACGGTGAGTTGCGGACCCCGCCGAACTCGACCAGCGCGCGTTCGTTGCGCGGAGTCAGGTTACGCAGGTTGAATCGCCGGACTTCAAAGCCGGCAGTCCAGATGCTGCCACCCCGGACGATACTCAAGCTGTCGCCGAGTTGCCAGGTTCGGTAAGAACGGTCCTGCGGGAAGCGGAAGACATCCAACCCCACCGGGTTGTAACCGGCAATCTTGATCTGACCAACCGGAAAAGTCGACCACTCGGTTTGAAACTGCTGTTGCCGGCTAGGCAGGAACAGATTCCCGAACATACTGTCCGCGCTGGTGGGCGGTGCGTTGGCTAAAGTCCCGTAAATGGGCTCGCCGTTTGTCCCAGGCAAGTTGGTTTGATTGATCAGAAGCGGCGCGTTCAAAAGGTACGGTACGTTCGGAAATTGCCTCGAAGGGAACAGCCTGGGATCCTGACGGCTCTGAAAATCGAGCCGCGAACGGCCGATCGATGCCCAGAATTCGTGTGAGACCCGAGCAGACCATGAAGTTGACCAATAACCGGCCAGGTTCTCCGTCTTTATTCGCGGCGCCACGCTCGAGAAGATCGCGTCACTTACCGAAGGGATCACGCTTTCTTCCGTAGTGCGTGCATAGCGCAGCGATAGCGAATCGTTGCTACCCAGGATCTTGCCGGACTTCGCCACGCGCCCCGAATACAGGTATGCATTGCCATCGCTTGGCAGCGATGTGGAATAGGTATTTCCGCCGAACGGGCCAACTGGATTGTTGGGCAGAGGAATCAGGCTGAAGATCGCGTCCCCGCGAATTGCCGCCGGGACCAGAGGGCTGTTGTTCGAAGCATTCACCAGGCCAGTGCCTCCGGTGTTGAATACTCCCCTCTCGCGCATCGACGGCACTACGAAATGTTGTTCGCGGCTGGCATTGATCTTTTTCCTTTCGAATGAGCCAAAGAGTGAGACCCCAGTGCGCTTGAATGTGCCACCGCCGGTGAAACCCACCTGCCGACGCGTGATGCTGTCCTTTTTGTCGCCTGGATTCGGCGCGTAACCCAGTCCGTCGCGTACCACGTACCACGACGGGTAGCCGTCCGGCAGATCAAACCGCACAGGACGGCCTTGCGGCGTGCCATCCACAGTAATCTGCGTCAACGGTGAAGCATTGCGCGTATCGAAGTAGTCACGGGCGTTCCACACGCTCGATGTCAGAAAGCCGAACGCCTGTCCGTGCCAGCCATCGAATCCGCGCCGCGTTACGGCGTTGATTTGGCCCGACAGGCTCCGCCCGTAGCGGACATCCGCGGATGCCGAGATGACATGGAAATCTGCCAGACTTTCCACTGACTGCGGAAACGGCGCCACAAAACCCTGCCGGCGCACGCCAGTCTCCTCGTCGTTGTTGTCCGAACCATCCAGCGTGAAATTCACTTCGCGGCTGCGCAAGCCGTTCATGGTGAACTGCCCAGCCGTACCGAGACCCGGCAGCAGTCCCGGCCCGGCCATTCCGTCTGTAGCAGGAGGCAGCAGAATCCCCGGGGCAAGCAGAGCCAGAATGTCCGGCGACCGCAAGCCAGGGAGGGGCAGGTAATTGATTACATCCGGAGTCCATTCGTTGCGCCTTGAGGTGTCGGAGTCGAGACCCCGTTCTAAGACGGGCATCATTGCCATCGGCTCAGCCTTGGCAGCCTTGAATTCCACTTTCATCAGATCGACAGGCCTTCCGTCGGTTCGCAATGCCACCGTTGTCCGTTTGTCACGGATCATCACCACCCAGGTTTCCGGCTCAGTACGGGGGAAAGTCCAAACCAGACGATAGTCGCCTTCACGCAAATTCCTCAAGTCCACGCTGCCGCATGGGCCCACGACGCCAGGCGGCGGAGTGCGAGGGGAGAACCACTTGGTTACGTCGGACTCTTCCCCGTTGGACAGGTTCTCGAGGCTCAACTGAGGCGTTCCACCATCGGGTGTCCCTCGGTAGCACATAAACAGTTGCCGCGGTCCGGTGGCGCCATGCGGACCGGATTGAGTGTTTGAGATCCGTCTCATCTGTGAGAGGGAAACGTATACGAGCCGGACACGAATGCCTGGGGGGCCGGTCCCTTCATTCGTTGTGACCAGGCTGCCGGGCGGGGTGTATTGTGCTTTTATCGGTTGCGGTAGCTCAACATCCCTGCGGCTGGTGGGAATGAAACGGTCGCCGTTGAGGTCCCACCTGCCAATCCACGAGCCTCCGCGCGGGTCCGACTTGTTCGCCTCCAACTCCATCAGACCCGGGGCGTCCACCGACGCTATGGTGAACTTTCCGAATTGGTCAGTCGTTTTCGGCCAGGGTCGGTGTGGGCGCCCCTTCGCTTGGCTTGCATCCGCTCTCCAATAGGGGCGGATCGAAACGCCCTCAATCGGCGTTTTGTTATCCGTACTGTCCACTACCACCCCGGTCAAACTGCCCTTTCCCGGCCCCTCGGCGTAAAGCTCGGCCCAAAGGCAGAACACCACCCCGAGTGCGAGTTTGAACTTCGCCATCTCTACTCCCTTTGGCCGGATCCGGCCTTTTCTGCAGTGATAGTACGTAAGTACAGCAGATTGTCCATTTGAGTGCTCTCGAACGCGATTCCGTGAGGTACTCCGCCGAATGTGAGTCCGCTATGCTGGACCTTGAACTCGTCGGCGTTGTTGTGAATCGGCGTTCGCTTGTCGAGCACGCTGAATGTATGTGTGACGGTGAACCCGTCGGAACTCAACGTTACGCGCAGTTCATCATTCGGGCCAAGCGGCTTGAGCCTGGCTGGGATCAGGATTCGCCGCTTAAGTCCACCGCCGGCTGAAAGTTCCCAGTCGGAAGACGGGGTTGGATACTTGAACTCGAAGGTAAAAAATCGCCATCTCAGCCGGTCACTGAGGGTCCAGCGTGACGCCCGCATACCCGGCTGGTAGATCAGGTAGAAATCGGCGGATAGTTTTCTGGCGGCAAATCGCAGCAAGCTGTTTCCGCCCGGCTGAATCTCCAAAACCGGCTCTTCTTTTCGTTCAATCCGAACTTGCCCGGAGGTTTGCCATTTTGCCGGATCGACCTGCCATTCAGGTCTGCTGCTGTCAGGCTCGAAACTGTCGCTCATGCTCGCTTCCTGTGTTTCGCTATCCACCATAAAGCGGTAAGCGAGAAAACCGGCGGAAAACAACAACGCGACAGCCACTGCGGACCAAAGTAAGACCCGATTCCAACGCCGCCCCGGTTTCCGCGGCTCCGGCGACGCAGGCGTCTCGAGCTTCAGGCTTGGGTTGTCGCGGCTGATGTAAGAACAAAGTTGAGTGCAGCGCTCCTCCGGCCGGTGCGCGTAGTAATCGTGGTAGATCTTGGTAGCCAGCAGGCCGACCGGTTCGACCTCGTCTACCCGTACCAAAGCCAATCGCCCGGCATTGAAGGACGGTCTCCATTCGCGTCCGCACTGCTCTGAGCGCATGTATTCTTTCGAGAGGATCGCTAAGGTAAGCGATGTCTCCTGCAGCGCCCTGTCCATGCATTCGACAAAGTCGCCCGTGAAGTCGCGGTAAGCGACGACCGTGCTGTACCCGCTTCCTTCGAGGCAGGCTACGATTTCCTTCGTGACCGCCTCGTTATCGAAACAGTAGCTAACGAAAATGTGTTTCGTTTTCTGCTCTTGGTCAGC
>Ga0073934_10008357_pt1 | contig 13841 bp, 11 predicted proteins | sample LarsenN4metaG_FD_76834 | JGI IMG/M metagenome (GOLD analysis project Ga0073934, IMG submission 76834) | Hot spring sediment bacterial and archeal communities from British Columbia, Canada, to study Microbial Dark Matter (Phase II) - Larsen... ...
ATTTTCGGGCCGGTGCTCGCGCTCATGGTGGCCGAGGATTTTGACGACGCGATGCGCCTCGCCAACAGCGCCCGCTTCGGGCTTTCGGCCTCCATCGTGACGCGCGATGTGACGCGCATTTATCAGTACATCAACCGCATCGATGCCGGGCTCATCACTGTGAATCTGCCCACGGCGGGGGTCGAATATCAGCTTCCCTTCGGCGGCACGAAGGAATCGAGCTTCGGCATGCGCGAGCAGGGCCCGCTGGCGCTGGATTTTTACACCGAGACGCGGACGGTCTATTTGAAGTACACGCAGTAGGAAAAGCGAAGTCAGAAGTCAGAATTCAGAAGACGGCAAAACAATTTGGATATTTCCCGCGAGAGTCCGTGTCCCTCGAAACACTTCCCAGCCCTCTCCCTGGGGGAGAGGGTGTCCGCCAGCTGGCGGACGGGTGAGGGTAACTGAAGAGGGCAAGCGACTATAGATCAACGGGCACGGTCGCATCGGAGCCAAAAATGAAAAAGACCCAACAGTTTCTTGCCAAGCTGGATTTGCCCACGGAAGACAATCACGCGTTGAAGGCGAGCAGCAAGCGGTTTCCCGACGGCGGGCAGTGGCGGTTCGAGATTCCGAGCGTGGAGGGCCCGCGCGTCTTCCGCGAGGTGCTGGCCGCGGCGAAAGAGTTGCAGGTGCCCATCCACCGCGTCAGCCAGGGCAGCGGCGCAATGCTGCTCACCAAGAAAGAAATCTCGGAGATGGCTCGCATCGGGGCGGACCAGCGCATCGAGGTCTGTCTCTTCATTGGCCCGCGCGCGCCGTGGGAAACAAGCGCACAGGCGGTTTCGACGGCCGGCAAGGTGATTGGCCTGGCGCATCGGGGCGCCGACCAGTTGGTTTACGCCATCGAGGATGTGAAGCGCGCCACTGACCTCGGAATCCGCAGCGTGCTGCCGGCCGACATCGGGCTGATTTGGGTGCTGAATGAAATGAAGAAGAGGGGTGAACTGCCCGAGAATCTTGTGCTCAAGAGTTCCGTGGCGCTGCCCGCGGCGAACCCCGCCACGGCCAAGCTCTTCGAGCGCGCGGGCGTCAGCACGCTGAATATCCCCACCGATCTGAGCCCCGCCCAGATTGGCGCGCTGCGTCAGACCGTCGAAATCCCCATCGACATGTACATCGAAGTTCCCGACAACTTCGGCGGCTTCATCCGCTACTACGAGATGATACAGCTCATCCGCGTGGCCGCGCCGCTTTACCTCAAGTTCGGTCTCCGCAACGCGCCCGATATTTATCCTTGCGGGCGGCACATCGAGGACCTGGCCGTCAACATGGGCCGCGAGCGCATCCACCGCGCCAAGTGCGCCCTCGAAATCCTCGAGCAGTACGCGCCCAATCTCAAAATGTCCCCGCTCGGCAGCAAGGACCTGGGCATTCCCGAGGTGTAATCCCCGCGCTCTCCGTACTACGCGATGCCCTCCAGCACCGAGTTTGCCCAGATGTAGAAGGCCACGTGCGGGCTCCAGTATTCACACGTGCGCCAGTCGAGCATGTACTGCATGTCGAGGATAGGCTCGTCCCGCATATTGCCGGCGATGCCGTTCATGATGCCGCCCGGAATCAATCCGACGAAGCGTGAATGGGGATAAGGATTGCGCATGCCTTCGCCGGTCATCATGCAGGCGGCGAAAGGATTTGCACCCATGATCCACTCGAGCTGGCGATAGGCAAGGTCCACGTATTCGCGCTTCTCAGTCAGCTTGTAGGCGCGGCCCAGCAGCAGCGCGTGGCTCGCCAGATGGCAGTTCGCGCCCTGCCACCAGAACTGTTTGCGCACGGGATGAAAATAGCGGTAGGTGAGCTTTCCCGCGAGCGGCCGGTACGTTTCCGGTGTGGGTGAGCCGATGAACATCCCGAGCGGAATGATGCGGTACGCGTTTCGCTCCGACATCGGCAGGGCATACTCGTCGAGATACAACCGCACGGCGTCGAGCCACTTCGTGCGCTCTGCGGCCTCGGGAAACGCGGCGTGCAGTTCGAGCAGCGCCAGCGGCGGCAGGGCCGAGTCCACCACGTCCATGAAAGGCACTTCATTATTCATCCAGAACCCGCGCACCTGGCGCTGGTCCGCGATGAATGCGGTGTTTTGCTGCTTCATCAGCCTGCGCCCCAGCAGATCCGCATGGTTGCGGTACTCGCTGTCGCGCGTGGCCCGATAGAGCTCGCAAGCCGCCATCGCCCACCAGGCCGTCTCACCCGGAGAAGATGGGGGGCCGTAGGCCTGCCAGGCGCGTACGCCCGCCGCCAGGCATTGGCTTGCGTAAATTGGGTCCGAAGCCGCGTAGCACTGTCCGACCAACCCTTGCAGGGTGGCGAAGGTGGCGCCGATCTCGCTCGGCTTGTTGGTGTTGATGTAGCGATCGTCGGCGGTGCCGATGACGTTGTCCGTCCAATGGTTGTCGCTGTTATCGCCGTTCACGCCTCCCGCGGCGTCGTGCCAGATCTTGCCGTCGGTATCCTGCATTTTGAGGAAGTAGCGATTGCCGTACCGGACCTCTTCGAGAATCTGCTCGCGCGTGGGGTCCGCAGGCCGCGGCTCCGGGTTGTTACGGTAGAGATTCAGCAACGCGATGCCGTTGAGCATGGTGACGGACATCCATTTGCGCAAATCGCCCGCATCGTGCCAGCCGCCCACCACCTCCACGTGTTGGCCGGTGTCGCGGCGACGGGCGTCGTCGAGGTGGCAGATGGGATGAACGCCGGGAACCTCCACACCGCAACGCTGGTAGCGGTAGTAGCCGAAGGCTTTGGCCATCGTGCGGCGCCAGACGTCATCCTGAATGGCGAACTGGATGGATAATTCGTCGCCCACCCTGACCTGGTAGAGCGCCGGACGGTCGAGGTCTGTGAAATCTCCGGTCAGGCAGGGCCCGAAGTCCGAGCGCGTTGCGACGAGCGGGCGGGAGTGGAAAGTGTCGAACTGCGCCACGTCCCGCACCCCGAACGACTTCGGCCGCGCGGCGCCGGTCAGGCGCACCACCAGCGTCTTTTTCCCGACGTGCGGTCGAAAGCCGAGATGGTTGATATTGATCGTTGGCGTGGGCGGCGCAGTCATCCTCTCCACGGGATCGGCGACGGGCGGGCCTTCCTGCGCGCGCGCCACCAGCGGCAAAGCGGCCAGTGAACCAAGGAAATATCTTCGATTCATAAGAGCTCCTTTCTTGAAGCGAGAACGTAGCACATACCCGCCCGGGGAGCCACGGAATGTCGCGCGCGGCCCGGCGACTCGGAGTCGCGTCCGGAACCCGCGTCTTTTGCAAGGGGCGGGGGCTGCACTTTACCGCACAAAGTACTTGACAGCCGCGCGTTCTTGAGTATTCTATGGGGATATGCAGCCCTGTGCTCCGCAACGTCGCGGATTCCGACGCGCCCATCGCCTGGATGATCAGGCCATGGAAAATCTCCGCTTCATTCGCGAAACGATGGAGCGCTCGACCGCTTTCACGGCGGTTCCGGGCAAGGGCGGCGTGGCGATGGGGATCACGGCACTCGCTGCCGCAGCCATCGCCGTGCGCGTGACCACGGCCGAAATGTGGATCGCCACCTGGGGTCTGGCGGCGATCGTAGCGCTGGCAATCGGTGTGGCCGCCATGAGCCTCAAGGCGCGCGCCGCCCATCTCCCCATCTTTTCCGGCGCGGGCCGCAAGTTTGCCTTGAGCCTTTCGCCGCCGCTGCTGGCGGGCGCGTTCTTGACCGTCGCCCTCTATCAACAGGGGCTGATGACCCCGCTGGCCGGCATGTGGCTGCTGCTTTACGGGGTGGGCGTGGTGACGGCGGGGACGTTTTCGGTGCGCGTCGTGCCCCTCATGGGTCTTTGCCTGATGGTTCTCGGCGTCGCGGCGCTTTTTTCGCCTCCCTCCTGGGGTAACGCCTATCTCGCCGCGGGTTTCGGCGGCGTGCACATCGTTTTCGGATCGGTCATCGCAAGGAGGTACGGTGGCTAGAGCTTGGCCGCATCGATTATCACCGTCTGCAGGGGAGAAGCGTTCCCGGCGCGCTCCGCGCCGGCCTGGCGCGGTCGGCGCCCCGCAGCTCGACCCGCTGGTGCACGAGCGCGTGCGGTTGGGCATCGCGAGCGCCCTCGCCGTGAACACGTCGCTGAGTTTCTCTGATCTGAAGAAATTGCTCAACACCACGGACGGCAACCTGAGCGTTCACGCCCGCAAGCTCGAGGAAGCGGGCTACATCACCTGCACGAAATCGTTCGACGGGCGCATCCCGAAGACCGAGTACCGGCTGACCGCCTCGGGCCGGCACGCGCTCGAACGATATCTCAACGAAATGGAGAGCCTGATTCACGCGGCGCGCAATCCGCGCGGCTGAGGGGCTCTCTTTTTTTGGCCGGAGACTTTATGATGCAAAGTACTTGGCAGCTCGACTCCCTTCGCCATCTCCACCTGGCCATCATCATGGACGGCAGCGGCCGCTGGGCCACGAGCCGCGGTTGGCCGCGCGAGGCGGGGCACCGCGCCGGCACGGAAGCGCTGCGGCGCACGGTCGAGGCGGCCGGGCGGCTGGGCCTCGGCACGCTGACCATTTTCGCCTTCTCGGCCGATAACTGGCATCGCCCCGCGAGCGAAGTGGCGAACCTGATGCACACGTTCGAGGCCTACCTTCGCCGGGACCTGCCGCGCTGGCTTGCGAGCGGAACGCGGGTGAGCGTGATCGGGCGGCGGGACCGCCTCGGGCCGCAGCTTTTGGAAGCCGTGGAGGAAGCGGAATCGGCAACTGCCGGCGGCGAGGGGCTTCACCTGCGCCTAGCGATCGACTACTCCGGGCGCGATTCGATCCTCCAGGCGGCGCGGCAGCTTCGCCGGAGATACATCGAGCCCACGCGCGAGGCCTTCGCGGCGCTCCTCGGGGAAATCACCAATGCCGGCGGGCCTTCGCCCGATATCGACCTCGTGATCCGCACCGGTGGGGAGCAGCGCTTGAGCGACTTCATGCTCTGGGAGGCGGCGTACGCGGAGTTGATCTTTACCGACCGTCTCTGGCCGGATTTCGACGCGGCGGATCTGGAAGCCGCGATTCAGGAATATTTCTCCCGCGATCGGCGCTTCGGGCGCATCGTCGAGCCAGTCGCAAGCTGAAGTCCAATCTTTTGCTGAGGAAGCTCCCGCGATGGATGACCAACACCGGCTCGGCGTTCGCATACTGGTGGTGGCACTGGCGCTCGGGGTCTTGGGAGACACTCTCCTGCGAGGGATCCCCTGGGGAATCAACTTCGCGCTGTGGGTGTTGATGCTGGGCGCGTTCGTGGGAGCGCTCGGCGGGCGAACTCGCGCCTTCCAAGACGGCGGCTCCGGGCTGCTCGTCTTGATCCTCTTTTTCGTGTCGGCTTTCGCCTGGCGCGATTCCCTTTCGCTCAACCTCATGAGCGTGCTCGCGCTCCTCGTGGTCTTCGCGCTCATCGTCCTCCGCGCGCAAGGTGGCGCAATCGTCGTGGCGTATCTGATCGACTACGTCGCGGGCGGAATTATCGCGGGGCTTAACGCCGCCTTTGGTCCGTTCGGCCTGCTCATTGGTGACCTGCCGTGGAGGCGAATCTTCGGGAAGGTCGCCTCCCAGCGCACGCTAGCCGTAGGCTTGGGGACGCTCCTTTCCCTGCCACTGCTCATGGTGTTCGGAGCCCTCTTCATGTCCGCCGACGCCGTCTTTGAAGCCCTGGTGAAAGAAGTTGTGGACATTGATTTTGCCAAACTTCTGGGCCACGTCTTTCTCACGGCGCTCTTCGCCTGGATTACTTGCGGCTACCTGCGCGGCGTGCTGCTCGGAAAGGAACGCGACGTGGTGCCGCGTCCCGGCCAGCAATGGTTTTCGCTCGGCATCATTGAGGTCGGCGTCGCGCTGGGCTTGCTGAATCTTCTGTTCTTCATCTTTGTGGTCGTCCAGTTTGGATACTTCTTTGGCGGGGCCACGCTTGTCCATCTGACGCCGGGGCTGACCTATGCGGAATACGCGCGGCGCGGCTTCTTCGAGCTGGTCGCGGTTTCGGCGCTGGCGCTGCCGACGCTACTCGCGGCTCACTGGTTGCTCATCGCGGATGACGGGCAGGCGCAACGGATATTTCGCTTCCTCGCCGGGACGCAGATCGTGATGCTGGCCGTCATCATGGCCTCGGCCTTCCAGCGCATGCGCCTGTATCAGAGGGAGTACGGCCTGACTGAGCAACGGCTCTATGCCACGGCCTTCATGGGCTGGCTGGCGGTGGTCTTTGTTTGGTTTGTCCTGACCGCGCTGCGCGGCCAGCGCCAGCGCTTCGCCTTCGGCGCGATGGTGGCAGGATTTGTCCTGCTCGCGGCGCTTCATTTGCTGAATCCTGATGCGTTCATCGTGCGCGTCAACGCCGCGCGCCTGGCGGAAGGGCGCAAGTTTGATGCCTATTACGCGACGAGCTTGAGCGCCGACGCCGTGCCGGACCTGATCGCCGCGCTCCCAAAGCTCTCGGCGAACGATCGCTGCTTGGTGGCGGGACGCCTGCTCCGGTCTTGGTCACGGCCCGAGTCGCCCGACTGGCGGACGTGGAACTACAGTCGCACGCGCGCTACGAATTTGGTCGTGCAGAACTCAGCGGATCTGCGAAGGGTCGCCTGCCCGGAAAATCCGGCGTCGGATTGAAATGAAGGAAGGGAGCGCCGCAGCCACCGCCGCCTGCTAGCGACGGACGGCGACAGTGGCACGTGCGGCTACGATTTCTTGGGCCAAAAGAAGTACACGTAGACGCCACCAATGAGGATGAGGACGGCGCCCCACCAGACCGGAGCGTGGAGCTCGGAGAGCACGGTGGGCGGCGGGTCGGAAAACTGAACGATCCCGCTGCCCATGATCAGCACACCGTAGGTCACCAGGAGCAGGCCCACGAAGAACCAGACAGGAATGATGTGATGGTCTTCACCCATCGTGTTCTCCTCAGCGAATCATAGCGCCGCAACCTTGGCGGCATTGCAAGGCCGGATGAAATCCGGCGCCTTGGCCCGGCTACCAGAAGATCATCTGTAATATCACGAACAGAGTGATCGAGACTCCCCCCCAGAAGATGGGCCTTTGCCACAAAGGCAAGTGCCCCTCGCTGGGGAGTTCCGTGCAGCCATAGACGAGGCCCGTCAACTCCTCGACCGGCTTGGGCTTCGTCAGATAGCTGACGACGACGGTGACCGTCACACAGATCAACCATGACCACAGCGCCCGATACATATTCTCCGCCATGTCCCTGGCTTCCGTGGAGAGGGCGATGTAGGCCAACATGCGGCGGTCCGCCCGAACGAGCCCCCACATCGTGATCGAGGAGACGATCCCTGCCAGCAGCCCCCAGAAGCCTCCGGCCGGCGTCGCTCGCTTCCACAGCATCCCGAGCAAGACGGTTCCGAACAGGGGCGCGATGAAGAAGCTGAAGAGCGCCTGCACATAGTCCATGATGCTCTTGAACTGCATCACGAGGTAGGCGGTGCCGATCGAGATCAAAACACTTAGGATGACGCTGGCGCGGCCCATCTTGACGTAATGCGCATCCGGCGCCGCCTTGCGGATGAAGGAGCGGTAAATATCGTAGGTCCAAATTGTCGCGAAAGCCGTGAGATTGCCCGCCATGCCCGACATGAAGCCGGCAATCAGCGCCGTGATGCCCAGACCCAGCAGACCCGGACCACAATAGCGCGCCAACATCAAGGGCAGAACCTCGTTGTAACTGTGCTGGCCGGGTCCGAGGGCGCTTTCCGGAACCAGCTTGAAAGGGAGAACGGCCAGGGCCAGAAGGCCCGGCAGAATGACGATGAAAGGCACAGCCATCTTGAAGTACGAAGCGAGGATGGGTGCCAGCTTGGCGGCGCGGATATCTCTGGCGGAAATCACACGCTGCACGACCAGAAAGTCAGTGGTCCAGTAGCCGAAGCTAATCACCCAGCCGAGGCCTAGGACGATTCCGGTCCAGTGAATGCCCATGGGATTGTCGGCGAAGCTTCCCATGGTCCGCCACAGATGGGTGTAGTCGCCCTGGGGAAAGGTCTGCCGAATGCGCGCCACCATGCCGTCCCAGCCTCCGGCCTCGATCAACCCTAGAATGGGGATGAGCAGGGCGCCGAGCCAGATGAGGAAAAACTGCACGACCTCGTTGAAAATGGCGGAAAACAAGCCTCCCAGGGTCACGTAGATGGCCACCGTAATGGAAGCTACCCAGATGCTGAAGTGGATGTTCCAGCCCAATACCAGCTTCAACACCAGCGCCATCGCGTACATGTTGATGCCGGACATCAGGATCGCCATCACCGCGTAGGTAGTGGCGTTGAGCGCCCGGGCCGGTTCGCCGTAGCGAAGCTTCAGGTAGCCCGGCACCGAATGTGTCTTGGAGATGTAGTAGAACGGCATCATCACCAAGCCGAGGAAGACCATGGCAGGGATGGCCCCTATCCAGTACCAGTGCGCCGCCAGGATGCCATACTGGTACGAGGCGGCGGCCCACCCCATCAATTCCAACGCTCCCAGGTTGGCCGAGATGAACGCGAGCCCCGCCACCCAGGCTGTCATCTCTCGCCCCGCCAGGAAGAAATCTTCACCCCTCTGGGTGAAACGCTTCAGGTAGAACCCGATGCCGAGGACCATGGCGAAATAGATCGCGATGATGGCGATGTCCACCGGATCCAGGGAAATGAGCTTCTGGCTCGCGCCCGGGGCCTCCGGCGCCTGAAAGAACAAAAGGCTCAAGGGAAAAGAGGCAGTCATGTTCCGTCCTCAAATCATGATGACGTTCCGGCGCAGGCGGGTCAGCCGTGCCCCTTCCGGTCCCGGAATCAGTATTCCTTGGGCTGGCCGTAGGTGGTGTGATAACGATCCCACCACTTCTTCACTTCTTCGGGCGGCAGGCGCTGGGGTTCTCCGCCGAGCAGCATCGCCAGATGCACGGTTTTGGCCACGTCCTCGAGCATCACCGCGGCCTTCAGCGCCTCGCGCGGCGTCGGTCCCCAGGAAAAGGTGCCGTGCTGCCCGAGCAGAATTCCCGGCGCGCGCGTTTTATATTTCAGGATCGTCTCGCCGATGTGGTCGCCGAGGTTGTCCACGTACGGCATGCAGGGAATGTCTTCGCCGAATTCATCGGCGATGGCCGTCAGGCAGACGGGAATCGGCCGGCCGAGCAGCGCGAAACTGGTGGCGTAGTTCGAGTGCGTGTGAATGACTCCGCCAATCTCCGGGCAGTGTTTGTACAGGTAGAGGTGATGCGGCAGGTCCACCGAGGGTTTGTATTTGCCCTTCACCTTGTGGCCCGCGAGGTCGGTCACCACCATGTCCGAGGCCCGCATCTTCAGGTAGTCCACGCCGCTCGGCTTGATCACCACCAGGCCGCGCTTGCGATCGATGCCGCTGGCGTTGCCCGCGTGCTCGGTGACGAGTCCACCGCGGTAAATCCCCAGATTGGCTTCCAGGACTTCCCGTTGGAGCTTTTCCAGTGGGGTCATGTTATTCCAATGCTCTCAGCTTTCAGCCATCAGCACTCCGAAGTCAGCTTTCTGCAGCCACCATCAACCCAAGTTGTTCCGCTGACCGTTCGCTGACGGCTGATAGCTGATTGCTGAAAGCTGATTACTGACAGCTTCTCCTCAACGCTTTCAACCGCTTCATGACGTCGTTCGCGCCGCGCCCGAAGTAGTCGTGCAGCGTGTGGTATTCCGCATAGAGCCGGTTGTAGATTTCGTGCGCATTCTTGCGCGGCTTGTAGGTGAGTTTCTGCACGCGCGCCATGTGCCGGGCGGCATCCACAATCGTGTCGTAGCCCCCGGCCGCCGCGCCCGCCGCCACCGCGCCGTGCATCGCCGAGCCGAGCGCCGAGCAAGTTTGCAGCGGATCGGCCAGCTTGATGTCGCGGCCCGTGACGTCGGCGAAGATCTGCATGAGGAGCTGATTCTTCTCCGGCAGCCCACCGCAGGCTACCAGGTGCTCGACCTTGATGCCCTTCGAATCGAAGGCTTCGATGATGGTGCGCGTCCCGAATGCGGTCGCTTCAATCAGGGTACGATAAATTTCTTCCGCGCGCGTTGCCAGCGTCATGCCAAGCAGCGCCCCCGTCAGGTCCACATCAACCAGAATCGAGCGGTTGCCGTTCCACCAGTCAAGGGCCAGCAGTCCTGACTCGCCCGGCTTGAGCGCCGCGGCGCGCTCCTCGAGCACGACCGCAAAGGGCTTCTTCTCCCGGCGCGCCTCGTGATGAATGTAATCCGGTACGCCGTGCTCGAAGAACCAGGCGAAGATATCCCCCACGGCCGACTGCCCGGCCTCGTACCCCCACAGCCCGGGGACGATGCCGTCTTCGACGGTCCCACACATTCCTTCCACCATCTGCTTCTGCGTTCCCAGCACCATGTGGCAGATCGACGTCCCCATGATCATCACGAGCGAACCCGGCTCCACGACTGTGCAAGCCGGCACGGCGACGTGGGCGTCCACGTTGCCGATCGAGACGGGTGTCCCTTCCCTGAGGCCCGTCTTGGCAGCCCAGGCGGCCGTCAGGCCGCCGGCCTTGGCGCCGAGCGGGTAAAACGTGTGCCCAACCTTTTCCTCAATCACGTTCTCCAGGCGCGGATGAAGGGCGCGGAAGAAATCCTTCGAAGGGAATCCCACGCCTTTCACCCACATGGCCTTGTAGCCTGCCGTGCAGGTGTTGCGCTTCTCCTGCCCGGTCAGTTGCCAGACGATCCAGTCTGCCGCCTCGATGAACTTGTCCATGGCGTCATAGATGGCGGGCGCCTCGTTTACGACCTGCAACAGCTTCGAAAAGAACCATTCGGAGGAATACTTGCCGCCATAGATGCGAATGAATTCCTCGTTGCGCTCCCGGCCGATTTCGTTAATCCGATTGGCTTCCGGCTGCGCGGCGTGGTGCTTCCAGAGTTTCACCCAGGCATGCGGCTGCTTGCGAAACTGCGGCAGTGCCGCGAGCGGCGTGCCATCGGCTTTGGTGGGCATCGGCGAGGAGGCGGTGAAATCTGTTCCGATGCCGATCACGTCTTCGCCCTTCACGCCTGCGGCTTTGAGCGCCTTGGGCACCGCCTTCTCGACCACGGTGAGGTAATCTTGCGGGTTCTGCAACGCCCAATCGGGCTCGAGCTTATGTCCCGTGGGCAGTTTTTCGTCGATCACCCCATCGGGGTAGGGCAAGACGTACGACGCCAGAAGCTTTCCATCGCGCACGCGCACCACCACCACGCGGCCGGATTCTGTTCCGAAATCAATTCCCAGAGCGAATTTGTCTTTGGCCATAGGAGTCCCTGATGCGGGATTTTTCGACTTGGGAGGCCGCCCAGCTCGTCATCCTGACTCGATGGGCGGCAAGGCGATTGGGTAGAATCATCGAGATCCGTTTCACCAGCCCGGCGAGGTTACCACGCCTCCGCATCGTGTCGCAACGTGACAAATGAGGCCGTTGTAAGCGCTTACCCTATGAGATTCCTCGCCTCCTGTCAAGCCTCGGTTCGCCCAATACCTCCTTGCTCCCCGCCACGTGGAGGTGCCGACCCTGGAAACTTCCCTCCTAACTGAGGAGGGGGTGGGGGTATCGGATTGGCTGCCGGAAGCTGTTATTAGCACATGCAGGTGTCTTGTTTTTGTAGCAGGTCATCGGTGGCTGCATCGTCTGACGTCCGTGCCGCTCGGACCCTGGCCGAGGGAGCCCCGAGGACGGCTGCAGATAGCGCTCAAGGCTACTGCCCCTCGTCCCGCGCAGACTCCGTGGTTCGCACCCAGGTCTCCTCCGGGTATCGCGGCGATCCCGCCTCTTTCCCGCAACATACCGTACCGCAAGTCCGCCTTCGGCGGATGAACCACTTGCTCATTCATGCGGGCCTTTGACATGCTAATGATAAGTCCTGCACCAGAAGTTTGACAGGATGGTGGTGCTCGATTAGATTCACATCTCGGCGGTAACCGGTAGGGGCACGAGACGCCGCGCCCCTACGAGGAATTCCTATGCTCGAGCTGGCGTTTGTTCGTGACAACCTGGAACTGGTGAAGCAGAAGATGCGCGAGCGCGGACTGGTGAGTCTCCTCGACGACTTCGAGCAAATCGACTGCGACCGGCGCAAGTTTCTGGTGGAAGCCGAGCGGGGCAAGGCGCGGCGCAACAAGGTTTCCGACGAAATCGCGGCGCGGAAGAAGCACGGCCAGGACGCCTCCGCGCTCATCGCCGAAATGCGCCAGCTCGGCGACGAAATCAAGCAACTTGACGAGAGGGCGAAAGCTCTCGATGAGCAGCTTCGCGAACTGCTGCGCAACATCCCGAATCTCCCCCACCCAAGCGTTCCAGTAGGCACCCGTCCGGAGGACAACCAGGAAATCCGCCGCTGGGGAGAGCCGCGTCGGTTTGATTTCGAACCCAAGCCGCATTGGGACCTGGGGCCGCAACTCGGCATCCTCGACTTCGAGCGGGCGGCAAAGATCACCGGCGCACGCTTTGCGGTTTATCAGGGCCTCGGCGCGAAGATGGAGCGCGCGCTCGCCAACTTCATGCTCGACGTGCACACGCGCGAGCACGGCTACACGGAAGTCCTGCCGCCCTTCGCAGTGAATTCCGCGAGCTTGTTCGGCACCGGCCAGTTGCCCAAGTTCGCGAGCGACCTCTTCAAGCTCGAGGGCACCGACTACTGGCTGATCCCCACGGCGGAAGTCCCCGTCACGAACCTTTACCGCGACGAAGTGCTCGAGGCGGGGCAGTTGCCGATCAAGCTCTGCGCTTGGACGCCGTGTTTCCGCAGCGAGGCGGGCTCCTACGGCAAGGACGTGCGCGGGATCATTCGACAGCATCAATTCCAAAAGGTCGAACTGGTGAAGTTTACGCTGCCGGAAACTTCCTATGACGAGCTCGAATCGCTGACCCGCGACGCGGAGGTGATTCTGCAACGGCTCGGGTTGCCGTATCGTGTCGTGGTGCTTTGCACAGCCGACCTGGGCTTCGCCGCGGCGAAGACTTACGACCTCGAGGTCTGGCTGCCGGCGAGTGGGGAGTACAAGGAAATCTCATCCTGCTCGAACTTCGAAGCCTTTCAGGCGCGCCGCGCCAACCTCCGCTTCCGTCGCGGCCGAGGGAAGACCGAACATCTGCACACCCTCAACGGCAGCGGCCTCGCGATTGGGCGCACCTGGTTGGCTCTCATCGAAAACTACCAGCAGGCTGACGGCTCCGTGGTTGTCCCCGAAGCGCTGCGGCCTTACCTCGACGGCGTGGACCGCATCGCTCCTCCCGCGTAGCACCCACATCCGTTGCAAACGAAAACATCGGCGCGCGGGGGCCTTGGCGGTGGGGCTGCCAAGGGGCAAAGCACGCGGCCATGGGGCATCGCCGTGGCAGCCGGCGGCTACTTTTCAGATTTCCCAGCCGTGGGGGCGGCTTCGGGCATGTAGCGGTGGAAGTCCCCTGGTTCGTGGGTGTGTTCGAACTGGATGGTCGTATGCGTAATGCCGAACCTGCTCGCCAGCACTTCACGGACGCCGTAGGCGATCTGCTCGGTCTCGGAAGTAGGCATATCCAGAATCAGGATGTGGCAGGCGAGGGCATGCGAATGCGAGCCCAGGCTCCAGATGTGCACGTCATGGACTTCGCGCACGCCGGGGACGGCGAGCATGGCATTCGCCACGCTCTGGAGGCTGATGCCTTTGGGCGTGCCTTCGAGCAGAATGTGGGCCGAGTCCCGCACCACGCCGACCGCCGTCCAGAGGATCACGGCGGCGATGAGCAAGGCGAGGATGGGATCGACCAGCGTCCGGCCTGTGCGTGCGATCAGCCAGCCGCCCGCAATGATGCCGAGATTCGAGAGGGCGTC
>Ga0073934_10008358_pt1 | contig 13841 bp, 11 predicted proteins | sample LarsenN4metaG_FD_76834 | JGI IMG/M metagenome (GOLD analysis project Ga0073934, IMG submission 76834) | Hot spring sediment bacterial and archeal communities from British Columbia, Canada, to study Microbial Dark Matter (Phase II) - Larsen... ...
AGCAAGCTGACGACAAGGAACTGGACGGAGCGCATTTCGACGCCGCCTCCGGCGCGCTGCGCACCGATGAAGACCGCTTCGGCAAAGCCTTTTCTTTCTTCGCCCAGGACCGCATGTATCTGACGAGGTCCATGATCCTGACACCCGGGCTGCGCCTGGAACGCTATCGCTACACCCGCCAGATCCAGCGCGCGCCCGTCCAGGGCGTCCCGACGGACGTGAACCGGCGGGCCTCCGACCTCGTCACCGAGCTCGTCCCGGGGCTAGGACTGGCGGTTAACGCCAGTAGCCGGCTGACCCTTTTCACCGGCCTGCACCGCGGGTTCGCCCCGCCTCGGACCAAGGACGCCATCACCAGCGGTGGCGTGGCCCTCGACCTAGACGCCGAGCTGAGTTGGAACTATGAGGCCGGCGTGCGCTACAAGCCGTCGCGAGCCGTGAGCGGCGAAGTGACCTTCTTCCGTATGGACTTCGAAAATCAGATCATCCCCGCCGCGCAGTCGGGGGGCGCTACCACGACGCTGGTCAACGCCGGTGAGACCCTCCACCAGGGCCTGGAAACCAGCGTCCGGCTTGATTGGGGTGAACTGACTCACTCGCCGCTCGGCCTCTACACCGACTTTCGGTACACGTATTTGCCCACGGCCAAATTCACCCGCGATGCGCTCTATCTCGCCAACCGGCTCCCCTATGCGCCCAGGAACATCTTTGCGTTCCTGCTCGGTTTCCGCAGCCGGCAGGGTTTGGGGCTGGAGCTGGACGCAAGTCTCGTGGGTGAGCAGTTTGGCGACAACAACATGACGGTTGCGCCCTCGGCCGACGGGACGATCGGGCTGTTGCCGAGGTGTACGGTCTGGAATCTCACCGCGGATTACACGCACCGGCGGGAACGGGTGAGCATTACACCTTACCTGGCCGTGAAGAACCTGGGGAACGAGGTCTACATCTCCTCCCGCGCGCCGCAAGGGATCCAGCCGGGACTATTCCGTCAGGTTAATGCCGGCGTGAAATTCACGTTCTGAACCGTCTCACGGGCAGGAGCGAGTCGGTGGCCGCCGGCGCCTCCCTAGCACGCTCCCGCCCCTAACCCCGACCCGAGACCCTCGCCTGTGTCGCGCACCGAGGGGCAGTACCCGCGCATGCGCAACAACAGAACCCTTGACAATCTTGGTTAACCGAAATTAATGTTTTTGGTTAATCCTAATTAACGGCCGGCGCGTCGGAAGGCCGCCGGAGCGTTGGACGGAATGCACAGGAGGAGCGGTTTCGTGCCACATCTTCGACTGCTGAAATTCTATCGGCAATTCCTTCTCATCATCGTCGCATCGGTTCTGTCCCCCGGGCCGGCGCTCGTCGCGGCGGACGGCGAACCCGAAGAGCCTGACTTCGCCTTCATCGCCGGAGGGCCGTACACCCAAAGAAAGAGTTCGATCCAGGTCATTCTCCCCAATGCCTGGCGGTCCCGCCGCTCGAACGTGGGGGGATCCATACTTCAGCACGCGGAATATGGCAGCCTGTTGCGCACGGAGTGGGGTCTCACCGACCGTTGGGAGCTGGACGTCATCTTCTCCGCCGAAGGTGAGCGCGATCTCCTCGGCCAGAGGAAGCTCACATCCACGTTTGCCTTGGCCGACAGCGTCGTCGGGGTTCGTTACCGGTTGCTGCAGGAATCCTCTGCGCCGTTCACTCTGGCCATGGGGCCGCAATTCATCATTCCGACGGGGAGCGTTTCGAGCGGAACGGGCAATTCGGCGGCAGGTTATGCGTGGGACCTGACGGCCGCCAAGGACTGGGGCGGGCCGGTGTTTCTCTATAGCTCAGTCAATTACGCGTTCTTTCCTTCCGTTCGTCCCGAACTCGCCGTGGGTGAGCGGCGCTTCAATCTTCAGAATGTTTTTGCCGCCACGGCGTTGGTTTTCCGGCCTCTCGAGCGAGACCGCGGGCCGAACCATCACGACATCCACTTGTTCGTCGAGTACGGGTTGGGTCGGGAGGACTACCTCAAACTGGACACGCCGGTCCAGAAAACCCCGACGACTCTCTCGCTTTTTGCGCCGGGAATTCGCTACGGCTTTCTGACGCGGAAAATGCGACTCTTCGAAGTGGGCGTCTCGTTTCCGATCGGACTGAACTCGGCCACCCCGCGCGGCGTGATCGTGCAAATCCAATTCGAAAATATCTTTGGCTTCAAAGAGAAATGACCATCGAATCCTGTGGCCCAATCAGCCCCTCTCAGGCAGGCCGTAAAACCGCATCGCGTTTTGACTCCAAACGGCGGCTTGCTCGTCCTTCGAGAGCTTGCGGAGGTAATCGGCGGCGAGTTGCATTACCCGGGTGTAGCTGGCGGCCAGCGTGCAGACCGGCCAATCCGAGCCCACCATGACACGTTTGGTTCCGAAGGACTCGAAGACCACATCCAGGTAGGGGGTGAAATCGGCGGGCTTCCAACCGTGCCAATCGGCTTCCGTCACCATCCCCGAGACCTTGCAGTAAACGTTAGGCAATTCCGCCAACCGGCGGATCTCGCTCGCCCAGGGCTCGAGCTGATGCGCTTTGATCAGCGGCTTCGAGAGGTGATCGACGACGAAGGGCTGCTCACGGAAGCGTTTGGCCAGATCGAACGCGAACGGCAAGTGGCGGGGAAACAACAGCAAATCGTAAGTCAAGCCGTACTTCTGCAGTTCGCCGACGCCGCGCCGGAAATCGTCCCGCAAAAGGAATTGGTCGTCCGGCTCGTCCTGGACGAGGTGGCGAACACCGCGAAACCTGGGATGGCAAGAGAACTTTTCCAGTTCCCTATCTGCTCGCGCACTGCACAAGTCCACCCAACCTACCACTCCCAGAATGAACGGGTACTGATCGGCGAGTCCCAGAAGCCAGGCGCTTTCCTCCAACGTCGGGCACGCTTGCACGGCGATGGTTCCGTCGATATGCGAAGCTTCAAGCAGCGGCGCCAGATCCGCCGGCAGGCAGTCCCGCCGGAGCGCCTCCATGCCCGGCACCATCCAACCATATTCGCGCGGGTTGTATGACCAGAAGTGTTGGTGGGTATCGATCCTCACGCCGGACTCACCATTCGACGGATGCCTTGAAGAGGTTCGTTTCGCCCTTCACCCAGGTGGGAAAGACTCCGGGCAACTCGTCGGCCAAAGCCCGATGGGTGATCCAGGGCAAGACGTCGATCTCACCCCTCTCCATGCGCGCGATAATTTCGCGGAAGTCTTCCGCCGTGGCGTTGCGGCTGCTGAGCAAGGTGGTCTCCTTGCGGTGGAACGTGGGATCGTTGAAGGTCATGTCGCCCAGGAAGATCCCGACGAAGACCAGCTTGCCGCCGTGCGCCATGTAGGTGAGTGCCTGCTCCATCGATTGCTTGTTGCCCGTGCAGTCGAACACGATCGTCGCGAGCTCGCCCCCGAGGATGCTCTTGAGCTGCTCGAGCGGCTCGCGGCGGGCGTCGATCGCGTGCTGGATGCCCCGCGTGTCGCGGGCAAAGGCCAGTCGCTCGTCGAGCACATCCATGATGAGGACGGTGACGTCGTGCAGTCGGGCGGACTGCGCCACCGCGAGGCCGATGGGCCCGACGCCAATGATCAGCACCGTATCACCCGGTTCGGGCGCGGCGCGCCGGACGGCGTGCGCGCCAATACAGAGGGGTTCGACCAGGGACAACTGTTCCGGCGTCAGCTTCGTGGATTTGTGAAGATTGCTGACCGGGACAACCACTTGTTCGCGCAGGCCGCCGTCCACGTGCACGCCGAAGACCTTAAGGTTGACGCAGCAGTTGCTCCTTCCCCGCCTGCAGGCAATGCATTGGCCGCAGTGGAAAGACGGCTCCAAGGCACAGAGATCGCCCACGGCCAGCTCCTGCTCTGCGTCCCCGAGCGCCAGAACCTCCACGCCCAATTCGTGCCCCACGATCCGTGGGTACTCGAAGTAGGGCTGGGTTCCGCGGAAGGCGTGGAGATCGGTGCCGCAGATGCCCACTCGCCGCACGCGCACCAGGGCTTCTCCGGGTCGCGGCTCACGCGGCGACTGCATGTTTACGGCTCGCATTTGACCGGGCTTCTCGAGCACGATCGCCTTCATTGCCCACTCCTTGCTAGTTGTTTTCTGGCCGGCCCACCGTCCAAGATTTATTGCGAATCGGCGCGAGGACGGTCTGCACTTCCTCGAGCAACCCGCGGTCCATGGGCTTTTCGACCGCCCTCACGTTGCGTTTGACCTCTTCAGGATCGGCGGTGCCGACCAGCGTGGTGTGAAATCGCGCGTTGGCCACGGCGAACTGCACGGCCAGTTCCGCAATATCGACGCCGCGTGCTGCGCAATTCGCGACGGCTTGGGCACAGGCCGCCTTGATCTCGGCAGTCGCCGGATGCCACGTCGGGTGGCCATGCTTCGATAGCAGGCCCATCCCCAGCGCCCCGGCGTTAATTACGCCCAGGTTTTTCCCCTCCAATTCGGAGACCAGTCCGACGGCCGAGCTGTCCCAAAGCGTATAGTGGCAGTAAGTGAGGAACACGTCCACGTCCACGCGCGCCAGGACATAACGGAAGATCTTGAGCGGAAAGCCGGTGATACCGATAAAACGTGCCTTCCCGTCCTTTTGAATCTTCCGCAGCGCAGGCAGCGTCTCCTCGACCACCTGGTCCAGCGATCCGTACTCGATGTCGTGCGCCTGGATCAGATCCACATAGTCCACTCCCAGACGGCGCAGGCTTTCGTCCACGCTCGCCTGGGTGCGCGCCGCGGAGAAATCGAATACGTTCTCGTCAAATCGCCCCACCTTAGTCCCGAGGTAGTAGCGGTCGCGAGGCACACCCTTTAGCGCCTTGCCGAGTACAGTCTCCGCCTTTGTCACGCCGTACAGGGGCGACGTGTCCACAAAGTTGATTCCCAGGTCGAACGCTGTGTGCACGGTGCGAATGGCCTCGGCCTCATCTACAGGACGGAAGACCCCGCCCAGCGACGACCCGCCCAGGCTGAGGGCGGAGACCTTGAGTCCGGTCTTTCCTAACAGGCGGTATTCCATTACCTTGTTCCCCTGGCTAGCAGGGCAAGCAGCACCCCCTCCGCGCAGCGTCACGGCTCCAAAACGTCGCGAGATTAGCAGAACTACGTTCGCCAGAAAAGTGCCACGCGAGTATTTGGGCAGCGAGGAGTGAAAAGCAAGCAGGGGAACGGACGGCGTGAACTTGATTGGTCAAGACGTCGGAATGGTCAAACCCACTTCAGGACCCAGCCAGCGAGGTACCCCACCGCGCCGCCGTATAGACACAGCGGCTCGAGCCAGGGACGCAGGCCGGCGAGCAGGGGCAGGTCGATGACGGGCCACGGGCCGTAGCCGCCCCAGTACACCTTGATCATCAAACCCAAGACCACGGCCGTGAGAGCTTTGCTGCGGATCTCGCGCGCTTTCTGGGGGCCAAAGCGGTAAGCCTCACGAGGGGGGGCAGGGAGAACGGCCAGTCGCGCTCCACACTTCGCGCACTCAGTGGCGACGTCGGCGTTGAAGATTCCACAAAAACCACACTGTTTCATGACGGGCGCTTGCGTTCCAACCGGTGCTGTCGTTCTTGAGATCGCGGGCAGAGGAAATAAATGAAGCTGCTCACGCGTAACTACTCGCGCACCGTGGCATCCAGGAAGGCGCGCAGTTTGCGGCTCCGCGAAGGATGGCGGAGCTTGCGCAGCGCCTTGGCTTCGATCTGCCGGATGCGCTCGCGCGTGACGGCGAAGCTCTGGCCGACTTCCTCGAGGGTGTGCTCGCTGCCATCGTCCAGACCGAAACGCATTTTGATGACTTTTTCTTCGCGCGGCGTCAGGGTCTTCAGCACCGAGTCGGTCTGTTCCTTGAGGTTGATGTTGATGACCGCCTCGGCAGGCGAAATCACCCCGCGGTCTTCGATGAAGTCGCCGAGGTGCGAGTCCTCCTCCTCGCCGATGGGGGTCTCGAGCGAGATCGGCTCCTGGGCAATCTTCATGACTTTCCGGACTTTGATCACCGGAATGTCCATGCGCTTGGCGATTTCTTCCGAGGTCGGCTCGCGGCCGTATTCCTGCACGAGCTGCCGCGAGGTGCGGATCAGTTTGTTGATGGTTTCGATCATGTGCACCGGGATGCGGATGGTGCGCGCCTGGTCGGCGATAGCCCGGGTGATGGCCTGGCGAATCCACCACGTGGCATAGGTGGAGAACTTGTAGCCGCGCCGGTACTCGAACTTGTCCACGGCCTTCATCAGACCGATGTTCCCTTCCTGAATCAAGTCCAGGAACTGCAGGCCGCGGTTGGTGTACTTCTTGGCGATCGACACCACCAGGCGCAGGTTCGCTTCGATGAGCTCGCGCTTGGCGGCCTCGGCTTCCATCTCGCCGTTGACAATGGTCTGGAAGCTGCGCTTCAGTTCGGCGGCGCTCGACCCCGTCTGCGCTTCGATTTCGCCCAGTTGCCCCCGCAGTTGGCGGAGTTCCTTGCGCAGGTCCTTGTTGCCGTTGCTGCGGGTGCCCTCCAGCTTCTTCTCCACCTTGTGGATGTCTTTTTCGAGCGGGCGGACGTCTTCCACGGCCTGCCGGATCCGCTCAATCAGCCGCTTGCGCTCCACATGGGTGAAGTCGATCGAGCGGATCAGCTTGGAAACCAGGACGCGCTGGCAAGCCACGGCCCAACTGTAGCGGCGGAAATCGCGCGGGCGCTTGCTGCGCGGAATGCTGGCCAGCTTGGTCTTCAATTGCCGGAGGCGCTTGTTCAGGCGCTCCACCTCATCAACCTGCGCAATCACCTCCTGGATGCGCTCCTCGATCTTGTCCTCGGTGAGGTCATCGTCGTTGAAGGTGACGACTTCCTTGATCGATTTGCGTCCGTTTTGAAGGTCCTCACGCAGCAGGTAGAGTTCGTAAACGACGATGGGCGAACGCGACAACGCCTTCAGAACATTGAGTTGCCCGCGCTCGATGCGTTTGGCAATCTCGACTTCGCCCTCGCGCGTCAGCAAGGGAACGGTGCCCATCTCCCGCAGGTACATGCGGACCGGATCGTTGGTCTTGTCGAGAGCGCCCGGGGTAAGGTCCAGGTCCAGGTCTTCGCCGCCCTCTTCGCCCCGTCCCTCGTCGACCTTGTCGAGGGCCATCTTCTCGGCGGCTTTGGCGCGCGGCGATTCCAGCACCTCGATGCCGGCGTTGTCGAACATTGACAGCAGATCGTCGAGATCCTCGGCCGAATGCACGTCGGAAGGCAGCAGGTCGTTCACCTCGTCGTAGAGGAGGTAACCCTTCTCCTTGCCCATGCTGATGAGTTTGTTGAGTTGACCAAACTTGTCGTCAAAGGCCAACGGTACGGACCCCCTGCGGACTCAGGAAACCTGAGCGGGACTCATCAAAAACAGAGATAGGCAACACTCAACCTCTCGCGGCCGGCGTTGCCTCCCACGTCCAGGAAGCCATGCGGGTAAGACCATCTCTCCCGACAGCCTCATTACATTGGATGTCATTCTACACCAAACCGTTAGCGCGTGGAGAAGAAAATCTTACCCCCGGCCCAAGCCGGATAATTCCTTCATGACCTTGGCCTTATCTTTAAGAAGCTCGGCCAGCTTTTCCGTGTTCTTCTCCCGTTCGGCCAGCTCGATAGCGGTTTGAATGCGGTCACGGTCTTGCTCGACCTTTCTTCTCCGCAGCGCCTTCAGGCACCCGCCGACCTGATCGCGGTCAGGAGTCTCTCCGGAGCCAAACAGACTCGCGTAGGCCATTCGCTGCCCTTCTGCGCCTGCCCACTCCTCTACGCCTGATATATCGATCCGCTGGCCTTGCTGGTGCGCAACCCAGATTTGCTGGAAAAGCGCTTCGGTCATCAGTCCTTTCGAGAGCCCTTCGTCCACAATCGCCGGCAAGAACTCCTCCGCCAACGCGGGATTCTCCAAGACCGCTCGGAGGAGCTGCTGCTCGGCCAGGGTGGGTTTCGGCAGAGAAGATTCCGGCCGGATCTGAAGCTCCGCGCGGCTTTCCGCCGCTGCCCGCCGCAACTCTTCTCGCAGCAGGCGATCATCCAACCGCAAGCGCGCCGCGAGCCGGTTGGCCAATTCCGAACGCAGCAGGGGGTTGGGCACATGAACCAAGAACTTCATCACGGCGTTGGCGGCCGCGACCTTTCCCTCCGGCCGGGATAGATCATGCTGCGCGGCGGCGCGCTCCGTCAGGTAATCAAGGTAGGTAGGAGCGGAAGCCAGCGTCTGCCGGTATGCGTCTGCTCCCTGACGGCGAACGAATGCATCCGGATCGAGTCCGCCTGGAAGCACGAGTACCTTGGCCTCAAAGCCTTCCGCAAGCAGCAGGTTCAGCGATCGCTCGGTGGCGGCCACGCCGGCGGAATCGGGATCATAGTTTACGACCACCCGGCGCGAGTAGCGGCTCAGCAGGCGAGTCTGGCTCTCCGTCAAACTCGTACCGCAACTGGCGACAACGTTTTCGATGCCCGCCGCGTCCACGGCGATACAGTCCATGTAACCCTCGACCAAGATCGCGTAATCCAGCTTGCGGATGGCCGGACCCGCGAGGTCGAGATGGTAGAGCACGCGACTCTTGGTGTAGATGGGCGTCTCCGGCGAATTCAAATACTTCGGCTGATCTTCGCCCAGCGCTCGCCCCCCAAAAGCCACGACCTTGCCGGAAGGGTTCGAGATCGGAAACATGACGCGCCGCCGGAAGCGGTCGAAATGCCGCTGGCCTTCGGCATCCCGCAGCACGAGACCGCTTTTCTCCGCGGCGGCGGTTTCAAATCCCGAATCGAACAGCCAGCGCGTCAGGCCTTGGCCATCGGAAGGCGCGTAGCCGAGCCGGAACTTTCCCACTACTTCGTCGCTCAGGCCGCGATCCGCCAGATAGGCGCGCGCCGCACGGCCCTCGGCGGTGGCTCCGAGCTGCGCGGCGAAGTACTTGGCCGCCACCTCGTGAACCTTGTAGAGCGTCGCACGTTCGCGGGCGCTTGCGTCGGCGGTCTCATCGAACTCTCGCTCGCGCAGCCGGACGCCTGCCTTCTCCGCCACCCGTCGCAGGGCTTCGGGGAAGGAGAGGTTGTCGATCAGCATCAGGAACTTGAACACGTCGCCGCCCACCCCGCAGCCGAAGCAGTGGAAGATCTGTTTGGTGGGATGGACCGCAAAGGAAGGAGTCTTCTCCTGGTGAAACGGGCACAGCCCCATGAAGTTAGCGCCCGCCTTGCGCAGCTTCACATACTCGCCGATGACCTTGACGATGTCAGCCGCCGTGCGAACTTCGTCCACTTGGCTCATGGGAAGGACAGTTTACAGTCAAGGGTCCAGAGTCGAAAGTCAGTTGTCAACCGCCAGCCTTCGAAGGTCCGTGGCCCCTGCTCAGTTGTCCGTTGCCGGCGGCTGAAGCTTCATCGCGCCAGAATCGACCGGCGAGGGCCTTTTGCCTTAGTCCCCAACCCCCAGCAACTCAGTTTACGGCAGCAGGACTATCTTGGACGGCGCCTTCGCAAATTCCCCGGGCTTGAACTGCCGGCGCAGCAGATCGAGATAAGCGCGGCCTTTGGGGCGGCCATTGGTGCGCGTGGCGCCCAACTGGGTGAAGAAGATCAGGGCGTCGCGGATGTCGGCGTCGCGCGTGACGCTCATCCCACGGTGTTTTGTTTCCTCCTCCCGGAAGTCCTTCAGCGCGGCCTTCAGCGCTTCGTAGAGTCCGCGTTGCACGCTATAGGCGGGAGGATTTTCGTAGTAAATGCCACTCGCCAGCGTCCGATAGGTCTCCGCCAGGGCCTGCGTCGCCGCCACCACGTCGGAATCGACTACGGCCCGGTTCTCATGCGCGCATTGGCAAATCGCATAGGAGAGGGCGTTCAGCAGAGCCAAGTGCTCCTGCGCAAACGACGGCGAAATCTTGATGGCCGGGAATGGAAGCTTCGACCAGTCGACTTCACGCCGCTCTTCATCGTACCTTCGGCTGGCGACGAGGTGGGTGCAATCGGAGGGACAGTCGATGGACACTTCGCGCTCCGTCCCGCAACAAATGGCGCAGATCGCCTCACCCTTGGCCGGACAAAACCTCTTGGGGGGGCGCTTCTCACAAATCGGACAGCTCAAATGGGTTGTCTCCCGGGAAAACTATGCGGGCCGCCGTGTCGCAGACGAGATTAACATTATGCCACATTTCGACGGCTGTCCTAACACCGACCGCAGCGCCGCGCAAAAACCGCTTGACTGCCCATCGTATCTGGCCAAGATTGTACACTCCCCTGCTTCACCGCGACCATGGCGAAAGGAACGACCACCAACACCTCCGACGTCGTCGTGATCGGCGGCGGACTGATTGGCTGCACGATTGCCCTGCGGCTGGCGCAGGCTAAGCAGCGCGTGTGCGTGCTCGACCGGGGCCAGCCGGGCGCCGAAGCGAGCACCGCGGCGGCGGGCATGCTCGCCCCGCAAGGCGAAGCGGTCGATCTCGATGCCTTCTATGAATTCTGCGCCGCCAGCCGCGACCTCTACCCCGAGTTCATCCGCGAGATCCAAGAACTCAGCAGTGAGCGCATCGACTACCATCGCGACGGGACGCTCGTGGTCGGCATCGAGGAACATGAATGCCAAGAGCTCGAAAGGATTTACGCGGCGCAGTCGCGCCTGGGCTTATCCACTGAACTGCTCAAACCCGAGGAGGCACATGCCCGCGTTAAGGGGCTATCGCCGGAAATCCAGCGCGCGCTCTACATCGGTGGCGATCATCGGGTGGACAACGAGCGGCTAACGCACGCGGTCATCAAGGCCTGCCGGCAACTGGGTGTGACGATTTGCGCCGGGCGGCCGGTGAGGAAGCTGAACCTGCGCGGCGACCGCGTGGAAAGCGTCGACGCCGCGTATATGTCGGGTGAAGAAGCCACCTCAAGATTTGCCGGCGAACAGTTCGTTCTGGCGGCCGGGTGCTGGTCGGCGGCCCTCGTCGAACCGCTGGGGATTAAGCTCCCGATGCAGCCCTGCCGCGGGCAGATGATCGAGTTTGATGCCCCGGAGGATCTCCCGCTAGTGGTACGCGCCGGACATCACTATTTGGTTCCGCGATCTGGAAAAAGAATCGTGGCGGGAACTACTGCCGAGTATGTGGGCGACGCGAAAGGGGTGACCGGTGAAGGGCTGCGCTCCATCCTTGAGGGAATCGAGCGTATCGCGCCGTTCGTAAAGAACCTGCACTTCCGCCGCGCCTGGTCCGGGCTGAGGCCCGATACCGCCGACCACCTGCCGGTTCTTGGCCACGGCGAAATCCAGAATCTCCTCTTCGCTACCGGGCATTTCCGCAACGGCATCTTGCTCGCGCCCATCACGGCTGAGATCATTGCGGACGTGGTCGTGAAGGGCTCAACCTCCCGGTCCATCGAGCCCTACCGGCTTACCAGATTTCGCCTGTAGTGGCCCGGATGGGGCGCTCTGAATCAGTGAAAGGTCACCGTGTACATCCCGTCGGTGACATCCGTGTCGGTCCGTTCCAGGCACTCGGGATCGTGTTTCACGCAGATGCCTTCGGCGATACCGAGAAACGCCATGGCCTTATTGAGTGCCCTTGATTCCAACACGGGCCGACTTTTGGCCGCTTGCTCAGACAACGAATCGAGCGCGGTTGCCCAAGCGTATGCTTCTTTCACTTGCCCCGCTTCCGCCTGCACACGCGCGATGCGGCGATAGGCCAACATCCCGCTCTCTCCGGCGACCCTCAACGCGCCCTGAACATCACCCAACCTGGCCTTCGCGTGAGCGGTTTCGCTCAAGGCGACATCCCTGGCCATCCCCATCTTGCTTTCCACCCGCTTGAGGGTTTCGAGGGCTCCACCGAAATCGCCTCGGTCAATCTGCTCCCTTCCGATTTCCACGACGGCGAATTTGTACCCCACTTCGCGCCCAATCTCATCGTCGGCGCGATCGTCCCGAATCTCCTCCGCAGCCTGCAGCGCCGCTTGCAGATTTCCCGCCTTCGTGTGTGCAACGGCGATGGCGGTTAGCGCTCGGGCGCGCCGGCGGGGCTCTTCTATGTTCTTGACGGTTTGACGCGCGGCATCGAGATACCCCGCCTTGGCCTGCACCTCGGCAATCATCGCCAGGATGTAATTCTTGACATGGTCTGGGAGGTACTCGACCTTCTGGAGTGCCTCCCACAATGGTTCCTGAGCTTTCTTCGTTTCGCCGTGCTTCACTTGAACGAGGGCAGTGAGTGTGTAGAACCAGGCTTGGACTGCTGGGCCATGAAGCAGGTTGACTGTTCGAAGGGCGCCCTCAGTGTCACCTGCGCCGATCTGGACACCCGCCAGATCGCCAAGCACCAACTCATCTTTGGGGAGCCAGTCTTTCATATGCAGGCCCGCGCGCGGCAACTCGAAGAATTGCGGATCATGGAGCGGGGGGACAGAGGGCTGGGGCTTGTCCTCGGGACGAGGTCTCACCCGAAGCGTCCTCATAGCACCTTGCAAGTCGCCAGACTTGATTTGGGCCTGCGCGATTTCGTGCGCAGCATAGGCCCTCAGTTCTTCTGCCTTTACGGACTGGGCCGCATTCACCGCGCGGGGAATGTCGCCAATCTCCACCAGGCCCTCGAAAATCCCCACCCGGACGTTATCCTTCCTGTCGTCGGGAACTCCTTCGACAAGGCCCTGAGTGGCGCTGAGGTCGCCAGTTCGGACTCGCGCTCGGGCCAATCTGCGCAACACCCCGCTCCGGCGCCAGGACACCACCTTATTGGCTGTGGCAAGAGCGCCGTCCCAGTCGCCGACCCTGATCTGGAACGCTGCGATCTCGTCCAGGGTCTCGTCCCTGAAGAACTCTGGGTCTTCCATGGAGGCGGTCTGTGTGGCATGAGAAAGTGCTTCGCGGATCGCTGCAATCGCGTCGGGCGGGAGCTGAACGGATTCCGCGGGAAGCGCAGACACAGGCGCCGCAAGTGTCGAGGGCGCAAGGAAATTCGCTCCCCCAGCCATGCACGTGAGGATGAACAAGCCGATAGTCAACACCGCCCCAGAGCTGAGCCCAGGTTTCACGTGAGAGGTCAAAATCCTCATCTCGTCCTCCCTCGGCCGCGCTTCCGAACTCGGCCTCGCTTGAGGCCCTTATTGGAACGATCCTGGCAGCCCGTTTTGCGGCGCCGGAGGCGGGTTCAGGCCGCCACGTGGCGAGGCAAACTCGCCGTTACCGAGCACGGTTTGCGGGCGAAAACGTTCGCGCCGTGGACGCCGTATTTCCTGGCCGTCGGTTCCTTCGAGGTCGCCCGGAAGCAATCGAAGCGCTCCACGATGCTGACATCTTCAAACCCCAGGCGATTGAGCACGTCGATCATCTCTGCCTCCGGCAGAGCGCCGGCGATTCAGCCCGTCCAGAGGTCGATGTTCCGTCGCGTGTCTTCGGAGAGCTCGGCATCAAGAAGGATGTCGCCCAATTGGAGGCGGCCCCCGGGCTTGAGCACGCGCACGATCTCATCAAAGGCGCGTTCCTTTTCGGGTACGAGATTGATGACGCCGTTCGAGATCACCACGTCCACGCTCGCGCTCTCGACGGGCAGAGACGTTGCGTCGCCTTTGCGGACGTCCGCCTGCGCGAGCCCCACAGCGCGTGCCGAAGCCCGCGCGCGCTCAATCATCGCGTCCGTCATATCCACTCCGATGGCCCTTCCCGTCGGTCCCACGCGGCGCGCGGCAAGAAGCAGGTCCATCCCCGCCCCGCAGCCGATGTCGAGCACCGTTTCACCAGCGCGAATCGGACCGATGCGGTGAGGATTCGCGATCCCCGCAAAAGGCGCGGTGGCCTCCGCAGGCAGCGAGGCCAATTCCCCGGCGTCATAGCCGAGGAATTCTGCCGCAT
>Ga0073934_10008359_pt1 | contig 13840 bp, 9 predicted proteins | sample LarsenN4metaG_FD_76834 | JGI IMG/M metagenome (GOLD analysis project Ga0073934, IMG submission 76834) | Hot spring sediment bacterial and archeal communities from British Columbia, Canada, to study Microbial Dark Matter (Phase II) - Larsen... ...
CGCCCTGACTTCATGCAGGATTGGCTGCAGACCCAGAGGTGCGAAATACCCCGCGATTTCAACGAGCCGTTTGAGGATCGCCTCGAAGAAGAGCGGGAGCGGGCGAAGGCAAGCTGGAAGGGCCTGGGCAAGGAAGCGGCCAGTCCGGCCTACCAGCAACTGGCGGGCACAGTGCGTCCGGAATTCATCGGCTACATGAAGCTGGAAGGCGAGTGCCGGATTGCGGGCATTATTCCCCGCGAAGGACTGGTCAACGAACTCCCGGCCGGCGCCGAGGGCGAAGTGGTGCTCGACCCGACGCCGTTCTACGCCGAAGCGGGCGGGCAGGTGGGCGACTCCGGCGTGCTGCTCGCACCCGACAGCGACGAAGAAGTGGCCCGGGTCCGCACAACTTACTATCCCCTGGCCGGCCTCCCGGCCCTGAAAGTAACCGCGAAGCAACGGCTGCGGGTGGGCGACCGCGTCCAAGCGGTGGTGGACGGCGAGGCGCGCACCGCCACGATGCGGAACCACACGGGCACGCACCTGCTGCACGCGGCCTTGCGGGCGGTGCTGGGGCCGCACGTGAAGCAGTCGGGGTCGCTGGTGGCGCCCGACCGGCTGCGGTTCGACTTCAGCCACTACGCCCCGCTCGACCCCGAGGAGCTGGCAGAAATCGAGCGGCTGGCGAACGAGCACATCCTCCGGGACACGCCGGTGACGGAGGAGCGGATGGACCTCGACGCCGCCCTGAAGAGCGGGGCGCTCGCGTTCTTCGGCGACAAGTACCCGGAAAAGAATGTCCGCGTGGTCACCATCGGCGAGTTCAGCAAGGAGCTCTGCGGCGGCACGCACGTCCGCCACACCGGCCAGATCGGATTGCTCAAGCTGACTTCGGAGTCGAGCATCGCCGCCGGCATCCGCCGGGTCGAGGCCATCACCGGAGCGACCGCGCTGGAGCGCTTCCAGCAAGCGATTGACCGCCTCCAGCAAGCCGCCGCCCTGCTCAAGACCACCGACAGCGAGGTGGTCGAGTCCCTGGAGCGGCTGCTGGAAGAGCAGCGGACGGGGGAAAAGCAGCTCGACGCGCTGCGGCACCGCCTGGCGCAGCAGCAGGTGGAGGAGCTGCTGCAGCGCGTGCGCCGGGTAAAGGACGTGCCGGTGCTGGTGGCGCAGCTTGAAGCCGTGGACCGCAGCACGCTGCGCAGCCTGGTGGATTCCCTGCGGCAAAGGCTGGGCTCGGCGGTCATCGTGCTGGCTACCTCCACTAACGGCAAAGTCGCTCTGGTCGCCGCCGTGACGAAGGATTTGACCCCGAAGCTGCACGCGGGAAAGATTGCGCAACAGGTGGCCGGACGCATGGGCGGGACAGGGGGCGGGCGCGCCGACTTGGCGGAAGCAGGCGGGAAAGACGCGGGGCAACTGGGGCAGGCACTCGAAGACGTCTATGCCATTGTGGAAAAAATGCTTTGACCGGTTGCACGCGTGCGTTATACTGGCCGCACGCCAGAAACGTTCAACCCTGCCACCGTGCAGGTCAGCAATCGCAGGACCAACGCGAATCCGGCTTCTTCGGCCGCAGTGAACACGATGGGACGTTTGCTGGAAAGCTTCACGACGGGCCTAGTTCTCACGGGGATTCTCGCCGGCGGAGTGCCTGCGGCGCAGGCAGAGATTCTCTCCACCGTCGATCAGAACGGTCGGCGCGTTTTCATCAACAGGGAAGAATCGGGCCGGGCAGCGCGCTCCATCTCCGCGGCAGGCCGTGCCGGTCTGATGGCCCGGCGGCGGGCGGGACTTCCCGGCATCGAGGCTCACATCGAATGGCTGGCAGCCCAGGAGCGGGTGGACGCCAAGCTGATCCACGCCGTGATCGAAGTCGAATCGGCCTGGGATTATCGCGCGGTCTCGCGCCGGGGTGCGGTGGGCTTGATGCAGCTCCTGCCCGAGACCGGCCGCCGCTTCGGCGCCCAGAATCTGCTTGACCCGCGCGACAACCTAGCCGCCGGCGTCCGCTACCTGCGCTTTCTGCTCGACCGCTTTGACCACAACCTCGAACTGGTCCTGGCCGCCTACAACGCGGGCGAGAACGTGGTGGAGGAGCTCGGCGGCATTCCGCCTTTCCCGGAGACCCAGGCCTACGTCGAGCGTGTCTGGGCGATTTATCAGGGCTCAAACGGGAAGGGGTTTCCTTCCCGGCGCTTCGGGCGGGCAGCCAGCCCGTTCACGGTGAGCCCGTTCAGGGTGAACCTGGAACATGCCGGCGGCATCTATCGAGAAGTTGATGAGGATGGTCGCATCATCTTCGGCAATCACTGAGGGCCGACCACGTCCGGCCGGAGCCCGCCCGAGTAGCGGCCAAGCCGGGCAAATCAGCCTCGAAGCGATTCGGGGCAGAACGTCAGTGCTGGCACGGTGCGAGTAGTCGGGTCGAACAGCACGGAAAGCAGGCCTCGCCACTGTACTTTGGCGGCCAGGGGTTGCAGGCTGTGGGAATTCCTTGTCTCCCTCATGATTCTTCTGGCCTTGCCCTGCGCTCTGGCAGCCACCGAGCCCAGCCGGACGGAGCGAGCGCGCGTCGGGCAGCAACAGTTCCAGCGCGCCGAGAAGCTGCGCACGGCGCTGGAGGGAAAGCCGCGCAGCAGCCGGGCGGAAAAGGAATACCTCGGAGTGGTTCGCACCTATCGCCGGGTGTACGACATTGCGCCCTTTACGCCCACCGCAGCCAGCGCCCTGCGCGCCATGGCCGAGGTCTACCAGGAAATGGGACGGCAGTTCGGCACCAAGTACTTCGAGCAGGCTATCGCCACCTACCGCTTCCTCCTCGAAGAATACCCGCACGGCTCGCATCGCTTCGACGCGCTCTTCACCATCGGTCAAATCCAGCGCGCCGACATGAACGATCTCAAGGCCGCACGCGAAACCTTCACCCAGTACCTGAAACTCTATCCCAAGTCCAGACAGGCAACCCAGGCACGCCAGGCGCTGGAGGAAATCCGCCAGCAGGAAGAACAGGCCAAGACCGCAGGCGCCAGCGCGGCGAGCCCCGGCACAGTACAGGTGAACAACATCCGCTACTGGAATGCGGCCGACTACACCCGGGTGGTGATTGACCTCGAGGCTGAGGTGAAGTTCCAGGGAGACCGGCTCTCCGACCCCGACCGCATCTTCTTCGACTTGTTCGATACACGACTGAACTCCCCACTGGTGGGTAAGACCTTCGAAATCCAGGAGGGACTCCTAAAACGGATCCGGGTGGCGGAAAATCGCGGCGGTGTAACCCGGGTGGTGCTGGAAGTCAGCCGGGCGCAGGACTATACGCCATTTTTGCTGCCTAATCCCTACCGGTTGGTGGTGGACATCCGGGGGACGAAACCGGAGACGGCAAAGAAACCCGGGGCACCAGCCAAGACGGAAACAGCTGCGAAGACCGAGACGCCGCAGAAGACGCCCTCCAAACAGACGGCCACGTCCACGCCGCCGCTGCTGCCGCAGCCCCCGGGGGCGCCGCAGCCGACGAGCCGGGGACAGCAGACACTGACGCGCGTGTTCGGGCTCAAGGTCAACCGCATCGTTCTCGATCCCGGGCATGGAGGGCATGACACGGGGACGATCGGCCCGGGCGGCTTCATGGAGAAAGACCTGGTACTCGACGTGGCGCGGCGGTTGGGACAACTGGTCAGCGAGAAGTTGGGCGCGGAGGTTGTCTACACACGGGAGGACGACACCTTCGTGCCCCTGGAAGTCCGCACCGGCCTAGCCAACGAAAAGCAGGCTGACCTCTTCATCTCTCTCCACGCCAACTCGAGCCGAGACCCCAAGGCGCGCGGCGTGGAAAGCTTTGTCTTGAACTTCACCACCGACGAGGAAGCGCTGGAGTTGGCGGCGCGCGAAAATGCGGTCTCCCAGAAATCCGTGCACGAATTGCAGGACCTAGTGCGCAAGATCTCCCACAACGAGAAGCTGGAAGAATCCCGCGAACTGGCCAGAGAACTGCAGAAAGCCTTGCACAAGGAACTGCGGCGCGCCAGCCGTGCGGTGCAGAACCGGGGCGTGAAGCAGGCACCGTTCGTGGTCTTGATTGGGGCCAGCATGCCCTCGGTGCTGACCGAAATCGCCTTCTTGAGCAACCCGCGGGACGAAGACCTGCTGAAAACCTCGCGCTGGCGGCAACGCGTAGCCGAGGCGCTGTTGAACGGCATCACGGAGTACCTGGAGAACCTGAACAGCACGGAAGTGGCACGCGTCCCCGCCCCGGGCACCGCCTCCCCGCCCGACTAGTGCCTGCTAGTGAAGCCCTAAACTAGCCTCTTCCGTCCCCCAGGCAGGTGCCTGGGGGCTCGGCGCAGAATTTCTTCTCGCTGAGCCGGGCGGCACCGGCCACCCGGAGAATTCTGCGCCGAGTTACGATACTAGCCACTGCTGGCCACACCCACCGGAGATGTATTACCATCAAGCTGATGGGAAGAGGTGCGAGTCTGGTCTGGGTGGTCGCGCTGAGCCTCCCGGCCTGGGGACTGGCGCAGGAACAGCTCCCGCCGGTGCTCCACGGCTGGCAGCGCACCGCGTACGAAACGGTTGCGGCAGCTCAACTGGAGAATGTGGCCGGCGGGAAGGCCATGCTCTGGCGGGAGTACGGTGCCGTCGGGGCTGAGCGCGCCACCTATGAAGGGAACGCCAGTCGCCTTACGGTTGTGCTCTACCGGATGCGCGACTCGGCAGGCGCCTACGGGGCCTTCAGCTTTTTCGGGGCCGGAAGCCCTCCCGCCAGCCTCGGCGCAGAGGGACGGAAGACGAAGAGCGGCTGGGTCTTCTACCAGGCCAACGTCTGCGTGACAGCGCAAGGAAGTTCCGGAAGAGCGCCCGCGGAAGCCTTGAGCCTGCTCGCCGACAGGCTCACGTCGGAAGCTGCCCCGCGGACGTCGGGGCTGCCGAGCCTGCTGGCGTTTCTCCCCCGCACTGGGCTCCGCCAGCGCTCGGAGAGGTACATCCTAGGACCTGCGGCACTCTCAGAACTGGCCCCGATCGGGAAGGGCGACTGGCTGGGGTTCCCCTACGGGGTTGAGGCGGTGTGGGCGGACTATGACCTCGGCGGTCGCCCGGCCGGTTTGCTGCTGGCCAGCTATCCGACGCCGCAGTTGGCCGCCGAGCGTCTGCGGGAATTCAACGAGTCATTCAACCTGAACGGAACGGGAAACCCTGTCCTGCCACTGGTTTACGCGAAGCGTGCCGGTCCGCTGGTGGGGCTGCTGACCGGGGTCGATTCAGGAACCCTGGCCGGAGGTGTCCTTAATCAGCTCCGCTACGAGTTTTCTGTGTCCTGGGACGAGTCCACCAAGAAGCCGACAGCGTCAGATTGGACCCGCACCCTGGCCAACATCTTCATCGGCACCGGGTTGATGATTCTCTACGCCCTGCTCTGCGGGCTGCTGTTCGGCGGCCTCCGAGTACTCGTGCAACGGCTCTTCCCGGGCAAGGTGTTCAACCGCCCCGGCGAAACTGAGATCATCCAGCTCAACCTTGGCGGTCGCTAAGCTGTTGCTATCAAATAGCTTGCTTCCTATGTGGTAGAAACACAACGCCTGGGGGCTGTGGAAATCTGCCAAAGCCAGGTGACTTAGCCGGAACTGGCTCGTGGGCTTTTTCGCTTGACAGCCAGCGAAGCGCCTGATTAGACTCTCGGGCGGCAAAAAGGTTTGGCTCAACCGCGCACTGGGCCATACCTACTTTCCCCGGAAGCCTTCCGGCCTTGCGGTCGGAGGGCTTTTGGTTTTTGGGGAGGCCCAAGCCGAATTGACACTGCTCTCTGATCGGTGTTTACTAGCCACAGGCCCCGCCAAGGGCGGGGCAGGCCGGCGTAGCTCAGCGGTAGAGCAGCCGATTCGTAATCGGCAGGTCGTCGGTTCAATCCCGACCGCCGGCTCCACCCCATGATGCTCGGCCCGACCAGAACCGTCCGGAACCGTCCGGACTCGCCCGCTTGAGATCCCTGGATGCACCTCCCTGCTGACGCTTCTTCTGACCCCGTGCGCCGCCTGGCCGAGTGCTATGGTGTGGAGCTTTCCTATAGGGATGGTCTCGGGCAGTACCGGGATGTCAGTCCTGATTCTCTGCTGGCTGTGCTGCGCGCGCTGGGCGCACCGCTAGAGAATCTTCAGCAGGCACCGGCTGCGCTCGAGGATTTTCGGCAGCGGTTTTGGCAACAGCTCGTCGAGCCAGTGGTGGTGACGTGGCTCGGGCAGCCGACGGAAATCGAAATCCGAATTCCGCATCAGGAAGCCAACAGCAGGCTGGCGGGCACGGTCGAGCTGGAAAGCGGTCGCGTGCGAAAGTTCACAGCCAAGGTTGCCGACCTCGAAAGTCTTCACCGCGAGGAAACCGGAGCCACTGCCTATCTGGCCAAGAAGCTTCGCATCGCGCAGAGACTTCCTTCCGGTTACCACCGTGTCTGGCTCGAGGTTTCTGACAAGCAAGCAGAGTCCCTCCTCATCGTTGCGCCCCGCAAGAGCTACTTCAACTCCTCCTCCCGATCGTCGAGGAGCTGGGGCGTTTTTCTTCCGCTCTATTCCCTGCGCACGCAAACGAGTTGGGGAGCCGGTGACCTGGGTGACCTGGAAGCATTCTGCCACTGGGTCGGCCGGATGGGAGGGCGAGCCGTCGGCACGCTGCCCTTGCTCGCCGCCTTCCTAGCTGAGCCGTTTGAGCCTAGCCCGTATTCACCCGCCAGCCGCCTCTTCTGGAACGAGTTCTACGCTGATCCGAAAGCGATCCCGGAACTGAAGCGCTGTCGTCCGGCCCAGTCCTTGCTCAACTCAGCCAACTTCCGGCAAGAAGTCGAGCAGTTGCGGGCTTCCCCGCTGGTCGACTACCGCCGCCAGATGGCGCTCAAGCGCCAATTCTTGGCGGAACTGGCTCGCTGTTTCTTTTCCCGACCGTCCCGCCGCCGTATCGAGTTCGAGCGCTTTCTCCAAGCTCATCCGAATGCCGAGGACTACGCTCGCTTCCGAGCCACAGGAGAGCGCCTCCAGGCTCCGTGGAGTCAATGGCCTGCCCGTCCGAGAAGCGGCAGGCTCCAGGCCGGGGACTACGACAAAGACTCCAAGAACTACCACCTCTACGTGCAATGGATCATGGAAGAGCAATTGGCAGCCCTCTCCGACCGCGCTCGACAACGCCGCCTTGCTTTGCACCTGGATCTACCCCTCGGCGTGAACCCCGATAGCTACGATGTCTGGCGCGAGCGCTCAACCTTTGTGCTCGACATCGCGGGCGGGGCCCCGCCCGACGCTCTCTTCACCGGCGGCCAGAATTGGGGCTTCCCACCGCTTCATCCCGCCGCACTCCGCACGTCTGGCTATCGCTACTACATCGCCTGCCTCCGCCATCTCCTTCGACACAGCCGCTTGCTTCGCATCGACCACGTCATGGGTCTCCATCGGCAGTTCTGGATTCCTCGCGGCCAGGATTCTCGCCACGGTGCTTATGTCCGCTACCCAGCAGAAGAGTTCTATGCCATCCTGAGCCTCGAATCCCACCGCCACAAAGCTCGACTCATTGGCGAGAATCTGGGGACGGTGCCCTCCTACGTCAACCCGGCCCTCCAGGAACACGGGATCAGCGGGATGTTTGTCGGGCAGGCCGAGCTCCGCGCCAACCCGCAGGAGCCCCTCCGCCCCGTTTCCTCTGATTCCCTTGCCTGCGTCAACACTCACGATATGTTTCCGTTTGCCGGCTATTGGGAGGGCCTCGACATCGACGACCGCTTGTCGTTGGGGCTCCAGACCGCAGAAGGGGCTGCGCAGGAGCGCTATTGGCGTGGCCAAATCCGCAGCGCCTGGCTCAGTTTCCTCCAGATGCGCACCGGAGAGAATCACGTGCGGGAAGCACTCGAGGCTTTGCTCCGCCATCTGGCCGCCAGTCCGGCCTGGATCTTCCTCGTTAACCTCGAGGACCTCTGGCAGGAGAAGCAGCCGCAAAATGTCCCCAGCACGAAGGACGAACGCCCCAACTGGCGCCGCCCCGCGCGCTACTCGTTGGAAGAGTTTTGCCAACTACCCCAAATAGTCGGTACACTGAGACAAATCGCCCGCTGGCGTAGGGCAGGTTCGAAAGGGAAAGGCAAGTGAAGAAAGCTGGACCTGAATCCGAGCTGACTCCCCCGGCCGTGCGCTCCGACGTCTCGCTGCTCACCGAAGACGATCTCCATCTTTTCAACGAAGGCTCCCACTACCGTCTCTATCACAAATTGGGCGCTCATCCCTTGACGGCAACCGGCATTGCGGGAACGTATTTCGCAGTCTGGGCGCCCGACGCGCTCAACGTCTCTGTGATGGGCGATTTCAACCATTGGAGCAAGTCGGCTCATTCCTTGCACCCACGCGGCTCCTCCGGCATCTGGGAGGGCTTCATCCCGGGTGTCCAGACCGGCGCCGCCTACAAGTACCACATCGTCTCCCGCTATCACGGCTACCAGGTGGACAAGGCCGACCCGGTTGCTTTCTTCAATGAAGTTCCGCCCCGCACCGCCTCCATCGTCCACACCCTCGACTATCAATGGGGCGACCAAGACTGGATGAGGCGACGTCATCAGCACAACAGCCTGAACAGCCCCATCGCCATCTATGAAGTTCACCTCGGCTCGTGGATGCGCGCCCCGGAAGAGGGCAACCGCTGGCTCTCCTACCGCGAACTCGCACCCCGCTTGGCCGACTATGTCCGCCGGATGGGCTTCACCCACGTCGAGTTCCTGCCCGTGATGGAACATCCCTTCTACGGCTCCTGGGGCTACCAGATCACCGGCTACTTCTCCCCCACCAGCCGCTATGGTTCCCCCCAGGATTTCATGTATCTGATTGATCACCTCCATCAACAGGGAATCGGTGTGATCCTGGACTGGGTCCCCTCTCACTTCCCCACCGATGGCCATGGCCTTGCCTATTTTGACGGCACCTTCCTCTATGAACACTCGGATCCTCGGCTGGGCTTCCACCCAGACTGGTCGAGTTCCATCTTCAACTACGGGCGCACCGAGGTCAGGAGCTTTCTCCTGAGCAGCGCGCTCTTCTGGCTGGATGCCTATCACGCCGACGGCTTGCGTGTGGACGCGGTGGCCTCGATGCTCTACCTCGACTATTCACGCAAGGAGGGCGAGTGGATTCCCAACCGATTCGGCGGCCGGGAAAACTTGGAGGCGGTCAGCTTCCTTCAGCGATTCAACGAAACCATCTTCCGCGAACACCCCGACGTCCAAACCGTTGCCGAGGAGTCCACGGCCTGGCCTGCCGTCTCCCGCCCGACGTATGTGGGGGGCCTGGGATTCGGGCTCAAGTGGGACATGGGCTGGATGCACGACACCCTGATCTACATGGGTAAAGACCCTATCCACCGCCGCTTCCACCACAACCAACTCACCTTCCGCATGCTCTATGCCTTTACCGAAAACTTCGTCCTGCCGCTCTCCCACGACGAAGTCGTATACGGGAAAGGGTCACTGGTAAAGAGAATGGCCGGCTATGATACGGAGAAATTCGCTAGCCTCCGCCTGCTCTATGGCTACATGTACGGCCAACCCGGCAAGAAACTCCTGTTCATGGGTGGGGAGTTCGCCCAGTGGCGCGAGTGGTACCACGAAGAGAGCCTGGACTGGCACCTGCTCCAGTACGAGCCCCACGCTGCTGCGCAGCGCTGGGTGCAAGACCTGAATCAGCTCTACCGCACTGAGCCGGCCCTGCACGAACTCGACTTCGACCCCGCTGGCTTTGAGTGGGTTGACTGCAACGACTCCGATCAGAGCACCTTGACCTTCCTGCGGCGCGCGCGTTCCTCGGACGAGCTCATCCTCGTGGTCTGCAATTTCACTCCCATTCCGCGCTTCAACTACCGCGTCGGAGTCCCGCGTGGCGGCTTCTGGGAAGAAGTTCTGAACAGTGACGCCCGCGAATACGGTGGCGCTGGCATCGGCAATGCCGGGGGCTTCGCCGCAGACCTAATCGCCGCCCACGGTCGGTCCCACTCGCTGAATCTCACGCTCCCGCCGCTGGCCGCCCTCTTCTTCAAGAACGGCACACAGGGCTCCTAAATAACCAGACCAAACGTGGAAGCGCAGGGACAGCGAGGCTGGGTCACCGCGGGAAGGGATACATCAGCCAGCCGAGTGCCAGCCCAACCAAGAGAAAGGCCAAGAACGACCAGATAAAATACCGCGCGCGCGCGCCCATCCGTTGCTTCGTGAGAAAGGCGAACACGAGCGAAACGAAAAAGGCGAATACAGAAAGCGCCTGAAAATGCGTGAGCACCAGCGCATCGACCAGACCAGCTACCATCCTCATCCCTTCTTTCCCACGGCGATGTCGTAGGCGTCCAGCGCGGTCAGGACATTCAGGAGGCCTGCGGTCAGAAAGAACGTCGTTCCGTAGTCTCCCAGAGCGCGCGAAAGGTCACCCGTCCCCAGCCCTGCCAGTTTGGCTCCGAAGAAAACCAATCCCGCTCCCAGGTTGCCCAGGAAACCCAGCAGATGGAAGATATTGCCTAGTTCCCAACTGAACAGCCGACCGCCCATCGCCAATCCCAGCCCGGCGAGGGCAAGGATGGAGACAAAAAAGACAACCGCACGGTCGAGTTTCCGCTGCAACAGGTGGCCCAATCCCGGAACGAGCCATCCCGCCACGCCCAGCGCATAGGGCTCCCACCCCACCCGCCGCCCCACGGGCGTGTCCGCAACTACGGTGCTGCGTGTCTGCTCTTCCATCGCTACACTAAACGGAAATACATACAATTTCGTTCTGCACGCGCCCTGTCGGCCTGGCGTCCTGTTCATCCGCGTACACATTCACCTCCAAGCGGACGCCAAATTCCGGCAGGTAGATGCCTGGCTCAATCGAAAAACACGTGCCGGGCAGGATTTCGCGGTCATCGTGGGTTTCCAGATTGTCCATGTTAGCCCCGGTCGAGTGGATTTCGGTGCCGATGGAATGGCCCGTGCGGTGAATAAAATAGTCTGCATAGCCACACGCACGAATGTGTCCGCGGGCAACATCGTCCACTGCAAAGCCGCATAGTTTTTCTCCCCGCCGGCGCGCTTCCCCGACGGCGCGCACGGCACGGTCGCGCGCCTCCTGTACGATGCTGAAAATCTCCTGCTGCCGCGCAGTCGGCTTCGGGCTGACACACCCGACCCACGTAATGTCATAATAAACAGCCTTCGGCTTCTGGAGCTTGGCCCACAAGTCGAGCAACACCCACGCACCGGGCCGGATTTCGTGGCTCCGCCCGGCCTGCGGCTCGTAGTGCGGGTTGGCACTGTTCGCGTTGACCGCAACGATGGGAGGGTCTTCGGTGACGAGCCCGCGCCCCGCAAACTGCTCCAGGATCCACTGTTGGAGGTCGTATTCCGTCAGCTTCTTTCCCGCGCGCAATTCCTCACCGATGTGGCCAAAGGTCGCCGCCATGATTTCATCCACCAAACGGCCGGCCGTCTGGTGCATCGCGAGCTGCTCGGCCGACCAGCGGGCCTCAAACCGCTGCACCAGATCGGCGGAACTCACCACTTCCCTTCCGAGACTCCGCACCAGTTCCACCGTCCCGGCATCCACCAGTGAGACGTAGGGAATCGCGTTGAGGGGCGAATACTGCATCGCAATCCGTTGCGCGCTGCCCAGGATCTCTTTCAGCCCCGCGCGCTGCTCTTCCCAACTCGCGTACAGGCGGCGCCCACCCCGGAGCCCGTCCAGGCGGCTTGACTCGATGCGATGGACGAGTTTCTGGGGTTCCCCCTGAGCGGGAATGAAGTAGTACCAGCGGCGTGTCACCAAGCCCGCTTCCAGACCCAGAACGCGATACGCAAGCGGGTCGCGGTGAAACACATCGTAGAAGAGCCACCCGCCCAGTCCCTGCTCCCGGAGTTCGTTCTGGATAGCTGTGAGGTCTACACTCATGGGGACCTGGGTTCCTCTTTCGCCGGGGGCCAGAAGGGCTGCCACTGCTCGGCACGCGGCGGGCGCGTCAACAGACTGATGACCACCAGCAGTGCCAGTGAGCCGAGCAGAGCCGGAATCACGGCATCCACTTTGCGCGTCAACTCGACGAACGCGCTTTGCCGGGAGCCATAGTCCACCACGAGGTTCCACCCCACACTGATGGCCGTCCCGGCAATGATCGAAGCCAAGGCGCCAGCGCCGTTGGCGCGCCGCCAGAAAAACGCCGCCAACACCGCCGGCGTCACCGCCGCTCCATATACGGTGTAGGCGTACAGCGCCATTCGCAGGATCGATTGCGTGTGGGCCGCCAAGACCAGCGCCGCCACTCCCAGACCAAAAACGATCACCCGGGATAGCACCAGGATTTCGCGCTCGCTCGCCTTCGGACGCAGGAAGCGGTGGTAGACGTCGTGGATCAAGTTGGCGGCTGGCGAAAACAAGTAGTTGTTGCCGGTGGAGATCACCTTGGCGAAGATTCCTCCCAGCAGCAGGGCTCCCAGCAAGGCCGGCAGGCCGCGGCGCACGCTCAGGGGGATGATGTCTCTCGGAATGGCGTCGCTGAAGACGGCACTGCCCACCACCGCCAGCGCCACGATCACCGTTTCCAGCAGCAGCGTCCCCACAATCCAGCCCCCCACGGCGATCTTGGCATCGCGCTCGGAGCGCGCCGAAAAAAACTTCTGGTACATCGCCTGGTTCCCCAATATCAGGAAGAGTACAGGCAGGAAAAAATTCATCGCCTCGTACCACTCCAGCTTTCCCATCACCGTGAAGTGATTCTCCGGGAGGCTGGCGCGGACCTGTTGCCAGCCGCCACCGAAGTCCACCAGCATCGGCAAGGCCACACAGGCCGTGACAGTTACCAGCAACCCGACCACCAGGTCCAAGTACGCCACCGACGCCATTCCGGCCAGGGCCGTGAACACCACCACAAATCCCGCCATGATGTACATGCCCTGCTCTGGCGTAATCTGCTCGGGAAAGATCAGGTGCAGGATGTCGCCCCCGGCGCGAAACTGGTAGCTCGTGATCCCCGTGTAGGCAATGACAATGGCCAGCGTCCCAAAGAGCCGCGCAAAGCGGTTGTAGCGCGTCTCCAGCAGGTCTGGAACTGTGTACTGGGCGAACCGGCGCGCGCGGCCTGCGATCAGGGCAATGACCGCAAGTCCGGCCCAACCCCCTGCCGGCTGCCACAACGCCGCAAAGCCGTTCCGGAAGGCGTTCTCGGCACCCGCAAACAGGCTGCCCGCGCCGATCCAGGAGGAAAGCAGCGTAAACACGAGCACCGGCCAGGCCAGGCGTCGCCCCGCCACCATGAAGTCGGCTTCCGTGCGCACCTTGAAGCTCTGCCAGATGCCGACGCCCAGCAACGTGACCAGAATCACTGCGAGCACAACAATGTAGAGCGTTGCTGCAGGCATGCTCTTGGTCTGGACTGCCCTCCCGCGGGTGGCCAGCGCTCCTCTCTACACAGCCTCAGGGATTACTCCGGACCGCCTGCCCCGGACCGACGAGGGCCGGAGTCCGAGTCGTGCATGAAGGGTGGCTGGATCCAGGCCAGCCACCTCGATCAGCTTCACCGCGCAGCGTTCGCCGGCCGCTATCTTAATGGAACCCGGCGAGAGGTGCAAACAATCCGCCAGCAGCTTCACCACCGCTCGGTTCGCTCGCCCCTCGACGGGCGGCGCCGTTACGCGCAGGCGGAGGACGTCGCCCCGCACCCCGGCAACCTCTTCCCGCCTAGCCCGCGCCTGCACCTTGATGCGAAACCGCACACTCCCGCCCCTGTCTTCCACCGCCAATGTCATCACTGGGTCGGACGCGGGCCAAACAAAGCGGTGCCCACTCGGATCATCGTCGCCCCCTCCTCAATTGCCACCTCGAAA
>Ga0073934_10008361_pt1 | contig 13834 bp, 11 predicted proteins | sample LarsenN4metaG_FD_76834 | JGI IMG/M metagenome (GOLD analysis project Ga0073934, IMG submission 76834) | Hot spring sediment bacterial and archeal communities from British Columbia, Canada, to study Microbial Dark Matter (Phase II) - Larsen... ...
CAGAGCGCCGCCGGGATCAGCAGGATGGCGAGCAGCTCGAGGAAGTTCGACAGCGGGGTGGGGTTCTCGAACGGGTGCGCGGAGTTCGCGTTGAAGAAGCCGCCGCCGTTCGTGCCGAGCTGCTTGATGGCGACCTGCGAGGCGGCGGGCCCCATCGGGAGGAGCTGCTCGGTGACCGTCGCCCCGTCGGCGTCCGCCGTCGCGTCGAGAAGCGGCACCGGCCGGTACGCGGCGAAGCTCTGCACGACGCCCTGGGACACCAGCGCGACGGCGAGGACGAGCGAGAGCGGCAGGAGGATCCAGAGCGTCGACCGGGTCAGGTCGACCCAGAAGCTGCCGACGTCGCGCGACTGGGCGGCGCGGAAGCCGCGGATGAGCGCCGCCAGCACCGCCATGCCGGTCGCCGCCGACACGAAGTTCTGGACGGTGAGGCCGAGCATCTGCGTGAGATGGCTCATCGTCGCCTCGCCGCCGTACGCCTGCCAGTTCGTGTTGGTGACGAAGCTCGCGGCGGTGTTGAACGCGGAGTCGGCGGTGACGGCGGCGAACCCCTGCGGGTTCAGCGGCAGGACCCCCTGAAGCCGCTGGAGCAGGTAGACGGCGGCGTACCCGACCGCGTTGAACGCGAGGGCGGCGAGCGCGTACGAGCGCCATCCCATGCCCTGCGCGGCCTGCACGCCGCCCAGGCGGTAGACGAGCCGTTCCGCCGGACGGAGGACCGGGTCGAGGAAGGTCGGCCGGCCGTCGTACACGCGGGCCATGAAGCCGCCGAGCGGCTTCGCCAGCGCGAGCAGGACCGCGAGATGAACCGCGAGCTGGAGGAGGCCGTTCGCAGTCACGCGAAGTACTCCGGGTAGAGCAGCGCGACGAACAGGTAGAGCATCACGAGGAGGGCGACGAGTCCGCCGGCGGCGTGGAGCGTCACGGCGCGCTCCCGCGGAGGCGGTCGCACAGGACCACGAGGCCCCACGAGGCGGCGAAGAACGCGGCGGCGAGCGCGACGGTCACGACGTCCACGGAATCCCCCTCCCGCCTCCGGTGCGCGGCGGTCGCCCCCGACCAGCATGCGGTGTGCCACGCGCGGACGCGCGCATCGCGGGCCGCGGGCGCGCCGGTCGACGTGCACCCTGCACGCCGGATCCGTGCACCGTGCAATCCGCCGGGAGCGCGGGCGGCGGGCCGGCTCCGGAACGTCTTGCGTTGACACGGCGACGCGTGCGGACGTATTCGCCTGCTGCCGTCGCGGCTCCGGCGCCCACCGGGCCGCGGCCCGAGGTCGCATGATCCCCAGCATCTCCCCCATCCGGCGCGCCGCACCGGTCGCCGCGATCGTCGCCGCCACCGCGAGCCTGGCGGCCGCGCACGCGATCCCGCCCGGGGGCGTCGTCGTCCTCGGCGACGGCGACCAGGCCGGCCTCTGCGCGGTGGAGCGGCGCCGCATCACGAACGTCCTGCACGGGACGATCTTCGCCGGCGGGGCCCCGGCGCCGATCGTGAACGGCGCCGCCGTCACCACCCGGAGCGCGATCGCCGCCGGCACGGTCGAGTACCGTCACGACGGCGGTCTCACGGGCGACGCGATCAACGTCGGCGACGACTGCTTCGGGATCACGCGCGTCCGCATCGACGTGCTGCCGCCGGTGTGCGGCGACGGCGTCGTCGGCGGCGGCGAGGAGTGCGATCCGGGACCGGCGGCCGACGACGCGTGCTGCACGGCCGAGTGCCTGCTGGTGGGGGGTTCGCCGACGGCGACGATCGCCTGCCGGCTGCGGACGCTGATCGCCCGGATCCGGGCGAGCGACGTCCGGCCCGCGCTCCAGCGGATCCTCGTCTCCTCGCTCGAGCGCGTGCTCTTCCGGGTGGAGCGCATCGGCGCGGAGACGGGCCGGCGGCGTGCCGCGTTCATCCGGAGCGCCGTCCGGCGGCTCGGCAGCTTCGCGGCGCGCGTGCGGTCCTACGAGGGTCGGCGGGCGATCACGGAGGCGGAGCGCGATTTCCTGCTCGACGCGTCCGAGCCGCTCCGCGCCGAGCTCGCCGCGATGAGCGGCGCGCCGTGAGCCCGGGCCGGACCGGCCGGACCGCGTCGAGCCTCGCGAGCACGATCGTCCAGCGGCGCGGCGTGCGCCAGCTGGTGAAGTTCTCGCTCGTCGGCGCGAGCAGCACCCTCCTCGACAAGGGGACGCTCTATCTGCTCGTGAGCCGCATCGTCCCGTTCATCCCGTGGTGGGTGAGCGCCTCGATCTCGTTCGGGCTCGGCGTGACCAACAGCTTCCTCTGGAACCGCAACTGGACGTTCCGCGCCCGGGAGCACGCGAGCGCCCAGGCGCAGTACGGGCGCTTCCTCGCCACGAACCTCATCGGCCTCTGCCTGAACCTCGTGATGACGAAGGTCCTGCTCGTGGCGGTCACCGGCGAGCTCCGGCACGTCGGCGAGAACCCGCCGCCGACCGACGTCCTCATCGCGTCGCTGCTCGCCGTGCCGTGCGTGACGCTCTGGAACTTCGCCGCGAGCAAGTACTGGGCGTTCGCGGCGCCCGACTGACGACGCTACGGCCCGACGACCTCCGCGTCGGCCACCGACGGCACGGCCCGTTCGGGCGAGTCCCACGCCGTCGCGCCGCCCGCCTCCGCGAGCGCGCGCACGAAGGCGTCCTGCCGCCGCTGCGCCTCCGGCACGGGGAGCCCGTGGTTCAGGACGGCGAACGTCACGCGGCCCCACCGCCGCGTCCGGACCGCGCCGGCGAGGGCGGACGCGCGGAGCGAGCCGATCGTGCCCGTCTTCCCGACCACGAGGCCGCCGGCGAGCCGGTGCGCGAGCGTCCCGGGGTCGACGCCCGACACGGGCAGGACGTCGGGAAGCGCGAGGCCGTGCGTCGCGAGCGCCGCGGCGAGCGCGTCGACGAGGGCGGCGGCGGCGCGCGGGCTCAGCCGCACGTTCCGGCCGCCGCCGGCGGGCTCGTCGACGTGGATCTCGCCGGCCAGCTCGGGGGGGACGGCGGCGCGGGCCGCCGCCTGGACCGTCGCCGCCCCGCCGATCCGCTCCGCGAACACGTGGAAGACGTCGTTCGACCAGCAGTTGAGCGCCTTCAGGATCCCGACGAGCGGCGCCGAGCGGTGGACCAGGAGGACCGTCGCGCCGGCGGCGGCGCGCGGGCGCGGGCCGAAGCGGAGCGCGTGCCCCGGGAGCCCGCCGTCCGACGCCGCCGGGCGCACCGCGGCGACGGCGGCCCACGCCTCGGCGCCCTCGCGGCCCTCGAGCACGCGCCGCAGGCGGCGCGCGTCGGGGTCGGGGCGCCAGTCGAAGAGGAAGGGGCCGCGCGTCCGGAGCGTGCCCTCGACGGCGCGGACCCCGCGGTCGCGCAGCGCGAGCAGCACGAGGAGCGCGTTCTCGCGGAGGAACATGGGATCGCCGCCGCCCTCGAAGACGAGGTCGCCGCGGAGCGTCCCGCCGTCGAGCCGCCCGGCACCGACGACGCGGGTCTCGAAGCGGTGGGCGGGCCCGAGCCGCGCGAGCAGGGCGAGCGTGGTCGCGATCTTCGTGACCGACGCCGGGTGCACCGGCCGATCGGCGGCGACGGACGCCAGCACCGTGCCGTCCTCGGCCCGCGCCCAGACGCCCTGGTCGGCACCCACGAGCCGCTCGGCGGTCGCGTCGAGCGGCGGCGCCGCGCGCGCGACGGCCGCGGCGAGGATCCAGACGAGCACCGGGACGCGCCGCATCGCGCGCGGTGATACACGGTCGCGGCGTCCCGGGCGAGCGCCGCGCGCGCCCCGCCCGGGGCGCAACGGGATGCGAGCGCCGGCCGTCGTCGGGCCGCGCGCGACTTCGGCCCCCGCTCGTGTCGCGGTGGCGCGCGCCGCGGGCCCGGCGGCGCCCGCGAATCGGACGCGCGGCGACGCCGCGCCGGGCGGAGCGGCCGGACGTCGGTCCTCCGCCCGGACGGGCCGTTCCGCAGCGGGTGCCGACCCGCCGTTTCCCGGACCCGCGGCGGGTCGCAGCGCGCTCCGAACCGCCGGGCCGCCGGCGGGCCCGGCGAGACGGCACCGTTCCCGTCGCACGGCGACGGTTGACACGCGCCGCGCGCGGGGCCGATGTTTGAGCCACGCCCGCTCGAGCAGCACCCACCGCGCGATGTCCATGCGACGGGATCACCGCGGCGTCTGCCGCGACGTGCGCGCCCGGCGGGCCGCCGGGGAGCTGCGGCTCCTCCTGTCGTACGTCGACCGTCACACCGCCCGGCGCGCGCTCCGCCTGCCGTGGTGGCGGTACGTGGCGGCCCTCACGTGGGTCGGGCGCCACGCCGGCGGCCCGCCGCTGACGCGCCGCCGGGCGTGCGGGCTCCTCCGCGCGCTGGTCGTCCGGGCCCGTCGGCGCAACGGCGGCGGGCTCCCCGCCGTCGCCGCGATCACGCACGCCGTGCGCATCCTCCGGACGCTCCACCCGGCGGCGCGCATCGCGTCCTCGCCGTCGGCGCCGTGGGTCGCGCTGCCGCGGCCGGCGGGCGGCGCCGTCGTGCTCTCGCTCCGCGACCTCTGGATCGGCCTCCTCTGGCGGCGCCACGGCGGGTCGTGGACGACGCTCGACGCCCGGCTGGCGGAGACGCCCGGCGCGGGCGCCGTGCGCGCGGCGGCACGGCGTCTCCGCACGCGGCTCCGCCGCGCCCGGCACGTCGCGCCGCCGCCGGCTCTCACGCGGGCCGGCGTCGACGACGCGGTCGACGCGCTCCGATGGCTCGCCGCCGGCGCGATGCCGGCCAGGCGGCCGGAGCGCGGGGATCCCGCCCTCGCCGCGCTCTCCACCGCGGACGTCGTCGCGCGCCTCGGCGAGGGGGCGCCCCGGATGCCGCGGCGGGCGATGGAGGAGCTGCTGCGGCGGCACGCGCCGCCCGCCGCGCTCGCCGCGGTGATCGACGCGGCGGCGCCGCCCCGCCCGAACGCGGCCGCGCTGTGGGCCATCGTGGTGCTCGGCGAACGGCGCGCGCCGGAGTCGGTCGCGTCGCTCGTCCGCTTCCTCGAGCATCCGACGCCCGCCGCCGTCGCGGCGGCGGAGGCGCTCGGCAAGATCGGCGGCGCCGCGATCCCGGCGCTCGGCGCGCTGCTCGACGGAAGCCGCACGCAGCGCGTGTTCGCCTGCGGCGCGCTCGCCACGATCGGGACGCCGGCGGCCTGGCGGCTCCTCGCGCGGAGCGCGGGTCGCCACCCCGGCGACCGCGACGTCGTCGTCGGCGCGATGGCGCGCTGCGCGGGACGCCGCGCAATCCCCCGTCTCATGCGGCACCGCCCCCGGATGACCGGGCCCGCCCGTCACGATCTGGATCTCCGCATCCGCCGTCTCCTCGTCGCCGCACCTTCCGCCCCCGCGCCTGTCATGAACGACTGGCGGGTCCGCTATCGCCCGCTGCCCCGCCTGGGCTGGACGTTCAGCCCCGGTTGGCCGTGGGTAGCGGCTCTGCCCGGGGGGCCCCCGAACGCCTCGGCACCGCCGTCGCCGCCGCCCGGCGCGCTCGACGAGTGGTGCCGCCGATGCGGCGGCGCCTACTGGCAGCCGAGCGGCGTCGTCCTCTGCCGGCACACCGCACCCGCCACGGTCCGGCTCCAGGCGACGCTCGTCGGGACGTGGATTTCCATCGGCGTATCCGACGTCTGGACCGCGCTCGACGGCTGCGACGCCGCGGACGTCAGCCGGACGGTCGCGGCCGACACGACGGCGCTCGACGTCGTCGCGCTCGGGCGGGCGACGGTCTACTGGATGGTCGACCGCCGCCTCGAAGCGCTGCCGGACGGCCTCCGGCACCTCACGCGGCTCGTCGCCGATCTCGACGCGCTCGGCGGGCGACGAGGCGCGACTCCGCGCCGTCCAACCGCCCCGCATTCTTTCCTAAATCGGACGCGTCGCAACCATTGACCACGCATTGCCCGCGCGTGACAACCACGCGCCATGAATCCGGATGCGACTACGGCTCCGAGGGTCACCGGCACGATCGTACTCGTCGGTGAATCGAGCGTCGACATCTTGCGCGCGGCGCGCGCGCTCGACGCGATCGCGGTGACGCGCGTGGCCTCGGGCCGGAACGCCGCCGACGCCCTCGGCCCGCTCGACGTCGACGTCCTCGTCGCCGACGAGCGCGACCTCCAGCGCAACGGGCGCCAGCTGCTCGACGACGCGGCGCTGCTGTGTCCCGACGCGGTCCGCATCGTGCTGAACGCCGAGGTGTCGACCGCGGACGGCTGGCCGGCGATCGGGAACGAGATGCGGCTGCCCGCGCCGCTCGACGTGTCGGCGCTGCGGGCGCTCTGCGCCATCGCGCTGCGCTGTGCGGCGGCGATGCGCGCGGCACGCGAGCTCGAAGGCGAGGTCCAGCGTCTCCGCGGCGCCGGCGGCGAAACCGCCGCGGCGTTCGACGAGGTCGGCGAGCTGGACCGCTACGAAGCGATCCTCACGCGGAGCCCCGCGATGAAGCAGGTCCTCGCGCTGCTGAAGCGCATCGAGGGCTCCGACGCGACGGTCCTCCTCCAGGGGGAGACGGGCACCGGCAAGGAGCTGGTCGCCCAGGCGATCCACGCGCGCAGCAGCCGGGCGAGCCGGCGCTTCGTCGCCGTGAACCTGGGCGCCGTGTCCGATCACCTCCGCGAGAGCGAGCTCTTCGGTCACGTGCGCGGCGCGTTCACGAACGCGGTCGAGAGCCGCGCGGGGCTCTTCGTCGAGGCGAACGGCGGCACGATCTTCCTGGACGAGGTCGGCGACGCCAGCCCCGGCCTCCAGGTCGCGCTCCTCCGGGTGCTCGAGGAGGGCTGCATCACGCCGGTCGGCTCGGATCGGCCGCGGCGCATCGACGTCCGCGTCATCTCCGGCACGAACCACAACCTGGAGCAGCTCGTCCAGGACGGCCGCTTCCGGCGCGACCTGTACTACCGCCTGCACGTCTTCCCGATCCACGTCCCGCCGCTTCGCGAGCGCCCCGAGGACGTCTTCCCGCTCGCCCTCCACTTCCTCGCGCTCGCCTCGCACGCGCTCGGGAAGCGGCCGCCCGGCATCTCGCGCGACGCGCGCGCGGTGCTCGAGGCCTACCACTGGGAAGGGAACGTGCGGGAGCTGCGGAACGTGATGGAGCGCGCGGCGATCCTCTGCAAGGGCGGGCTCGTCATCGCCGCCGACCTCCAGATGCGCGTCGACGCGCCCGCCGGCGGCGGCATCCCCCAGGCGTTCATCCCGATCCCGCCCGGCGGGGCGTCGCTCCAGCAGCTCGAGCGCGACATCTTCGTGAAGACGCTCGAGCTGGCCGGCGGCAATCAGAGCCGCGCGGCGGGCATCCTCGGCCTCTGCGAGAGCACGTTCCGCTTCCGCCTCCGGAAGCTCGGCCTCGCGTCGCGCCGGACGGCGACGCCCGCGACGCAGGCCGCTACGAGAACGCAGCAGATTGCGAGCGCGCTGCTCGCGCTCGCGCTGACCCACGTCGTCGCGCGCGCGGCCTCGTTGCCGTTGGATTGCCGGTCGATTGCCGGCTTCTGACGGCGCCCGGCGCGCTCCGGCGCGCCACCGGCACCGCAGGATCCTGCGAGCCGCGCGGCCGGGCGCGCCGCGTCCCTTCCCGCCGATCCGGTGGATCACCGCCGTCCGCCGCGCGAATCGGCCGGCGTCCGCGCGGCGCCCGCGTGGCACGGCTCCTGCTCTCCGTCCGCGGCGTGTCGCAGGAGATCGTCGAACGGATCCTCGGTCGGATCCTCACCGATGCCCGGTTCCGCGAGCGCGTGCTCGCCCAACCCGGGACGGAGCTCGGCCGCCTCGAGCTCCTGGAGCACGAGCGGGAGAGCCTCGGCCGCCTCGACCGCCGGGCCGTCAGCTCGCTCGCCGAAACGCTCGATCCACGCATCGTGCGCGGCTAGCGCGGGAGACTCCCATGCATCGCACCTCGCCGTCCCGCTCCATCGCGCTCCTCGCCGGGCTGGTCGCCGCCGCGGTGGCCGCCGGCTGCGCGACCGGCGGCGGGGCGCGGCCGGCGGGCCGGCCCGCGCCCGCCGGCGGAACGGCCGCGCCGCCGGCCGCCGACCGGGAACGGCTCGTGCGCCTGGCCGCCGAGCGCCGGAGCGAGGGGTCGACCGACGACTACGTCGTCGGTCCCGGCGACCTGCTCGCGATCGGCGCCTACGACGTCGCGGAGCTGAGCCAGAAGGTCCGCGTCGACGGGCAGGGGGCAATCACGCTGCCGCTCCTCGAGACGGTGCCGGTCGCCGGCCGGACCGTGCCCGAGATCCAGCAGGACCTCACCCGCCGGCTCGGCGCGTTCGTGTACGACGCGCACGTCGACGTCGCCGTCGAGGAGTACCGGAGCCAGCAGGTCGCCGTGCTGGGAGCGGTACAGCGCCCCGGCGTCGTGCCGCAGACGACGCGCAACGCCACCGTCCGCGACGCGGTCGCGGCGGCCGGCGGCTTCACGAGCGGCGCCGGGACGCGCGTGTACTTCGTCCCCGCCGCGGTGCGGAACGGCGACGGCGCGGGCCCGGCGCACGCGGCGCTCCCGGGCGCCCCGGCCGCGCCGGTCGACGCCCAGGCCATCGCGGTCGACACCCGCGACCTCGGCCCCGACGCCCGGCAGCTCTTCTTCGACATGCCGCTCCGCTCGGGCGACGTGATCACGGTGGCGCAGAGCGGCCACGTCGTGGTGGAGGGCTGGGTGGGGCGCCCCGGCCGCTACCCGCTGGAGTCGGGGCTCACGCTCCGCGGCGCGGTCGCCACGGCGGGCGGGTTCAAGTTCCCCGCCCGCACCGGACGCATCCGCATCTACCGCACGTCGCCACAGGACGCGACGTCGGTCGTCGAGGAGGTGGACTACGCGGCGATCGCGGCCGACCGCGCGCCGGACGTCCACCTCCAGGACGGCGACGTCGTGGAAGTCGCCGCCTCGCCGGTGAAGCTCCTGCCCTACGGACTCTTCCGCGTGGCCACCCAGATCGTGAACGTCGCGGCCGGCGTGAAGGTGGTCCCCTGACCGGGAGGATCGCGATGGAACCCGACCGCACGCCTCGACCGCTCGCTCCCTACCTCGTCCGGGCGCCGCGCAACCGGCGCGCCGGCGGGCTGCCACCGTCGCCGGACGGCGGAGCGATCGACCAGCTCTGGGGCATCCTCCGGCGTCGGTGGCGGATCGTCGCCGGCACCGTCGCGACGCTCGTCGGCGTGACGGGGCTCTACTGCCTGCTCGCGACGCCGGTCTACAAGGCGTCGGCCGTCGTCCTGATCGAGTCGCGTGCGCCGCAGGTGCTGAACGCGGAGCGGGTCGGGTTCGACGAGGTGCAGGACCCGTTCACCAGCGCGAAGTACGACTACTACCAGACGCAGTTCAGCCTCCTCCAGAGCCGGGCGCTCGCCCGGCGCGTGATCGAGGAGCTCGACCTCGTCCAGGGGCTGCGGCGGCGGCAGGCGGAGGCGGGGCAGACCGCCCCGCGGCGCGCCTCGCCCGGCGAGTACCTCGCCGAGCTGCGCGTCGTCCCGGTGCGCGGGACGCGCCTCGTCTCCGTCGGCTTCAAGAGCCCCGACCCGAAGCTCGCGGCCGACGTCGCGAACGCGCACGCGCGGGCGTTCGTGCGGAGCGGGCTCGAGCGGCTCTACGTCGCGAGCGACCAGATCCGCGCCTTCCTCCAGACGAAGCTCTCCGAGCTCCAGTCGCGCATGCAGGACGCGGAAACGCGGCTCATGGAGTTCCAGCGCGCCCACGCCCTCCTCCCGATCAACCTCAGCAAGGACGTCGCGAGCGAGCGCCTCATGGAGTTCAGCCGGCGCCTCACCGACGCGGAGGCGGAGCGGATCGCGCGCGAGGCCGAGTACCGGAGCCTCGCCGGGCGCGACGCGAGCACGCTGCCGACGGTGCTCACCGACCCGCTGATCCAGCGCCTCCGCGAGCGCTACAACGCGCTCGAGGTCGAGCACGCGCTCCTCGCGGCGAAGTTCAAGCCCACCTACCCGCGCCTCCGCCAGCTCGGGAACCAGCTCGCGCACGCGCGCCGCCTCCTCGAGCGCGAGACGTCGAAGGTCGTGCGCGGCATCGAGGCGCGCTGGGTCACCGCGGAGCGGGCCGTCGCGCGGCTCCAAGAGGAGATCGACGCGCAGCGTGCCGCGCTCCTCCAACGGAAGGACGCCGAGGGCGACCTCCGGACCCTCGTCCGCGAGGCGGAGACGACGCGCGCCCTGTACGACAACCTGCTCGCGCGCGTGAAGGACCTCGACGTCGCCGCCGGCGCGAACACGTCGAACGTCAGCGTCGCCGAGCCCGCCCACACGCCGAAGCTCGCCGCCTCGCCGGCCACCCGGATGAACCTCGTCCTGAGCCTCGTCGTCGGCCTCCTGCTGGGCCCCGCGCTCGCGTTCCTCCGCGACGCGTGGGACGGCACGGTGCAGGACGCCGACGACCTCCGCCGCGTGACCGGGCTCGGCACGCTGGCCGTCGTTCCGGACCTCCGCAAGCGGCCGCCGGGCCCGCTTCCCGACGCGCTCCGCGCCCGGGCCGGCGCGGCGCGCGCGCTCGCGAGCCGACGCTGGAAGCTGCTCGTCGACCGCGCGTCCGGGAGGAACGGCCACGGCATCCCCGACGCCGACGGCACGGCCGTGCGTCCGACGGCCGTGTCGTCGCCGCCGATCGTGGTCGGCCGCGCGCACCAGCTTCCGCCGACCGAGGCGTACCGCATGCTGCGGACGGCGCTCCTCCTCCATCCGGCGCCGGTCTCCCCGCACGTCATCGTGGTGGGCAGCGCGGCCAGCACCGAGGGCAAGACGACCACCGCGCTCAACACGGCGGCGGCGCTGGCGACCTGCGGCGCGACGGTCCTCCTCGTCGACGGCGACCTCCGGCTGCCGCGCTGCCACGAGAGCCTCGGGATGCCGATCGGTCCGGGCCTCACCGACTACCTCCTCGGCGACGACGAGGAGCCCGCGACCCACCCGACGCACGTGCCGAACCTCGCGTTCCTCGCGGCCGGCCGGACGGTCGGGAACCCGTCGGAGCTGCTCTCGTCCTGGCGGATGTGGAAGCTGCTGAAGGACGCGCGCGAGCGCTTCGCCTTCGTGGTGATCGACTCGCCGCCGATCCTCGCCGTGAGCGACGCGCTGCTCCTCGCGAACCTCGCCGACGGCGTCCTCCTGGTCGCCGAGCGCGGGCGGAGCCGGCGGACCGCCGTCCGCGACGTGCTCGAGCAGCTCGACCACGTCGGCGCCGTGCCGCTCGGCGCCGTCCTGAACCGGGGCGCCTTCATCGCCGCGCACTACCGCTACGCCGGCCCCGTGCCGGGCGGCACGCCGCGCGATCCCGACCGGACGAACGGCTTCCATTCCGACGCGCGGGCGGCCTCGTGACGCCCGAGATCCGCATCCTCGACGTGGTGAACACCGACCACGCGGCGCTCCACTTCCTCGCGTATCGCGTGGCGTGGATCAACCGGCACGGCGGGTTCCGGAACGACATCGTGTGCGGCCGCGGCCCCCACCTCGCCCGCGTCGTCGCGCCCGGGGCGGAGATCACGGCGCTCGACGTCCCGCGCACGCTCGCGCCGGGCGGGGTCGCGCGGCTCCTCGCCCAGCTCACCGGGCACCTCCGCCGCCGCCGGTACACGCTGGTCCACACGCACAACTCCATCACGGGCGCCGTCGGGCGCATGGCGGCCCGCCTCGCGGGCGTGCCGGTGACGGTCCACACGACGCACGGGTTCCACTTCCACGAGCGCATGAGCCGCGCCGCGCGCCTCGGCTGGGTGACGATCGAGCGCGTGCTGGCGCGCGCGACCGACGCCCTCTTCTGCCAGAACCGGGAGGAGCTGGCCGAGCTGGAGCGGCTCGGCTTCGCGCCGCGCCACGGCGCCTGGCACGTCGGCAACGGCATCGACCTCGACGCCTTCCGACCCCGGGCGGCGCCCCCGACCCACCCTCGTCCGGTGTGCCTCAGCGTCGGCCGGCTCGAGGGCGTGAAGAACCACGCCATGCTCTTCCGCGCGCTCCGCCGCCTCGGCGCCCGCGCGCCGGAGACGTGGCTCGTCGGCGACGGGCCGCGGCGCGCCGAGTACGAGGCGACCGTCCGCCGCGCCGGCCTCGCCGGCCGCGTCCGCTTCCTCGGCTACCGGTACGACGTCGCGGCGCTCACCGCGGCCGCCGACGTCGCGGTGCTGACGTCCGTGAAGGAGGGCATGCCGCGCGCGCTCATGCAGGCGATGGCGGTCGGCGTCCCCGTCGTGGCGACCGACGTGAAGGGGAGCCGCGAGGCGGTCGCCGACGGCGACACCGGCTTCCTGGTCCCGCTGGACGACGACGCCGCGCTCGCGGACCGGCTCGCCCGTCTCCTCGACACGCCCGCGCTCCGCGAGGAGATGGGACGCCGCGGCGTCCAGCACGCCCGCGAGCACTTCGACGAGGCCCGCATCGTCGAGCGCCTCGCCGGCCTCTACCGCGACGTCCTCCGGCGGCGCGGGCTCGCGGTGCCCGCGCCCCGGCTCGCCGGGGAGCGCCCGGCATGACGGCGCGGTGGAGCGCGGCGACCGAGACCGCGCTGCTCACGATCGTCGGCGCGATGCTGGTGACGGTCCCGCTCGTGGGCGTCCAGGGCCCCGCGCACACGACGCCGATGGACGCCGTGAACGTCATCTTCGCGGCCGCCTTCTGGTACACGATGCTCCGCGCCCGGCGCCCGGAGACGATGCCGCTCGCGCTGCCGTTCTGGATGATCGTGATGGGCGGCGTGATCGGGCTCTACGTCGCCCGCGAGCGGGCGCGGGGCCTCCTCGTCATCGGCCAGGACGTCTACCTCTACCTCTGGTTCGTCGCGACCGCCTGCATGCTGGCGAACCTCCGCCGGCTCCACGCCGTCCTCGGCCTCTGGGCCGGCGTCGCCGCGGTGGTGGCCGCGCTCGCCGTGATCGACCTCTACACCGGCCGGCTCGGCGGCCAGTTCGCCGCCGGGCACAGCCGCGCGTCCGGCACGTTCGACAACCCGAACATGTTCGGGGACTACCTCGTCGTCTCGGTCTTCTTCACCTGGACGCTCGCCGCGAGCGGGCGGCCGTGGTTCTGGCTCCTCCTGCCGGTCCTCTGGCTCGGCATGCTCGCGACGGCCTCCAACGGCTCGCTCGTGAGCCTCGTCGCCGGCGCGACCGTCGCCGCCGCCGCCCACCCCACGCACCGTCCCGGAGTCCGCGTCGGGCTGGCGCTCGCGACCGTCGGGCTCGCCGTCGGGCTCGCCGCGCTCTTCCACGACCAGACGGCGGCGCGGATCGACGCGCTCCTGAACCGCGACCGCGGCGAGGTCGGCGGCGCGGCGTACAAGGGCTGGGAGGCCCGCCTCCCGGTCTGGTCCGTCGTCCCGGAGCTGGTCGTGCAGTCGCCGGGCGGCGTCGGCCCCGGGAACTTCGGCCGCGAGCGCGGGCGGCTCTCGGGCACGTACCACAGCGCCCACAACGAGTACCTCGGCATGCTCGTCGAGCGCGGCCCGCTCGGCTTCGTCGGCTGGTGCGCGCTCCTCGCCGGCGTCGCCGGGTTCCTCCGTCCCGTCCGCCGCGCGAACCGGATCGGCCTCCGGCGCGTGCGGGTGGAGCCGCTCTACGGCCTCGTCGCCGCGCTCGCGGTCCACGCGCTCGTCATCGAGATGTTCCACTTCCGGCACGTGTGGCTCGCGTTCGCCGTCCTCCGGGCGCTCGGCGCGCAGGCGCGCGCCGAGGTCGCGGCGGCGCTGCCCGCGCCCGCGGCGCCGTGCCCCGCCGAGGCGGACGAGGCGGCGGCATGACGGCGCCGGCCGCCTTCGCCGTCGCGCCGCTCGCGGCCGCGGCGAGCTTCGCGCTGACGCCCCTCGCCCGCCGCTTC
>Ga0073934_10008362_pt1 | contig 13833 bp, 12 predicted proteins | sample LarsenN4metaG_FD_76834 | JGI IMG/M metagenome (GOLD analysis project Ga0073934, IMG submission 76834) | Hot spring sediment bacterial and archeal communities from British Columbia, Canada, to study Microbial Dark Matter (Phase II) - Larsen... ...
CCCCCGCCGCCGAAGCCGCCGCCACCCAGTCCCCCTCCGCCGAAGCCGCCGCCTAACTGTTGTTGGCCGCCGCCGCCGCCGAGTCCGCCGCCAAGTCCGCCCCCACCCAATCCACCGCCGCCGAAGCCCCCCATCTGGCCGAACTGCGCCAAATGCTTCGGCACAGCCACAACGGCTTGGGGCAACTTCACGTTCAGCGGCTTGTCCGTGGTGTTTTCGATCAGCACGTTTGCGCCGAACGCGTTCTTCGGAATCACCCGGACATCCAGACGCCCCGAATCGATGGCGTCAAACAGCGCCACCTCTTCGGCGTTGGGGTCGTGTTGCAGTTTCTTGAGTGGTCGCTTGGCCTTGTTCGCCGACCAACTCTCGCTCGACGGCGAACACACGATTGCTGTTGCCGCCATCAAGGCGACGAGGACCGCAAAGGAACGGCGGACCATTGGAGAGACCTTTCTGCAGAGGTACCGACACCCGGAGCCGCGGCCGATCGGACCGAGCCGGTCTGTTAGTCGTGTATCTTAGCGCCCGCATTCCTCCGCGGGCAACGGAAAGTTGCAGGGTTGGAGAAAAATATGCGGTTCTTTGCGGATCGACGGATACCCGCAATGTACACGGTATTTACGGTGGAAATTCAACAAGGTTCCGGATGCGCCAAACGCGCGGCAGTGTGGCTTTTCGGCCATGTGACCGCGCCGCCCGCAATCTGGGCCCGCCGCGCGGTCGGACTGTTGTAACCTTCCGGGTCGCGGCCGCGCAACCGCCAACCCTGGAACGCGTTTCGCCCGCATGTGCTGGTGGGTTCGGCGGAACATGCGGCACTGCAGGCACGGCTTCTTGCGGTTCCACGGACTGTGCGGAATACTGCGTCCGTATGCCGCCCCTCACCGCCGAGACCGTCGTGCCGTATTTGCAAGCCCGCGGTCACCTGCCGGCGGGCACGTCCGCCACCATCACGCCGTTGGCGTGGGGGGTGTCGAATATCGTGCTCCGCGTGGAGCCACAGAATTCTTTGCCATGCGTGGTCAAGCAATCGCAGCCGCAACTGCGGACGAAGATCGAATGGCTCAGCCGCTGCGAGCGGATTTACCGCGAAGCGGACGTCTTGCGGGCGTTGGAGCACGTGCTGCCGTCCCGCGTTGTGCCGAAGGTGCTGTTTGAGGATCGCGACAACTTTGTGCTGGGGCTTGAGGCGATTCGCGCCGATCACAGGGTCTGGAAGCAGTCGCTGCTGGAGGGGCACCTCGATCTCTCGGTTGCGGAAAAGCTGGGAGAGTACCTCGCGCAGATTCACTCGCAGACCTGGGGCCGCCACGACCTTCTGCCTGACGCCGACGATTGGTCCCTGTTCGACGAACTGCGAATCGACCCGTATTACCGCTGGCTGGCCCGACTGGCGCCGGACACCGGCGCCGCCTTTGCCGATCTGATCGAAGAGATGACCGCGCATCGCGTGTGCCTGGTCCATGCCGACTTCAGTCCGAAGAACGTGCTCGTCCATCCCGACGGTATCAGCCTCGTCGACTTCGAGACCGGCCACTTCGGCGATCCTGCGTTCGACGTGGGCTTCTTCCTGGCGCACCTGGTACTGAAAACGCTGCACCTGCGCGAACGGGCATTGGAGTGGATGGAACTGGTTGCCCGGTTCTGGTCCAAATACTTGCGAACGCTGTCGAATGCCGACGAAGCCGAAAGTTCGCGCCCTCCCGGTCCGGACGACGCGGATGCCGTCTCGCAGCGCGGCGTGCGACACCTCGCGGCCTGCCTGTGGGCCAGAATTGACGGCAAAAGTCCGGTCGACTACCTGAACGACCCGTCCGACCAGCAGTTTGTCCGCAACCTGGCGCGGCGGTGGTTGCTGTCGCCGCCAAATCGCGTCGAGCACGCGCTGGCGGAATTGTATCTGGGTCACTTCCGTGCCTTCGGAGAGTTGCGTCGATGACGTGCGAAATTGTGTCTGTCCATGCGCGCGAGGTGTTCGACAGCCGGGGGCGGCCAACGGTCGAGGCTATAGTGGCCTGTCGCGGCGGCCGGCCAGCCCGCGCGATCGCCCCGGCCGGCGCCAGCACGGGCCGCGCGGAAGCCCGTGAGCTGCGCGACGGCGGCGAACGCCTCGGAGGCTGGGGCGTCCGCAAGGCCGTGGAGAACGTGAAGCAGCACATCGCTCCCGCACTGATCGGCCACGACGCCGCTCATCAGGCCGACATCGATCGGATGTTAATCGATCTCGACGGCACACCGAATAAGGAGCATCTTGGAGCGAACGCCGTACTTTCCGTGTCGCTCGCCAGCGCTGCCGCCGCCGCGGAGGCGACCGGGTGTTCCACGGTCGAGCACTTGCGTCAGCTCTGGCAGGTCGAGCATCGCGGCGAGGGCAGCCCATTGTTGCCGCTGCCGATGGTCAACATGATCTCCGGCGGCCTGCACGCGGGCGGACAACTGGAGTTCCAGGACTTTCTCATCGTGCCGGTCGGTGCGGCGGCCTACTCGCAAGCCCTCGAGTGGATCGTGACGGTCTACCAGCAACTCGGCCGCGTGTTGCGAGCGGCAGGGCACGAAGCCGTGCTGGTGGGGGACGAAGGGGGCTACGGACCGAAGTTGTCGTCCAACGAGCAGGCCATCGAGTTGATTCTGCAAGCCATCGAGGTGGCGGGACTGCGGCCCGGAGAAGAGATGGCTCTGGCACTCGACGTCGCCGCCACCCACTTCTTCCACAAGGACAGCTACCACCTCCGCGACGGACGACGGACTGCCCGGCAGATGATCGAACTGTTAAGCGACTGGGTGCAGCGTTACCCGATGATCAGCATCGAAGACCCCCTTGCGGAGGACGATTGGGACGGTTGGCATGCGATCTCTCAACAACTTGGCGAACGCGTGCAGCTCATCGGCGACGATCTCTTCGCTACGAACCCGGAACGCCTTCGCCGCGGCATCAACACCAAAACCGCCAACGCGGTGCTGATCAAGCTGAACCAGATCGGCACGCTCACCGAGACCATGGAAACGATGCGGATCGCGGTCGATGCCGGCTACCGGCCGGTCATTTCAGCGCGCAGCGGCGAAACGGAAGACGTTACGATCGCCGACCTGGCGGTGGCGACCGGTGCGGGACAGATCAAAATTGGCTCGGTGGCCCGCAGCGAACGGCTGGCGAAATACAACCAGTTACTGCGGTGGGAGGACGAGTCGCAAGGGCGCTGGGCCTTTGCCGGTCGAGCGCCGGTGGCGCGGTGGTGTGGCAAATAGCGAAGCCCGGCATCGAGGGACCGATGCCGGGCTTCTTCGTTCATGTTACGATGCGAGGGCGTTCACTACTTCTGTGGGGCAGGAGGAGCGTCTTGGGCGGGCGGCGGAGGCGGCGCGTTCGTCGCCGGAGGCGGAGCAGCGGCGCCATTCATCGGGGCGGCCGGAGCAGCGCAGGCGGGAGCCGGAGCGCAACAGGCCGGCGCCGGGGCGCAGCACGAGGGGGCGCAGCATTGGCGCACTCGGCAGCACTTCACCTTCACTCGGCAGCACGCCGGCGCACAGGGCGCCGGGGCGGCACACGGGGCGGCACAAGCGCCGCAGGAGCCGCAACCGCCATGACGGTGGAACAAGGCCGCATCAGCCGACGAGGTCGTGACGACCAGTGCCAAGGCGGCAATTACCGCCGAAGCCCACTTTCCAATCATTGTCCTGTCTCCATGAACACCGAGTTGTGTGACTCCTCCAGCCCGAAATCGTGTTGGGCTGAGCGCCGGTTTGCCGCCGACAGTCGGTGTCCAAGACTGGGGCGGGGTCGCCCGGCATGGCGGGCGTGTCAGTGTGTAGTTGTTCTCCCGGCGAACATGCCCAAGATAACCGCGTGACCTGGGAAGTCAAACGAGACAGCACAGATTTTTTCGACTTTAACGCCTGCAGCAATTGCAGAATCCAGTTGGACTATTCCGGCAGACCGGCAGACTCGCTGAGCGGCGAACGGTCAATCCAACACAACAAATGGTTGCGCAATGCCAAGTTATCAACGTCCGTCGACCGCGGTGTGGAGAATTCGTGGTGGGCTGCTGCAGTTTGCGGAGCGCCCCCTGCTGATGGGGATCCTCAACGTCACTCCTGACAGCTTCTCCGATGGTGGACACTTTCTCGACTGCGACGCGGCAGTTGGCCACGCGCTGGAGCTAGTCGCGCAGGGGGCCGATCTTCTCGACGTCGGGGGCGAGTCAACGCGCCCGGGGGCCACCCCGGTTTCGCTGGACGAAGAACTGCAGCGAGTGGTGCCCGTCATCGAGCGGCTCGCCAAACTGTGCCCGGTCCCGATCTCCATCGACACGTACAAGGCGGAAGTCGCTCGGCGGGCGCTCGACGCCGGCGCTCACATCGTCAACGACATCTCTGGGCTGCAGTTCGACCCACAGATGGTCGACGTCTGCCGAAATCACGGTGCCGGCGTCGTGTGCATGCACATTCAGGGTACGCCGCAGACGATGCAGGCCGCGCCACACTACCAGGACGTTGTTCGGGAGATCCTCCAATACTTCGAGCAGCGACAGGCCGGCCTGCTGTCCCGCGGCTTGACGGCTGAGCAACTCGTGATCGACCCCGGCATTGGCTTTGGCAAGTCCGCCGAGCACAACCTCGAGATCCTCTCACACATCGCGGATTTTCGCGGGTTGGGGCGACCGGTGCTGATTGGGCATTCCCGCAAACGCTTCCTGAAGCGCGTCATTGGACGCGAAGTGGACGAACGGCTGTTCGGCACAATTGGTGTTTCGATCGCCTTGGCCATGCAAGGGGTAGACATCCTCCGGATCCACGACGTCGACGCCACCCGCGACGCGCTGATTGCATGGGAAACGGTAACGCGTTGGGAGGATCGAAAGCCGAGGCGTGCCGCGACGGTTTCTTCGACGGGCACGGAAGAGACCGGGGGGACACGTCCCGGCTCCACGGAATGAAAAAAGTTGCCGCATGTCTGCATTTCAACTCGCCTCTGAAGCCGAGACTCGGGCCTTTGCCGAACGATTAGCCTGCGCGCTGCAGCCTGGGGACGTGGTCGCACTCGTTGGCGATCTGGGAACCGGCAAAACGCGCCTCGTGCAGGGTATCGCCACCGCATTGGGCGTTTCGACCGCCGACGTCACCAGCCCCACGTTTACGTTGATCCACGAATACCGCGGCCGCATTCGGCTCCTTCACTGCGACGCCTACCGCCTGCGGCGCCCTGAGGAGTTCCCCGACCTGGGACTGGACGACCTCTTTGCCGAGGATGGCATCGCCGTCGTGGAGTGGGCCGATCGCGTGGAGCAGTATCTGCCGCGCGATCATTTGCGCGTGCAGATCACCGCGACCGGTCCGACGTCGCGCGCAATCGAAATCACCGCCACCGGGCCTCGTTCTGAAAAAGTGTCCGGGACGCTTAGAAGCGTCCCGGACACTCCTGCCGCCGGGTGACAGCCTCCGGCCGGAACGCTATTCTTCCGCCAGATTCGCCTCGGATTTCGACTTTGCAAGGATGTGCCGCACGTGATCACCCGCATTACCGGCGAACTGGTGCGTTTGAGCGAGTTTGCCGCGCACATTGACGTGGGGCCGTTCGAATACGAGGTCTACCTGCCGGAGTTTGTGCGTCGGCAATTGCAGCCGCAGATCGGCCAGCAGGTGGCGCTCAAGACCATCGAATACATCGAGGGGAATCCGCAGCAGGGCCGGTTGACACCGCGGCTGGTCGGCTTCCTCAGCGATGCGGAGCTCGAGTTCTTCGAGCTGGTGTGCTCCGTGGACGGCATGGGGGTGAAGAAAACGCTCCGTGCGATGGTGCGGCCCGTGCGCGAGGTGGCCGAAGCCATCGAAGAACAGAACATCAAGGAACTGAGCCTTCTGCCCGGCATCGGTCCCGCGATGAGCGAACGCATTGTTGCCAAGCTGCGCCGGAAAATGGCGAAGTTCGCCTTGATGATTGCCCACGAGTTCCCCGAAGCCCCGGTCGCCGAGCGCGGCGTGCTGCACGATGCCTACGAGGCGCTGATCAGCCTCGGCTACGACGCCGCCACGGCGCGGCAGAAACTCGACTCCGCCTGCACCGGCAAGACCAGGTTCAAGACCGTCGAGGACGTGATCCTGGCGATCTATCAGCAGGAGCACCGGTAGCGCGGGAATAATGCAGGGTGACGCCGAGTCCGCGAGGCTCACCGACAAACCATGATTGAGGTGAGCCTCGCGGACTCGGCATCACCCCACTTCGATTGCAACAGTGGCGCTGTTGCGATTTTTGTGTAGATCGATCCCGCCGGCGTCAATTGCGAACGATAGAGCACCAGCTCGCGCACGGGGAGTGAGCCGAAATCGGCGTCGCGACGCTCGTCGATCCAGCGCTGCATGGGCCGCGGCGGCGCGAGCTTGAATCGTGCCAGCGTGAGGTGCGGATGAAAGGCCCGCCGCTCCGGGGCGTAGCCGAGCGTTTGCATGGCGGAGTCCAGCCGGGCCGCCAAGGCGATGAGCGCCTCCGCGCCGGTCAGTCCCAGCCACAACACGTTGGGCCTTCCCCGTGGTGGAAAGACACCAAGACCGCGGCAGATTGCTGGCGGGGCAGTTTCACGAACGGTTGCGAGACCGGTTTCACGGATGGCGTCGATCTGCTCCGGCGGCGTGTCGCCGAGAAACTTCAGCGTCAAATGGAACTGTTCGGCGCGCGTGATCTTGAGCGCGCTGCGCCAGCGTTGGAGGTCGGCAAAGAGAGTTTCAATCCGGGGCGACGGCTCGAAGGGCACGGCCCAGAACAGCCGCGCGGCGGAAGCGGGAGCGGGCAGTTCCATGACCGAGACATTCTGACGCTCTGCTGCGGGACAAACAACCGCCGGCCGGGGTTGCCGGAGCGAAACTAATTCCGGCAGAAGACGCCGATCGCAACTCATTAATTGAAATGAAGTTGCGCCACAATCAACACGGCTGTCAGGGGCCGCGAAACCCGGACGATTCCGCTCGTCCGCACCGTTGGAATTTTCCTCAAGCTCGGACCTCATCCGGGCCGATCCATTTCTTACTGCGCGCTGCCAGCCGTGGCGGTCGTCGGACAGACCGCGGGCAGGGAGGGGCCATGCACCAGGGATGCACGATGCGACATCGGTTGCGGTTGTTCACCGGGGACGAGCCGGACGTGCTGACCATGCCCGCCCCGCAGATTACGGTGCGGCTGCGCGACATCACGCAAGCCCTTACCGACGCTGCCCGCTGGAACCGCAGTTGGTTGCAAGACTTCGAGGACGACGAAGTCCGCGTCTCTGCCGACTTGTACGAAGTGCTGTCGGCGTACCTTCAACTGCGGCCAGGTGCGTGAGATTCCGCGATCAGTTGGATCGCCGGATTGACAACCGTTCACGACTCACCGCTCACTCTGCTATCCTCACGGCATGACCACAGCGCTGCGTGAGGATGCCTTGGCGATCTGGACGGCTGCTGTGCGCGCCGTCGACTCCGAGCGGTTGGTACGCGGTGTGGTGCAACGTTCGAACGCGCGGCTAACCATCGCCGGACACCACATTGACCTGGACCGCTTGAGGCGACTGCTGGTCGTCGGCGGAGGCAAGGCCGGTGCGGGCATGGCAGCCGGTCTGGAAGCGGCGTTAGGAGGCGACGTCGTCGCGCGTTTCGTCGAGGGCCTGCTCAATGTGCCTGCCGACTGCGTGCGGCCGCTGCAAAAAATCGTGCTGCATCCGGGACGTCCGGCCGGCGTGAACGAACCCACGGAAGCAGGGGTCGCGGGCGTCGAACGGATGCTCGAGCTTGTGAGCACCATGACCGGGGATGACCTGTGTCTTGTTCTCCTCTCTGGCGGCGGTAGCGCGTTGCTGCCAGCGCCGGTGGACGGCATCACTCTTGCCGACAAGCAGGCGGTTACACGGTGGTTGATGCACCGCGGCGCCACGATCGAAGAGCTCAACACGGTCCGCGGGGGTCTGTCGCGGGTGAAACGGGGCGGCCTGGTTCGTGCGATGCCCGCGGGGCGGTGCATTGCGCTGATCATCTCCGACGTCATCGGCGATCCGTTGTCGGTGATTGCGTCGGGACCCACGATCAACGAGCCAGTCGATCCGCAATCGGCGCTCGCGGTCCTGCGCCGCTTTGCGAATCGCAGCGATCTGCCCGACCGCGTGTGGAACACACTGGAACGGCTGAAACCGCCCGGCACCGCGTTGCGCGTGGACGTGGAGAATCACATCATCGGCAATAACCGCACCGCGTTGGATGCCGCCGCCGCGGAAGCCACCAGGCGGGGTTACGCCATTGCCGGCATTGAGACCGATCGGCGCGGCGAGGCCCGCGACGTGGGAGTTGCCCTTGCCGAACGCTGTCTCGCAGCGAAGCAAGCCGGGAGCGGGGCGTTCTCTGGGTCCGACCGATGTCTTTGCATTCTCAGCGGCGGAGAACCGGTCGTGCATCTGGCGGACACCGATCGACCCCGGCGCGGCGGACGCAACCAGGAACTGGTGTTGGCGGCATTGAATCGATTGCGCCGCGATTCGCTCGACGGCATGGTGCTCGTCTCCGGCGGGACGGACGGCGAAGACGGTCCCACCGATGCCGCCGGCGCCGTATGCGACGCCGACGTCGACCGGCGTGCGCGCGCGCTGCATCTCGATCCCGAGGAGTTTCTCGCGATCAACAACGCCTACCCGTTCTTCGAAGCGACGGGCGGGCTGCTCAAGACTGGTCCCACGCACACGAACGTCATGGACGTGCGCGTGGCACTCGTCCGGCCACGGTAACGCGAGCGGTTATGCTCTCAGCCACGGCAAGGCGCATGCGTCGACCGTGCCTGTCACGCTCAGTTCCGGAGCTTTCGTCAAGTCGATGATCTCCGAGGCGGGAAGCGATCCGCACGGTTCGGAGATTTCCACCACCGGCCGCGCGAAGTGTTCGCGGTTGCCGCGAATGACGCGCCCGATGCGCCCGTCGCTCAACTGCACGTGCGAGCCAATGGGGAACAGCGACACGGTGTGCAGCAGCCCGCGGACCACCGACGGGTCGAACAGTCCCTTGCGCGTGGCGAACAGCAGCTTCTCGACCGCCTGGTACGGCTCCAGGCCGTCGCGATAGGTTCGCGGCGACACCATGGCGAGGTACGTGTCGGCTACGGCCGCGATGCGGGCAAACAGGTGAATCTGCTGCCCCTGCCGCTGCCGCGGATACCCCGACCCGTTCATTCGTTCGTGCATCTGGTACACGACCATCTTCGCGGCGTGCGAGACGTCGTTACGGTTGCTGAGGAGGTCGGCGGCGTAAGTGGAATGCTTCTGCACTTCCAGCCGGTCCCCCATATCGAGCGGGCCGTCGTTGAGCCGCAGGTGCTCGGGCACCAGCAGCATCCCGGCGTCGTGAAGGAGGCAGCCGAAGCTCAGCTCGACGAGGTCGTCCTTGCGCAGCCCCATCGTCATGCCGACGGAGCTGGCGAGCATCGCACACTGCAGGCTGTGCCGGCTGGGATAATCGCACACGATGGGCCGCAGCCCGCGGCTGAGAAATTCATCGAGATCGATGGCCATCTCGCGCAGCTGCTCGATGACAATGTCTTCCACCTGCTTGGCGTTGACGTTTCCGGATTCGGTGAACTCGCGAAACATGGTGGTGGCCGCGCGCACCTGGTTTTCGTAGATCTGCTCGAACTCGACAGCGAGCTGGACGTCGCGCTCCGGGCGCGCGGGCGGCCGGACTTCGTGCAGGTACGAGTCCCGCTCGCAGCGCCAGCCGGCGACGGCAGGCTTCCGCGCGACGGGCTGTGTTTCCGCATGACGGGCCGCCTGCCGCAGTACCGCCCTCTGGTGTGGAGACAGGGCCGTCGGGGCGCGGGCCTCGTCGGTGACGCGCTCGACCTCGTGCACGTGGATGCGCACCTGAGTCACGCCGCGGCGCTCGAGCGCCCGGATCTGCCCGACGGTCAGCTCGCTTCCGGCCGACAACAGCAGCGGGCATCGCTCACTATGGGCGTCGTAAATCGGCGCGTGCAGGATGGCTCCCACCTTCAACTGGGACAACTGCACGGTCACCAAATCGTTCGTGGCAGGGCGCGCCGGCGGTGGACTGCGAAGAACCGTCGACATCACGGACCTCGATGCGTTGAGAAAACGAACCGGCGAACGCCCTCATGACAGTTCGCCATCTTCAAACCTAGAACGAGGCCTGCACCGAGGCAAACTGCTCGAGCTGTCTTGCGGGGAAATCCCTGGTTCCGCTGGGTCGCACAATCGCTACGACCGCGAGAAATGTCCCGCACGCGATCTACGCAGGGTCGGCCCAGCTACGCGGACGCGTCCGAACACTCGGCTTCGTCGCGCAGAGCGGGACGGCTACGTTTGCGCGATTGCTACCGCATCTTTCACGCGAATCGTTCCCTCGTAAATGGCGCGGCCGATGATGGCGCCGATGAGCCGCGGCTGCCGCTTCGCAATGTCGGCCAGCCGCCGCACGTCGTCCAGCGTGGAGACGCCGCCCGAGGCAATAACCGGCAGCCCCAAGTCGCAGAGCCGCTCGAGATCGGCCAGAGTGCCGGGATCGATCCCCTGCATCATGCCGTCGTTGGCGATGTTCGTGTAAATGACGGCGGCTAGCGGCGCGCCGACGAACTGCTGCGCCAACTCGATCGCCGGCGTTTGTGAAACATCGAGCCACCCCGCCGTTGCCACCTGGCCGTTCTTGGCATCGAGACCCAATGCCACGCGACCGGGATGTCGCTCGATCACCCGGCGAAACCACGCGGGATTCTTCAGCGCCTGCGTGCCGATGATCGCGCGATCGATCCCTACGTCGTCCAGCATGGAGCGTACGGCGTCGTCGTCGCGCAGTCCGCCGCCGAGCTCGCACGGGATCGACACTGCCTGCACGATGGCGCGGATGGCCTGCACGTTCACAGGCCGGCCGGCTTTCGCGCCGTCGAGATCTACCAGATGCAACCGCGGCGCTCCCGCTGCGGCCCAACGCCGCGCCATCTCGGCGGGGTCGTCGCTGAACACGGTTTCCTGGGAGTAGTCGCCCTGGCGCAGCCGCACGCACTGGCCGCCGCGGAGGTCAATGGCCGGGAGGATTTCCATGCCTCAATTCTCGGAAGAAGCCGAGGGGCGACAACCCCTCGGCTTCGGTGTGAAGCCCGCTCACAGCGCGGCGAAGTTCGATAACAGTTGCAAACCGACTTTCTGGCTTTTCTCCGGATGGAACTGCGTGGCAAACAAGTTGCCGCCGGCGATCATCGAGGTGAACGGGCCGCCGTAATCGGTGCAGGCGGCGATGAGCGACTCGTCGCGCGGCCGGACATAATAGCTGTGCACGAAGTACACCGAGGCATCTCGCGGAATACCGCGAAGCAACCGTGCGGCGGCGGGCGTCGCCTGCAGCGTGTTCCAGCCCATGTGTGGCACCTTGAGCGATAGATCGGTGGGGAAGCGGACCACGTCTCCCGCGAACACCCCCAGCCCCGGCCATTCGCCATCTTCGTAACTGACGTCGAACAGCAACTGCAGCCCGAGACAGATTCCCAGGAACGGCCGATCCTTCCGAACGTACTCCACAATCGGCTCGACCAGTTGCAGACGCTGCAGCTCGTGAATGGCGTCGCGGAAGGCGCCCACACCGGGAAGGATCAGCTTTGTGGCCTTCCGCACGGCGTCGGGAGTGGCAATGATCTCGGCGGGCGCGCCGATTTTTTCGCACGCCTTCTGCACGCTCCGCAGATTGCCCATGCCGTAGTCGATGATCGAAATCATAAGGTCACAACAAGATCCGATGGACAGAGCCACCCGGCAGAGGCACGGCGGCCGGTTTTGTTCGCGACAAATGACGATTGTGGCGCGTGATTGGACGAATTGCGAGGGAGCAACCGTGAACAGGGTGGAGGGCTGTGAGGCATAGCAGCCCGTTAAAAAGGGGGGGCTGGCTCCGAGCCGAACCACAGAATCCCCTCGAAAAATGAGTGAGGCTCGGTGCCTGACCCCCTTTTTCAACAGTCAGATAGGCGAGGATCGGACTTCCCTTTGCGGGACGCGGCCCGACATGCCAGGAAGTGCCGTTCGATTGCAGTTCAGGGAGGAAACACATGACTGCAGAATCGTTGACCGCAGCGACGCCGAGCGGCAACGACCCATTGGTGCGGTCAATTTATGTGCGTGCCCTGGGTGGCATTCATGGCATCGCGTTCCTGTCGCTGTGGGTGCAGATTCATGGCCTCGTGGGCGAGCAGGGCATCCTGCCGGTCAATTCCTACCTGAGACGGGCCGGGGAGCAATTGGGGCGCGAGACGTACTGGCGGCTTCCGACGCTCTGCTGGCTGAACGCAGGCGACGGAATGCTGACGGCGCTGTGCGCGGCAGGAACGCTGTTCGCAGTGCTGCTCGTGTGCGGCGTTGCCCCGAGGGTCGTGCTGCTGGGACTGTGGATCGCGTACTTGTCCCTGTGCGTCGCCGGGCAGAACTTCTTGAGCTTCCAGTGGGACACGCTGCTTCTGGAGACGACGCTTTGTTCCATTCCGTACGCACCGCGCGGGCTCTGGACCGGCCGCGATCCGTCACCCCCGCTGCCGTTCGCGCGGTGGTTGCTCTGGCTGCTCGCGTTCAAGCTGATGTTCCTGTCCGGCGTGACGAAGCTGCTGTCCGGAGACGAGACGTGGCTCCACGGCACGGCGCTCGATTACCACTATTACACGCAGCCAATCCCGAGTTGGGTGAGCTGGTACGTGCACCATCAACCGGCGCTATTCCACAAAGTGTCGTTGTGGGCGATGTTCGTGGTGGAGGTCGCGCTGCCGTTTCTGGTCTTTGTGGGCCGCCGCGGCCGCGTGGTTTTCGCAGTCAGCACGATCGTGTTCATGGCGATCATCGAAGCCACGGGAAATTTTGGATTCTTTAATCTGCTGACGGCGGTGGTCTGCGTGCCGCTGTTGAATGACGATTGGCTGCGCCGCTGGTGGCCGGGCCGCTGGCCATCGTCGGCGCTGCATGGCCCGCCCCTGGTGCGCCCGCGGTGGCGCACGTGGTTGGAAAATGCCTGCTGCAGCGCGTTGCTGTTCGTCAGCCTGTTGGCAACGGTACGGGAGATGGAACGTACGCCGCCGCCCGGGAAAATGCCCTCCGTGGTCTCCGGCACGCTGAGCGTGCTCGACCGGCTTCTGCTAAGCTGGGGCGAGCCGCTGGTGCTCAATCCGATTTCGTCGTTCCGCACCATCAACGGTTACGGCCTGTTTCGCGTAATGACCACCCGCCGGCCGGAGATCGTCATCGAATACAGCCGCGACGGTTTGACCTGGGCGGAATACGAGTTCTGCTACAAGCCCGGCGGCATCGATCGCGCGCCGCCGATCGTCGCCCCGTATATGCCCCGGCTCGACTGGCAGATGTGGTTTGCGGCGTTGAACCCGCGCGGCAACGCAGGCTGGATGTCGTCACTCGCCTCCTGCATTCTCGACGGAAACCCGCAAACCGCCCGCTTGATGGGTGTGCCGGAGATTGCACGCGATCCGCCGCAGTACGTGCAGTTCGCGTATTACGAGTACAAGTTCTCGGCTCCGGACGAACAACGCCGCAGCGGCAACTGGTGGGTCCGCACGCGGCTGGGCGAACTGACCGGACCGCTGTCGAAGCGCAAGTGAGCGCATCCATGTCATCGCGGACCGCAGGGGGATCGCTCTTCATCAACGTCTCTGACGTGTCGAACGCTCCCCAGCAGATCGCTGTGAAACGTTCGTTCGTTTGCCTCCGCCGTGTCCGTGTGCGAAGCAACCGGGCTCCGGCTGGGACTGCGCCCAGCAGGAGTGGTCGCTGCGCGACAGATGAAGGTGGTCGTCTGCTGACGGTAGGATGCGTCTCTTGATTC
>Ga0073934_10008363_pt1 | contig 13833 bp, 11 predicted proteins | sample LarsenN4metaG_FD_76834 | JGI IMG/M metagenome (GOLD analysis project Ga0073934, IMG submission 76834) | Hot spring sediment bacterial and archeal communities from British Columbia, Canada, to study Microbial Dark Matter (Phase II) - Larsen... ...
GCGGCGCGCGTCGTGACGACGGTCGTCTCGACCGCGGTGCCCGGCAAGGCCATCATCGACGCGGGCTCGAAAACTCTCTCCTCCGACCTGCTTGCTTCCGGCCCCAAGACCGGCTACGGACTCGTCGTGGAAGCCCCCGACGCACCCCTCATCAAACTCAACGAAGAGCACGGACATATGGATGTCGCGCAATCTGCACATCCATTCCGCGTTGGGGAAGTCCTGACCGTGATCCCCAATCATGTCTGCACCTGCGTCAACATGCATGACGAGGTCTTTCTCCTCCGCCAGGGTGAAGTCGTGGGCTCGTGGCGGGTCGCGGCGCGCGGGAAGATCCAATAATAGAGGGCGTGCTCGGTGACAATTCACTTTGACCACAAGCCGGGCGACGTCGACGGGTTGGTGAAATTCTTCCGGCGAGAAGTGGACCACCTGCGTTCCCTGACCAAAATTATCATCCGCCCGGAAAAGACGTTAATTCAGGACATCAACCGCGACACGATGGAATTTGCCGGCTTGACGTTTGGCGATCCCGCGCTTGAAGTGCTCCTAAGAGAATTACAAGTGGTTTATGATGCCGAGGCACTCAGGCGTGCCGCCGCCGAGAGCCGCGAGGTGGAGTATCCCCTCTCCGCCCGTTTCCCCTGGGGTTGGGAGCGCGTCAGCGGCTGAGTTTCGTGTGGCCTTTCTCGGCTGGATGCCGCCGCCCTCGCCTTTCAGGTCCGCGTGATTCTAGGAATCTGGTGGCGACCAACGCCGACCTCGAGGGTCTGTGGCCACCGCCAATCGCGCCCCGCTTGAGGTCTGGCCCATCGCGCCATGCTAAACTAGGTCGCGGGAGGGATGGGTGAGTGGTTGAAACCGGCGGTCTTGAAAACCGCTGTGGGGGAAACTCCACCGGGGGTTCGAATCCCTCTCCCTCCGCCATGCACGATTCGGGGGATAGCCGCAGCGCGAACCAGACGGTTCGCAGTTCTCCCTCGCCCTTCCCGCTGCAGCGCTTTACAGGGCGCGTCAACTATTTCGTGTAACGAAACTCCCACCAGCCGGACCTGTTTCCGGCTTGGCCGTCCGCAGTCACTCCCCAAACGCGCCAGCGGCCCGGCTGCGCGCCCACGAAATCGAACACATATCGGGTGGAAGTGATCCCGGTCTCAACCTTCCACTGCTGGCCCGTGTCGGCGCACCAGCGGCCGCTCTCACAGCAACCCATGCAATCGATCTCGACGCCGTAGGTCGCGGCGCCGGGGACGGGCCGCCAAGTGAGGGTGGTCGTGCGCGGGTAGCGGTCGAAGGAGACTCCGTTCGACGGCCCGACCTGCACGGGCGCGGGAAGCATTGTGGGTGCCGCCGCCTGCAGAGCCGACGCAGCCCGCGCGCCGGAGCTGGCGGCCATCGGCCCGCGCACAAACGAATAAAGCTCACGGTAGTTCTTGCGCCCGCTATTGTCGGTAAAGCGCGTGAGCACTTGGGCGCGCAAGCGATTGGCTGGCGCGGCGTCGAGGATCATCAGCGTCTGGCTGAAGCTGGTCCGGAAAGCCGCCGCAAGCGACTGCGCCGAACTCTGCAAATCCGCCGAGACGCTGGGTCCATATGCGGTGGCGCTGACGCGTCCCCAATCGCAGTCCTCGGGATGGCACTTGCCCCAGACCTGCACGGTCACATTCGTGCCTGTGACGCGGATGTCCAGCCGTGTGATACCGCTGGTGTTCGGGTCGCTGTTCCTCCATTGTCCGGCAAACTGGTCGAGGCTCGCCGCTGCCGTCGCCGAAACGGCCAGCACCGTCAGAGCCGTCATCCAGCCTGTTCTTGCGCTTGTCATCAGATCCTCCGCCCGGAGTGGATTTCAGGATGCGCACTCCGCGGATAGTTGTCGGGAGTGGCAAAGGCCGGCCCAGTTTAGCGCAACTTCTGCCCGGCGTCATACTGCGCCCAGGCCCGGGCCCGTCAGCAACGATGTGTCCATTGTTCCGTCTTTGATGATAAAGATGCCGGGGAATTTGGCCTCCCAGGGCTTATTGGCGGCGGGGACGTACTGGCGGGCGTTGGCTTCGATGGCGGCGACGTCGGGGATATGGGCGGCGAGCCCAGCGGAGTGGACAAGCGAGGCGCCTGGGCAGGTCAGATCCTGGACGCAGCGGAACATGCCGAACCTCTGCGCGGCAGCGGCCATGAGGAGCGATTGTGACTGGCCCTTACAGGCCTTGAGCGCCACGCCGGTGTAGCCCATTTCGCGCGCCAACAGCAAGCTTTCGAGGTCGGTCAGCGACTCATCGATGACTACCGGCCGCAGCTTGGCCGCCGCGTGCATGACGTTGCCGCGGTGGGTCTTGAGGTCGCGCGCCGTGGGCTGCTCGATGTACTGGATGCGCTCGAATCCCGCGGGCGTCTGTTCCTTCACACGGCGGAGGAACTCCAGCAGATATTCGACATTGGGACAGCGCTCGTTGAAGTCGAGCGAATAGACCCACCGGTCCACGTGGCGTCTGGCCTGAGTTTCTCTGGCGATGCAGTCCACGCGCACGACACGCTCGACATCCCAGGCGAGGTCGTCGCCGTTGAGCTTGATCTTCAGATGGGTAAGACCGTTGTAATTGATCCATTCGGGGAGCGTTTCGGGGAGGCCGTCGTTGATGCGCCGCTGGATGTCGGAGGCGAGGAGCGGGTCCACCGCGCCAATCAGATGATAGAGTGGCATGCGCGGCTTGGGTTGCTTCAACACATAGTGGTCGAGCCTTTCACCCTGGAATTCCGGGCCGAGGTACTGACCGAGGTCCTTCGGCAGGAATTGCGGAGCGTAGGTGTGATAGCAGTTCAGCCCGTGGGCCTTGCCGTAGGCGTCGTGCAGGGCGGCGTCAAAGGCGCTGGCGACCACCAGGGTGGCGAGCTTGGGAATGGGCTCGGCGAGCTTCAGTTCGCCGGTCACATCGGCAGAGGCTTTCAGAAACTCCGGCTCGAGGGTGGTCGAGATGTCGATGGGGTGTGCAAATTCCTGGTAGGAGCCTGTGAGATGCGCCACGCGCGCGGCGATCGACTTCATTGCCCCGAGCGTGGTCTCATACGACATCACCTTGGAAGGGAATGCCCAGACATTTCCGAGCGGCATGGAACCGAAGCCCTTCGCCGGACGGCCGCGCCGCGTCTGGACCACGCTGTTCACGTTGAGAAGGGTCACCCGATCGACGATCGTCCCCCCGAATTTGAGCGGCGCGCGGTAGCGGAAGTCTTCAAATGAGAACGTCACTTCCTTGATGCGAATGTCGTTGGGATTAGGGCCGACCAGGAGAGCGGGCGCGCCGCCTCTGAGCGGCTCAGCGGAGACCAGTGCGGAGGTGACGCCGGTCAGGAACTCACGCCGCGTCGAACGTCGGTTGACGGTTCTTCCCCTGCTTGTCACTCGTCGCTCCTCACGTGGCACTGGTCTCATAGGCTGCCGTCAGGTGCGCCTTCAGTACTGCCAGGTCGCGCGCCGAGTTCACAATGGTGTTGGCCTGCTTCTCTTCAATGGTCTCCCCTTCGGGCTCGTATTCGACGTGGAGCGAGATCGGTCCTTGGAAGTTCACCTGCGCCAGCACCGTGCAAAAATACTTCAAGTCCACACGGCCCTGGCCGAGGGGGCAGACGGTGTATTCCCAGCCTTTGCTGGTGGTCTTCCAATAGAAGTCCTTGATGGCCACCATCTTCAGCCGGTTCGCGGCCAGGTGCACGGCAGCCTTCCACCCGCCCGCGCAGCCTTCTCCCGTCACGTGGCAGGAATCGAGATAGTAACCGGCCACCCTGGGATCGAGAGGCTCGATGAACTGGGCGGCGTCCCAAAGCGCCGCGCCGACGTACTCCGAGTGATTGTGATAGCCCACTTGCATGCCGTACTCCTTGGCGAGCGCCGCCAGGTTGCGAAACTGCTCTCCGGCCTTCGCCAAATCATCCCGCACATCCTTGTAATGGTAATAGTAATATCCGGCCTTGAGATACACGATCCCCAGTTTGGCGGCGGTTGAAAGGATTGGCCGCGCGGTGGGGTCGCTCGGGGAAGTGAGGGCGGTAGTGATCATCGGCACGTCCAGCCCTTCCGCGCGAATTGCGGCGACAGCCTTGGGCAAGTCCTCGGCGGCGCGCTCCGGGGCGACGTGGCCGCCTTTGCGGACAGTGAGGTCCAGGCCATCGAAACCGATCTCCCTGGTTGCCCGTGCAAGCTTGCTCCAGTCCATCATCGTCTGGAGAGCCTTGGAGAAGTAACAAAGCTTGCCGTTGTAGGGTTGGCGCATGTATGGCTCCAGGGTGAAACTGGGCGGCCCTCCGGCCTCGGGGAAATTTCGGTCTGGGTCCCGCCTCTACACTTCCGGCAGCTTGTACGGCGCGCGGTATTCGTAACTCAAATACTTGTCCGCGGCCGGGTTGTTGGTAAACCGTTCGGCACGGGCGTCCCACTCGAGATAGGAGCGAGTCTTGTGCGCGATATTGGCGATGAGGGTCGCCGTGGTGCTCTTATGGCCAGTTTCGATATCGCAATTGCACGGTTGGCGGCTGCGGATGCAATCGAGGAAGTTGCGCGCGTGCCGGGCCGTGGGGTCTTCGCCCTCTCGTCGCAATGGCGCAATTGCGGGTTTTCGCCCGCTGCGGTATTCGCTGCCCAGCTTGCGGTCGAGGGGGGTGAGCGCCGGAAAGACCTTGTCGGTAATCTCCTCCGGGACAATTTCGAATCCGGTCCAACTGAGATAGAGCGTGCCCTTGGTGCCGCGTACCTCGACAGTGCTGTCGCGGAGGTCGGCCGGGGCGGCGCTGGCGTTGAATTGCGAGAAGGTGATGAGCGTGCCGCCCGGGTAGGTCCACAGGACCTCCAGGGTGTCGGGAATCTCGCGATTGTCTTCGATGGCGAGCTTCGCCCCCATGGCCGTGACGGCCAGCGGCGTGTCCTTTCCCAGCGCCCAGTGAGCGAAGTCGAGATAGTGCGCGCCGAAGTTTGTCACCTGACCACCGGAATAGTCATAGAACCATCGAAAGCGATAGAAGGTCCGGTTGCGATTGTAGCGGACCTTGGGCGCCGGCCCGAGCCAGGCATCCCAATCGAGAGTCGCGGGCGGATCTTCGTCCGGGGGATTGCCAATGCCCTTGGGCCATTCGTTCTGGATGTGAAAGGATCGAATCACGGTGATCTTGCCCAACTCCCCGCGACGAATCAGCTCCACCGCTTCCTGGCATTGGGGCGACGACCGACGCATCAACCCCACTTGCGTCACACGATTGTACTTTCGAGCCGCTTCCACCATCCGGCGGCCTTCAACGACTGCCAGCGAGAGCGGCTTCTCGACGTAAACGTCCTTGCCGGCCTGAAAGGCGTGAATAGTCTGGAGGGCGTGCCAGTGGTCGGGAGTGCAGATGACCACGGCATCGAGATCACTCAGCTCCAAGAGCTTGCGGTAATCGGTGAATTGTTTCGGATTGCTCCCGATCTTTCGTGCTGCGAAATCGAGATAGGGTTGATATAGGTCGCTGATCGCCACAACCTGCGCGTCCTTGTGGGTGAGGAACGCGTCCAGCACCTGGTCGCCGCGGTTTCCCAGGCCAATGAAGCCAAGCCGGATGCGATCATTTGCTCCCGCCACGCGTGCCGCCCCCAGCGCCGTGGCGACACCGGCAGCGACAGTCCGCGAAAACTGCCTCCGAGTCAGCATGCTCATCGGATCCCTCCGTTAGTGCGTTGACAATCGCCTCCCCGTTCGTCCGCAGTATAGACGAGACCGCGAGAAGATACAGCAGGGTTTGGTGAATCCTTGTGGCGATTTGATCTTATGCGGTTGTGGTTGAGCCAGCCTTCCGGCTAGGCCAAGTTGCTCAGGAGATTGCTTCAGGCCGGATACGCGGGAGAGTGGCAAAAAAAGAGGGGGAAGCTATTCTCCCCCCTCCAAGCGTCGGGTGTTGGGTCGAAACTCGAATCAATCGCCTCACCTTTCTTCGGTTCCCAAAGTGGTGTGACGATGACTCGCAGGCTGGAAGGGCAAGCGAGTTTCCAAACATACGGGCTTTTTCCTCATTCAAGAAGGGCCTTTGTTTTCACGGGAGTACGCAGAGAGGGGGGGACTTGTGTCGCCGCATCGAAACGCGCGCGGCTCCGCATTTCTGGAAATCCCAGGGTTGAAATACAGAATATTGCAGAACAACTGCCAACCCCCTATTAGGGGGCGTGCCAAGAATGGCAGGGGGAATTTACGGCACAGAATGATACTGGAGCCGCCTCGCCCAATCCATCGGCTGGAGCTGGCCCGCAAGACCTAGACATGCCTTCGTAAATTCCAGAATCCGGTCATGGAACGGAAGGGCTGGCTTTCTCTTCGCCCACCGTCAACGGGACAATGATGGCCGCGGCTGTAGCTCCAGCGATTGTCCCACCCAGGATCGCGACAGAAACACCATGGGAGAGGTTGCCAATTCGGAAGGTGCGCAGCTTCTCCCCGAGAGTCATCTTCCCGTGCGCGCCCGTTCCGATGGGCTGGCTCTTAGGTGGTTGTTTCTGGGCGAGCCGGGGACTGATCGTGATGAACTTACCGGCTGCCACGACCACAGGTTCTGCGCGGAGGTTTTGAATGGTGATGGCTCCCCGGTGGACCGACACACCCATCGAGCCGTCGGGCATCATGGCGAGCTGCGCCAAGCTGGGGAATGAGCCCGAGGGGCTCAACGTCAGGCCATCCGCTTCCAGGCGCAGAGGAGCCTTCCCGTCGGCAGTCAGAGCCAAGCGGCCCTTTTCCAGGCCGACTCGCAGCCCATCGGGCGAGCGCCACAAACTGGCAGTTGAGCCACGCTCGATCACGACCCGATTGGCCCTGGCCAGCGAAAGTATGGCCCGACCGTCCGTAGTCGTCACCTGGTCACCGCTGTACACAGCCGCCTCGCCTCCAACTCTAGCCGATCCCACAAAAACGACGCCGTCACAACGGAGTGTCCCGAGAGGGCCCGACCCGACCGCCGCCACGATAGCGGGCGTTAACAACAGCGTGCAGAGCATAACGGTAACACTACGCCTTCTTAGAGCTTGGGGCATGCAAACCCTCCTTTGGTGCGGCGCGTGGTGATCGACGAGAACCACTATCCCTGCCCCCCTTCAATACCAGAGTCGCCCCTGCAATTTCAAGCAAATTGTTCGGGTTGCGCGGAAAAATGGTAATCTTTTGTTTTCATCCCCGGCAGGGTTGCCAACCCCTCGAGGGGATCTCAAATAGTCCGTTAAGCCTATCCATGGAAACAGGAATGATCGATATTCACTGTCATCCGCTCGCGGGGGTGGATGACGGGGCGGGCAATTTTGAAGCTTCCGTGGAGATGTGCAAGCTGGCGGCGGCGGACGGGATCACGCATCTGGTGGCGACGCCCCACTGCAACTACGAGTATCGTTTTAGCCTCGATGTGAACCGAGCCAAGCTTGCGGAACTACAGGCGGCTCTCGGCGAGTCGCCCAAGTTGTTGTTGGGTTGTGACTTCCACCTTTCTTACGACAACCTTCAACTGCTGGTTGAAGATTACAAACGCTTTACGATCAACGGGAGCGACTACCTGCTGGTGGAGTTCGGCGACCAGTTTATCCCCGACCAAATGGACCGGGTCTTCTATGAGATGCAGTGCACCAGCGTCCAGCCCATTCTGACTCATCCGGAACGCAACCCCGTCTTCCAGCAACATCCCGACTTGCTTTATCACTGGGTCAGCCGCGGATGCCTGGTCCAGGTTACGGCCAAGTCATTCACGGGAGGGTTTGGAAGGCGCGCTCTGCACTTCTCGGAACTCTGGTTTGAACAAAACCTGATCAGTTTTTTTGCAACCGACGCCCATGACCCTAAGTACCGTCCTCCCATCCTCTCGGACTGCTTCCAAAAGGTGAAGGAAACCAGAGGAGAGGCGGTCGCGGATCTTCTCCTCAAACACAATCCCCAAGCCGTTATTGAAGGGCGGCCGCTTCCCACGGGCCTCGAACCCGTCGATCCCAAACAAGCCAAAAAGAAACGACGCTGGTTCTCGTTCCTGCGGCGCTAGAGGGAAGGGAGTGGAGCGCGGATCCTGGAGGATCTGATTTCAACCTATGCCGGATGATGGGTCGGAAACTTGCCCGCTGGGCGCCAATCTAACTTTCCACATGGCCTGCTGAGGTTCCTGAGCAAGCCGAAAGAGATCGATCAGTGTTCGCGCGCAAAGTCCGGGTGGAAGTGGTCTCCCCAGGCGTAGCCCGCCCTTGCCCCCTTGCCTGGCTGGACAGCTATGCGATGCGGAGCTTTACCGGCCGGTCGGCGTTTGACGAGACCTTGCCCGTCGCCGAGGGCCTTCTGGAAGCCAGTTTCCGCGTGGACCTTGAAGCTTTGCGCACCGACATGGAGGACTGGATGACGCGGAAGTTCGGCGAAGGGCAGCGTGTGAAACTCCGGTTCGAGGCTGTGAAGACAGTGAATAGTGAACAGTGAACAGTGCACAGTCAACACGGAGCGGTCAGCCGCAGGAAGGGAAAACTCGGCGGAAGATCCAATTTCCCGTTGGGGCGAGCTCCGAAATACGGATCCCGCTTCCTACAACACCTTGAGGGCGATCATCACCTTGTCATCCATATGCGTCCCGTGGCGGGAGAAGCGAGCCACATCGGTGTGCACGGTCCTGACGATTTCTTCTGCGCTCTTGTCGGCGACGGATTGAACGCACTGCACGACGCGCTCGATTCCGTATTCTTCCTGAAGGGTATCCATGGATTCGGTGATGCCGTCGGTGCAGAGCACCAGGATGTCGCCGCGCTGAAGCTTGGTCTGGCCGCGCTGGTAGCGCGCGTTCTCAAACAGCCCGATCACCATCCCCCCTTCGGTGAGCGGGATGGGCTCGTGGTGGGGGCGCACGATGACCGGCGGCACGTGGCCGCAATTGATGTAGTGCAAGCCCTTGCGCCGAACGTCAATCAACCCAATAAAAATGCTGAGGTATTTCTGGGAGCGCGTGTCGTTCAAGATCATGCGGTTCAGGCTTTCGGCAATCTCGTCGAGCGAGTGGAGGTGTAGGACGAGGGCCCGCAGCGTCGCCTGAAGATTTGACATGACGAGCGCCGAGCTGACGCCCTTGCCCTCGACGTCGGCGATGACCGTGAGGAGCGTGTGAGGCCCGAGGGATAAGAAATCGTAGTAGTCGCCGCCCACGGCATAACAGGGCTCATTGAGGAGCGCGATGTCGAACCCTTCCACGGCGGGCGCCCGCTCGGGCAGCAAGCTGCGCTGGATGCCGCGCGCCAGCGCCAACTCCTTCTCCATGCGCTCCTTGTCCAGGAGTTGCTGGTGAAGCTGGGCATTTTCCAGCGCCAGCGCCATGTGCCCGGAGAGGGTCAGCAGGAAATCCGCGTCCTCGTCGGTGAACGCCCCGCGCTGCTTGTTGAGGAGTTGCAACGCGGCGATGACCTTGCCCGCCTTGTTGCGGATAGGCACGCACAAGATGGTCCGCGTTCGGTAGCCGGTGCGTTTGTCCACCTCGGGATTGAACCGCGGATCGGCATAGGCGTCCGGGATTAGAACCACCTCGCCCACCTTGGCCACGTGTCCCGCGATCCCCTTGCCGAGCGGCAATCGGATCTCCTGCTTCTCCAGGCCATGGGCGATCAACGACCAGATTTCGTTCGTGGCCTCATCCACCAGAAAAAGGGTGCCGCGCTCGGCTTCGGTATGGGTCTTGGCGACGTCCAGGATGCGGCCGAGGAGTTCGGAAAGGTCGAGGGTGGAAGTGAGCGCTTTGCTGGCTTCCACCAGGAAGCTCAGCTTGTTCAGCGTGCGGCGCGTGGAGCACAGCAGCTCGGCATCGCGCAGGGCCATCGAGGCCAGACGCGCGTGCAGCCGGAAGAGCGCCAGCAGCGGCTTGGGCGGCATCCTTGCGTAGGCGATCAGCAAAACGCCCTGCACGCGCGAGTCATCAAGCAGAGGGTAGGCGCCCAGAAACTTGAGCCGGTGCTGCTTGGCCCAGTGCAGCACGGGATCATCGCCGGGAGTGAGATGGGTGAGGGTCTGCGGCAGGCGATGACTGATGGCTCGACCCAGCAACGTTTCGCCGGAAGGAGTGCGCGCCACGTCATGGGGGAGATCAAACTTGCCTTCCTGGCTCACCAGCTCGAGGCCAGCGGCGTCTCCCCGCACCGTCCAGATGCAGGAGTGCGCCGCCCCGTATCGGGTGACCAGACGCGTGGTGAGCGAGTTGATGACCTGCTTCGGCTCGAGCACGGCACAGAGCTCGCCGCCCAGGTTTTCAACCTCGTTCAGCAGGCTCTCAGGGGACAGGGGACTCCGGGTTCGTCTTGGGGTTTTGGGGATCTTCGACGCCTTTGCCACAGAACGTTCGTGCTAAGCCCTTCCGTGATCTCAAACGCACGTCAGTATATCTTTGTGGCTTGGGAGTTGCAAACTTTTTGGGATGCCCCAAAAAACGAGGCGTCGTTATGGGTGCTTGTCGAGGTTGCTCCGAAAATTCCGGTTAGCCCCTCACCCGGCCTCCTTCGTCGGCTACCTTCTCATCGAGCGAGAGGGCAGGCAACCCATTCGCCTCACAGCCCTCGCCCGAAAGGGGAGGGGAGACCGCAAAGCGGTAGGTGAGGAGATCATTTTCGTGCTGGGTGAGTATGCCAAGGCGCCATGATCGGGTGCGTGGCGGCGAAGGAAGGGAGGGGTGGGTAACTTGGTTGCCCTTGCGCTACCCACTCCCTCTGGTAGTCACAAGTGTTTGATTACTCTTTGCGATGCTCGCCGCGGCCGCGAGGTTGCCAGCATCATGCGGGTCGAGAGATCTCGCCAACCCGAACCATCCCGAATCGCCGATTGGCCTATAATGCCTTGGGCGCAAGCCTTTGCATCGTTGGGAGGCACGCTTCGCACCTGCATCGCGGAGGGTCCAGGTCCGCCGCGATGGGGGGAAACCGGCTCGCGACCCGGACCATGAGCTATCTTATAAACCCGTTCGAGGTCAGGTGTAAAATCCTGGCGCGCCGTCTTCGCGTCCGCTTTGTCCACCTTGCTCCGGGGATCACTACGCGCCACAGTGACACCATCGATGTGGAGTTCCTGGTGGACGGACAAAAGGTGACGGTGGCTGTTCCTTGCGCCACGTTGGCCGAACTCCGGGAGCGCGAGCGAAGGAACTTCACTGACCAGCAATTGGCAGAAATCGCCGCCGCCTATCTGCGCACTACCCTGGAGCGAGGTTTCGATCCGGCGCTGGTCGAGCTGAGGATGACGGATCAAGAACTGAGACAGGTCGCCGGCCAATGGGGGTATCTCTAAGCAGGCGAGTTGGCGACCCTCATCTGGCGGGCCGATTGCTGACAGATCTTTGTGAGGTCGTGTTGAGCTTCGATTTTTGATCTTTCATTTACCCCTGACAGGGCAGGGAGCTAAGGAGAGGGAACTATGTGCGGAATCGTTGCCTATGTGGGGCATCAACCGGCCCGTGAGATTCTGGTCGAAGGACTGAAGCGGCTGGAGTATCGCGGCTACGACTCGAGCGGCATCGCCATTCTGAATGACCGGCCATACCTTACGAAAGCGGTTGGCAAAGTGGCGGCCCTCGAACAGCGCGTCTGGAAGGATAATCCTGAAGGCTCGGTGGGCATCGCCCACACGCGCTGGGCGACGCATGGCAAGCCCACCGAACCCAACGCCCATCCGCATGTGGACTGTACGGGCCAGATTTACCTCGTGCACAACGGCATCATTGAGAACTATCTGCCGCTCAAGAAGCGACTGATGGCCGCGGGCCACAGATTTTGCTCCGAGACGGACAGCGAAGTCCTCGCGCACCTCGTCGAGGAGGCTTATCAGGGGAACCTTGAGGCCGCCGTGCAGAGGGCGCTTCAACAGGTCCAAGGAACATACGGGATCGCGGTGATCCATCGCGCCCATCCGCAGGAGATCATGCTGGCCCGGCGGGGGAGCCCCATCGTGCTGGGCGTCGGCAAGGAAGAATCGCTCGCCGCTTCGGATATTTCGGCGCTCGCGCAGCACACGGATCAGGTTGTTTATCTCGAGGACAACGAGGTCGCGCGCATCGGGCCGGGCAGGTTCTCGATCACCACGCTCGAAAATCGGCCGGTGAGTCGCGGCACCACGCTGCTCGAGATCGGGCCGGAATCCATGGAGCGCGGCAGCTTCCCCCATTTCATGCTCAAGGAGATCTTCGAGCAGCCGGAGGCGGTCGAAAACGCCCTGCGCGGCCGCATCAACCACGCCGAGGGTGTGGCGAAACTGGGCGGGCTGGAATCGGTTTTCGACCGCCTGCAGCAGGCCCGCCACCTCATCATCGTCAGTTGCGGCACGAGCTACTACGCGGGCCTTTACGGGCGTTATGTTTTCGAGGCGCTCACCGACTTAACGGTTGAAACCGAGCTTGCCTCCGAGTTTCGATACCGCAAGCTGAACCTGCGGCAGAACACGGTGGTGCTGGCGATCAGCCAGTCGGGCGAGACGGCAGACACGCTCGCAGCGCTGCGGGAGGCGAAGCGCAAAGGGGCCCTGGTATTGGGTCTGGTCAATGTGGTCGGCAGCTCCATCGCGCGCGAAACGCATGCGGGGGTTTACTGTCACGCGGGTATCGAAGTGGGCGTGGCCTCCACCAAGTCGTTTACTTCGCAGATGACCATCCTCGTCCTGATGGCGCTGCTCGTCGGGCGCGGGCGTGATCTCTCCTACGAGGAGGGCATGTCGATCATCCACGGCCTCGAGAAAGTGCCCGATGATATGCGCGCAATTCTCGCCCAGTCTGACCAGATTCGCAAACTGGCGGAGAAGTATTGCGCGGCGCAGCACTTTCTCTATATCGGCCGCAAGTATCAGTACCCCATCGCGCTCGAAGGCGCCCTCAAACTCAAGGAGATCGCCTACCTCCACGCCGAGGGCTACGCGGCGGGCGAGATGAAGCACGGTCCGATTGCGCTGATTGATCCTGCCTTCCCGACCATGGCGATTGCGCCCGAAGACGGCTCCTATGAGAAAGTGATTTCCAACATCCAGGAAATCCGCGCGCGCGAGGGGCACATCGTGGCGGTGACTTCGCGGGGAAATACCACGCTGGGTTCGCTCGTGGACGATATCATCGAGATCCCGCGCAACCACGAGATCCTGACGCCGCTGCTCTCTGTCCTTCCGCTGCAACTCTTCGCCTACCACTGCGCCGTGCTGCGCGGCTGCGACGTCGATAAGCCGCGCAACCTCGCGAAGAGTGTGACGGTGGAATAATTGAAGATTAATCGTTGATGATTGCGGATTTCGCGCCTCTGCGTGGGTTTGTCTGATCCGTTTTTGGAAAAGTTGGAGCAGCGCGGCTCTCGGTTTTTTTCAATCGGCAATCTTCAATTATCAATCTTCATTGCTTGCTGTGCCATCGCCACGCGCTTGCCACGATCTCGTCTAACTCTGGGAACTTCGGTTGCCACTTCAGGGTGTGCATGGCGCGGGTGGGATCGGCAACGAGCGCCGGTGGGTCGCCGGCGCGGCGTGGCGCGTCCCGCGTGGGCACCGGGCGGCCGGAGACGCTTGCCACGGCCCCGATGACCTCGCGGACTGTGTGGCCTTTGCCCGTGCCGAGATTGAGCGCCGTGCTCTCGCCGCCGCGCGCCAGGTATTCGAGCGCCTTCACGTGCGCCTCCGCAAGATCTACGATGTGAATGTAGTCGCGGAGGGCCGTGCCATCGGGAGTAGGGTAGTCGGTGCCGTAAACCTCGACGTAGGGATTGCGGCCGAGCGCAGCATGAATCACGCGCGGAACCAGGTGGCTTTCGGGATCGTGCGCTTCGCCCAGTTCTCCCTCGGGGTCAGCGCCCGCGGCATTGAAGTAACGCAA
>Ga0073934_10008364_pt1 | contig 13833 bp, 16 predicted proteins | sample LarsenN4metaG_FD_76834 | JGI IMG/M metagenome (GOLD analysis project Ga0073934, IMG submission 76834) | Hot spring sediment bacterial and archeal communities from British Columbia, Canada, to study Microbial Dark Matter (Phase II) - Larsen... ...
AAACCGGCGTTACTTGACCAAGCATACGACGCTGCTGACCCATGAGCGCCGCATCGAGGAGGACGTGAAGTTTTTAGGCCCCTTGGTCGCCAACATCCAAGTCGCCAAGGAGATCCTCGCCGACTTCGAGAACGGCAAGCGGATCCAAAACCAAAACTTTTCCCAATTGATCGAGGGAAGCGACATTTCGCTTTCCGAGGTCCTTCGGAAGGCCGAGACGGGCTGGTACATCACCGCCGAGGAAGCCCTGAAGCGGCGGCTGGTGGAAGCCCTGCTCTAGACCCGTTCGGCGGACAAACGCCATGGCTGGCTCCTCGGAATCCAAATCCTACCGCATCCTCCTCGCCGAGCGCGAAGGCTGGAAACGCTACGGGGTGGCGCTCGGCGCCGTCTTCGCCGCTTTGTTTTTCCGCTTCATCCCCGAGCAATTCTGGCCCGGCTCCCTTCCCCCTTTCATTTTGTTTTATCCCGCGGTCTTGCTTGCGGTGTGGTACGGAGGCGCCGGTCCGGGCGCCGCCGCGGTCGTTCTGTCTCTCTTGCTCGGCGACTATTATTTCCTACCGCCTCTGCACAGTTTCTCCCTGACGGGACGCGGGGTGTTTCAAGGCATCTTATTTATCTTCGTCAGCTTCGTCGCCATCGCCCTCATCGAAAACCTGCGCCGCGCCTTGCTCGAAAATCGGGAAATCACCCGAAAACTCAATCTCACCCAGGAGCGAATCATCGGCTTTCTCGGCAGCATTCAGGGTTGCTACTTTACCGTGGATTGGGACGGCCGCTTTCTCTACATCAACGAAAATTGCAAAGACTACCTCCCGGGCGCTCGCGAATCCTATTACGGCACTTCTTTGTGGGAGGCCTTTGAAACCTGGAAAGACACCGAATTTTCCGAACGCCTGGCGGAGGTGGTGAAAACCCGGAAGGCCGGCCACTTCGAGTTTTACGAGCCGGCGAGAGGCCGATGGAACGACGTGCATTTCACGGCGACCGGCGACGGCGTCTCGGTACATATCTACGACATCACCGCGCGCAAACAGGCCGAGTCGGCCTTCGCCTCCGAACTGCGTTTCCGCCGCGAGGCCGAGGCCGCCCTCCGCAAAAGCGAGGGTCGGCTGCGCCGGCTCGTCGAGGCCGACGTCATCGGCGTGATTTTCGGCGAAGGAGAAAACGTCGTCGAGGCCAACGGGGCCTTTCTGAAAATGACCGGCTTGGCGGAGACGGATCTGCGGGAAAGGCGAATCCGGATGACGGACCTGTCCCCTCCCGAATACCTCGAAGCCGACGAAGCCAAATGGAAGGAATGCCTGGAAAAAGGCGCCGCCGAACCCTGGGAGAAAGAAATATTCCGCAAAGACGGCTCTCGCGTCCCGGTGTTGGCCGGCATCGCCCTGCTGGAGCGGGAAGACAACACTTGGGCCGGCTTTATCGTGGACTTGACCGAGCGCAAGCTCCAAGAACGGCGCCGCGCCACCGAATATGCCGTGACGCAAATCCTCTCCGTCGATCCTCCAACCTCCTCGGCATTGCCGAAAGTCCTCCAAGCGGTCTGCGAGGGCACGGGGTGGAAATTGGGCGCTTTTTGGGAGCTCGACAGGGTCCAGCGGCGGCTGTTGTGCGTCGAGATCTGGGCTCAGGATCCCGGCAGCTACGCCAACTTCATCCGCGACAGCCTGAGCCAGTCCCTGGACCGTGGCCAGGGGCTGCCGGGCAGAGTCTGGATGTCCGATCGCAGCTGGTGGGTCGAGGACCTGCTGCGGGACGACAACTTCCCCCGTCGTGACGCCGCAAAGCGTGAAAATCTGCGCACCGCCTTTGCAACCCCGATCCGCATCGGTGAGGAATTCCTGGGCGTGATGGAGTTCTTCGCCGAAGCGCCCATGCCGCCCGACCGCGAGCTCGCCGCACTGCTGGAATCGATCGGCAGCGAGATCGGTCAGTTCCTGGAGCGGAAACGGGCCCAAGAGGACCTGCAGGTCCTCCAGATTCGGCTCAATATGGCCCTACATGCGGCGCGCATGGGCTATTGGTCCTGGGATCTGAAAGCGAACCGCCTCGCCTGGGCGGATAACCTCGAATTCATCCACGGCCGCCCGGCCGAGGCCTTCGAGGCGACCTATTTCAACATCCTCGACAGCATCCACCCCGACGACCGCGACCGCGTGCGCAAGATTTTCGAGGGCGTCTTGGAAGAAACCCCCGCCTACAACCTCGAGTTTCGCACCGTCTGGCCCGACCATTCGACCCATTGGATCCAGGTCCGGGGCCAGATCTACTACGACGAAGACGGGCACCCCGACCGCCTGATCGGCCTCGGCATCGACATCACCGAGCGGAAGCGCACCGAGGAGGCTCTCAAGAAATACAGCGAGGACCTGGAACGGCTGGTCCACGAGCGCACCATCGAGCTGGCCAACGCCAATATGGAGCTGCACGCCGAGATGCGCGAGCGGCAAAAGATCGAACGCGAGGCGCTGGAAGCGGTGCAGAAGGAGCAACGCCGGCTCTCGGCGCAACTGCACGACGGGCTCTGCCAAAACTTGACCGGAGTCAAGATGATGGGACAGTCGCTGCTGCAGAAGATGGAGCGCCGGGGCTTTCCGGACGCCGCCGAGTTCGCCCGCCTGTTGGAGCTGATCGGACAGTCGATCGAGGAGGCGCGCGACATGGCGCGTGGGCTCTTCCCCGTCGAGCTGGAGACCCACTCGCTGATGCAGAGCCTGAAGGGCCTCGCGCAGCGCACCGAACAGCTCTTCAAGGTGAGCTGCCGCTTCGAATGCCCCGAGCCCGTCTTGATCGGCGACAACATGGTCGCGACCCACCTCTATCGGCTGGCCCAGGAAGGAACGCAAAACGCGATCCGGCACGGCGAGGCGACCCAGATCGTCCTGCGCCTGAGGCGGGACGGCGAATTCCTGTTGCTGGAGGTGCAGGACAACGGTCAAGGCCTGAACTGCGACTTGAGCTTCTCGCCCGGCATCGGCCTGCACTTGATGAAATACCGCGCCCGACTGATCGACGCCGAACTTCGTTTCGAAAGCCCGGTCGGCGGCGGCACGCTTTTCGTCTGCCGCCTGCCGTTGCCGTCCCCCGATACCGCCACCGGCCTGGCCGGATGAAAGGGAACGCTATGCCCAATCGAACGCAAATCACCGCCGCTAAACCTAAAATCCGCGTCCTCGTCGTGGACGACCACCCCATTGTCCGGCAAGGATTCGCGCAGCTCATCAACGACACCGAGGACCTCGAGCTGGCCGGCGAAGCCGGCGACGCGGCCGCCGCGATGGAGGCGCTCAAGCGACATCGTCCCGATTTCGCCATCGTCGATATCTCGCTCAAGGGAGGAAACGGCCTGGACCTGACCAAAAGTATGCTGGCCGAACGGCCGGATCTTCCCATCCTGGTGGTCTCGATGTTCGACGAGGGTCTGTACGTCGAGCGCGTCCTTCGCGCGGGCGCCAAGGGTTACCTGATGAAACAGGAAGCGACCGAAAAGGTGATCGCGGCGATACGGCGCATTCTGTCCGGCGAGCTCTATGTCAGCGAAAAGATGCGGGACGTTCTTTTACAAAAACTGGTGACCGGCCAATCCCCCGACGCCACTCCGCTGGAAAAACTGAGCGACCGCGAGCTGGAAGTTATGCAACTGCTCGGCCAGGGGCGCGGTACCCGCCAGATCGCGGAAACGCTGCATGTCAGCATCAAGACCGTCGAATCTCACTACGCGAAGATCAAGGAAAAGTGCCATTTGGCCAACGTCAACGAATTGATCCAGTACGCGGTCAAGTGGTTTCACTCCGATTCTTGACGGGTCCAAAATCAGGGAATCCCCGATTTCGCCCCTCATGGCCCGAACGTAAGATCCCGGCAGGAGGCGAATCATGGATACTGTCCGCAAAATCCTCAAATCCCAAGAAGGCAAGATCGGCTACATCCTCGCATGGGCGCTAGGCGTCCCCATCCCGATCCTGCTCGCGGTATATTTTCTGCGCGGCTGCGACTGAGCGGAGGCGAAGCCCAAGGACTCGCCGACGCCGTGGGGGGAATCCCCAAGCCAAAATCAGGGATGCCCCGATTGTTCCCCCAAGATCGATTCGATAATCTTCACGCAGTTTTAACGGAACATTTTCACATAGGAGAAACGTCATGACCCGATCCCTGCAAAGCACGGTGGAGAAAGGTAAAGACAACCTGAACGACCTTAAGGAGGACGCCTCCCAAGTCGCCGACGACATGGTGAAGTTGGGCAACGCCATCCAAGGATTGGCCGCCGACTCGTGGGAAAACGTCCAGAAGAGGCTGTCGGACGTCTATTCGGCCGGCCAGGAAAAGGTTTCTCGCCTCGAAAAGAAAGTGGCGGGCCGAATCCGGGAACAACCGATGCAGGCGCTGCTGATCGCCGCCGGCATCGGCTTCCTGATCGGCTGGATCAAGCGAAAGTAGTTTTGAAAATACCAAAAAAGGAGAAAAAACCCATGGCCCAAGAGCAAAAAAACCAACAGCAGCAACAAAACAAGCAAAACCCTTCCCAGCAGCAACGGGATCAGGAGCGGAATTCGCAGGACCCACAGAGGAACCGCCAGCAACAGGACGAAAATCGCTTCAAAGAACAGAACCAAGGCAACCGCGCTCCGCAAGACCTGGAGGACGAAGAGTCCGAGACCATGCAGCGGCAGCGCCGCCAAGAGCAGGGGGAATGACATGAACTGGGACCGCATCGAAGGCAACTGGAAACAGTTCAAAGGCAAAGTCAAAGAGCAATGGGGCAAGCTGACCGACGACGAACTCGACAAAATCGAAGGCAAAAAAGACCGCTTGGTCGGCAAGCTCCAGGAAAAGTACGGCATCGCCAAGGATGAAGCCGAACGCCAACTGACTCAGTGGCAGGAAAAGGAAAGATAGCCCTTACCCACAGACGCATCCTTAGGAAGGGAGGGGCGGTCATCCCCTCCCTTCCTCCTCCCTGAGGAACATCGCCACACCGGGTGACCCATGCAAGGAGAGACCGGAAAAAGCGTTTCGCTATGGAGAGAACCTGAAGTGCCGGCAACGGCGCCGACCTGGGACATGAAGGCGGACGTGTGCGTGATAGGCGCGGGCATCACGGGGATCACCTGCGCCTATCTGCTCACCCGCCGCGGCAAAAAAGTGGTCGTCTTAAGCGAAGGCGCCCCGGGCTCGGGCGAGACCTCCCGAACCACCGCCCAGCTTTGCACCGCGCTCGACCGCCGTTACTACGAGCTCGAGACTCTGCACGGCGTCCAAGGCGCGCGCCTCGCCGCCGAAAGCCACAAACAGGCGATTCAATGCATCGAAGAAATCGTCGCGGAGGAAGGCATCGACTGCGCCTTCGAGCGTCTCGACGGTTTTCTCGTCAAGGACCCCGCCGACGACCTGTCCATCCTGCAGCGCGAACTCGAAGCGGCCCGCCGGGCGGGACTCTCGGAGGTGGACTGGGTCTTCCAGGCACCGCTGAAGGGCTTCGCCCCCGGGCCGGCGCTGCGTTTTCCGCGGCAGGGCCAACTGGATCCGATGCGTTACCTGCAGGGGCTGGCCCGATGCGTCCTGCGCAGAGGCGGGCATATCTTTCGCGACGCACAGGTCACCAAGATCGCGGGCGGCCGCTCCGTCCGCGTCGAGACCCGCGACGGGCGCGTCGTCACCGCAGCCGCGGCGATCGTCGCCGCGCACACGCCCAGCAACGACTGGGTGGTCCTGCACACCAAACAATCGGCCTACCGAAGCTATGTCATCGGGGCGCGCGTCCCTTCGGCGACGGCTCCGCGGGCCCTGATTTGGGACACCTGCCGTCCTTATCATTATGTCCGAACCGCGAAGGAGTCCCCCGCTTCGAAAACGGAAATCCTGTTGGTCGGAGGCGAAGATCATAAAACCGGGCAAGAAGACGATTCCGAGGAACGCTTCGCCGCCTTGGAATCCTGGGCGCGGGAGCGCTTTCCGCAAATTCTTTCCGTGGATTACCGTTGGTCGGGTCAAATTCTCGAGCCCTACGACGGCGTCGCCTTCATCGGGCCCAATCCTTTGGACGCCGAAAACGTCTTCGTCGCTACGGGCTATTCCGGCCTCGGGATGACCCATGCCATGATCGCCGGCATCGTCCTCAATCGCCTGGTCGACGGCGGGACCCACGAATGGCTCAAGCTTTACGATCCCGCCCGCAAGACCCTGCGGGCCGCAGGCACCTTTTTAAGGGAAAACGCCAACATGGTGGCGCAATATGCGGATTGGCTGACCGGGGGCGAGGTGGCCTCGACGGAGGAGATAGCCCCCGGCACCGGGGCCATCTACCGACAGGGGCTACGCAAAGCCGCCGTGTATCGCGATTCCGACGGAAAAATCCACGCTTGCTCCGCGGTCTGCCCTCACCTTGGCGGGATCGTCGCCTGGAATTCCGCGGAGAAGACTTGGGACTGCCCCTGCCACGGTTCCCGCTTCGACGCCTTCGGCCGCGTCCTCAACGGACCCGCCGACCGCAATCTTTCGCCCTTCCAGCTGAACGGCCGGCGCAAATCGCCGGAGGCGGAAGCCTCGGTCCTTTCCCGAAGTTTTCCGAAACGCGGCGCCCGCACGGAGCGGGAGGAAGAAGGAACCCCGCCATGAAAAATAAATCCAAACGCAAAATCCGATACGCCGTCGTGGGCTTGGGCTATATCTCCCAGGCGGCCGTCCTGCCCGCCTTTCGCCACGCGGCGCGCAACAGCGAGCTCGCGGCCCTTGTTTCCGACGATCCGGTCAAACTCAAGCGCCTGGGGGAAAAATACCGCGTCGCCCGCCGCTTCGCCTACGAGGATTACGACGAGTGCCTGCGCTCGGGGGACATCGACGCCGTCTACCTGGCCTTGCCCAACAACCTACATTGCGAACACGCCGTCCGCGCCGCCGAGGCCGGGGTTCACGTCCTGTGCGAAAAACCGATGGCGACCACCGTGGAAGAGTGCGAAAAAATGATCTCCGCCGCCGCCCGCGGCCGCGTCAAGCTGATGGTCGCCTACCGGCTCTTCTTCGAGCGCGCCAATCTCAAGGCCATCGCAACCGCCAAATCCGGACAATTGGGGGACCTGCGCATCTTCAATTCGCTTTTCGGTATGCAGGTCGAGGCCGGAAATACCCGGCTGCAAAGGGAGCTCGGCGGCGGCACCCTCTACGACTTGGGCATCTATTGCATCAACGCCGCGCGCAATCTCTTCGGCTGCGAGCCCATCGAGGCGTTCGCGATCAGCGCCAACAACGGCGAGGAGCGATTCCGCGAGGTGGATGAAATGACCGGCGCCGTCCTGCGCTTTCCCGGCGAGCGCCTGGCCACCTTCGTCTCCAGCTTCGGCTCCGCAGACGTTTCGGCCTTCGAGATCGTCGGCACCAAAAAATCCCTGATCGTGGAGAAGGCCTATGAGATGGTGGAGGGCAAGACCCACAAGCTGAAGCGCAAGCTCAAGGAGCGCGCCGCCCGCTTTCCCAAGGGGGATCAATTCGCCCCCGAGCTCGGATACTTTTCCGAGTGCATCCTGAACGACCGGGAACCCGAACCGGGGGGCGCGGAGGGCTTGGCCGACGTGCGGGTGATCGAAGCCCTGTATTTCTCCGCCCAGTCCGGGAAATCGGTCTCCCTGCGACCGTTGGAAAAGTCCTCGGAACCCGATTTGGAACTGGCGCGGCACCGTCCGCCCGTCGCAAAACCCAAACTGGTGCACGCGCGGGCGCCGGGCGGATGACGCCTATATCAGGAGGAACCACCATGAAGCCCTTGTTGAAAAGTCTCTCCAAGCTCGGCGAGCTGCTGCGGAAGAACCAAGGAAAAATCGCTCTCGTCCTCGGCGCCATTGCGGCCGCCAAAGCGATCCGCTTCTTTCGCAGCCGCCTCGTGTCCAGTCTTCGGGAGACCGAGAACCGGGATTTCGCCGCTCCCAAAGTAAGGCCCGCGGTCGCGGCACCGTCCTCGGATCGCGGGAAACGCGCGATCTACCTCGCCCCGCAAATCCCGCGGCAGGCCCTGGTACGGCACTGACTCGTGCTCCTTCGATATGAGGGGGCAATGTCATCCTAAGCGATTAAAAAGTTATCCTCTGTCGCAGCGATGCCACGAAACGCCTTAAACGACGCTCGGGATAGGCCATCCAGTCGCCGATCGTCCGCAGGACGGGACGGATCGCCAGAAACGCGCTATCGCCGCTTTTTTGCCGACGCCGCGGACCTCTTCGGATGTTTGGGCGTCTTTTTATTTTTTTTGGCATGGGTTGTTCCTTTTTTCGACGAGGAGGACCTTCGTTGGCTTGGGGTTCTTGACCGAACAGGGATGGCCTTATCGCCGGTCTTGCCCTGCCTTGGGGCCGGCCACGCGGCCTCCTCCGGTTCCTTGCCGCCCGGCGGATATTTTTCTCCCTCTTCCTTTTCGTCGGAGTGCGTGGGGGGCATTTCGCCGCGTTTGAATTCATTCTGCCTGGCGTGTCTACTTTCCATAAAACCTCCGTCCTAAGGGTTTCACCTTACGCGGCCCGCGGACCCCAGACAATCGGAGCATCTCCGCTTTTGGAATGGGGTTTTCCCCGATGGCGGGTCTTTTCAAACATACGGCACCACCGAGATCTTGCCGTCGCGTTCCAGCACGGCGTATTTGATCTGCTCCATCCGCTCCAGCCCCTGCGCCTCCCGCGCGGCGGCCAAGATGTCGCTTTCGTCCAAGCGGGTCCGCTCCAGGCGGTCGGTCAAGGGCCGGCCGTGGTCCACCAACACGACCGGGACGCCGTCGAGAATTTTTTCCAGTCGCCCGAAGCGCCGTTTGAGCAGGGACAGCCCGCTTTCCAATCCGATCAAGGTGAGCATGACGGTCAAGGCATTGGTCAGGGAATAATCCTCGCCGATCAGCGCCTGTTGCGTCGCTTCGCCGATGATCAGCAGGAGGACGAAGTCAAAGGTGGTCAATTGGGAGAGCGTCCTCTTTCCCGTCAGGCGGATTAGGGCCAGGATGAAGAAATATATCAGCGCGGTGCGCAACATCGAATCCATGGGGTCTCCTTTTCAGCTTAGGGATAAATCCATTGGCGAAATTCCACGGCCTCCCCGCCTGGGAGACGAAGGCGGCCCTCGAGGGCGCCCGCGCGGCGCGGCTGCAGCTCGAGCCGCACCGTCCACGGCCCCGAGGGAGGGGCGAAGACGAACTCGACGGCCCCGTCGCGTATTTCCGTGCGCAGCGGTTCTGGAAAGACTTCGCGTACGTAAAAATTCTCAAGCAGCGCGGCGTCGACCCCAATGCGCGCTTCTCCGGCCGGAATCTCCGAAATGTCGAGGATCAGCTGTTGTCGATGCTGGACGCGTCCAAAGCGGGGGAGCTTGGCAACGAAGGATCGGGCCGGCGGGCGTATTTCCCGCTCGGCCAGCCAGCCGCCTCCGCCGAAGAAGCCCAGGACGCAGGCGATCAGCGCCGCGAGGATAAAATAGCGGGTGCAGCGCTCGGCGCGCCACATGCGGCGTTGAAAGACGATATCTTGATTGATTTCAAGGTCGCCGTGCCGGGCGACGGATTTTTTCAGAGCCATGGTCGTACGCGTGGGGATCGCGGCGCGCCATGAAGATTTGCCCTATATTAACCTATTTATCTTTTTTGCCAAGCCGGCTTATTTCGCCGCGCGGGTGAATTCCGCGATGATCCGCTTATCGGCCTCGGGAAATTCGAATTGCGAAAATTGCCGCGGGTGCACCCAGCGCCAATCGGCGCACTCCAGGGCCTTCGGCGTCCCTTCGGCCAATTCGCAGAGCACAAAATAAAGGTGCACGTTCTTCTCCGGATAGGCGTGGGTGACTTCCTGCAAGAGGCGGAGCGGACGGACTTCGACGTCGATCTCTTCCTTGCATTCGCGCCGCGCGCAGACCTCGAGGCTCTCGCCCGGCTCGAGCTTGCCGCCGGGGAACTCCCAGCAATGGCCCAGATGCGAGGTCTTGAGCCGTTTGGTGATGAGGAATTCCCCGCCGCGCTCGATGACGCAGGCGACGACCTGGACGGTCTTCGCATCGAGGACGGGAATGTAATCGAGATTCTTCATGACGCCTCATGCGACTTGGCCCATGCCAAGCCTTGTCAACAATACGGGATCAACGCGACCGCCCCGCCTGCGGCCCGAAGTGGATCCCGGCCGGGAAGGGGTATTCCAGATATTCTCTCACGCGCCGCGCGAGCTCCGGACCGGCGAGGCGCTCGACGAGCCACAGCCCCAGGTCGATCCCGGAGCTCACCCCGCCCGCCGTGATCAAGTCTCCGTCGTCGACCCCCCGAGCCTTCACCACCAGGGTGCCGGTGGCGCGCAGGTCGGCCTCGGCGCCGTGATGGGTCGTCGCGACGCGGTCGACGCTGATCCCCGCCGCCGCGAGCAGCAGGGCGCCGGTGCAGACCGAGGCCATGCAGACGCCCCGGCCGCGCCACTCCGCCAATTTTTTGGGGATCTCCCCCTTTTGAAACTCCGCCCGCGCCCCGGGACCGGCGCCGTCCAGCCAGCCCCCGCCCGGGACGATCAGCCAGTCGCCCGCTCGCGGCTCGAGCGAGTCCGGCAAATCCAACCGGGTCCCGAAGGCCAGGGTGACGCGCTCGCGCGGGGTCATCGTGCCGAGCCCCACCTCGAAGCCCGCTCCCAGGCGCCGCGCGGCGCTCAAGGCCTCGTAGGGACCGAAGACGTCCAGCTCCTCCGCGCCGTCGAATAACAGGATGCCGATGCGCATGCGCTCACTCCAGGCGAAACAGCCGCTTCGCGTTTTCGGTGGTTCGGGCCGCGACCTCCCCGACGTCCAGGCCCTTCAGCTCGGCGATCTTCTGCGCGACGAAGGCCACGTAGGCCGGCTCGTTGCGCTTGCCGCGGTGGGGCACCGGCGTCAGGAAGGGCGAATCGGTCTCGATCAGCATCCGGTCGAGAGGCAGGCGCCTCGCCGCGTCCTGCGTCACCTCGGCCTTCTTGAAGGTGACGATGCCGGTGAAGGAGACCAAGAAATTCTCGTCGAGGACCCGCTTGCCGAATGCATAATCGCCGGAGAAGCAGTGAAAGACGCCGCCGACCTCGCGGGCGCCCTCCTCCTTCAACACCTGCAAGAGCTCGTCGTGGGAGTCGCGGTCGTGGATGACGAGGGGTTTCTTCACCTCGCGGGCCAAGGCGACGAAGCGGCGCAGGGCGGAGAACTGCTCCTCGCGGGTCGAATGATTGTAGTGGAAGTCGAGCCCCACCTCGCCGATCGCCGCGACCTTGGGGTGGGCGGCGAGCTCGCGGGCCCGCGCCAGGACCGCGTCGTCGACCAGCTTGGCGTCGTGCGGGTGGACGCCGATCGCGGCGACGACCTCGGGGAAGCGCTCGACCACTTTGAGCGCGCCCTCCATGCTGGCCGTGCCCTCGCCGGAGGCGATGTGCACGATGCGGCCGACGCCCGCCTCGCGGGCGCGTCGCATCATCGGCTCGATCTCCTCGGGCGAGTAGGTGGAAAAGTCGATATGCGCGTGGGTGTCGATGAACACCTACGCCGCCTGCCGCTCCGGCTGCGCCTTCTCCAAAACCACCTCGAGGATGCGCGTCTCGGGATCGTAGTTCAGGCGGTGCGACTTGATGGGCACGGGGAAGTTGAGCTCGCGCAGGAAGCCCTCGGGGAAGGAATTCACCCAGCCGCAGAGCTTCTTGACCTTCTCGTCCTCGAGCTTGGCGCGGATCTTGACGTTGCCGCCGTGGATCTCGACTGCGGCCTTGTACTCGGGCATGTCGTCGGGCAGGCCCCACTTGAACTTGAGGCGGTGGTTGGGAACCTTGGCGGGCATGTCGAAACGGACGATGTAGCGGTCTTTCTCTTCGTCGATCGAGGAGGCCATGCCGTAGCGCTTCATGCGCTCCCACTGCGGCTCGAGCCGGTCGCGGACCGCGGCCCAGCGACGCTCCCAGTCGCTGTTGTCGGTCTCGGCGGGCGCGGCTTCGACCTTCTTCTCGCCCTCCGGCTTGGCGGGCATGGGCAGGTTGACGAGCTTGATCGCGTCGACCGGGCAGACGGTGACGATGTCCCAGGGATTGAACTTGCCGACCGGCGATTTTTCCTTGGCGATGGCCCGGGTGTGCTCGGCGTTCATCACGAAGATGTCGGGAAAATCGTTGCAGCAGGCGTCACAGGCGATGCAGTCCTCGGTGACGAAATACTCTTCTAATTGGGCAGCCGCTTCAGCCATTTCAAAAACCTCCGCAAAATCAATGCGCTCGACCTATTATCCGGTCCGGGCAAGGGCTGTCAATATCAAGTGTCGAGGTGCCGAAGTGTCGGAGTGTCTAAGTTTCTTTTGTCAAAGGTTTGAGATTTTGCCGTCTTGGTGCCAAAAAACTTAAGCACTTCGAGACTTAGTTCAGCAGTGCATCGACGAATTCGGTCGCGAAAAAGGGCTGGAGGTCTTCCAGGCGCTCGCCCAGGCCCACGTAACGGATGGGCACCCCGATCTCATCGAGGATTCCCACCACGATCCCGCCCTTGGCCGTGCCGTCCAGCTTGGTGAGGATGATGCCGGTCAGGCCCAGGGCCTGGTGGAACTCCCGCGCCTGGTGCAGGGCGTTCTGGCCCTGGGTGGCGTCGACCACCAGGATGATCTCGTGGGGCGCGCCGGGCAGGGCCTTGTCGATCACCCGCCTCACCTTCTTCAGCTCCTCCATCAGGTTGACCTTGGTGTGCAGCCGTCCGGCCGTGTCGATCACCACCTTGTCGAAATTCCGCGCCACCCCCGCCTTGACCGCGTCGTAGGCCACGGCGGCGGGGTCCGCGCCCTCCTTCTGCGCGAGCGTGTTGGCGCCGACCCGCGTCGCCCAGACCTTCAGCTGGTCTACCGCCCCGGCGCGAAAGGTGTCGGCCGCGGCCAGCAGGACCGTCTCGTTGTTGTTCCGATAGAGGGCGGCCAGCTTGCCGATGGTGGTCGTCTTGCCTACCCCGTTGACGCCGACGATCATCTGCACGTGGGGTTTCTTCGGGAGCAGCGATTCGGTGGGATGGGCGTTCAAGATCTTCAGGATCTCGGTGCGCAGGTAGCCCTTGAGCAGGTGAATGTCCTTGCGCCCGCTGGCCGTGACGTCCTCGCGCAGGTAGCGCAGCAGCTTCTGGGTGGTCTTCACGCCGACGTCCGCCCCCAGCAGGACCTCTTCCAGGTGGGCGTAGACCCCCTCGTCGATGTCCCGGCTGATGCGGATCAATTCGCCTAAGCGGACCTTGAGCTGGTCGTGGGTCTTCTCCAGCCCCAAGGTCATGGTGGAGGTCACCTGGCGCTTGGCCTGGCGTTTTCGGTACAGAAACAGGCCGGAAAAGAGCCCCACCAGCCCGACGAGCCCGGCACCTAGGTAGATCCCGTATTCCTGGAGGAAGACTTCCATGGTTTAGAAAAAGGCCGGAGGGCTTATTTACCCTCCGGCCTGTTCCTGGAATGGGAATATTTATTCCCAAAATGATTCAATTATTGAGGCTTCGGGGCCGGTGCCGCAGCGTTGGCCGCCGCCGGGGCCGGCGGGACCGATCCGGGGTTGAGCAGGGCCTCGATGATCTGCTTGAAGGCCGGGAAGGGCTGGGCCCCCTTCAGGGCGACGCCATTGATGAAGAAGGCCGGGGTCCCGGTCGCGCCGTTGGCCCGGGCGAACTCCATGTCTTCTTTGATAATGGTGTCGTACTTGGTCGACTTGAAATCGACTTCAAACTTCTTGAGGTCCAGACCGGCCTCTTTGGCCGCCTTCATAATGCCCGCCTCGCTCAAGTCCTGCTGGTTGGCGAAGAGGGCGTCGTGCATCTCCCAAACCTTGCCCTGGTCCTTCGCCGCCATCCCGGCCTTGGCGGCCG
>Ga0073934_10008365_pt1 | contig 13832 bp, 12 predicted proteins | sample LarsenN4metaG_FD_76834 | JGI IMG/M metagenome (GOLD analysis project Ga0073934, IMG submission 76834) | Hot spring sediment bacterial and archeal communities from British Columbia, Canada, to study Microbial Dark Matter (Phase II) - Larsen... ...
GGAAAAAACGCCCGCTGCCTGACTCGCCACACAACACATTCGCCTCTCGCCGCGGGGAAGGTCAAAAACCGATCGACAAAACTCGCGGCTCGGCAAGCACATGCCAGCAACGCAATTGGCTCTCACGACCATCGCGACGCTACCGCCCGCCACGTACGGCGTGATACAACGACGGCGCTTGGCTATCCTGGAGACCTCCAATGAATGCTGGCCCTGGATACGGTTTGTGGTTGAGCGTGCTGTCGATGGGCCTGCCCACAGCGGCGTTCGCCCAGGAATCGGCGGAAACGCTCCTGGCCCGTGCAAAGAGCGTGCTCGCACAGGTCGATGGCGAACTCAAGTTGCGTGGCTTGAAGGCTCGCGTTGACGTCCTTCGCGATCGGTGGGGCATCCCGCACATCGATGCCCAGAACGCCGACGACCTGTTCTTCGCACAGGGCTTCGTTGCGGCCCAAGACCGGCTATTCCAGCTCGATCTGTGGCGGCGGATCGGGCTGGGCGAGACGGCGGAGCTGTTCGGAGATCAGGCGATCGAGGCCGACCGCTTTGCCCGGCTGATCCGGTACCGCGGCGATATGGATGCCGAGTGGCAAAGCTACTCGCCCGACGCCCGCGAGATTGCCACGGCATTCACCAACGGCATCAACGCCGCCATCGACCAGTTCGGCGCCAACCTCCCTCTCGAGTTCCAGGTCCTGGGGTATTCGCCGAAGAAGTGGCGGCCGGAAGACATTCTGGCGCGGATGTCGGGCTTGATCATGGTCAGCAACTGGCAGCGCGAAGTGACGCGCGCCCGGCTGATCGCGGAAGTCGGCTTGGAACGCGCCCGGCAACTTGCGCCGACCGATCCGCTTCGCGACTTCGCCCCCGCGCCGGAATTGGACCTCTCCGCTCTCACGACCGACATCTTCCAGGGCTACACCGCCGCCACCCGTCCGCTGCGGTTCCAGCCCAACATGAGCGAAAGCAACAACTGGGTGATCGACGGCACCATGTCGACGTCCGGAAAACCGATGCTCGCCAGCGACCCGCACCGCGCGCTCGCCGTGCCTTCGCTGAGATATCTCGTCCATCTGCACGCGCCGGGCTGGAACGTGATCGGCGCGGGGGAACCGGCGCTGCCTGGCGTCGCAATCGGCCACAACGAGCACGTCGCGTGGGGCATCACGATCGTCGGCACCGATCAGGCTGACCTGTACGTGGAAGCGACCGATCCCACTGATCCGCAGCGGTACAAAGTCGGCGACACGTTTGAGCCGATGCAAATCGTCCGCGAGGCATTGCGGGTACGCGGCCGTTCCGAAGCGGCGTCAATCGAGTTGCGTTTCACGCGACACGGTCCCGTCATCTATCAAGATGAAAAGAGGCACATCGCGGTCGCCCTCAAATGGGTTGGCAGCGAACCGGGGGGAGCGGCCTATCTTCGCAGCCTCGCCGTCGCGCGCACCAAGAATGTTGATGAGCTGGCCCAATCGCTGCACGGCTGGAAGGTGCCGGCGCTGAACTTCGTCTATGCCGACGTCGCAGGTAACATCGGCTGGACGGCGGCCGGTGGGACGCCGGTTCGCAAGGGATGGGATGGACTCCTCCCCGTGCCCGGCGCGAGCGGTCAGTATGAATGGCAAGGCCTGCTGCCCGGCGCGGAGCTGCCGCAGTTGAAAAACCCAACCAAACATTGGGTTGCGACAGCGAACCACAACATTCTGCCGGTCGGCTATTCGCACGAGATCGCGTATGAATGGTCGGCTCCTTACCGTTACCTGCGGATCGAACAGCGATTGACGGCGCAACGCAAGTTCACGCTCGAAGACTTTCAGAGCATCCAGCACGACAGCACGTCACTGCCCGGCCAGTCGCTGAGCCGTGTGCTGCGCCGCGTGCCGCTGCCGGCGGAGCTGGCACCGTTCGCGAAGTTGATTACGGACTGGGACGGTCATCTCTCGAGGGAATCGTCCGCCGGGCCGTTGTACGCGGCCTGGCTGCAGGAATTAATGGACTCATTCTTCGCCGATCGCTTTCCGAAAGATGCCCGTATGGATCGCGGCGACTTGCGCAACGTGAGCGTGATGCTCGCCCAACTCGCCGATCCGCAGGTGGCGTGGTACGGCTCCGATCCTGTCCGGTCGCGCGACGAGCTCGTGCACAAAACGTTCACCAAGGCCGTCGCACGGACTCGCAAGCTGCTCGGCGACGACGTCTCACAATGGCGTTGGGGGCAACTGCACACCGCAAGCTTTCCGCACCCGCTTGGCAGTTTCGGCCCTGCCTTTCAGCAGGTTTTCAACCTGGGACCGGTGCCGCGGACCGGAGACGTCTACACGCCGAACAACACCCGGCACGATGAGAATTTCAACCAGGTGCACGGCGCGTCGTACCGGCACGTGCTGGACCTCGCCGATTGGGACCGGGGCCTCGCCACCAGCACGCCGGGTCAATCGGGCCAGCCCGGCAGCCCGCACTACGGCGACCTGCTGCCGCTGTGGGCGGAAGGCACATACTTCCCGCTCGCGTTCTCGCGCCGCATGGTGGAGGACGTAACAGAGCACCGTCTTATGCTCACACCCTGAAGCTTTGCAGTCGCCATCTCTGGGTCTCTTCTCGAATCTTGCGGAAGACCTCATGCACTCACGAACAATTTGCCTGATGTGGGGTGCGCTGCTTCTGACCACTCATGCTGCCTGCGCTGCCGACGCGCTCGATCTCTCCAATTATCGCCCGCAGTCTGACGTCGTCGTGCGCGCCGAGGGCAAGCTGCTGCATGTGGAATGGCCCATCACCAATGACGAGCGCGGCGTTCTCGTGTTGAGTCTTGACGCCAACGCTCCGCTCATTCAACAACTCGGTGTCATTCGAGGCAATGCGCCGATCACGTCGCTGCTCGACGACGTGAACCCTGTCACGTTTCTCACCGTCGGCAGCCGCAACCTCGAGCCACAGGGTTGGATGGCGTTCTTCGACAACCCGCCGCGGCGCCCACACGAAACATTCGAGGCACGGCTCGACAAGAATGCAGCCCGCGTCGAGAGCCACGGCCTCAGCACCACCGTGATCGTTGAAACGCTCACCGCCGGGCCATTTCGCGGCAACTTGCAGCTCACCGTCTACCCGCACTGTGCGCTGGTGCACGTCGAAGCCGTGTTGAGCACCGACGAGGACGCCCGTGCCATCCTCTACGATGCCGGTCTCGCCAGCGCTGTTCCAAATTGGAAGACGGTTTCCTGGATGGACAACCGCGACCAATTCCACGTGGTGCCAGCGACTGCGTCGATGACGGCGGCGCCTATCGCAGTACGGCATCGGGCCATTATTGTTAGTAATGACAAAGGTTCGGTCGCGGTCTTCCCACCGCCACACCAGTTCCTGTATCCGCTGGATTTCTCGGACAATTTCAAGCTGGTGTGGCATGGCCCCGGCTTCCGCACGCTCGGCGAACAATTCGGCTTCGGCGTCCGCCAGCCGCCTGAAGGAGACGGCCGCTTCGTGCCGTGGACCAACGCCCCGCCCGGCACGCAGCAGCGGCTGGGCGTGTTCTATCTGCTGCATCGAGGCCCGCCCAAGGAAGCGCTGGAGCAAGTCCGCCGGTTCACGCACGGCGACCGCTTCGAGAAGCTTGACGGCTACCGCACGTTCACGAGCCACTACCACGTCGAGCACACGCTCGACTTCCTCAAGCAGCAAGCCGAGCAGAAAACAACGGGAGTGCCGCAGGGATTGGAAGTGCCGCCGTTCGTCCAGACGTTCCAGCGGCACGGCGTGGACATTGTGCATCTCGCCGAGTTCCATGTGAATCACACGCCAGAGTTCCGCACGCAACGTCTGCCGCAGTTGCAGGCCATGCACGCGGAGTGCCGCCGGTTGTCCGATGAAGACTTTCTGCTGTTACCCGGTGAAGAGCCGAACGTGCATCTGGGCGGCCATTGGATCAGCTTCTTTCCGCGGCCGGTCTATTGGATCTTGCGGCCCGAGCCGGACGTTCCTTTCGAGCGGCACGTGGACGGCATCGGCACGGTGTATGCCGTCCACAGTCCGGCCGACGTGCTGCGACTCATGGAGAAGGAGCAGGGTCTGATGTGGACCGCGCACGCCCGCACCAAGTCGTCGTTCGGCTTCCCCGATAAGTATCGCGAGCAGGACTTTTACCAATCCGATCGATTCCTCGGTGCTGCCTGGAAGGCCATGCCCGCCGACCTGTCGCTGCCGCGTCTCGGCACGCGCGTGCTCGACTTGTTCGACGATATGAATCATTGGGGACCCCGCAAACAGGTGCTCGGCGAAGTGGACGTGTTCAAGGTGTTTCCCGACCACGAACTGTACGGACACATGAACATCAATTACTTGAAGCTGGATGCGCTGCCGCGCTTCGACGACGGCTGGCATTCGGTGCTTAATGCGCTGCGGAACGGGCAATTCTTCGTCACCACGGGCGAAGTGCTCGTGCCGCAGTTCCGCGTCGGCGACAAGGAAAGCGGCGAGACGTTGAAACTGGGCAGTGCGATGACTGCCGACGTCACCGCGCGTCTTACCTGGACGTTTCCCCCGAGTTTCGCGGAAGTCATCTTTGGCGACGGCACGCGCGTCCAGCGCCAACGGATCGACTTGCGCGAGCAGTCCGCATTCAGCCATTACGACCTGCGCGTGCCCATCGACCTCGCCGGTGCGAAATGGGTCCGCCTGGAGGCCTGGGACATCGCGGCCAACGGCGCGTTCACACAACCGGTGTGGATTGAGGATTGAGTGCCGTTTCCTCCGGACTGACAGTGGGCCATCAACTCGGATCTGGAACTTCGCTCTGCGATGTTTTGGCGCGATGCTCATGGTCATGCTTGCGGGAATGGCATCCGCCCAGGAACGAATCGCGCCGTCGGCCGACGTTGACGTCGCCATTGCCCGGGGGTTGAACTTCCTGGTGAAGGACGCGCTCGCGTGGAAAGCCGAGCACGACTGTGTTTCGTGCCACCACGCGGCCCTGGTAGTGTGGGCGTTTCGCGAGGCGAAACAGCACGGCCGCGCCGTCGACGAGCCGTTCCTCGCCGAATTCACGAAGTGGCTCGCCGAGTCGGGCGACGGGAAGACGAGCATCCCGCGTCCGGAGGGCATTCCGATGGCGCTCAATGTGAAGGCGGTCTGGTTCGCACTGGCGTTGGACGCCGATCGCACTCCGGACGAAATTTCTTGGAAAGGACTGACGCTGCTGACACAGACTGTGAAATCAGACCAGACCGAAAACGGCTCGTGGGCTGCCTGGCCCGACACCCGGCCGCCCATCTTCGGCAAGTCGAATGATAGTGCGACTGCGCTCGCGACGCTGGCCTTGCTCTCTTCCGCCGCTCGCGACGACGAAGCCAAGGCCGCGCGGGACCGCGCCGTCAAATGGCTTGCCGAAACTCCGTCCGACGATGACCCGCAGTCAGTCGCGATGCGCCTGGTGTTGTGGAGGCGGCTCGATCGGCCGGCTGCCGATTGCAATTCACTCCTCCGACGGATCATGGAACGGCAAAATGCGGATGGCGGTTGGAGTCAGGCCGCCGACATGGCGAGCGATGCGTGGGCCACCGGGCAGGCGCTGTATGCCCTGTCGCCCGCGCAGCCGGCAAACGAGATCGCCGTCGCGCGCGGACAGGCTTTTCTCGTCAAGACGCAGCGCGCAGACGGCTCCTGGCCAATGACGTCGCGCCCCATCTCTCCCGACCGTCCCGGCTCGACCAGTCTCATTCCCATCACCGGCGCCGGCAGTGCCTGGGCTGTGCTGGGTCTCGTCCGCAGCGCTGGAACGAAGGAGTGAGACCCATCGATCGCGAAGCCCCGCATTCAGAGAATGCCGGGCTTCGATGTTTCTCGCGATGTGATCGCCCGCTGGACACTCGTTGGGAACGCTGGTCGCGCCGACTACAATGGAGGGGCGGCTAAGGCATGATAGAGGAGAAACTGCATGACGACGGCGACTGCGGTAGACTGGGAACGAATGGCAGAAGCGAACGAGATTCCCCAGGGCGGGCGCAAGTCGATCTTCGTGGACGATGTGCCGGCGCTCCTATTGCGGATCGGCGACGAGTACTTCGCCATCGAAGACGTTTGCACGCACGACGGCCAGCCACTCACCGATGGACCGGTGGCGAACGGGCAGATCACTTGTCCGCGACACGGGGCTCGATTCGACCTGCGCACCGGGAAGGCAATGTGCATGCCGGCAACCGAGCCGGTACGGACGTTCGCCGTGCGCGTGACACCGGATGGCATATACGTGAGCGCAGCGGCTGCCGCGAACGAAGCGGTGCGGTCAGCAACCTCGGTCACTCGAGAGAGCGCAGCGCCGGCGGCGGCAATGCCGGTCGCATCGGCTCTTCCAGTCCAGACGGTCTCCAACTCCGGCGAACTCGACGATGCGGCGATCATCGAGGCGCTGCGGCAGGTGGTCGATCCCGAGTTGTTCGTGAATGTGATCGACCTCGGCCTCGTGTACGCCATTCAGCACCACGAAGGAAAGGTTCAAGTCGAGATGACCCTCACCAGTCCCGCCTGTCCGGCGGGGCCGCAGATCATCCAGCAGTCGAAAATGGTGCTGGAACGGCTGCCGGGGGTGAAAGAAGCGCAGATCAAGCTGGTAATGACTCCTCCCTGGACACCAGATCGCATGACCGACGAGGCGCGGGACCAGTTGGGATTCTTCTAAGAACCTTGAACGCAACCGGTTGTGGACCATCAAAAGCTCCCGAACGCTTGAGAAAACTCACAGGCACAGCGGTTGTGTTAGAAACTCTAAGGTACCCCGAGGACGCGGCTCGGGAACCTCGCCGGTGCGCTGGGACGAACGTTCGTTCCAACAGCGGTCTGCGCGCCAACGCACGGTGTTGATTCTCTGACGGCGCGATTGCACACTCGCCCGGCACGGCGCATACTGACACTACGTTCGAGTTCGCAACAAACTTTCCGGGAGACCGGCCATGTCGCGTTGCCCAGATTGTGATCGTGAATCGTTCCAGCCCGTCACGCGGCGGCAGTTCGTCCAGGCCGCCGGCGCCACCGCGGCGATCGCTGCCGCACCGCGAGTGATCCGCGCAGCGAGCAGCGACCAACCCAAGTCCGAGTCGCTGGTCAAGAAATTGTACGATTCGCTCACGCCGCAGCAGAAAGAGGAAATCTGCTTCGACTGGGATCACGTGGACGACCGCGGCCTGTTGCGAATGCACGTCTCGAACAACTGGCAGATCACGGGCCTGAAAGTGGCCAGCGGTTTCTTCACCAAGGACCAGCAGGACCTCATCGAAGCGCTGTACTGGGGGCTCTACAATCCCGATTGGAAGGACCGCATCAAGAAGCAACTGCAAGACGATGCCGGCGGCTACGGCAAGGAACAGTCGATCGCCATTTTTGGCACGCCCGGCAGCGGAAAATTCGAATTCGTGATGACCGGTCGGCATCTCACCATCCGCTGCGATGGCGACAGCGTCGAACACGTGGCGTTCGGCGGCCCCATCTTCTACGGTCACGCTGCCCAGGGATTCAACGAGAAGCCCGACCACCCCGGCAATGTCTACTGGCACCAGGCGGTCAAAGCAAACCAGCTCTACACGATGCTCGATGGCAAGCAGCGCGAGAAGGCGCTGATTGCGGAAGCCCCCGCGGAGAAGGAAGTGCACTTCCGCGGTAAATCGGCGGAGATTCCCGGGTTGCCGATCAGTGAGCTGTCGGCCGACCAGAAGGCATTCGCGCAGGGCATTCTGGCGACGCTGCTGGAGCCGTACCGAACCTCAGACAAGGACGAGGCTGTGCAGTGTCTGCAATCCCAAGGTGGATTGGATGCGTGCCGGCTTTCGTTCTTCCAATCGCCCGACCTCGGCGACGACAAAGTCTGGGATGTCTGGCGAATTGAGGGGCCATCGTTCGTGTGGCACTACCGCGGCACACCGCACGTACACGTGTGGGTGAACATTGCCGACAGTTCGGATGTGAAGATCACGACGAAGGGCTGAGCACGGACCGAGTCGCGCTTTCATGCATCGCCATGAAAATGACGTTCGTTGGAATCCGGCTCGGCGCAACCATTTTTCTCAGATTTCTGAATTGTGTCGTTTGCTCTTGGAAAATGCCCACCGTCGCGGCACAATGCTTCGCCGCCGCGGACATGGGCCAGTGTTCGCGGCGAGCATTCGGTTGAGTTCGTTCGATTGCGTTCCTCAGTCAACGGCTGTCCCCGCGCCGGATTGATGAAGGATCTATTTTGCCTGCACAACCGATCGGCGATATCACACAAACTTCTTCCCACTGGCTCGAGGCAAACGGCGGTGCCGCCGCGAACTCGCCAGGGGTGCGCATCGCACTGCATCAGACGGCGCTCTTGGGGATGTCGTGGTGCGATCAACTGGCCACCGCGCAGAACCAGCATTGGCAGCGCGTGGGCATCCTGCGGAAAACGCTGTGGAAGTACGGCGCGGCGACCGTGGCCCGCTCGCTCCGCGCGCATCGCTTGAGCGCGTCGTCGCTGTCGTGGGCGGGCGGCTTCACCGGATCGCTCGGCTTCAGCTTTCGCGAGGCCATTGACGACGGGCGCCAGGCCCTCGACGAGGCTCACGCCATCGGCGCCGAAACGGTCGTGATCACTCCCGGCGACCGCGCGGGACACACGTTCCGCCACGCGCGACGGCTCGTGGTGGACGGGCTGAAGGCGCTGGTCGATGTCGCTGCCGATCGGCGACTGCGTTTGGCAGTGCTCGTGTCTCCTCCGGCACGGTATGCCGCGGCCTCATACCTCTCCGCCGACGACGCTGCGCTGGAGCTGCTCGACGAAGTCGGTTCGCCGGTGCTGGGGTTGGCATGCGCACTGCCGCGCGGCGATGGCCATCCGGCGCTGATCGAGCGCTGGCAGCGAATTGTCCGACGATCCTGGGTCGTTTGGTCCGATTCCGAGCCGAGCACCTCGCCGCTGCGAGAATTGCTGCCGCGTCTGGCCCTTTCAGGCTTCGACGGGGTCTGGGAGCTGCGATCGCAAGCCCGCAAGGCGGCGTCGAATCCGCGAGAGCAACGCGATTCGTGTCGCGCCCTCAGCGAAGCGCTCGGCCTGCCAAATGTCTCTCAGCTTGTACGCCAGGCGTCCGCCTGACTGGCCCAGTGCGATCTGGCGATGGCCGATCAGCGACCTGGACGGGCGGCCAAAACGCCGCAGCCGGAAGACACTGGCACGATCGGCCGCCGTCGGGCAGAATAAGAGCGTGTGATGCGGCGGCATCGACCGCATCGCCTCCGCCCGCAATGCCCTCCTTGGTCTCCCTCCGGCCTCCGATACGAAATGTCACACGAGTGGTACACCCTCGACGAGCTGTCTCAGCAACTCGGACGCGACCGCAGAGAGATCGAAAAGCTCGTTCACCGCGGCCGCATTCCCGGCCGCCGCGTGGGAGGCGAATGGCAGTTCCATCCGACCGAGATCACCCACTGGCTCGAGCAGGAGATGCGCGAGTACACCGACCGCGAACTCGCATTGGTGGAGCAGACGCACCGCTCGCAGGAGGTCGGGCACGATTCCGCAGTGGAACAGTTGCTCACGCTCGAGACGGTTCAGGTGCCGCTCGAAGCCCGCACAAAGCGCTCGGTGCTGGAAACGCTGCTGGAGGTGGCGGGGCGCACCTGGCAGATCTGGCAACCGGCGGCGCTGCTCACCGCCATTCAGGAACGCGAGGCCGTTCTGTCCACGGCTTTTGAAAATGGCGTCGCAATCCCGCACCCGCGCAATCCGCTGCCCGATGCGCTCGGGCAATCCATCGTCGCGTTCGGCCGTACGCCGTCCGGCATCCCCTTCGGGGCGCCCCACCGCGCGCTGACCGACCTGTTTTTTCTGGTGCTGTGCCGCGATTCGCGAACGCACTTGCAAGTGCTGGCCCGATTGGGTCGATTGTTGCAGCAACCGGGGTTCATTGACCGGCTGCGGGCGGCGGAAGACAGCGCTGCCGCTTACGCCGTGATCCGCGAGGCCGACGCACAGGTTGTGATGCCGTGAGTGCGCTCGTGTCCCCGCCGTCGGTTGAAGAAGGGTGCCCCCCTTTGCTGCGGTGCCGCGACGTATGGCAGACAGTGCGCCGCGATGCTGCAACCTGGATTTTGCCGCGCGACGGCTATGCATTGCGCGGATGGACAATGGGCTGTGGGCCGCCGCTGTATTTTGTGAACGGCTTTGCGGGAGCAGCGGCACTGTATTCGCTTGCGGTCTGGTTGTTGCGGGACGAGTTTCGCTGCATCCTGTACGACGTTGAACCTGCCGGCCGCGCCGGTCCAATCTCGCTCGGCGAATTCGCCGAGGACCTGCTTGCCGCCGCGTCGCTTCACGGCGACGCATCGTTTGCGGCATTCGGGGCGACAGCCGGTGGGACCATCGTCCTCCAGGCGGCTGTTGTTGCACCGGAGCGCGTCGAACGAGTGATCCTTCAGAGCGTGCCGGCGCGCTGTCCACTTACGTGGGCCGAACGCTCCGTCGCGCGATGGTATGTGAATTCGCGTCGCCCCGTGTCGCAATTACCTGGCCGGCTGCGCGTGCAGACGTTCAACCATCGCCGATGGTTCCCGCCGCTCGATCCTGACCGCTGGGCTTTTTTCCTGGAGATGACCGGCCAGCAGCCAGTGGCGCTGCCCGCCCGGCAAGCACTCGCGCTCAGTGCGACCGACCTGCGGCCCCAACTTTCTTCGATCCAGCAACCGGTGTTGATCGTCGACACGGAAGGCACAGGACAGCGGCTTTCCGCCCTGCAACGCGAAGCGATCGCCGGCCTGTCGAGCGGGAGGGTGGAGCAACTGCACACGACGGGGTTGCACCCCTACTTGACCCACCCGCACCGGTTGGTGAAACTCATTCAGGCGTGGTGGTCGAATGCTCCGCACGCTTGAAGTGTGCGGCCAGACAGAGTCGTTGAATGCGAATCGCATGAAATGGTTGAAACGTTGCCCGAACCGCTCGACGTCCTTGCCGTGGGAGCGCATCCCGACGACGTGGAGATTGCCGTCGGGGGCACCCTGGCGCGGCTGGTGCAGCAAGGTCGGCGGGTGGGAATCGTCGATTTGACGAACGGCGAGCCGACCCCCGGCAGCCCCGGTCCGGCGGTGCGGCTGGCCGAATCACGCGAAGCAGCACGAATTCTTGGCGTCCATGTGCGCGAAACCCTCACGCAGCGGAACCGGGCGCTGTTCGACAGCTTTTCGGCGCGGGTCGAACTGGCCCGCGTCATCCGCCGGCATCGGCCCAGAATTGTGCTGGGGCTGGCAGCGAAAACTCCCATGGCGTCGCCCGACCATTGGCAGGCCGTGCAGATTACCGATGCCGCGGTGTTTTACGCCCGTCTCTCGAAGTGGGACGACGAGTTTGGCGGACTGCCGGTTCACTTGGTCCAGAAGCAGTTCTGGTTCCCCTTGGGGTTTTCCCCCTATGACCTGCCGCACGGCGGGGGACGGTTCGTTGTGGATATTTCCCTCACGCTGGAGTTAAAATTGCAGGCGATTCGGGCCTATCAGACGCAATTCCCTCCCGCCAAAGAGCGGGTTTTTCGTCTCGTGGAAGCACAGAATCGGTTGTGGGGCACCAGTGCCGGGTTTGAGGCCGGCGAGCTGCTCATCAGCGCCGCCACGCTGGGAGTGACGGACCTGATGCACACGTGCGGCATGTAAAGCGCGCCCGAGACATCGGTGACGACAAGGCACGGTACGACAATATGAAGCTGCGCGTGGGTTCCTTGAGCATCACCGGTCGCTTCCGCGACAACAACGAAGACAACTGCTTCACCGACTCCCAGCAGCGCTTCTTTCTCGTCGCCGACGGCATGGGAGGCCAATCGGCGGGCGAACGGGCCAGCTCTCTGGCGATGGAGATCGTGCCGCAGAAGCTGCAATCGCTCGACTTTCAAAAGGGCACGCCGGAGCAGACCATTCGCATGATCGACGAGGCCGTCGGACAGGCCAACTTCGAGATCATGGCGCTGGGCGAGCTGGACACCCGGCTCAAGAACATGGGCACCACGATCACCTTCCTGGTGAATGTGGGAGGCACGTTCTTCATCGGCGGCGTGGGGGACAGCCGCACCTACCTGCTCCGATCCGACAAGCTCGAACAGTTGACGACCGATCATTCGCTGGTGCAGGCGCTCATCGATGCCGGCACGCTCACTCCGGAAGAGGCCGTGCACCATCGCTATCGCAACGTGCTGTATCGGTACCTTGGCTCGAAGGAAGGTGGCGCGGGCACGCATCCCAAGCAAATTCAGCCCCGGCCCGGCGACCGCTACGTCTTGTGCACCGACGGCGTCACCGGCGGCGTCTCCGACGACCGCCTTGCCGAACTTCTCGCGCAGGGCAACGACCCGCAGAAAATTGCCGAAACCATCGTGAAGGCTGCGGAAGAGGGCGGGTCCAAGGACAACATCACGTGCGTTGTGGTGCTGGTCGAGGATTGAAGTGCCGACGTGATTTGTTTGGCCTTTGGCATTTGGAGCGGGGGAGCGTCCTTCATGGCGGTGCGTGGGATTCGCGGGGCAACGAGCGTGGTCGAGGACAAGCCGGAACTCATCCTGGCCGCCACGCGCGAGCTGATGCAGGAGCTGCTGCGCGCCAACGGCATCTCCGATTATGAGGACATCGTCTCTGCCATTTTCACGACGTCGCCCGACCTGACGTCCACGTTTCCCGCGGAAGGCGCCCGGGCGCTGGGCATGACTCAGGTGCCGCTGCTCTGCGCCTCGGAGATCGCGGTGCCCAACAGCCTGCCGCGCTGCATTCGAGTGCTATTGCACGTGAATACCGACGCGCCGCAGTCGAAGATGGTGCACGTTTATCTGCACGAAGCCCGCCGCCTCCGTCCAGACATGGCGAGTGCGCAGTGATCACCGTCGCCCGAGGGCCGTGGCCGGATCCCATTCGATGGCGGCGTCGCTGCCCGATTCGGGGAGCTCGACAAACGGTAGCCCCTGTTCGCCGAGCAGGTCCGCCACGTCTGCAAGCGGGTGCGCATGAAACCGCGGCGGAAGCACTTTGGCCAGCCACTCGGCGTGCTGTTTGGCCCGAGCCACGTTTTCCGCGGGCACCTTCCGCAGCCTTTCCACGCGGTCAATGCGGTGCAGCCAGATGGCCTGGTCGAGCACGTGGTAGCGTTCTTCCGGATCCAGCGAGGAGAACAGTCGCTGATCGCGACCAAGGGCATTGATCACGGCGCGGCCGCGGCGCAGCATCTCCTCGGGGGGATCGCCGTCGGGGAGATGGGCACGGGCGGACGCGGCGGCCACCGCCAGGGCGATCGCCACAAACTGCTCGGTGGTCAGCTTCTCTCGGCGGAGTAGCCGCGACAGCCCAGGCCGCTGCGTGAACCGCGGCTGGATGTGGCCAAGGTCCCAATGCTCGTCAAGCTCCCGCTGCTCCACAGCCAGGAGATCCTTCACGGCCAAGGTGCGGGTGGGCTGCCAATCGGGCAGTGGCGGAAAGACGGTCACCAGGTCGGCCAGGCCGTTTTCGCCGAGTTCCCGGACCACGTGTTCGAATTGTTTCCACTCGGCATCCGTGAGCACCTCGTCAAATCGCTTGACGGCAACGGATTGTGCGGTCTCCTCGGCACAACCGGCACAGATTGCCAAAACAAAGCTGTACGCCGCGCACGCCAATCGTCGACGGAGAACCATACTTGCTCTATCGGCCGAATCACGGGTGCTATTCCAGATGGAAGCCGCCGACGCGGTGAACCGTCGCGGCGCAAGTCGCGAGCGATAGCGCGAGAAGCGCCCATTGCCTCCGCAACGCCGGGAAATCGTCCGACGAATTCGGTTTCGGGAAATGGGCCGCAAGCCACACGAGGCCGGGCATCAACAGCA
>Ga0073934_10008366_pt1 | contig 13830 bp, 13 predicted proteins | sample LarsenN4metaG_FD_76834 | JGI IMG/M metagenome (GOLD analysis project Ga0073934, IMG submission 76834) | Hot spring sediment bacterial and archeal communities from British Columbia, Canada, to study Microbial Dark Matter (Phase II) - Larsen... ...
GACGTCATACCGGCGCGCCAATACAGCGTTTCATACAGGTTTGGGGCTTGCAGGAGGGACAGGAAAAGCAGGAGGCTCACAAGGAAGAAACTGAAAGAACCGCTCCACGCGAGTGATGCCATGCGCGCCGCCTCGCGCAGAAACAGATGCCACCCAAAGACAAACAACGCGATCATCAACGGGGGCAGAATCGCCACGTTGTACCAGCCAAAGAGACCGTCAACAAGACCGATGAAGAGGATGTTGGTGTAGCGGCTCGAATTTTCGTTATATCGCTGTATGACCTTGGTCAGCAGGTCGCCCTCCCGGACGTAAAATGCCGAGAGGCAGTAATCGTCGCTTCCGTAGCGCGAGAAGGTGCCGAGGTAGCCGTACAACGCCAGCGCAACAAGCGTCGTGAGGATGGCGAACAATACCAGCCCATTGAATAATTTTTCAGTTCTTATCGAAGCTTGATTCATCACTTTACACCGACCGCCACCAAAATCATCCCCAACGATGAGCGACTCTTCAATTCGCCCGCAAGTTGCTTCATCGCCCAGCGCGGCGAGAGAATTGACGTGAACGGGCTGAATAAATACATCGTCCCAAAATATTCGGCGCGCAAGCCGCACTCGTTCATCAAATTCCTTAGCGATGCGGGATCGAATTTGCTGATGTGCTGTTCGCCGCCCATTTTCGGCGCCATGTTCAGGCGGTCCACCGTCCATTCCATGAGGGGCCAGAAACTCCGATAGTTCGGCGTGGTGACGAGCAACCTCCCGCCGGGACGGAGAACCCGCGTCGCTTCGCGGATGGAGGCCTGCGGGGCTTCGAGATGCTCGATCACCTCCGAGAGAATCGCGCAGTCTACACTCGAATCGGCAAGCGGAAGAAATTCGCCGACCGATTGGACGCATGCGAAACCGCGAATAGGCTCAGGCGAGGATGACGCCTCACGCAGGCGCGACCAGACGAAGGTCAGCGCTTGAAGCGAGAGGTCGAGTCCGATCGCGTAACTGCCCGGCACAGCGGCTTGCACGAGCAAATTTCCCGCGCCGCATCCGATCTCAAGCACGTGCGATCCTTCTTTCAAATGCGGGCGGAGCAATTCGTCGATCATCGCCAACTTGCCGCGATGCCAGAAGCGCTGCATCGGGTGACCCGAGTGCATCGCGCGATACTGATAATCGCCGGCCACAGCGTGGTAATCGAAGGACAATAAAGCTCCTACTTGTATTTTCCGCGCAAGTCGTTCGAACGGATCACGAACAAGTCGTTCAACATTTCGAGAGAATGATCGAGCAGGCGCACGCGGCTGCCGATGCGATGATGAATCATGCGGACCGCGACCGGTTGGATGCGATATTTCAACTTGCGCGCGATGTACAACAACTCAACATCGAATCCGAATCCGCTGATGGTGAGCCGCCGAAAGATCTCGCGCGCTGCCTCCGCGCGGAAACTTTTGAAGCCGCATTGTGTATCGCGGATACCCAAAAACAAAAAAACCTGCACCATCCACGAAAAGACCTGACCGGCAAAGAAACGCATGGCAGGCACATCCTTCACCAGCGAGCCGGGCAGAACGCGCGAACCGATCGCGAGGTCGTTGCCATTGCGCAACGAATGGAGAAATCCATCGATCGCATCCAGATCATACGGGAGGTCGGCGTCGACGAAGATTAAGAATTGACCCCGACTCTCCTCCACGCCACGCCTGACCGAGAATCCCTTGCCCATATTTTTTTCATTGACGAGCAATCGCAGATGCGGCGCCTTTGCCCTGCCCCACTCCTCGACCAGGCGGACGGTAGCATCACGGCTGCCATCGTCCACAACGATCAGTTCAAAAGTTTCTTTCCTCGTCTTCAAATATTCTTGAATGGCATCGAGCGTGCCTGCGATCAATTCTTCCTCGTTGTACGCGGGCACGATAATGGACATGTCGGGCTGGGTCATAAGCCCGTGTATTTTATCAGATTCGGGATTATCGCTATTTGTTCGAGAACGCGCGCTTGCGTCGATGCAACACCCATTCGCGCAAGCGATTCAACCCCGATAGATTCAACAAGGCCGAGACAAAAATATTCAACCGCGCCAACGCCGTCGGCGGATGGATGAACAACGCGCGTACCCAGGACTTCAACGCGGACGCGGACTGCCCGGCATCGAGCAGATACCTCGCATCGACTCGATACGCGGAGGCGCGGGCGCGTCGTTCCACGGGTCGAATTGCTTCGCTCAGCCCCGGCTGACTCTTCGCCCAATCCAAAATGCGGAAGGCTTCGCGCCCGAACTCCGCCGCTTTGGCACGGTTTTTTGCCTCCGCGTGATAACGCGCCGCCGCCCACGCTTGAGGGACGTGGAGGATCTTTCCGTGCTGGGCGATTCGAATCCAAAGGTGATGATCAAGTAGAAAGTGGAAAGCGGGATCCAGCATCCCCGCTTTTTCAACCACGGAGCGCCGAAAGAATATCGCAGGTTGACCAATGATCTGAAAACACAGCAAATCCTGCAAAGATAATTGTTTGTACCTCAGGGTGTTGAACAGTTTGCCATCTTCGTCCACGGCGAGCATATCGCCATAAACGAGGGTAGCTTCAGGATTCTCTTGAAAGATTCGCATGGCTGATGAAACTGCGCCGGGCAAATAATAATCGTCTGAGTTCAACCATGCAACGATTTCACCTGTCGCGTGCGCCAATCCCTTGTTGATGGCATCTGCCTGACCTGAATCCTTTTCACTCATCCACCAAGCCAGTTTGTCCGCATATTTTTTGATGATCTCCACCGACCCATCCGTGGATGCACCATCCACTATGATGTATTCGATGCGTGGATGATCCTGTCCCAGCACAGATTGGATCGTCTGCTCGAGGTAGCGCGCCTGATTGAAGGAGGGTGTGATGATTGAAACGAGGATCATTGAAACAACGAATCGTATTCCACTTTTGGGAAGATCGTCAATTGACCGCCAACCGTCGCATCCACAACCTCGCGCCCCGCCTTGCGATACGCGTCACGCGCCAGCGCGTACCCGATTTCGGAGGTATCCAGATCGGGTAACTGCCACTTCACGCCTTTACCAAAATAATTCGGCATGAAATGATTCGGGTCGTCGCCTTGCGAAACGACGGTTTTGTTCGCATCGCCCTTGGATGCAAAGTTGTGGTCCACACCGATGAGGATGGCTTTTTCGATCCCCATGTGAAAAGCCAGTTGCAGCGCGAGGTTGGTGACTGTTGCACCCTCCCATACGCGCCCGCGGACATCGTTGGCGAAGCGCGGTCCGGTGTAGGTGGTGTAAATAAAGCTTGGCAGGTTCGCAAGTTGCAAGTTTGAGGAAAAATGGCGATGCGACCGCCACGCGATGAACTTCGGAATTGCTAACATGCTGATGTCATCCACGAATTGTTCAACGACGAGATCATTCGTCACACAAAGATAGGTGGTTGTGAATCCCCATTCTGGAAACGCGAGATAAATTCGGTTCATGCCGAAGGTGATCTCATTCTTCAGTTTTCTCGTATCAGTCTGTTTCAAACTGGGTCCATTGCCAATGATAAAGGCGCGCTTACCTTTGTGTATATCCTTCAACGCGGCAAGCCGACGAATGCTCTCCCTCCGCCATGGGTGAAAGTATGCGGCGGGCAACTCAGGCACACGTCGGAGTGAATCGTACGCGTCGCGAGCAAACCGCCAAAGCGGCTCTGGAAGGATCAACTTGAGAGTCTGCTTCATGCGTGGTGAAATTCCCGTCGAGCCGCGATCAAGACAATCAAGATAACGACGTTCAGCAATACAAAAAGCAAATCAGCCAGCCCGAACTGATCAAAGATCGAAAGAAAAATGTTGAGGGAGAGAATGAGGATCGAGAAGAAAAATGACGCCTTTGTTCTTTTCCTCAACCACCATGCACAAAGTGAGATGAGCCCGGCCTCCGTGAACATGGCGAACGCATAGAATGTATATAAGCCAGCCCGATCAGAATCTGAAGCGATCCGCAATAACGAGCCGATACCGAATACGACGAGAACCGCGGCCATGACGACGAACAATGAGCGTGCCCATTCAAAGGCTGAAAGTCCCATTTTATTCCGTACTCAACCTCGCTGTCGCTCCGCCGTCCACCACCAGCGCCTGACCGGTCATGAACGAAGACTGTTCGTTATCGGCGAGAAAATAAATGGCGCTCGCGATCTCTTCAGGCTTGCCGACTTTTCCGCTTACTGTTTTGCGTGCGAGGTTATCGAGTCGATCCTGCACGTCGCCATGACCGACATGCCCGCGACCAAGCCCTGCACGAAGCATCGGCGTATCCACTGCGCCGGGCAGGACAGCATTGACGCGGATGTTATCAGGTGCAAATTCGATTGCCATGGCGCGTGTGAGAGCAAGTAATCCGCCCTTCGATGCGGCATAGGCGGCGATGTTCGCCGAAGTTTGGATCGCGTGCACCGACGAAACATTTACCACCGCGCCGCCTCCCGCCGCCTTCATTAACGGGTGCGCCAATTTCATGAACAAGAACACCGAGCGCAAATTGGACGCCATGACCGCGTCCCATTCTTCAACCGTCGTCTCGATGAGCGGCTTGGCAACCTGCACGGCTGCGTTGTTTACCAGCGCGTCCAGCATGGGATGGAAATCTTTTGCTTGTTGAAAGATCATCTCGACAGAATGGGGATGTGAGATATCCGCCTTGATAAAACATCCATTCGAAGGAAAATCCTCGCCGAAATCTGCCCGGTCAACGCCGATCACGCGCCAACCCTTTTCAGAAAAATGAGATGCACATGCACGACCAATTCCACCGCCCGCGCCGGTGATCAATACGGTTCTTGATTCTTTCATCTTTCCTCTTTCACCGCTTCAAACTTCATTCCCAAGCCTTCCACCAAATTTCTGATCGTGTTCCAGTGCACGCGCTCCCACGCGGCGGGGCTGGAATTGGAATTGTGCGGAGCTAATAGAACATTTTCCATCTTGAGAAGCGGACTGTTCAACGGAAGCGGCTCCACCTCAAAGACATCCAATGCGGCTCCCCCCAGACGTTTTGCCTGCAACGCTTCCACCAGCGCTTTCTCTTCGACGATGGGTCCGCGCGCGGTGTTGATGAGCACGGCTGTCGGTTTCATCATAACAAACGTATCGGAATTCATCAGATGGTGAGACGTGGGGTTAAGGTCGCAGTTGATGGAGACAAAATCAGAAACAGTGAGAAGAGACTGAAGACTGGTCATTTCGATGCCAGTTTCAGTGATGAAAACGTGGTCAATTTCAACGATATCATTCCCATAAACTTTCATACCGAACGCGCGCGCCCGGCGAGTCACAGCTTTGCCGATGTTGCCCACACCGACCACGCCGAGCGTACATTCGCTGAGCGCTTTTCCCGGTATTTTCTCCCACTTGCCGCTTTTCATTTGCATGTCCATCCACGGCTGGCGGCGGGCGAAGGCGAGCATGTAGCCGAGGACCGTATCCGCGACCGGGGTGGTGAACGCGTTCGGGGTGCGTCCCAACTTCACCGAATGGCGGGCGCAGGCGGATGCATCGATCGAATCGACTCCCGTCCCCCACTTCGAAATCACTTTCAGGCGCGGCGCGCACGCTTCGATGACGCGCGCCGTGTAGCGGTCGTCGCCGCAGATCGCCCCGTCGAATTGACCGGCGTACTTGAGAAGATCCGCCTCCTCCATGCGTTCGCGCACCTCGGGAACGATCAGCTCGATATTGTATTTGTCGAGGACCGGCTTGAAACGATCCACGAACGGAATCATATACGGAGCGGTGAAAAGAACGGTATGTTTCATTGGCAGGTGTTCTTTACTTCTGAAAAGTCATACAGTTTTGGCACGGGCGAGAAATAACTAACGTCCGGAAGCATATCATAGTTCCCGCCGAAGTAGGCATCAAAGATCAAGCGGAAGGTATTGACCGGGGACATCGTAGACGAGAGCCCTGCAGGATTCCCCGGCAGGTAATAGGCGTTCAAAATCCACATACGCTTATTGTTCGGTTGCAACCATGGACCGTGGTCTCCCTGTAATATGATAATTGGCGGCGTGTCGGATTCGGCAAGCAAGGTATCCACTGCCTCCAAGATTTTTTTATTCAAAAAGGTCAGCTGATTTTGATACCCAAGGGCATACAAATCTTTGGGATATTGTTTTTTATCGTTCCAAAAATCGGCGGGATGAGTATGCTCTCCGTTCGGACCAAACACAAAAGGGGGATGAGGCGAGATCAGATGAATGTAAGCAAACGTCGGCTCGGGCATGTGCGCGATATCGTCCATCGAATCGAACACAAGCAGCGTGCGGTCGCGGAAATTTTGCCCCATGATCTCATCAGCATCCACCCAACCCATATCCTGTGCATATCTGGCGAGGGTTGTCTCCATAAACAGGGTTTCGAATTCCGTCATGCCTGCAGAAAAAGGCGGCGGTGTGTAAAACACATCCGCGTCATCCCACTCACTCCACGCGAAGCCGGTGGCGAACGAGATGGTTTTATACCCCATGGCTTCAAAATTGAAACGCGCTGCGTTATGTTTGAGCGAATCCCACAAGATGCGGCGCTTGATGCTATCCGGGGTGAACGATGAATCCAGATCCTGCAAATAAGACATGTTCAAAGACGAACTCACAGAGAGTTCTGTACGCACATAATTGCTCTGACTGCACTCGGCTACAAAAAAACCGCGGGCGCTTAAGGCATCGAGGAAGGCGCTGTTATCATAGCCGTAGGCCTGCATCAACAGATCAGCCCGCGTGTACGAATCAAGGATGAAATAATATACATCGGGCGGATTCGCCGGACGCACAAGTTTTTCCTCTACAGGCGTGTTCTCAGCGGCAACGCGATGCACGCCTCCCTTCGGAACGCCGGAACTGATCTGCCATAGCAGCATGACTGTCAACCCAATGGAGATCGCGTTCAGCCCCTCCGGGTACGGAGGTCGTTTGACCGCCCAAAGGATCGCAAGCAGCGCCAGCACAAGCCATGCGATCAGCAACCACAACTCAAATTCAACTTCGGTCAATTTTTCTGTGAGTGTATTGTAGACATGCCCATAGGAAAAGAACAACGCCATCCACAGCGCGGACAGGAACGCGGCGCGATTCCAATCGCGAAGGATGAAGCGCAGGACAAGTAATAGTGTCACCGCAAAAACGAAGCAAACAAGCAGAGGTCTCCAGCCAGCCTCCACTTTGACCTCTCCAATATTGAAGGACAGTAACGCCAGCACAGGGTACGCGCCGAACAGGATGGGATACCAGGGAACGGCAAACCCCCTGCCAAGCGTGTGTTTCAACCTACTCATTCAGTTTTCTCTTCAGCAGGAAATCACAGATTGCAAAGTCCAGTTCTTCGTCAATATCCCAGGCTTCGTCGGCGTCGATCTCGAACATGAGCGGCTTGTCGCTGATGCGATGTCGCTTCGCCAGAAGATTGGCGCGCGTAAAAATGTAGATGCAAGAATTTTCTTCGTACACGGGGGGCAAATCCTGCGTTTGGATCAATTCCTTCGGGTTGTGGTTGATCGCGTTGCCATGTTGGTCGTACAGGCGGGTTTGCAGGCGAGTGACGGAAAAGAGGGAATCTTTATTTGGGTAATTAGTAATTAGTGATTGGATAGCGTTGGAGACAGTTTCAGCCTTGAGCAGGGGATTCGTGCTGTGGGTCTGCAGGTAAAAATCGGCAGGGAATAAACCCGTATCGTGAATCAAAATTTCGTTCATCGGCACATCATCCGCACGGAGGGATTCGGGACGGTTGATGATCTTCACAGCAGGGAAGTTTTGCTTCAATCCGTCTATCACTTCGTTTGAGTCGGTATCCACCACGATTTGAGCGATCTCAGGCACGGCAAGCAGGGTTTCGACGATGTGATGGAACAACGGCTTGCCAGCCAATGGACGATAATTCTTGCCCGGCACACGCTGAGAGTGATGCCGCATGGGAACGAGTGCAACAATGTTCATGGGAGAGTCACCTGAAAACGGATTCCGTAATAGTCCATCGCACAACGCGAGATCCAAAAACCTGTTTTGCCAGGCGGGTCGAAATCACGGATTCCGCCAACAGGCGCACCGTCTATGGCGAGGACTTCAACTCGCTCTTGAGAGTTGGAAATCGCGGAAAGGATCGTTGCTTCGCGTTCATCCCAAAGTTGAGCGCGTTGACTGTAAATGGGAATATTTTTTGAAGCGGCAAAAAGCGTGAATATTGGAAATGCAAGTGTAACAAATAACGCGATCATCGCTGTTGCCTGCAACCAGGTCGGTGCGTACAACTGGCGGAGAACATATCCTCCAATCCAACCGAGCGCGACGAAGGCGAAGACCATGATGTGACGCGGAATGATGAGTGTGCGCTCAATGGGGAGTCCGCGCTCAACGTATGCGCTGGGAGTCAACGATGCGGCGACGAGTAGAACTGCCAGCGCGAAAATTCCGATCCCAAGCCCAAGCATTTTTGGGATGCTGATCTCTCTTTCTTTCGAGTTCAATACAAAGCCGAACAGACCCGCGAGGAAGAGGATGAGGAGTTGTTCGTAATCTTTTAGAGAGAGTGTGACGAACGCGCGGGTGAAATTGAATACCAGGGTCGCCAGTTCAGGTAAACTCGCTGGCTCACCATATCGCTCCGCACGGATTTGCGTGGTCGGCGCGAAGACGAGCAATGCCATAGCGATTAAAGCAAACATTAAAGCAATAAGCGCACTGACAAAGGTCTTCTGTGCCCAAACTTTTTTGTACTGTGAGCCAACAAAGGCAATCACTGTATACAATGCCAAGATCGAAACCAGCACAGTATTGCTCGCTTCGGAGAATCCGCCTGCGAGGAGGGAGAGCAATGCAATGAGAATTAATTTAGTATTGGATGTGTTCTGATTCGTGACGAGGGTCAGCACCCAAGGTGTCAACACAAGGGGAAAAGTGTACGTGAAGAAGCCAGTATTCCAGTACAGGGATTGATACAAATGCGGCGCGAGATAAATTGAAAAATAAACAATAATGACGGAGAGTAGAGTCGCTTGGGAGGTGGAGAGCGAAAAACCTGAGATGGAGGAAATGTTTTTGAATAAGCGAACCAAACCCCACGTCCAGAGAAGAAGCGAGAGCGGGATGAGAATCTGCAATCCAAAAACGCCGAGCGGATAGAACATCCCCGCGAGGATCGTCACGGAGTATCGGCTCGGAGTGTATGTCACATTGTAGGCGTAGCCGCGCAAGGTTTCGAAAAATCCCAAATTGCGGAAGTCCGAGTTGTAACACCAGTCATCCGCCCAGTAGCGGAAATGGATTCCGAGATACGCATACACTCCCAAACCGATGAGGAAAACGGCGAGACCAGCGGTTAGCGCAAGTTTTTGAATTTTTTCCCGTTCAAAAGGCATGGCAGGATTATACAATATTGAATTGACATTCCTGCTTCGCCATGATATAACTCGCAAACAATTTACGGATACACTCATCCAGAGAAGCTGAGGGACCGACCCTGTGACGCTTCGGCAACCGTTCAAGCGGTGCCAACTTCGGCGCATGGTTTTTCATGCGGGAGATGAGAGATGATATGAATTCATGTCGCCTCTCACTCCGAGAGGCGATTTTGTTGTGATCGGAGACGGTTGAATGAAAAAAACTTCTATGACGTTTATACGACCCAAGGACAAATCATACACGGAGTACGTGAATTCTATAAAGGCGATGTGTATGCATTTGGGTGTTCCATTTAATATGACAGAAGGAAAACTGCGGGCAGGGTATCGCAAATTCCTTGCCAATTCACGCAAGCAAGTTGTTGATCACAAATCTGCCAAGCCGACTCCCCTGAAGCGTGTTGAGCGGGGATAGTCCGCTTCAGCGGAGTTCCACGGACTGAGGCAGGATACTGCATGGCCCGCATTGAACCCCGCGCTGGAAGATGGCAAGGATCGAAAGCTAGAATTGGAGAACATCGTGAAAAACCTAAACCTATTTTTACTCATTGCTGTCTTGTTGACGTCATGCGGTCCCGCCGCGACAGCGGATCCCGCATCCACCTTCAAACCAACGCAAACAGCAATCTTTTCACCTACGAATACTCCAACGCCGACTAATACGGCAACACCAACAATAACGCCAACTCCCTTGCCAATCACATTTATCTATCAAGACAATGTTCCAGCAAATGCACGCGAAATCACGGAACAAGCCGCCATTAAAGCGTACATTTATATTTCACAGTATGCCGATTTGGGTCAGATCACATTTACACTATTTCGGATATAAACCAATATATTGATGAGATCTTCCCAATGATTAAAGCCGATCTTCCAAACGCCAGCAAGAGCCAATTCATTCAGGATTGGCCGAGCATGGGAGGTACAGCCGTCCAAGGCTTAATGATAATTAATTCTGGTTATTCCGTATCGAACAATCATCTGAATTTGTGCTCTACAACCCTCGATATTGCGCACGAAATGGTCCACCTCCTGCAACGTAACCTTGTCGGTCACAGCCTGGATCGGAAGGTATTCGATCGGGGACCCGACTGGATCATTGAGGGTTCAGCACAAGCCATCAGTTATCGACTTGCGGGTGATCTGGACCAGTGCGATGTGCAAAAATTAGGTTTTGATTATTGGCGAACTGACGCTTCAGTTGGAGGTGCTTCACTCAGCGAACTTGATGGGTATGATGCACACCAAAAACCAAAATTCTTTTCAGTATCTTCGTGGGCTACGGATTATTTGATTCGAACTACTCCTGACGGCGAAAAGGCTGTAATTACTTTTTATTCAGAAATTGGGATGGGCAGACCTTGGCGAGATGCTTTTATATCCGCTTTCGGAATGAAGGTGGAAGATTACTATAATGATTTTGAGAAAATTCAAGCCAACCAGACAATTACCCCAGATACGAGTGTCTGCCTTCCTCAGTCGGATAAAAGGGTTAAATGTTTAGGTTTAATCGACAATCAGGGGTCGGCCGATTATGTATTTGAAGTTCCGTTTGATGGAAATACGTTGCCGCCAACAGATCAATGGACTTCCAGTGGAAGTTGCATTGTAACAGGATGGGGAGGAACGCCAAAATCCTCGACATCTTATGAGTTAGCGATCTCATTTGATTCAGAAACGCATGGAACCTGCCACATTGATGTAATTTTTTCTACAGACCAAAAAATCACACTCGACTTTGTAATACCGTGAACCTGAATTTAGGAGACCCAACTTAATATGTCTATTCGAAAATACACCAACCGCCGCTACCTCGACGCCCTCGAAAAGAAAGTCCTCGTCTTCGACGGCGCGATGGGCACGAGCCTGCAAGTCCAAAACCTGACCGCCGAACATTTCGGCGGCGAACAATATAACGGATGCAACGACTACCTCGTCATCTCGTATCCAGAAGCCGTGGAGAAAGTCCACCGTTCTTTCCTCGAGGTCGGCGTGGACGTGCTCGAAACGGACACCTTCCGTTCCAACCGCATCACGATGGCGGAATATAAACTGGGCGACCGCGTCATCGAGATCAACGAAACCGCTGCAAAACTTGCACGTCGCCTTGCCGATGAATATGCCGAGAAAACAGGTCAGCCGCGTTTCGTCGCTGGCTCCATCGGACCCTCGGGCAAACTTCCCTCCACCAATGACCCCGAACTTTCCAACGTCAGCTTCGATGAACTCTCCGAAACATTTCGCGAGCAGGCTGTCGGTCTGATCCGCGGCGGCGTGGATGTGCTCCTCATCGAAACCTCGCAGGACATTCTTGAAGTCAAAGCCGCCATCATCGGCATCCACAAAGCCTTCGATGAGACTCAAGTCTATTTGCCGATTCAGGCTCAGGTCACGCTCGACACGACCGGTCGCATGTTGCTCGGCACCGACATCAACGCCTCGCTCGCCATCCTTGAAGGCATGGGCATCGATGTCATCGGTCTCAACTGCTCCACTGGACCCGAGCACATGCGCGAGCCCATCCGCATCCTCGGTGAAAATTCCACGCTCCCCGTTTCGTGCATCCCCAACGCGGGACTGCCGCTCAACGTCGATGGTCAAGCCGTGTATCCGCTCGAGCCCGAACCGTTTGCGAAAGACCTCTACGACTTTGTAACCAAGCACAACATTTCAATTGTTGGGGGATGCTGTGGCACGACGCCTCAACATCTTAAGTTGCTTGTTGACAGGCTGAATCACTTGCCGCCTCCCAAGCGACCGCTTCATTCTACGCCTCAGCTTGCTTCCGCCATGTCAGCCTTGGACATGCGACAAGACCCGCCTCCCACCCTGCTCGGCGAACGACTCAACGCCCAGGGCTCGCGCAAGTTCAAACGACTCCTGCTCGAAGAAGATTACGACTCGATTTTGGAGATCGCGCGCGAACAAGTTGCATTCGGCGCACACGCCCTCGACATCTCCTGCGCCGTCACCGAACGCCCCGACGAAGTGGAACTCATGCGCAAGGTCGTCAAGAAACTTGAAATGGGTGTGGATGTTCCATTGGTGATTGATACAACCGAATTAGATGTCCTCGAAGTTGCACTCAAAACCGCGCCTGGACGTTGTCTCATTAACTCAACGCATCTCGAGTCAGGTCGCGACAAAGCCGATAAGATTTTCAAACTCGCCAAGGACCATAACGCCGCGGTCATTGTGTTGACCATCGACGAAAACGGCATGGCAAAGACCCGCGAGAAAAAACTCGAAGTCGCCAAACGTATCTACGACATCGCCGTCAACGACCACGGACTCAAGCCTGAAGACTTGGTCTACGATGCATTGACCTTCACCCTCGCCACCGGCGATCAGGAGTTTATCGAATCTGCCATTGAAACTATCGAAGGCATTCGCCTTATCAAACAAAACCTGCCTGGCGTAATGGCATCGCTTGGCGTGAGTAATTTGTCGTTCGGCTTTGCTCCGCAAGCCCGCCCAGCATTGAACTCGATCATGTTGTATCACTGCGTCCAAGCAGGCTTGGATATGGCAATCGTAAATCCAGCCCATGTCACCGCGTATGCAGACATCCCCGCCGAAGAAAAAGAACTCTGCGAAGACTTAATCTTCAACCGCCGCGCAGATGCATTACAGCTTTTTATTGAACACTTTGAAAACGTCACACCGACTACTGAGTCATCTCTCGTTGATCCCACCGAAGGCATGACTCCCGAACAACGCCTGCACTGGAAGATCGTCCATCGCCATAAAGAAGGCGTCGAAGCGGATATTGACGAGATTATTAATCGCACGCCCAACGCCTCACGCTCGGCACAGCACGAAGTAGCCGTCCACACCCTCAACAACGTTCTCCTCCCCGCCATGAAGGAAGTCGGCGATAAATTCGGCGCGGGCGAATTGATCCTGCCCTTCGTGCTCCAATCCGCTGAAGTAATGAAGAAGACTGTCGCTCATCTCGAAAACTATCTCGAAAAGATGGAAGGTGTTACCAAAGGCACTGTCGTCATCGCCACCGTCTACGGTGATGTACACGACATCGGCAAGAACCTCGTCAAAACGATTCTCGCCAACAATGGCTACACTGTGCTCGACTTGGGCAAACAAGTCCCTGCCGAAACGATCATCACCAAAGCTGTCGAAGTCAATGCAACCGCGATTGGACTCTCTGCATTGTTAGTGTCCACATCGAAGCAAATGCCATTGATCGTCAATGAGCTCCACCGCCGCGGGCACAAGATCCCTGTGCTCATCGGTGGCGCCGCCATCAACCGCCGCTTCGGTCGTCGCATCCTCCAAACCGAAGGAGGCGATTTCTACGAGCCAGGTGTATTCTACTGCAAGGACGCGTTCGAGGGTCTCGAAACGATGGATCAATTGATCGACACAAATCGCAA
>Ga0073934_10008367_pt1 | contig 13829 bp, 13 predicted proteins | sample LarsenN4metaG_FD_76834 | JGI IMG/M metagenome (GOLD analysis project Ga0073934, IMG submission 76834) | Hot spring sediment bacterial and archeal communities from British Columbia, Canada, to study Microbial Dark Matter (Phase II) - Larsen... ...
GACGGGGCGGCGTGTACGCCGGGAGCGCGGCGGCGCTGATGGGCTCGCAGAAGAAAGCCGAGACGTTCTCCGGACCCGCCTCTTCGAGCGCGCGGTCCAAGGCCTCGATGGCGGCCTCGCCGCTGGGGTCGAAGCGCCACGTCGAAGGCGGTATGTGGAGGTGGCGCGGCAGGTAGGGACCGAACGGCCCCTGGAGGCCAGCCCGGCCGGTGAGGGCCAGCGTCTGCATCGTCGGGCCGTGGTACGCCTGTGCGGGCGAGATCACCTGCCAGCGGTTCGGCTCACCGCGCTCCACGTGGTAGGCGCGCGCGAGCTGGACGGCCATCTCGTTCGCATCCGAGCCGCTGACCGTGAAGCGAACGCGCGTGAACCCCGGGGGGGCAACCTCGATCAGCTCGCGCGCGAGATTCTCCTGAGCGGGGTTGGTGAGGCGCTCGTTGTGCACATGAGCCAGGACCTGGGCCTGGGCTCGTGCCGCCGCGATGATGTCTCGACGGCCGTGGCCGAGAGTCGAGGCCATGGACCCCCCGCTCATCGCGTCCAGGTAGCGACGCCCGGCGGTGTCCTCGACCCAGACGCCCTCGCCGCGGGCGATAACCGGCATCGGGCGAGCAAGCTCGAGCGGTAGAACGTGGGATCGCTCGCTATCGACGAACGTCCGGGCCATCCAGTCCTCCATCGCAACTCGAGGACGAGTTCGGATCACTTGCAGCCTACGGCCAGAGGTCCGAGATGCACCAGACGGGCACGTCACGTCGATGGTGGCTCCCTGTGTGCAGGCGGCACAGTACGCGCCGGGCTGTGAAGCCAGCCCCATCCGGCCTCGGCTCGGATCGCAGCGAACTACACTCCGTGCGTGTCCTCGAGACCTCTGATCGCAGTCCCCACCTACCGCCTGGAACGAGGGCGGGTCGACGGCTGGGACACCGGCGCGTTCGGGGTTCCGGACCTCTACGTTGCGGCGCTCCAGCGGGCCGGTGCGAGGGCCGCGCTCCTGCCCTCGGATGTCGATTCCGACGCGGGGGAGCTCCTCTCGGGCTTCGACGGGCTCCTTCTCATCGGCGGCGGGGACGTCGAGCCTCGCCGTTACGGAGCGCAGCCACACCCCGATGTCTACGGTATCGACCCCGAGCGCGACGCTTTCGAGGTCGCGCTCCTGTCCGCGGCCGATAGCGCGGGGACGCCGACCCTGGCGATCTGTCGTGGCGCGCAGGTGATGAACGTCGCGTTCGGAGGAACTCTTCACCAGCACCTACCGGACATCCCCTCCCTCATCGCGCATCGGGGAGAGACCTACGGGGTTGGAACGATGCATGAGGTCGGGGTCACGCCCCTCTCTAGGCTGGGCGCGGCGGTGGCGGCTTCGAAGGTTCGGTGTCCCTCGCACCACCACCAGGGGATAGATCGCCTTGGCGATGGTCTCGAGCCGGTGGCGCATTCGGAGGACGGGCTGGTCGAGGCGATCGAGCGAACGCAGGGGTGGATGGTCGGCGTTCAGTGGCATCCGGAGGAAGTCGCCGCGGAGGACGAGGCCAATCAATCGCTGTTCGATGCCCTTGCCCAGCTCGCCGCGGACCGCGCGGCGGCAGCGTCCGGTAGGCGGTAGCGCAAGGGGTACCATGACGCCGCGATGCCGCACCGGGAGTGGACTTGACGGAGATCCGGGTCGTTCGCGCCGAGGGCGACGCCTTCTCTCGCGGGGAGAAGATAGGTAGGGAGCTCGAGGACCTGATCGGGAGCTCGGTGGACTTCTACCACCGCTACCTGGGTCGCCGCGGCGTCACCTCGGAGAAGCTCGCCGACCTCCTCACCCCCTACCTGGTCGCCGCCGAGAGCCAATTCCCGGCGTTGATGGCGACGCTCAAGGGCATGTCGATCGGGGCGATGGTGCCGGTCCTCGAGCTCTTCGCGATCAACGCGTTCGAGGAGCTCGAGCCGCTGCTCGAGTCGCCGGAGGGCCAGCTGCTCTTCCTGCAGCGGAAAGAGGGTTACCTGCAGGCGCCGAAGCCTCCCATCATCGAGCGCTGCTCCAGCTTCTCCATAGTGACGCCCGAGAGCACCTTCCTCGCCCACAACGAGCACTGGCTGGCCGGCGACGCCGGCAACGTCGCCGTGGTGATCGACGTTCCCGACGAGAACCCCGTGCGCGTCGCGTCACCAACCATCGTCTGCTGCCTGCCGGCCGTTGGCATGAACAGCCGAGGGGGTGCCCAGGGGATCGGCTCGCTCACGGCAAGCGACGACGGCGTCGGCGTCCCCAGGGTCCTGGTGTCCCGGCACTCGCTGGACGCGGCCAACCCGGACGATGCGATCTCAAGGGCCGCGTTCCCCGCGCGCGCCGGCGGCTACGGACACGTGTTCGCGTTCGCCGGCGGAGGAGCTCTGATCGTCGAGACGACGGCGAAGCGCCACGCGATCCACCCGGGCCCCGGAGTCCACACGAACCATTACCTCGATCCGGAGCTCGGCTCGATGGCCCCCGAGGCCTCCGAGGGCAGCAGAGGGCGCATCGCCCGGCTCCGCGATCTGATCGAGGAGAAGCGACCCGACTCAGTGGAGGATGTGATGGGGATCATGAGGGATCATGGGTCGTCCCCCCAGGCGATCTGCCTACACCCCAACCCCGAGGAAGGCGAGGAAGCATCAGCGGTGATGTTCTCGATGGTGGCCGAGCTCGAGGCGCGTCGGATGTGGGTGGCCCGGGGCAATCCCTGTGAGAACGACTACGTGGAGATAGACCTAGAGGCGGTGGCGTAGCCATGAGCCGTACCACCCCTCTCCTGTACGAGCGCCTGTCATGGCCGGAGGTTCGCGAGGCCGTCGAGCAGGACCGGGTTTGCCTCATCCCGGCCGGCACGCTCGAGGATCACGGTCCACATCTGCCGATAGACGCGGACACTCGCATCGCGACCGAGATCTGCCGTCTGGCCGCTGATCAGGTTCCCGACGACGTCGTGCTCCTTCCTCCGGTCATCCACGGGTACACGCCGCACCACATGGACTTCCCCGGCCCGATCACGATCGGCTGGGACACGTTCGTCCGGTACTGCGTGGACATAGGCAATTCGCTCGCGCACCACGGCTTCAAGCGGATCCTCTTCCTGAACGGGCACGGCTCAAACATCCCGCTCATGGACATGGCGGCGCGTCTTGTCGGGCTAGAGCATCCCGATGTTCTCGCCGCCTCCGCCTTCTACCTCTCCAGCGAGAAGGGCCTGAGGGTGGTCGAGGAGATCCGCGAGTCCGAGCGCGGCGGGATGGGCCATGCCTGCGAGCTCGAGACGTCGATCTATCTCGCCATCGACCCCGACGCCGTGGACATGGACAAGGCGGTGGACGAGAACTCGTTCCCGGAGGGGGCGAACAGCTGGATGGACTGGACCGACGGCCCGCTTCGCTTCATGCCGTGGTGGAACGCGATAAGCCACACAGGCGTTCACGGGGCTCCCACCAAGGCAACGGCGGAGAAGGGAAAGGCGCTCCTGGAGGCCGCGGTGGCAGAGTGCGCGGCCTTCGTCGGGGAGATGCGGCAGAAGCCGCTCCCGGTGCGCTGGGAGCCAACGGAGACGCTCAAATGAGGGCCTCGGTCTTCGCCCGACCCCTGCCCGAAGGCGGAACCTTCGGCGTCGTCGCGACCTCGACACCCTGGTACAACCGATCGGAGGTCTTCCGAAGCGTCGAGTGGCTCGAGTCCCGCGGGTACAAGGCCAAGCTCGGCGAGGGGATATGGGAGCGGAAGGACCACCTGGCAGGGGACGCGAAGACGCGGGCTCGCGACCTCATGGCCATGTTCGAGGACCCCGGGGTCGACGTCGTTCAGTCGCTTCACGGCGGGTACGGCGCCGCGCAGATGCTCCCTCACATCGACTTCGACGTGATCCGGGCCAACCCCAAGCCCTTCGTCGGCTACTCGGACATCACCGCGCTGCACGCGGCGATCCTGAAAGAGACGGGGCTGGCCACGTTCTACGGCCCGGGGTTCACGGGGTGGGGCTCCCCCGAACGCGGCGACTGGTCCAGAGACCGGCTGCTGCGCGTGCTCAAGGGCGACACGACCGGGGATATCCCCGACGATCCGGACGATCCGTACCGCCGCACGATCCGCGGCGGGAAGGTCACCGCCCCAGTTGTGGGGGGATGCCTCTGGCTCCTCCAGCACGCGATCGGAACGAGGTGGGAGCCCGACTTCGACGGATCGATCCTGTTCTTCGAGGACGTGGACACGCCCACAACGCACCTGGAGGCCCACCTCGTGCACCTCGAGCAGTCGGGCAAGCTCCGCGGCGTCGCCGGGGTCGTGGTCGGCCACATGGAGAAGTGCGACTGGCGCGAGGAGAGACCCGAGTGGGCGCGGGTCCCCTCCCTCGAGGACGTGCTCGAAGAGCGGCTGGAGCCGCTGGGGGTGCCCGTGCTATACAAGCTGCCGCTCGGCCACGGGAAGCACCACGCCACGTTGCCGCTGGGCGTAACGGCCACTCTGGACGCCGACCAGCGCAGATTGACCGTAGATGAACCGGCCCTTCGGCCGGTTGCGTAGCACCATGCGGGGACATCGAGGGGAGAGGAGGAAGCCAAATGAGACGGGCCAGAGGGGGCGGAGCGATCCTGCTTACGGTGCTCGGTCTGATGGTGATGGGTCCGGCAAGCTCGGCGCTCGCGCAGACAGACGCCGGGACCGACGAGAACATCGTCTTCGACGTCGGTCTCACCGAGGACTTGACTTCGCCGAACCCGTTCAGGGCGTGCTGCACCGCTGACTACGAGATGCTGTGGCTCAACTACGACCTGCTGTACAACTTCGCGAACAAGGATCTGGCTCCTGAACCGGGGCTCGCGATGTCGTCACAGCACTCGGACGACTACATGACGTGGACGTTCGAGATCCGAGACGACGCGACGTGGCACGACGGCCAGCCGCTCACGGCTGAGGACATCGCCTTCACCTACCAGTTCATATCCGACTACAAACTCGCCTTCTTCAAGGACTACCTACCCTTCGATCCGACCTTTTCCGCGCCGAATCCGACCACGCTGGTGTGGGAGAGCACCGAGCCCACCTTCGCGCCGACGATCCCGCCGTGGGTGCCGATCCTGCCCAAGCACGTTTGGGAGGAGTTCACGAAGGTGAGCGACGACCCCGCCGAGGTCAAGAAGGCGGCGAAGGAGTACGAGAACGTGCCCGCCGTCGGCTCGGGTCCCTTCCAGCTCACGGAGTGGGTCAAGGGTCAGTCCTTCACGATGGAGGCGCGCCGTCCCTACTGGGGAGGCGACCCCGTGATCGACAAGGTCGTCTACCACATCTACGAGAACCAGGAGGCGATGGTCCAGGCCCTAAAGAACGGGGAGATCCAGTTCGCAGAGGCTCTGAAGCCAACCCTGTTCGACGCGCTCGAGGGGGAGCCGAACATACAGACCCACGTCGCGCCCGCAGGGTGCTTCAGCAACTTCGCGTTCAACTTCGGAGGCCAGGGCAAGGCGGACACGCACGACCCGGCGATCGAGGACCTGGTGGTGCGGCAGGCCGTGTCGCACGCGATAGACAAGCAGGCGATCGTCGACTCGGTCTGGCAGGGGTACGCGTCACCGGGTGACTCGGTGGTCCGGCCGCAGCAGAACCTCTGGTACCACGACATCCCGGCCGATCAGGAGTTCGCCTTTGACCTCGATCTGGCGGCTCAGATGCTCGAGGACGCCGGATACGTGGACTCCAACGACGACGGGGTCCGCGAGGCACCGGACGACGGCCACCCGCTCGAGTGGGAGGTCGTCACGCTGTCCGACGAGGCCGGCTCCAACGACACCGGCAAGCTGATAGAGGGCTGGCTCGAGCAGATCGGCATCGACGTCACCCTCGTGCCGGTCAGCACCACTAAGGCCTACGTCCTGTGGGGTGACGGTGACTTCGATGCCTACGTGTGGGGCTGGTGCGGCGACCCGGACCCAGACTTCATCCTGTCGATCCACACGACCGATCAGTGCCTCGGCTGGTCCGACGGGTGCTACTCGAACCCCAAGTTCGACGCGATGTACCAGGAGCAGCGGACCATCTTCGATTACGAGGAGCGGCGTGCACTGATCGACCAGATGCAGGAGTTCCTCTACCAGGAGGTCCCGCAGATCGTCCTGGCGTACGAGAACGACCTCCAGGCCTTCCGGACGGACCGCTTCGAGGGCTACGTGCCGGTGCCGGAGCCGGACGGGTTCTACCTGTTCGGGTGGGGATCCGACTCGTATCTGTCGCTGCGCCCGATCGAGGGCGCGCCCACCGCGGCGGAGAAGCCCGGGCTCTCGGCCGGCGTGTGGATCGCGATCGCGGCGGGGGTCGTCGTGATAGTGATCCTGGTGGCGCTGATGCGCCGTCGCGGCGGCGAGGAGCAGGCCTAGCCAGATAGGAGGGACGGAGCACCAGGGTGGGATCGCGGAAGTATCTCCTTCGGAAGACGCTTCACGCGATCGCCACCCTGGTGTTCGTTCTCACGTTCAACTTCTTCCTTTTCAGGGTCATGCCAAGCGACCCCGTCCAGCTCTACGCGCGCAGCTTGCACCTGACGGAGGAAGACAAGGCAGAGCTCGAACACGAGCTCGGCCTGGACCGGCCGCTGCCCCAGCAGTTCGTCGTCTACATGAGAGAGACGATCACGGGAAACCTGGGCACCTCCATCAAGACCGGGCTTCCCGTGTCGGAGATGATCGTCAGCCGGCTCTGGCCGACCATCCTGCTGGTCGGGCTGTCGACGATACTCTCCACGGCGTTCGGGCTGCTGATCGGCATCAAGGGCGCGTGGCAGCGCGGGAGCTTCTTCGACACCGGCTCGCTGTTCGGCTCGTTGGTCCTCTACTCGATGCCCGAGGGATGGCTCGGGATGATCCTGCTGATCTTCTTCGCCGGAACCCTTCACTGGTTCCCTGCGGGTCAGTACGAGAGCTCGGGAGCGGCCTTCACCGGCTTCGCGCATTTCTTCGACGTGTTGAACCACCTCTTCCTTCCCGCGCTGACGCTCACGCTCGGTTACATCGGCGAGTACGCGATCATCATGCGGTCCTCGCTCCTGGAGACCATGGGAGAGGACTTCGTCCAGACCGCGCGGGCGAAGGGCCTCCAGGAGAAGCTGGTCAGGCGTCGGCACGCCGTACCCAACGCGATACTGCCGAGCCTGACGCTGATCTTCTACAGCTTCGGCTACGTGCTCGGAGGCGCGATCATCGTGGAAACGGTGTTCTCCTGGCCGGGCATCGGGCTCCTCGAGTACAAGTCGATCGCGGAGCTCGACTACCCAGTGATCCAGGGCGTGTTCCTGCTCTTCAGCGCCGCCGTCATCGTCTTCAACCTGGCCGCCGACATCCTCTACGGCTACCTCGACCCGCGGATCCGGGAGGCCTAGGTGCAGCCCCTCACTCCCGGCGAAGCAGTACCCGATGCCGTCGCAACCGCAGAGCACCTACCGACGCCGCCGAAAGCCCCCCGGAGCCCCCGAGGCATCGCCTGGGCGCGCCGGCGTCGAGCCCTCGCCGGATACGTGCGGACCTATCGGAGGAGCCGCCAGGGCATGGTCGGGCTCGTGATCATGTCGGTGTTCCTCCTCACGGCGGTGTTCGCCCCCCTGCTCATCGACGAGCGGGAACTCAACGTCTCTTACACGACGACGAACTCCTACCCCGCTTTCGAGGAACCTAATGCGCACTATCCGCTCGGAACCGACAAGTTCGGCCGTCCCGTGCTCTCGCTCGTGATCTACGGCTCCAGGATCTCGCTGGTCGTGGGATTCTCGGCGACGATCGTGACCATGCTGATCGGAGCGATCGTGGGGATCGCCGCCGGGTACTTCGGGGGAAGGATCGACACTCTGCTGAACGCGTTCACGAACTGGTTCCTCGTCTTACCGTGGATCGCTCTTGCGATCGTCATGGCGTCGATCCTCGGCCCGACCCTCTTCAACATCATCCTCGTGATCGGGATCACCTCGTGGGCGGGAACCGCAAGGCTCGTCCGGGCGCAGGCGCTCACGGTGAAGGAGCGACCCTACGTCGAGCGCGCGCGGGCGCTCGGTGCAACCAACTGGCACCTGGTGACCCGACACATCCTGCCCAACGTGTTCCCCGTGATCTTCGCGAACACGGTCCTCACCGTGGCTCTCTCGATCCTCTCCGAGACCACGCTCGCCCTTCTCGGTCTCGGCGATCCCAACAGCGTCTCGTGGGGAACGATCATCAACGAAGCGTTCGAGGAGGGAGCCCTCACGGCCGGCTTCTGGTGGTGGCTGATACCACCGGGCGTGATGATCGTGCTGGTCACGCTGGCGTTCACGATGTGCGGCTACGCGCTTGACGAGATCCTCAATCCGAGGCTCCGCGCGAGATGAGCCTGCTATCGGTCCGGGACCTAGAGGTCGTCTACAAGACCCAGGCCGGCGGCGTGCCGGCCGTGCGCGGCGTGGATCTCGACGTGGCCAAGGGGGAGGTGTTGGGCCTGGCGGGCGAGTCCGGTTGCGGGAAGTCCACCATCGCCGGCGCGATCCTCCGGCTGTTGCCCAAGGGGACGGAGATCAGCGGGCAGGTCCTGCTCGACAACGAGGAAGTGCTCGAGATGAGACCCGGCAGGCTCCGCGCGGTGCGATGGGCGGGGGCATCGATCGTGTTCCAGGGGGCCATGCACGCTCTCAACCCGGTACAGCGGGTCGGCGATCAGATCGCCGAGGCGATCGTGATTCACCAGCAGGCCGGGCAGAAGGAGGCGCTGGTCCGGGTCGGTGCCCTGCTGGAGCAGGTCGGGCTCCCGACGCGGCGGATGAAGGACTATCCGCACGAGTTGTCGGGGGGCCAGAAGCAGCGCGTGATGATCGCGATGGCCCTTGCCTGTGACCCGTCCCTGGTCATCGCCGACGAGCCGACCACCGCGCTCGACGTGATGGTGCAGGCTCAGGTCCTCAGGCTGCTCAAGGAGCTCCAGCGTGACCTCGGCCTCGCGATGCTCTTCATAACCCACGACCTGTCGGTGCTGGTCGAGGTCTGCGATCGGCTGGCGATCATGTATGCGGGGAGGATCGTGGAGGACGGGCCGGCGCAACAGGTCTTCTACGACCCGCAGCACCCGTACACGCGCGCGCTGGCAGCGGCGTTCCCGGCGATCGGCGACGATCGATTCCGGCGCGCTCCGTCCGGACTGGGAGGCGACCCGCCGGATCCGCAGCAGATCCCCTCGGGCTGCAGTTTCCATCCCCGCTGTCCGCTCGTCTTCGAGGACTGCTCTCGGGTGGAGCCCTGGCTGTTCCCCGCCGGCGAGGGACGCCGCGCGGCGTGCCTGCTCGTCGAGGGCGCCTTGGAGAAAGCGAGGGGACCTGCGAAGTGACGGACGCGCAGACCTCGGCCGCGACGACGCTCGAGCCGGTCGTGCAGGTGAAGGATCTGTTCGTGAACTTCGCCGGGCGCGTGGGGGTGATCGCCGGCCTCTTCGGGCAGAAGGCGACGGTCGCACGGGCGGTCGACGGGGTCAACCTGGAGCTTCATAAGGGCGAGGTCCTGGCGCTAGCCGGCGAGTCCGGGTGTGGCAAGACGACGCTCGCGCGCACCGTGATGGGGCTCCAGCAGCCAGAGTCCGGCGAGATCCTCCACGAGGGCCGGCCCCTGCGCAGGCGCGACCTTCACGCCTACCGGCGGCGAGTGCAGATGGTGTTCCAGGACCCCACCGCTGCGCTCAACCCGAGGCAGACGATATACGAGTCCGTCGCCGAGGGACTGCGGATACACAAGGTCCGGGGGACCGAGGAGGAGCTCGTCGCCCGGGCCCTTTCGCGCGCCGGACTGCGCCCCCCCGAGCGATTCTTCCTCCTCTACCCGCACGAGCTGTCCGGCGGCCAGCGCCAACGTGTAGTCATCGCGGGTGCGCTGGTGCTCGATCCCGAGGTGATCGTCGCCGACGAGCCGGTGTCGTCGCTGGACGCCTCGGTCCGCGGCGAGATCCTCAAGCTCCTGATGGACCTGCGCGACACCCTTCAGATCTCGATCCTGGTGGTGACGCACGATCTCGGACTCGCCTGGACGATCGCCGATCGGGTCGCCGTGATGTACCTGGGCCGGATAGTCGAGATCGGTCCCGCGGAGGACGTGCTGACGAAGCCCTTGCACCCCTACACCAAGGCGTTGCTCGACGTCGTTCCGGAGGCTGGCGGCATCGAGCGTCCGATCCTGGTAGGCGAGCCTCCCGACCCCACGCGCATACCCCCCGGCTGCCGCTTCCACCCGCGGTGCCCGGTCGTCGCCTCCGGTGAAGCGGCCAGGGCGAAGATCGAGGAGCGGTGCAAGGCAGAGGATGTGGGACTGGCTGAGCTTCGCTCCGGCCACCTCGCGGCGTGCCACAACGCGGCCTTGCAGATGTCCCCGAGCTAGGAACCGGGGGCGGCCGGGCCGCCCTTCAGCACGCCGAGGATCGCCTCCATCTCGGAGTCGGCCACGGGAGCGTCCCGCCCACTTCCACGGGCCGCGGCCAGAAGGGTCCTCAGGTTGCTCTCCGCCATCTCGGCCCGCGCTTCAAGCTCCCGCACTCGGGCACCGAGGGCCTGGGCGCGACGCTCGGAGTCCTCGCGCGCCTCCCTGGCCTGCCGGACCTCGTCCCGCGCCACTCGCAGCGACGCTCGGAGCTGCGCCGCCTCACGCCCCAGCTCTATCAAACGCTCGATGGCCTCGCGCCCTACTTCGGAGTACGTGGGCCGCGCGGTTCGAGGCTCGCTGGGCTCGGCTGCCTTCCTTCGACGCGGCCTCCTGGGAACGGATTCCCGCTCCCCCGGCTCGACCGGTCGCGTATCGAGCAGCCGGTAGCGGCCGTCCACCGGCTCGAGCCGGCGCCGGGCGATGAGGGCACGGACCGCCCTCGCCGCAGCCAGCGCCTGCGTGAACCCGATCTGCTTGCCTATCTCCGCAGGCGTGACGTCCAGCATCTCGCCCGGCCTCACACGTGAGGCGACCGCCGCCAGGAACGCGTTGGCCCGCTGGAGGCTCTCCTCGTTCACCGATATATCGTGGCAAGTTCTCGACTCGAGCGCCACCCGGCGCCCGGGCGCTTATCCTTTCCCCGCCTCAACCGCCCGGAGACTGGTCATGTACCCCGAAGACAGATCGCTTCCCCTCGAGGGCATCCGGGTCGTGGACTTCTCGAGGGTTCTGGCCGGGCCGCTGTGCACGATGATCTTGGGCGACTTGGGAGCGGACGTCGTGAAGGTGGAGCGCCCTGGCTCGGGCGACGACACCAGGGCCTGGGGGCCGCCTTTCCTCGCCGACGACGCGGCCTATTTCCTGTCCCTGAACCGCAACAAGCGCTCGATCGCCATCGACCTCCAGACGGATGATGGCCGGGGGCTCGCTCGGGCCCTCGCGCTCCGCGCCGACGTCGTGATCGAGAACTTCCGCCCCGGACTGATGACCCGGTTCGGGCTGGACCACGACGAGCTGGCGATCGACAACCCCCGCCTGGTGTCCTGCTCGCTGACGGCGTTCGGGGAGGGGGAGTCGGAGAGCCGGCCCGGCTACGACATCATCGTCCAGGCTCTCTCGGGTCTGATGAGCATGACCGGCGACCCACGGGGGCGCCCGGTGAAGGTAGGTGTCGCCCTGCTAGACGTCATCACCGGCCTCTTCGCGGCGATCGGGATCCAGGCCGCGCTGATAGAGCGGGCGGAGACCGGACGCGGCCGCAGGATCTCTGTCTCGCTGTTCGACGCCAGCGTGGCCGCCCTGGTGAACCAGGCCGCCAACTACCTGATCGGCGACCTGGTGCCCGTCCCGATGGGGAATGCGCACCCCAACATCGTTCCCTACCAGCTGTTCGAGGCCGCGGACCGACCCTTCATCCTGGCCGCGGGCAACGACCGCCTGTTCGAAAGGACGTGCAAGGTGCTGGGGCGCGGGGAGCTCGCCCGAGACCACCGCTTCGCCACGAACGAGGCGCGGGTCCGCAATCGAGAGGAGCTCGTGCCGCTCCTGGAAGAGCTCTTCCTCGCGCGAACGGCCGATGAGTGGCTCCACGCGCTCGAGCACGAGGGCGTTCCCTGCGCGCCCGTCCGGAAACTGAACGAGGTGTTCGCGTCGCCCGAGGGAGCGGCCACGGTCCAAGAGGTGCACGACCCCGTCCGGGGCCCGCTGCGCCTCGTCGCCGATCCGATCCGGATCTCCGGGGAAGTGCTGCCGGTTCGCCTGCCGCCGCCTCGCCTCGGCGAGCACACCGACGTGATCCTGGAGGAGATCGGCTGGGGTAAGAGGTGAGCGCCCTCGAGCGTTGGGCCGATGCTCTCCGAGCCTGGGCGATCCCCGAGGGAATCCTTCGAGCCGCCCCGGAATCGCCTTACGGCTTCCCGGTCGAGGCCTTCCGGCACCGAACCGAGGCCGCCGTCGCCCGGAAGACCACGGTCTCGACCCGCCGCGCACTAGAGGCGCTGCCGGCGGGCGGCAGCGTTCTGGACGTCGGGGTCGGGGGCGGGGCCGCGTCTCTTCCCCTTGCCGCGCAGGCAGGAACGATCCTCGGGGTCGATCCGTCACCGGACATGCTCGAGGAGTTCGCGGAGGCTGCGTCGAGCTCCGGCGTCCGCGCTGTACCGATCCAGGGGACCTGGCCCGAGGTCGCGGCGCGCGTGGAGCCGGCAGACGTCGTCGTCTGCCATCACGTGCTCTACAACGTCCAGGACGTCGCGCCGTTCGCAGAGGCGCTAACCGAACGCGCGACCCATCGTGTGGTCGTCGAGATAACGGACAGGCACCCGTGGGTATGGATGAGCGACCTCTGGCTCACGTTCCATAGGCTCGAGCGGCCCGAGGGTCCGACGGCCGCCGAGGCGCTGGCCGCTCTCCTCGAGACGGGGGCCGAAGCGCGCCTCGAGGAGTGGGAGGCGTCCCCTGCACCAGGTGGGTTCGGACGTCGGGAGGACGCGGTCGCCTTGGTCCGGCGTCGGCTCTGCCTGCCTCCAGAGCGCGACCCGGAGGTGGCCGAGGCACTCGGCGATCGGCTGAGCCAACAGGGCGGCCTCTGGTCGGCGGGACCGCGCGATCATCGTCTGGCGACGATCTGGTGGGACCGCGCCGCCGATCCATAGTTCCCCGTGGGTTCTCTGAGTCAGGAACGCGGGAACGCCCCCGGGGGAAGTTCCGAGGGCGTTCCCGTGTCGGCGGAGGGCCCTAGGCCCGCCAGTGTGCGCCGCCCGCGACAAGAAGTGCGAGCAGCGTGCCCAGTGCCATCGCGACACGCTTGAGCGTACGCATCGGTCTCCTCCCCTCGGTCACTATGTGCGGGCACCGCCCGGGCGCGAGCAGCGTGCCCGCCACGAAGGCCAAGCGCTTCAGGTGGGCCATGACTCCTCCTTCCCGGGGACCACTGGGGCAAGCATGTACTGGGCCGCCAACGACCCGCTAACGGGTCGCCAATGGCCTCGTACGCCCTCTGAGCTGGGAGAACGTATGGAGCTCGGGCTCCCGGCGATCGCCGGTTGGGCTCTGGCGCCGCCTGGCGTCCCCCCGATAGGCTCACTAGCGTCTGGAGGGGAGGAAGATGCCCGGGCGAACCGACTTCCGGGTCCTAGGCTCGTTCGAAGTTGAGCGCGATGGCGCCCTGCTTTGGCTCGGTGGCGAGAGGACCCGAGCCGTCCTGGCGGTGCTTGTCTTCCGGGCCGGCACCCCGGTATCCCAGGAGTCCCTCATCGATGCGGTCTGGGGTGAGGACCCACCCCCGACGGCGAAAGCTGCACTCCAGGGACACATCTCGAAGCTCCGGAAGGTACTCGCCGGCGACCCGTCCGTTGCCCTGCAGACACGCGGCGCCTCTTACGTCCTCGACCTCGACCCTGAGCGAA